>Ga0310124_10001617_pt1 | contig 15623 bp, 16 predicted proteins | sample CB11b_AW_Bot5_MG_FD_203507 | JGI IMG/M metagenome (GOLD analysis project Ga0310124, IMG submission 203507) | Marine microbial communities from Western Arctic Ocean, Canada - CB11b_AW_Bot5 | ecosystem: Environmental > Aquatic > Marine > Oceanic | place: Canada: Western Arctic Ocean | collected...
GTCTGCGCGCTGTATGCCCTGTGGCATATCGAACAGGACCGCGGCTGGTTCCTCGAACAACGCTACATCAATGCGACCAAGGCCAAGGCGATCCGCACCGCGGTCAACGGGCTGCTGGGTCAGCTACGGCCACATGCCGTGTCGTTGGTGGACGGCTTTGGGATTCCGGACCAGCTGCTGGCGGCGCCGATCGGCATCGCCGAACAGGGAAACGACTTGCGGCGTCCGGTAGTGGCGGTCGGTCGCACTCCCGGGATTGCCTGAAACGAATTAAATTGAAGCTGTGGGATAATCTGGCCTTCCACTCGGACCGGCCCGCTGACGTTCGGAGACGTGGCTATGGAAATTGTAAAAAAGACACTCATTGTCGTGGCGTGCCTGCTTCTGATTCCGGTGACCGCGGTCGCTACTGCGGCCGCAAAGCAGCGTTTCGCCGACGGGCCGAATCGGGTATTTTCCGGCGGTCCACTGGAGTCCGGGGACCTGCACCGCGGCCCTGATCCAGACTGGCGTTTCGTCAGTGACATACCGACCATTGAGTTGCAGCTCTTGGATCCGCCGCGGTCGCGGCGCATTTGGACCGCGGAGTTCGATGGGAAGATCTATGTCTGGTCCGGCTACATGAGCACTGCCGTCGGGCGTCTGTGGAAGCGATGGCCGGTGCAGGCCGAACGCGACGGCCGCGCCGTGATCCGTATCGACGGTACACGCTACGAGCGCGAACTGGTGCGTATCAAATCGGGCGAGATACTGGACGGGATCACCGCCGCCATCAGCAGCAAGTACCCTTCGAAGACCACCAGGGCGGCCGTGGAAGCAGGTGAAGCCTGGGTCTTCGAAGCCGCGCCCAGGAACTAGCCGCGACAGGAGCCGTGCGATGAAATTCTTCTATCGGTGTATCGCGGTCGCGTTGGTGGTCACGGTACTCGCGGTTGCGTTTGTTCCCAGCGTGAGCGATTGGGTCGAGCAGGTGTTTCAACAATACGTGGGGCGAGCGGCTCGCTGATGCCTGGTGTCATCGGTCGTGGCGCGCATGGGGCCAAGCGGATGCGCATCCAGGTTGCTGAACAACGATTGTGGGTGGTTCCCGGACGCCTCGCTCGGAAACCAGGCCTGCACGGGTGCGGGGCAAGGCCGCAGCCCTGCCCCGCGAATGGGTCGTGCCGCAACCTCGCTATTTGAGCTTCGAGTAGTTCGACGCGCTCATCATGTAGGCCTCGATGCTCAGCGGCACGTCGTACTTCGCCCTGAGCACGGGCCAGTCCGGATCCGCCCGGAAGGCGGCGAACACCTCATCGCGATGGGCACGGTCGCGATACGCCAACATCCACACCAAGGTGTTCGGATTGTCGAGTCGCTGCCATGAGGCGATGATTTCCGCCCCGTGTTTCTCGAACAGCGCGATCTCGCCCTCGCGGAAACGCTGGTGCAGATTGTCGATTCCCCCCTTGCCGTTCACGGCCGGTTCGGCCGTGTACATACGCAACTCGAAACACCGCGAATCGGCCGCCACGTTGCGCGAGAAATCAGACGAGAGGTCCCCGGCCGGACCGCAGGGATCCGGGGCATCCTGTGCGCTTGCGCCGCCCGCAAGCCCGAGACCGCCAAGGCCCATGATGAGGGCGACAAGTATCTGTTTCATGTGACTGCTCCTTTGTTGTGGTGTACGGGCGAAAGATGCTTCCGAGTTCTCGGTCACTGTGGGCGAGCCCGCCAGTCGTCCTGCATACAAAAAGCCCGGCGCCCTCTGGTAGAGGAGAACGCCGGGCTCGAACCACTCGTCTATCGAGAACCGACCTATTGACCGCCGGCGTCGCTATCGGCGACCCGGGCGCCCGCGAGCATCGCGTCCATGGCGTAGTTGCCCTCGTGACAGGCGTACTCGAACATGGCCTCCGGATTCAGCCGCATCGGCAGGTTCACCGTCCATGGTGCCGTCCACGTCTCAAGATCCGTCACTGTGTATTCGTATTCGAGCGTGGTGTCATCGACGCGTTGAAAACGTTCGACCAGCGTCATGCCGTCCGTTGATCCCCGGTAGTTGCGCTTCTGCGCGAAATTGGCGGTCTCCACGACCAGGGTGTCACCCTCCCAGTGCCCCCGCGAGTCGCCCGACCACAGGTGCACATCGGCATCGAGTGGCTGACGACCGTCGAGCGGGATGACCCGCACGGTGTGCACCATCTCGGTCATCATCACGAGGTGGTCTGGAGTCTGAAAGATCTGCACATTCTGGTTATAACCGCCCGGCGCGATGGGTGGTCCGGCGTTGAAGCCCTGGATACACCGGTCATAGGTGTTCAGGTCGGTGTAGGTCGCCGGCGAATCGACGGTGAACGACCCGCGGTCGGCGCGCGCTCGCTCCCGTCCAGTCTCGGTCAGAGCCGGAAACCGTCCGTTCGGTGGATCGATCAGCAGGGATGTGCGCCGAGTCCCGATGACGTTCGTGCCCTGGTCCATCCAGAAGTTGTTGTACCCGCCCACATTCCCACCGGCCTCCGTTCGCTGGGCCTCTCTGTTCCAGAGACTGGTCGCACGGTCGACCGCACTCTGCTCGCGTTGCGCCGCTTCCTCCTCCGTCAGAAACGCCTTGTCACCCAGATCTTCCGGGCGCTGCAGCGGCGTGATGGTCCGAAAGTCCCAGACGCCTTGTAAGTCGGGCGCGCCCCATCCGGTGGTCGGCGCGTTCTGCGCTGTCGCCGCTCCGGGCGTGGCGACGAACGCGGCACACGCGCACAACAACAGGCGGCGCGTCACTTGAACAACTGTCATAAAGCACTCCTCCCAAGATCGCCCACGATGGTCACGCCAAAAATACCACGATGCAGGCCCTCTGACCGCAGATATTCAACCAAGGTCGAGCGCCCGCCCGAGATGCCGCCGCGGGCGGCTAGCCGGCGCCGACGAGATACCGCACCACGTCGACCGCATCGACGACGAGTGACAGGCCGGCAAGGGGCCCAACCGGGGTCTTGACGTTTGCCGTCAGCGCGGGCATTCTCGGCCCAGGTTTGCCGGTCATGCCCGGGGCGTCCTAGACGAATCCGGCTCATTGTCTTGACGGCTGGTTGCCGCGGTTCCAGACCGCGCCACCGGCGTAGGAGAACACTGATGTTGAAACATGCTGTTGGTCTGGGCGGTACTGTCGCACTCGTCCTGACGCTGACTTCGTCGCCAGCGCTCGCACAGTCGGGCGAACGGACGATGCCGCTGCGCACCCCGGACGGGCAGCCGGACGTCTCGGGTATCTTCACCTTCCGTACGCTGACTCCGCTCGAGCGGCCGCGAGAGCTCGAAGGGCAAGAGCAGCTGTCGCCCGAGGAGGCCGCGCTCTTCGAGGCGGCCGAGCGCACCCGCCGCAACCGTGACCTCTTCGACCCCGAGAAGGGCGCGTTGTTCTACGCGCCCCGGTCGGAGGGTGGGGTGCTGTCGTACAACGAGTTCTGGTACGAGCGCGGGGTGGAACTGACCTCTGACAAGCGGACCTCACTCATCGTCGACCCGCCAGATGGGCGACGGCCACCCCGGACGGAGTCGTCTCAAATCGCCGCCCGTGAACGGGCAACGGCTCGACGAGAGCACATGTATGACTCGTACGAAAACCGCAGCTCGGCCGACCGATGCCTCATGGGGTTCAACGCCGGACCACCCATGGTGTCGGCGACGTACAACAACAACGTGATGATCTTCCAGGCGCCCGGGTATGTAGCGATTCTCAACGAGATGGTGCACAACGCCCGGATTGTCCCTCTTGACGACAATGCGACCGAAAAGCCGCCGTTTGCGCAGTACAGCGGGGTGTCTCGCGGCCATTGGGAGGGGGAGACCCTGGTCATCGAGACCGCGCAGTTCCAGGGCGGCAGCAGCGGGCTCACATCGACCAACATGAGTCTGGTCGAGCGCCTGACGCGTATTGATCCCGATACCGTCGCCTACGAGTTCACGGTCACGGACCCGACCGTCTTTACCGCGCCCTACACGGCGATGATGCCGTTTCGGCGCACAGACGGGCCGCTCTTCGAATATGCCTGCCACGAAGGCAACATCGGACTGGCTGGAATTTTGGGTGGCGCGCGAGTGCTCGAGAAGCAAGGCCGAGAGCTGCGTCCGTAGAGGTACCCCTCGACCGATGCACGCACGCCGGGCGGGGTGCGCGACGACATGGGTGTTCAACTCGTCCGTGTCCTCAGGCGTGCTGGTGGGGCACGTCGGCGGGCTCGACGGCCACGGTGCTCCGGTCATCGGTGAGGACTTGTACACGCGCTTCCCCCTCCCGGAGCATCTTCACGAATGCCGACACCAGGCCGGGGTCGAATTCCGTGCCCGAGCGATCCTCCAGGTACTTCGTCGTTTTCTCTGACGCCCACGCCTCGCGATAGGGTCGTCTCGTACTGAGGGCGTCGTAGACGTCGCAGACGTGGATGAGTCGACTCGCGAACGTGCATTTCCGACTGTAGTGCATGGCCGGATAGCCGCCGCCGTCCAGCATGACGTGGTGCTCGTAGGCCACGGTGGCGGCCAGGTCAAGCTCTTCCTCACTCTTGAGGATGATGCGCGCGCCGTCGACCGGTTGCTCCTGCATGGTCGCGCGCTCGTGCGCGGTGAGTCTCCCGGGCTTGGTCAGAATGTCAAGTGAAATGCGCGTCTTGCCGACGTCGTGCAGCAGACCGGCCACCCCGACCTCCCGGGTGTCATCCGGTGAATAGCCAAGCGCCCCCGCCAGTCCCAGCGCGAGGACGGACACATTGAGGGAGTGGGTGGTCGTGTACTGGTCGAACTCTTTGAATTTGAGCAGCGGCAACACGAAGTGGCTGTCGCCGTGCATGGCTCCCGACAGCGACCGCACCACCGCCACCGCCTCGGTGAGCGGCACTCGATCGTGGGTAAGGAGCTGCCCAACCGCGTCGGTACCTGGGCTGCTCACCGCACCGACCGCACCCAGTTCCTCGACTCGCACCCGACCGTGGGACGCGCTAGAATGCACGCTCTTAGCATTCACAAACTTCTGGAGACTCACATGAAAGTGCGCACAGCCGTGGTGGCATTCGCTTGCGGCGCCGCTCTGCTCACGTCGCCCGCGTCGTCGCCCGCGCAGACGGCCCCCGTGACGCCCGTGACTGACGCCGTGTTGCAACAACCGGACCCCGGCGACTGGCTCAATTGGCGCCGGACGCTGGATGGATGGGGATACAGCCCGCTCGATGAGGTCGACCGCACGAATGTCGGCGAACTGCAATTGGCCTGGTCTTGGGGACTCGAGCCAGGGGTCTCGCAGACGACACCGCTCGTGCACGACGGCGTGATGTACGTGGCAAATCCCGGCCACGTTGTGCAAGCACTGGATGCCCGCAACGGTGACTTCATCTGGGAGTACCGCCGAGAGATTGAAGAAGCGGCTCGTCGCCCTGGGGCGCAGATGCGGAGCTTGGCGATCTACCAGGACCTCATCATTCTGAACACCTTCGACGCGCACGTGGTGGGCCTCAATGCTCGAACGGGCGAGGTGCGGTGGGATACCGACGTCATGCCTGACGAGGACGGGTACGGGTTCACGAGCGGGCCGGTCGTGGCGGACGGCATCATCATCGCCGGGCTCATGGGCTGCGACAGGTATCGTGAAGAGACCTGCTACATCGTCGGTCTCGAGGGACGAACTGGACAGGTCGCGTGGCGCACGTCGACCGTGGCCAAACCGGGTGAACGCGGTGGCGACACGTGGGGTGACCTGCCACTGTTGTTGAGGGCTGGGGGAGACGCTTGGATTCCCGGCAGCTACGACCCAGTCACAAAGCTCGTGTACTACGGCACGTCGCAGCCAAAGCCGTGGTCGCGCGACGCGCGACGGACGGATGGCGACGCCCTGTACAGCAATTCCACGTTGGCGCTGGACCCCGCGACCGGGAACATGAAGTGGTACTACCAGCACATTCCCGGCGATAGCCATGACATGGATGAGGTGTTCGAGCGCATCCTGGTGGACGTGGACGGGAAGCAGTCAGTGTTCAGCATGGGCAAGCTCGGCGTGCTATGGGAACTGGATCGCGTCACGGGTCAGTACCGGAACGCGATCGACCTGGGCTATCAGAACATCCTGGATGTTGACCGCGCGACCGGCGCGGTGACGTATCGGGAAGGGATGATCTCGGGCGTGGGTGAAGAACTCTTCTTTTGTCCGAGCACGGGTGGGTTCAAGAGCCTTCGGGCGATGGCGTATCACCCCGATACGACGGCGATGTATGTGCCATTGAACCTAAACTGCGAGACGGCGGCCTTCGGACCGGTGGAATATCGGGCGGGGGGCGGTGGCACGGGCTGGGTGCGCGGTCGCCAGAACCACTTTCACCCGGACGCGCCCGACCGGCTCGGCGAGTTCCAGGCGCTTGACGTCCGTACCGGCGAGGCATTGTGGAAACACCGGCGCCGGGCGCCGTATAACACTGCCGCCCTGACCACCGGGGGTGGTCTGGTGTTCGTGGGCACGTGGGACCGCTACGTCTTTGCCTACGACGCCGCGAGTGGTGAGACGTTGTGGCAGACGCGGCTGCCTACCATGGCCAACGGGTATCCGATCAGCTACGCCGTGGACGGAAAGCAGTACATCGCGGTCGGCGCCGGCGCCTCCGGTGGGGCCGGGAGTTGGGCGGCCGTCGTGCCCAACGATCTCGTGTCGGAGATCAAGAACCCCCGCGCCGGGAACGCGATGTTGGTGTTTACGTTGCCTGAGTAGCAGTCGGCGTGCGCCGATCCTCGTCGCGTCCAGACCGTCCACAGAGAAAAGACATGAGACTCAACCGCGTCGCCGTTGCACTCTGGTCGGCGATGGGACTGGCGGCTTGCGCCGGCGAGGTCGCGCCCACTCCGGCGGAGTCTGAGGCGCCACGAGTGACCGCCACGGGTGGGGACGGTCGCGCTGGCGACTACGAGGCCGTCGCCGGCTGGTGGAAGCCGGCGGCTGACCACGACGACACGTGGACCTGGGGCGAAGTCTCGGGTGTGGCCGTGGACACGCCAGACCGGATCATCGTCGCCGTGTGGGGTGACCGGAGCGCCGACGGGACGGAACGGGAGGGGAGTTCGAATTACCTGGTGGTTGTCGATCGGGACGGCAGGGTGGTGGAAAACTGGTCGCAATGGGATTCCACGTTCAATAAACCTCACCAGGTCTATATCAGCCCCTACGACCCGGAGCGCCACGTGTGGGTGGTCGAGCGCGGCGGCGGCCGGGGCGTGCACATGCAGGTCATGAAGTTCACCAACGACGGCAGCGAACTGGTGATGCGGCTGGGCGAGCCCGACCACCCCACCACCCGGGAGGAGGCGCGGGCGAATCCGAACCCGGGTCCCTATACCTATGGGGAGCCGGCGGTGCTCGCGTTCCTGCCTGACGGCAGCTTTTTGCTCGGCGATGGGTACTGGAACACCCGCATCGTCAAGTACGACGCGGACGGTGAGTATCTGATGGAGTGGGGAGAGGCGGGTAGTGGCCCGGGCCAGTTCGACCTGGTGCACGGTCTTGCTGTGGACGACGAGCACCGGGTCTACGTCGCTGACCGACGCAACAACCGGATCCAGGTCTTTACCGAGGACGGGGACTTCATTGAGGAGTGGCCCGCCATCACCGACCCCGTCGGTGTGTTTATCGACGAACGCCACGCGGTCTGGGTCATCTCGGCGAGCCTGCACCGGGTGCTCAAGTACAACCGCGACGGCGAGCTGCAGCACTCGTGGGGTGCCTATGGCGGCCCGGGCGGCCTGTCTGGCGGGCTGTTCCGGCCTCACCAGATCGACGTGGACCAGGAGGGCAACGTCTATGTCGCCAGTTGGTCGGGGGGCTGGCTGAACAAATTCGTGCCGAGGCCAGACGCCGATCCAAGCGAGCTGATCGGAAGAGGCCTTGTGCTCGAACGGTAAGGACCCGATCAGGCATAAGTTGATCACTCTGGACGGGATGCATCGGTGGTCAGAATGGTCAAGTTATTGCTGATCGGGTCCTACATGGCGGACGTGTGCGATACGATGCCACCGGTTCGTACTGGGTGTCTGGGTCAGACAAGAAAGCGACATTGCGATGAAGACGATGAGGGTTGGACGGGGCTGGGGCGGCCTGGCCGTGCTGGCGTGGGGGCTCCTCGTCCTCGGCGTGGCTCCAGCGGCAGCGCAGTACGGGGCGCAGGACGGCGAGTGGCGCAGCTACGGCGGCGATGTTGGCAGCACGAAGTACTCGCCGCTCGACCTGATTACCCGGGACAATTTCGAAGACTTGGAGATCGTCTGGCGGTGGTCCTCCGTGGACGGTTTTCTCAGCATGACCACGCCGGACGGCGGGGAGCTCTGGGCCGATTACGAGACGATCATCGGTCAGCTCGAGTCCGATACCCCGAACCTGTATCGGGACAGGAACCGGCCGAATCGGTCAAATCTCCAGGCGACCCCGCTCATGGTCGGCGGGGTGCTGTATCTGAATACCCCTTTGTCGCAGGGAGTCGCCATCGATGCGACGACGGGCCAGACGCTGTGGGTCTACAACCCCAAGAGCTACGAGGAAGGCACGACCTCGATGACCGTCACGTGGCGGGAACGCGGCGTCGCCTATTGGACCGACGGCGCTGGCGAAGAGCGGATTTTTTGGGGGACCGGCAATGGGAGCCTGGTGTGCGTCGACGCGAAGACGGGCCGGCCCTGCGAGAACTTCGGTCAGAACGGCATGATCGATGCGATGACGGGGCTCCCTCGCGCGGTGCGGGAAGACCGTGATTATCTGAACGCCATGCTGTTCTCGATTCAATCGCCGCCAATTGTCGTCCGCGACACCGCCATTCACGGGTCATCGGTCGCCGACCGGCGGATCACGAAAGAGGCGGTCCCCGGGTGGGTGCGAGCGTGGGACGTCCGCACCGGCGAGCACAAGTGGGACTTCCACACCGTCCCGGCCAATGGGGACGAATTCGGCGCCGACACCTGGCTGAATGAGTCGTGGCGGTACTCGGGCAACGCCAACGTCTGGTCGATGTTGAGCGGCGACGACGAGCTGGGCTACGTGTATCTGCCCACCGGGACGGGAACCAACGATTACTACGGCGGGCACCGGCTCGGAGACAACCTGTTCGCCGAAAGCCTGGTCGCGGTGGATATTGAGACCGGTCAGCGTGTCTGGCACTTCCAGGCCGTGCATCACGGGTTGTGGGACTACGACTTTCCGGCCGCGCCAAATCTGCTCGACATCGAGGTCGACGGTCGGCCGGTTCGAGCGATCGCGCAGGTCAGTAAGCAGGGCTTCGTCTACACGTTCGACCGGGTGACTGGCGATCCGATCTGGCCCATCGAGGAGCGCGCGGTGATCACGTCGCCGGCGATTCCCGGTGAAGTGCCCGCACCGACGCAGCCGTTTCCGACCAAGCCGGCCGCGTTTGACTATCAGGGGGTGAGTGTCGACGACCTCGTCGACTTCACGCCCGAGATTCTGGAGATGGCGCTCGAGGCTGTCATCAATTTCCGGCTGGGGCCATTGTTCACGGCGCCGACTCTGGCTGAACAGGGCGGCACCCAGGGAACCTTGTTCCGACCGACCGGCGGCGGCGCCGCCAGCTGGACCGGGGCCGCCGTCGATCCTGAGACCGGGATGCTCTACGTGCCCTCGAACAACAACCTCGGGGTCATTCACTACTACACGCCCGACCCCGCCCTTGGGGGCAACCTGCGCTACACGCACGGCGCGCCGGAAGCCGCGCGGCTCAGCGGGGATGCGCCGGTCGGCCCGCGGATGCCGCAAGGCCTGCCGCTCCTCAAACCGCCGTACTCGCGGATGACGGCCATCGACATGAACCAGGGCGAACATGCCTGGATGCAGCCGCTCGGAAACGGCGACCGGATTCGCAATCACCCGCTCCTTCGCGATCTCGATTTGCCGCCACTGGGTGGCGACGGTCGGGGGGGGCCGCTGCTGACCAAGACCCTGCTGATCAGCGCGCTGTCAGCCGGTGGCAGCAACGGCGGGCCCCGGTTGGTCGCTCGTGACAAGACCACCGGCGAAGAATTGGGCTCGGTCGATCTGCCCACCGGGGCGGTTGGCACCCCGATGACCTATCTGGTAGACGGGAAGCAGTACATCGCCCTGACCATTGGGGGACAGCCCCCCAACCTGATCGCGTTCGCGCTGCCGGATTAAAGGAACGCACCTATGAGCGTGGCCCACCTTCGCACCTACACCATCAATGCGGGACAGATGGACAGCTGGCTGGCGCTGTTCAACGACCAATTGGTCCCGTTGCTGCGCGAGCACGATATCCAGGTCGACGGCACGTGGGTGAATGCCGAGCGGACCCAGTTCATCTGGGTACGCAGTTATGGCGACACCGAAGATGATCTCAAGACGAAGGAAGCGGCGTTCTATGGCTCCGCGTGGTGGAGAGCGAACGTGGACTACGTGCGCAGCCACCTGGCGCATCGAGAGATCACGCTGATTCGATCGGTCTAGCCGCCCACGCACATTGGGCTCGCGAGACGCGTCGTTCCTTGGTACCATGAGGCTATGGCTCTCGACGAACGCGCCCTGTTCACGAAGGCTCCGGAGAATCGGTCGGGACGGTTTCAGTGTCCCAGGTGCGGACGGACGGGTGACTATCGCATTCGGTGGGTGCGACACTCGAAAAAGGGCCGACCGCCCGCCGGAGCGAACGAGGACGACCGCGCCAAGTTCGCCAAACTTCGCGACTACATGCTCCGTCTTGACGACGACGTCACGTGCAAGACCTGTGGCAAGCGATTTGATATCCCCTCGCAACATTCCTTGGTGTTCGTGGACCAACTCGGAGGGTTGCCCAACGATGACGACCTGGAGCAGGAGATCAACGCTGCGGCGGATGAGCCGGAACCGGAGCGCGAGAAGAAGCCGACACTTCCCGATCGGTTTACCCGAAAATCAAGTGGCTGGAAGTAGCGGCCGACCAGCCTCCATCGACCGCGGCCCGACAGACCGAGGAGCCTTCTCTTGCAGACATCTATGACCTCACGGACGTTCGGCGTTCTCCTGCTCGCCCTGACTTGCGCGGTGGCGGGCGTCCTGCCGGCCGAAGCCCAGGTCGATCGGGTCGTGGACCCGAACTGGACGACGCCGCGAACATCGGACGGGCAGCCGGACCTGCAGGGCATCTGGGGCAACAAGACGATCACGCCGATCGAGCGGCCCGGCAACCAGGGGCAGGCCTATCTGACCGACGAAGAGATGGCGGCGCTGAACCAGCAGCGCGCCGTCAATTCCGCCGCGCAGGACGCGGCGCCGGCCCAACGCACGGTGGCCGGTAGAAACGTGGGCGGCTACGGCAGCTATTGGCTCGACGCGGGGGACACGTGGCTGTCGACGGGGCAGACCTCGTTCGTCGTTGCCCCCCCAGACGGTCGGGCCCCGATCCAGCAGTGGGCGCTTGACGCGAAGGCCTACAATCTGGCCAACGAAGGCGACCACTATCAGCACCTCAGTGTCTGGGATCGCTGCATCTCACGCGGGGTGCCGGGTTCGATGCTCCCGGCCGGCTACAACAACGCCTATCGCATCGCGCAGACCCCGGATCACATCGTGATTTACCACGAGATGATTCACGACGCCCGGATCATCCCGCTGTCCGACGCGCCCTTCGTTGATGGACGTATTCGACAATGGATGGGTGACTCGCGCGCGCACTGGGACGGCGAGGCGCTGGTGGTCGAGACCAGGAATTTTCACAACCGGGGCTGGATCGCGTCCAGCTTCGCGGGGGGGCGTATCAAGGGCATTCCGACCAGCAAGGCCCTGCACGTGATGGAGCGGTTCGAGCGCGTGTCGGAGTCCACCATCATGTGGACCGTCACGATCGAAGACCCTAACGTGTATACCGCGCCGTGGACCATTCAGATGCCGTTGACCGCGGAGCCCGGGTATCAGATGTTCGAGTACGCCTGCCATGAGGGCAACCACGCGGTTCCCGGCACGCTCGGCGGCCAGCGCGTTCTTGACGCCGCGGCGGCGACTGAGGAGCAGTAGCGCTCACCGGGGCGTGCCGCGTGTGCCGCTGCTGTCCGGTCACTGCAGAGCCGAACTGGTCGATTCGACCGGCCGGTCCGCGCAAGTGACCCAACATGGCGGACGGAGCAGAGGCGCCCCCGCGACCGGCCCGAGGAAGCGACCGTCCATGACCAGACAGACCACGTTCCGTTCATCGGGTTGGTGCGGCCAGACGTTCGCGCGGGTCGGCGTGCTGGCCACCGCGATCTCAGTCATCGGGGCGGGTACCGCACGGGCTCAGGCATCCTCGTCCGCCGCAGGAGGTTGGCAGACCTACGGGACCGAGAACGGCGAGTGGCGGAGCTACGCCGGCGATATCGCCGGCACGAAGTATTCGCCGCTGGACCAGATCGACGCCGACAACTTCGGTCGGCTTGAGATCGCGTGGGAGTGGACGTCCGTTGACGCCCTCGTCAGTCGGTCGACCCCCGGCGGGGGCGAATGGTGGGCCCCGCTCGACACGATCGTGGAGTCGCTGGTGGAGGATACGCCCAACCTCTACCGTGACAGTCAGCCGCCGAACTTGTCGAGGCTGCAGGCGACCCCGTTGATGGTGGGTGGCGTCCTGTACTTCAACACGCCCCTCTCGCAAGGCGTGGCGGTCGACGCCGCGACCGGGCAGACCCTCTGGGTGTTCAACCCGAAAACCTACGAGGAAGGTACCCCGTCGATGAGCAGCCCGTGGACGCAGCGTGGGGTGGCCTACTGGACCGACGGAGAGGAGGACGAGCGTATCTTCTGGGGCACCGGCAACGGCTACCTGGTCTGCGTGGACGCCAAGACCGGACGACCCTGTCCAGATTTCGGGCCCGACGGTGGCGGCACGGTCGACGCGATGGTCGGCATTCCTCGAGTCGAGCGTGACGCGCGCGACTATCTCAACGCGATGCTCTACTCGATCAACTCGCCGCCGATTGTCGTACGTGACATGGTGATTCACGGGTCGCAGATCGCCGACCGGCGTATCACCAAGGAGGCGCCCCCCGGGTGGGTTCGAGCCTGGAACGCACGCACCGGCGAGCATGCCTGGGATTTCCACACCGTACCGAACAGTGCCGACGAGTTTGGCGTCGACACCTGGGGCAACGACTCGTGGCGCTACTCGGGCAACGCCAACGTGTGGTCGATGTTGGCCGGCGACAACGAGCTGGGCTACGTCTATCTGCCGACGGGCACCACCACCAACGACTACTACGGGGCAGACCGCCCCGGTGACAACCTGTTTTCGGAATCGATCATCGCCGTCGATGTGGAGACGGGCCAGCGCGTGTGGCACTTCCAGGCCGTGCATCACGGGCTGTGGGACTATGACTTCCCGACACACCCGAACCTGGTCGACCTGGTGGTCGACGGCCGTCCCATCAAGGCGCTGACGCAGGTGAGCAAACAGGCGTTCCTGTACGCGTTCGACCGGGTCACCGGCGACCCGATTTGGCCCATCGAAGAGCGGCCGGTCCCGCAAGAGACGAACATGCCGGATGAGGTGCCCTCACTGACCCAGCCGTTTCCGACCCGGCCGGCGCCGTTCGACTATCAGGGAGTCACGATTGACGACCTCGTCGACTTCACCCCTGAGCTGCGGCAAATGGCGGTGGAGGTCGTGCAGAACTACCAGATCGGACCGATCTTCACGCCGCCTGGACGGCCCATCGAGGGGGGTACGCAGGGGACGTTGATGCGACCGCCCGACTTTGGCGCGGCCGGCTGGGCCGGCGCCGCCGTCGACCCGGAGACCGGCATGCTCTATGTGCCGTCGCGGAACATCGCGGTCGCCATCCCGCTCTACGAGCCCGATGGGGTACTGGGGGCCACGATGCGCTACACCCACGGCGCCCCGGAGGCGATTCGTTTACAGCAGCGCGGCGGCTATGAAGCGCGCATGCCGCAGGGTCTGCCGCTGCTCAAGCCGCCCTATTCGCGGATTACCGCGATCGACATGAACACGGGCGACCACGCATGGATGGTGCCGTTGGGCAACGGCGACCGGATTCGCAATCACCCGCGTCTGCGCGATCTCGACCTGCCGCCGCTCGGAGACGGGACCATCGCCGGGCCAGTGTTGACCAAGACCCTGCTCATCAGTTCGGTGCCGACGGCGGGCAGTGACGGGGGACCAGGATTGGTGGCCTGGGACAAGGACACGGGCGAGATACGGGGGGCGGTGGACCTGCCCACCGGCACCATCGGCACCCCGATGACCTACAGCGTCGACGGACGGCAGTACATCGCCGTGACTATTGGCGGCGGGCCGCGCCTGGTCGCGTTCGCCTTGCCGTAGTAGACAAGGCGCGTACTTGCGCCGCGCTGAAGCGTTCGCCCGCCTTCACCGCTCCGAATACGTGGTGATGTGGTCCAGCAGGAGTTCGGTCATCTGGTCCGTCGCCAGGTCCGGGATCCAGTGGCTGACGCCCTCGATGACCTCGAACCGATAGGGCGCGTCGACATACTCTTCGGTGAGTTCCGCCCCGTCGATACAGAGCGCCGTGTCGTCGTCGCTCCAGGTGAACATGGTCGGGACTCGCACGACGTCCATGGCGGGCCCAGACACCTGACGGTCGGCGATATTGGCTCGATACCAGTTGAGGGCGGCGCCGAGCGCGGCCTTCGAACCCAGCACTTGCACGTAATCCTCCACCGCGTCCTCCTCGACACCGGTGAAGAAGCCACGGAGCCCCGCGTTGTCGTTCGCGACGAAGTTGTCCTCTGAATCCGGCTGGACGAAGAGGTCGAAGTAGGACGAGGCCTCGACCTGGCACGAGGTCGGGTCGCCCAGAACCCGAGCAAACGCATCCGGGTGCGGCACCGACACCGGGCTGGCCGAGAGGACCCGTTCCTCGGCGGCGGGGCACTGGGGAATTCCGCCAGTAGCGACGTCTTCGTAGCGAAGCTCGACGGGGTGTCTGGCACGCACGTGTGGTCACAACGCCAGGGAGGGGTTAGTTACGAATCCGGGGAGGGGCTTGCGATAGACCCCGACGGAAAAACAGTCGTCACCGGTCATTTCCAGGGTACGGGTAGCTTTGGCAGCGGGCCCCTCTCGAGCAATGGCAATGGCGACATCTTCGTGGCGAAGTTCGATCCCGCTGGGGCGCCTATCTGGTCGCGCGCCTTTGGGGGTATCGGTTATGACTATGGGTACGTCATCACGACCGATGCGGATGGGAACGTGGTCATGGCTGGGCGATTCGAGAACTCGGTGACCTTTCGGGGCTCCAGTCTGACCAGTGCTGGAGGGAGTGACGGATTCCTGGTGAAGCTGAAGAAATAGCAAGCGGCTGTCGCGTCGCGACACACCCGAACAGCCGTTGTGGTGTCGGAGTTGGGCACGACGGCCATGCCCTTGACACGCTGGATTATCTGGCCCGCAAGGCGGCCGACGGGCCCCGTACTCCTACACCGACGGCCGCAGCCAGGCTTCCAGTCGTCTCAGGCCCTCTGCGATAGAGATCGCCGGTTCGTAGCCGAGCTCGCGACGGGCCGCGGTGATATCGAACCAGTGGGTGGTGGCCAACTCGTTGGCGACGAACCGGGTCATGCGGGGCTCGCTCTCCAGCCGGAACAGCGTGTAGGCCGCCTCCAGCATCGC
>Ga0310124_10001618_pt1 | contig 15607 bp, 11 predicted proteins | sample CB11b_AW_Bot5_MG_FD_203507 | JGI IMG/M metagenome (GOLD analysis project Ga0310124, IMG submission 203507) | Marine microbial communities from Western Arctic Ocean, Canada - CB11b_AW_Bot5 | ecosystem: Environmental > Aquatic > Marine > Oceanic | place: Canada: Western Arctic Ocean | collected...
TATTCTCGTTGGGAAAACGACGGTACTGGAAGTTGCGCGCCACCTCGCCTCGCAGCTCGAAGCCGCCCACGTCGGCGATCACGAGATCAAACCCGAGCATGCGATTGCCCGTGGGGAGTCCGTAGCGGAAGCGGTGGAACGCCTGGTTGGAGCCATCCTTGACGTTACCCGAGGCCCGCAGCACCGGCAGGAATACCGGCGTCCCGAGATTGTTCGTCTGCTTGTTCGATGTCACCGCCACCTGGTAGTCGTTGGCCAGCACCAGGCCCAGTTCGATTACCTCGATCTCACGGAAATCGTCGATTTCGTCTTCGATGCTCGGAGAGAAGTCTTCGATGTTGTAGGTCAGTGTGATGGCATCGGTGCCGCTGGCTTCGATGACGCCCCGACGGCGCACCCCTCCTTCCACGGTGGGGACGATATCGTCCGTGTGCTCCACGCCGTTGACGAAGATACGCCAGCGCGACAGCAACGCCCCCCCTTCGCCGTCCTTGGGCGAATCGTCGGTTATGCGCACAACGACGGAGCGTACGAAATCGGCGTTCATCGGCCCGCTGAGCAGGCCCTCCATCGAATTGTCGCCAAAGGGTACGTCGGTGTTGCGGTGGGCGGCGTTGACGAAGGTCAGCCCCATACGGGCGAAGTCGCCGATCTGCGTCTGCCCCCTGGCGGCCCACATGTTGGTAAAGGTCCCCACCTGGACGCCGCCGCCGATCTCGGAGTCGGCGATCTCGGCGGTGTTGCTGATCCGGGAAGACAGCAGCGTCAGGGCGTACTTATCGGTCTGGATGTCCCACTGGATGCCGTCGAAGCGCGGCTTGGAGAACGTCAGTGGCGTCAGAGTGGTGCGGATGCCGTCTCCGACCATCAGAGACGAGTGGAACTCTCCCTGATGGCTCGAGGAGATCAGGAGATTGTTGAACCACGAGCCGAAGCGGGAGTTCTTGGTAATGATACTGCCGTTGTCCTGCGGGTAGTCTTCTGTCCAGTCGTACACCATCCATCCCCGGGTGATGTAATTGCCGTAGACATCGTAGAACGGCGACCCTTCGAGGAAGACGTTGTTGTAGCGCTCGTAGTGGTTCCTCGCGTAGTTGGAGTACTGCTCCTGCCGCCAGTCGTAGAGCTGGTACAGGCGTTGTGGCAGATACCACTTGCGCACCGAAGGCACCAGCGTCGACGGAGCGATCTCCGTGCCCGTCGTGTAGTAGGGGTTCTCGAACCCTGTTGCGCGTTGGGCGCTGGCGTCGTGGGGGGCACCCTGAAGCAGGGCGACCAGGCAGGCCAACAGGATCGGGGCCCGAAGGTCCGGCGGGGCTGGGGCTCGACGTCTCACGTCATTCTCCCATGTTAGTACACAACGTGCACGGTCTTATGCACTCGTTCGGTGCGGGCATCGGCATCCACTTCAATCTGCACGATGTAGATGCCGGGGGGTACCCTCTGGCCGTCGCGATCGCCGGTCCAGGTATAGCTGGCACGTGTAGCCTCTGAATTCTGCTTCGTCAACTCCGCCGCGAACCGGCCGGCGAGGTCGTAGAGACGCACGCGTGGCTCACGATCGGTCTTCACCACCGTAAAGTCGAGCTGGTACTCGTCATTGATGCCGTCACCGTTGGGGGAAAAGGCCCGCGTGTGCATCAGGCTGCGCACGAGTGTGCGACCCGCCACCGCGTCTGGCAGGTGTACCTGATCGGCGCCAAATTCGACCGGCACAACCCCCTGCGTGTTGTCCTGTTGATCGGAATTCAGCACAGAGGCGCTGAATACCGTAGGACTCTCGGAGAGACGGGCGCGAAAGAAGACTTCAACGGAGTCTCGACGGACGACGGGTGGTGGCAACTGCACTACGAGGGAATCCCCCAGGACCTCTGCGGTAGCAGCGACCCGCTCTCCCCGCACGTTCGCCTGCTCGAACTCGACATCGCCGCTGCCGCGCGGCAGGCTAATGATGACCTGATCGAAACCGGCGTCGCCGGCGGTGAGCCCGGCGGGTGTCATGGTATAGCGGAATTCCTGCAGAGAATCCAGGGATGCCTCATGGGGGAAGATCCTGCCGACGAGTCCGGCAGCGACGACGGGTATGTTGGCGACGAACCGCAGCGAGCGTAACGTCGGCATCTGCTCGGGGTCCTCGCTGATGAGGCGCACCCTGGCGTGCAGCCACTGCCGGGGCGAGGGCGACTGGAACTCCTGGCCGGAGAACCGGTGCGGGAGGCTCCAGCCGCTCCAGGTATCGTCGCGCACGTTCTCCACCACGATATCGCCGCGGTTGCGCGACTTGGCCGCGTCATAGGCGGCCTTGGTCACTTCCTTGCCGTTGATGAGAAAGTACCGCGTCAGGGCATTGAAGCCGTTGCCGGTCTGCGTCTCCACCTCGATTCTGGTACCAGGTGGCATGTCGGCATCCCATTCGACCCGGCGCAGGCTGGAGGCGCCACCCAGAGAGATGTCTTCGGACTCCAGCTCCACCTGCGCCGGGTAGCCCTCGGCATGAAAAGCGAACAACTGCAGGGCCCGATGAAACTGTTGTGGCTTGGTCACCCGCCACAAGAGCAGCCGCATGTCCAGGGGCTCGAAGTTCCAGTCGAAGAGATAACGGCTCTGGTTCTCCACATCAGACAGCAACTCGTAGTGGTAGGGACCCTCGACTACAGGATCGCTGCTATTACTCGGCGTGCCGTCGGAAACGAGCAGATCGATGTTCGACCACCCACCTTGCTTGTCGCGCTCGAACCCGTACAGGATCGGCGACCGACCGCTCACAACGGGATAGTAGATGACGCGGTCCAGGCGGAATACACTGCCGAAGTCGATGACCTGCCAGACACCAGAGTCGCGCCAGTTGCCCTTGTCAGAGGCTTCGATCGTCCAGGTGCGGTAGCCGACGTCCTCGTCGAGCATCTCGTCGGCGCCGCTGCCCTTGCCGCACCCCTCACAGTCGCGGTCCTTCGACGTCCATGTGGTTCCCCCCCAGTGGGGTTCACCCTCCTCAACACGCGTGGGGGTGGCCACCATGCCCGACAGATTGAAGCCGACACCGTCCACCTCGATCTCGGCCAGCGCCGCCTCCGCTGTCGCCCCCGCCGCCTCGAAACGGATGAAACGGATGATGTCAAAGGCCATGGTGCTGTTGGTGTCCAGATGAGCGCCAGTGGCGCTCTCCAGCCCCGTCGACTTCAGGTCGAACTCGACCACCTGATCCTTGTTGTTGTTCACCGGGCGTCCCAGACGGGTATAGCCGATGCGTTTGGCAAGACCGCCGAATACAGGAATGCCGGGACTGGTAAAGATGGAGAAAAACTCGAAGGGCCTCGCCCCTTCCTCGTCCGGAAAGATGACACGGATCTTGTCGGCCACAACGGCCCGGCCCAGGTCGAGCTCGATCCACCACAGCTGCACCGGATCGTCGGCGTTCGGCTGCCACCAGGTCTGCTGGTCCTGGTCTCGAATCCGGCCCGCCTGCGCCTGATTGGACGGTGATCTGACCGTCCTCCTGCCATAGTCGCCGATCACGACGGACGAATGCCCGTCGATGTCGGCGACAGCGTTGAAGGACTTGCCGAAGCGCTTCACCGTAACACCGGCGGCACTCACGTTGACCAGGCCCTGGGGATGGTCCCAGGCGGCCAAGTCCGAACCGTCGAAGACGATATTCTGGGCCTCCAGGCCGCTGCCGGCGACGAGTGTCGCTGACAGGGCGATGAGGCGCCGCAGGCGTGCGGAAGTTGCCATCTCGTTCGTTCTCCGTAGACAGTTTCGCATTCAGTACGCCACTGCCATCGGTTGTACTCGGTTGAGCTCGCCTTCGTCGACATCGACCTCGACACGGATGAGGTAGAGGCCCGGCGGCACCAGTCCGCCCTCGGCATCCCTGCCGTCCCATGTCGGTCCGTAGGGCCCCGACGAGGCCTGGCTGTCGAGGACGACGCGCACCCGCCGTCCGGTCAGATCGTACACCTCCACCAGCAGATCAGCGCCATCGACGCCGAACAGATCAAAAGTGATGGTGGCTTCGTCGTTCGTGCCGTCCCCGTTGGGTGTCACCACCGAAGTCGTCAAGCCGACACGTCCGAGGACCTCAAAGCGCGAATCGCTGGCGATCACCTGCAGGGCGTTGCTACCGACGTCGGCTCGAGCATCTCCTGCCTCGATCGATTGCGGCAACCGCGCCGAAGCCGGATCGGCGCTGAAGATCCGGCCCTCGAGGAAGACGGAAGCGTGGAAGATGGCGCTGCGGATGCGCACGCGGAAACTGGCATCCCGCTGAATCTCCTCGGTCAGGGCCAGGCGTATTAGGCCTGGTCCCTCCTCCACTTCATAGTCCACACCAGACACCGCAGCGTTGCCATCGATCTCGAGATCGAGGAAGCGGGCTGCCGCCGGAACATCGAGCTCGATGCCGTCATAGCCCACCCGATTGCCCCCGTACACCGTGCGGATGTCGTACACCAGGACCGTATCGATGCCGAGTGGCACCTCGACAGTACCACCGGATCCGGCGTCCGCCCCTTCGAGGGAGATCTCGGCCACGGCACTGGCCGCCAGCAGGGGCGACACCTCGAATGCGACACTGTCAAGCACGCCGAAAGCGAGGGGATCCTCAGTGGTGATCTCAAACTGAAACTGCAGGAACTGATTGCCATCGGACGAACGGTTCTGATCGCCAGGACTGTCGTAGGCAACCGACCAGTTGTTCCAGTTGGTGATGTCGTCGGCACGCTGAGCGCGGAACCCGGCCACGCCTTCGGAAAAGCGCTCGGTGATTCGTGGCGCCGAGAAGTAGTCGTCCCGTGACACTTCGAGCTGGCGGCCGAGATCGTCAAAAACGAAGAAGGCTGCGGGATCGTCATCGTTGCCGGCGCGCGTGCGCAGGGACAGCTCCACGGGTGCGTCCGGATCTTCGACGATGTCACCCGAGGGCGTCTGTCGGTACCGGGTAAAGCGCCAGGTGACCTGGCCCAGACTGACCGGTTCGCCGAAGGAGTGCGGCGCCGAGATGTAGCGCGCCTGCTGTGGATAACCCCGGCCGAAGGCCTGGATCTCGGCCAGCAGAATCGTCCGCGTCTCTTCACCGAAGCGAAAGCGCAGGAAGCGGGTGAAATCGAGCGCCGGCGTCAATGACACGATGCTGGTATTGTTGGCGAAGGTGGTACCGATGATCTCGTCGAGGGCATGGTAACCGGTCGTCCCGGTGGAGGTGTTCTCATCCTCGAAGATCAACCACTCTACGGGGACCTTGGACCGACTGACTTCGTAAACCTGGGGAAACAGCTCTCGCTGACGTTGGTTGTCCGAGGTCAGGCCACTCTGGGGTGGGTAGAACACGACGCTGTCGATGGGAACGGCCACACCGAGATCGATGGTGAAGAACGTGACACTGTTGGGCAGCCCGTCGGCCCGCTGCTTGTGGGAGTAGCCCGCCGCCAGACCGTCCCCGTCGACCAGCCCCCGCATCACGTTACTGACGATGGCGTTGGCGGCGCCGCCGTTCCACATCCTCGGGTGCCAGCCGACCTCTAGAGTGTCGGCCTCCAACAGACGCGGTCCCTTCGTGGTCGCCCAGCGATAGCCAAACAGGTTCCGTTGAGCCGACACCGCCCCGGAACGCACGACCTCGCGCATGACACTCCAGGCGCGCGGAATCTGCTGGGGCTGTACGGCCCCGGGTTGTACCGTGTCGTCGAGAGCGATCCAGCGACCGACGGCCTCTCGCCAGGCCTCACCGCCCTGGCCGCCGACCACCCATGCCCCGGTCGACTGAGCCCGGACCCCACTGGTGAGAAAGGCCACCAGGCAGACGATGGTAAGACGCGTGATGGTACCCCAGGACGCAGTCAATACACCACCCCCACGAGCCGTGCCCGGGCGAACGTTTCGGCATCGGAGTTGACGGCGACACGCACGAGATACACACCGGGCGGCACCAGGTGGCCAGCGTCGTTGCGGCCATCCCAGGTCTCGTCGTAAGCACCGGAAGGCGTCTGCTCTGACACCAGTTGCCGTACGCGGCGACCGCTGAGATCGAAGACTTCCATGGTCGTATCGACGGCATTGGCGAACTGGGCCAGCACAAGTTGTATCGACGCGGCATCGTTGCGGCCGTCACCGTTGGGCGTGATTACCGAGGTGGAGAACCGCATGGCCACGCCGGCTCTGGCTTCGATGGTGAAGGCGTTGGCGACGGCCGTGCTGACGTCATCGACAGCATCCCCGGGCCGCACCGGATGGGGCGGCACATCGGCGCCACCCAGCAACCAGGCGTTGACCGGCGTGTTGTGCTCCAGCAGGCGCAGGTTGAACAGGACGCGCAGCGGCTGGTTGTTGTCCGAGTTCACCGGCGTGAAGAACACCTCGAAACCATCCTCGATCGATTCGACTGTGACGTCTTCCACGGGTACCGGCGGGTCCCCCATCTGTAGAGCTTCGAAGACCGGCGGCGGGAAGGCCTCGATGCGCAGGCCGCTGTATCCCTGCAGTCCGGCCGAAGCGAAGTCTGTCCGGATGTCGTAGGTGAAGGTCGTGTCGATGCCGCCGACGACTTCCAGCACACCATTCGCCGGTTGTGGCTCACTGGCGAGAGCCACCTCACCGACGGCGTTGCTGACGAGGCCGGGAGAGAACTCGATCTGCAGCGAGTCGATACGCATCACGTTCTCGGCATCACCGGCAAAGTCCATACGGAATTGGAGAAACTCGCGGGGGCTGGGCAACCCCACGGGCTGCTGGAAAAAGCCGGTGGAATCAATCGTCAGCGGGGGCGACCAGGGGCTCCAGTTGTCCACATCGCCACGTATGTCCCCCTGGACAAAGTCACGCACCGGGCCCTGCTCAGAAACGGGCAGATCGACGTAGGACGCCCGGTCCACTTCCCCCAGCAACTGTTCTGTTTCGGGATCCTGACGGAACAGCGCCCGACGCGGCAGGTTGGTGCTGTATTCGGCCAGAGAGACCTCCTCCTGAGCACCGCTGTCGCGGTCCCGGCGGAAGTACGCCAGAGGCGTGTCGTCGGCGCCGGTCCGCATCTGCAGCACCACGGAAGGGGCTTCGTCGGCCTCACTCCCGGCGCGTTGCAGACGGGTCGCGTGCAGTTGCATCGCACCGAAGTTGACGGCGCCACTGAAGGAGTGCAGTTGTGAGGTGTAGCTGGCCACGGGCACAAAACCCTCGCCGTAGATCTCGAACTCAGCCAGGTTGAAGGCCGACTTCGACAGCACCAGCAGTTGCAGAAAGCGGCCCTGCAACGGGGCGAAGTCGATGTCGACGACCATCTCCCGGTTCACTTCGACACGGCGCAGCAACTCGTACTGAGGACGATTGATGTCGTTGAACGTCTCCCCGTCGTTGACGAGGATCTTGAAGGCCTTGATGAAGGCATCCGGGTCATCGGGGTCGGGAAAGAACCGGAGTCGGTTGATGGGGAAAGGCGCTCCAAGATCCCAGAAGAAGGCGGCACCGGCCTGATTGCGCGCCGCCTTGTACACGCTCTTGGAAGACGTTGCGGGGTCGCCGTCGAGCAGGTCGAGGGGGCCTAAGATCTGATTGAAGAGGCCGTCATTCGACCAGGTCCGCGGTTGGCCGGTTTCGGTGAAGACCGGGGGTTGGCCGTTGAGCCATGTCAGGCCCGACTCGCGCAGCAGATCGATGAGGTTCTCTCCCTCCCCCAGTTCCAGCGGCTGCAGACCACTGTCGATTTCGAGGGCGCCGCTCTGCGACAAAGCCTGGTCGGTCCACGACTGACCGTCGCCGCCGATACGCCAGGTCTGCAGCTGGGCGCCAGCCATTGCGGGAATCAGCAGGACTGCCCACAGAACGCGTACGCTCCGCATCGGAATTCCTGTCAGTCCAGCCGCACGGCGTCGGCAGGGGTGAACCCGCGGAGGATATCGCGCTCGAAGCGGAAGCTCAGATCGATCGTCTCCACCGGCTGGTCGGCATAATCGAAGCGCACGGCGATGTCCTCGATGGCGACATGGATCTGTCGCACGTCGTCATCGAGCAATGGAAAGACCAGGTAGCCTTCCTCGTCATTGCCGCTGAAGATGGTGGCGCCGGTGTACATCGTGCGTCGGAGCATGTCCGTGCGACTGCGGAACTCGGAACGTCCCTGACCAGTGAGCCCCTGCCAGTGCGCCCGAAAGTAGTCATAGAGTTCGGCGAAGCTCAGGACATCGTAGTCTCGGTGATTCGTCGAGGAGATGTGGCCCTTGAGCGGATCGAGTTTGACTTTGGGGTACTGGTAATTGGCCACCTGCAGGCGGAACACGGTGAACCGGGGAGGCGTCCAGCCCTCACCGGGGGCCGTCAGGTCGCCGAAGGTGTACGGATTGACCGATGCGTCCTCCGACGATACGAGGCGATTCAACTCGGCATCGGTCATCGGCTTCAGGGTGATGCCGAGGCGGTCCAGAGCGTAGGTGATCGAGCCGTCGTCGTTGACGGCCATACCCTCGGCCTGCTGCTGGCTCGGCTGCAGGGACGTTGGAAAGTAGCGGCCGCAGGCGGTTGCCAGCAGCAGCGTCACCAAGATCCATGGCCCACGCATATTCCAGTTCCTCACCAGAAGCACCCCGTAACATCTCAGTCGTGCAGAAAGTCGGGCCAACCGGAGAAGGTCTCCAGTGGCCCGACTTGTCCAATTACTCATCAATCACTCGGTGCAGGAGGGCTACCCTCTGCACCCCGGACGGGCTCTACCGGAAGGAGTTCTTGATGTTGCCCCACGTCGACGACTGTACGGCGGTGATGTTGCCAGAGGTGTACTCACCGATACGCAGCAACGTGGCGATCGAATAATACTGACGTCCCGAGGCCTCGGGACCCCGAGTGGTCCAGTCGTTGGAACCGAGGTGGTTGCCGTCCTCGTCATTGCCGAAGCCAGAGCCAGGACCTTCGCCATCCTCGTACCAGAAGGCGAAGGGGAAACCGGCGCCATCGGCACCGGCGACGGCGTCCATCTGCCAGATCTCGCTGGCACCCGGACCGGCGTCGTCCTGGAAGGCCAGCACCTGGATGCTGAATTCGAAGACGGTGGTGGCGCCATCAGACCACAGGTCGGCGGCCCAAGCTTCGGGCGGATCGACGGTTACGGAAAAATCAATCCACGGCGCTTCACCATATTCGGCCCACGTGGCCGGCTCACCTTCGACGCCGCCATAGCGGAACGCCACGTTGGTCGGCGGGCTGAGATCGCCGGGAGCCATCAGCCACTCCATGGTGAAACCGGAGGCGGGACCGCGCTCGCGACCGTGATCCTGTGGGTCGTGACCGACCTGCAGCATGTCGCCGTTCCAGCGGGCGATGTTGGTACCGTCATGGACGGCCACATCGTCGAAGGCTTCCATGAAGACGTACCATCGGTTGACGTTGCCACCCTTCCAACCCATGAACGTGGTGATGTTCAGGTCGGCGCGGGACGGCGCCGGACGATCACCCTCGTCACGCCACTCATCCATCGTCAGCGTGAAGTCAGAATCGTACCAAGCCCAGTCACCGGCCCTGCCGTCCATGACCATGGCGTCGTGACTCGGCACCTCGAGCATGAAGAACGAAAAGCCCTGGCTGCCGTTACGATCCTCCAGTGCCGGCGGATCGAAGAACTGGGCGCTCGCAACACCTGCGAGCATCAGGCTGGCGATACCAGCCGTCATAAGTTTGCGCATGGGTCTGCTCCTTACGGGATGGGAAGTGATACTGCGTGCTCCGCTTCCGTGAACACAACAGTTATTCACAAGTCCAACTTCGAGTTTGAAGGAAGGTACGGCGATGCGCCGGTGAACACCAACATCCGTTGCATACATTGGTTCTTCCGGGATTATTGTGGTTCGAGGTTGAGTCGACCACAGTGAAAGTAGATAGCGGTGATGAATCGCTGGACGTTGGCGGGATAGGTGTAGCCCCAGAAGCACCGGAAGGTCTCCTTGATGGCATGGGCCCGCACCGTCTTCAGATTGAACTGTCGCAGCTCCTCGAAGCGCATTTCTCGCTCCGGAGGCAGATTGTCACGGTTGTATAGCCAGTCCCAGTTGGTGCCGCCGAGCATCTCGATGCCCAGTTCGTGCAGAGTTCGGTGCTCTCGCTTGCGAACCTGGTCGACGGCCTCGTTGAGGCAGAGACGCAAAGAAGCTGTCCAGCGTCTCCTCGCGACGGTCCTCGCCGACCCAGACCACGTCGGACGTCTTTAGGTCGTAGACGACGGTGATGTAGCGATGCCCACGACGGACCGCCTTCTCGTCGATGCCGATACGGCGCAAGCCGGACAGATCCCGGCGCTGCAGGCCCCGGCGGACAGCTCGTTCCATGATGCCGTCCGCCTCGTCCCAGGTGAGTCGCAGGATCCGGCAGGCACCGCTCATGGACATCTGCTGAAGGCACTGGATGGCCGGTGTTCAAAGCCCTTGGTGAAACGCGAGTAGCGCACCGCCCACGGCGGCTCGACCGTCTTCACGCCGCAGTCGGGACACTCCGTCCGCGGCACCGGCCCTTGGACCATCGTCCTGTACTGGCACGTGTCCAGGTGTCGCCAGGTCCGATGTCTGCGGTCCTTGACCGGGCAACGCTGGTGTCCGCACTCCGGGCACGACAGAAGGGCACCGGACTTGAGATCCACCGTCACCGTGATCGTCTTGGCCTCCGTGTCCATGTCCACCGAAACAACTCGCCAGGGCGGCGACACGCCCAGCAAGTCCCGATACAGTTGTGTGTCGCGCATGGGCAGCTCCTCCTGCACATAACGCTAACCCAACCTCAGATCCAGCACCAAATACCCGGAAGAGGCCATACATTTAAATCTTTTTTCTCGCTTTATGATATGGGACTTGATGCCCAACAGGCCCTTGACCTACCCTTCACGGACGAGGAATCACCTCTGGATATGAGAAGGGACCCATGACAGGATCAAAGCAATTGTCCCGCCGAACCTTTCTTTCCACTACTGCTACTGCTACTGCCGCTGCCGCGGCCACCGGTCTTGTCGGCGGCCGGCGCGTGTCCGCGGAGCCGGTGATGTCAGCCACCCCGCCGGACGCCGTCGATGGACCGGTGTTCATCTCCACCTGGCCCTTCGGCAAGGCCGCCAACGAGCTCGCCCTCAACACCCTGACGGGAGGCGGGGACATCCTCGATGCCGTCGAGCAGGGGATCCGTGTACCGGAAGCGGATCCCGACAACTACTCGGTCGGTCTCGGAGGAACGCCGAAGGCACGCGGCGTCGTGCAGCTCGACGCCTGCATCATGGATGGCCGCAACCATGCCGCCGGCAGCGTTGCCGCCCTGAGCGACATCGCTCATCCCATCACGGTGGCGCGCATGGTGATGGAGCGGACCAAACACGTCATGCTCGCCGGCGAGGGAGCCCGCGACTTCGCTCTGTCGCAAGGGCTGGAGGCGGTCGACATGCTGACCGTCGAGCGCCGGAACAAGTGGGAGGAGTGGAAGCGGACACAAGAGGAAATGAGTCTCGACGAGAGCCATGACACGATCGCCCTGCTCGGGCTGACGGCGGACGGCGTGATCGCCGGCGGGTGCTCGACGAGCGGCTGGGGCTACGCCCTGCACGGCCGTGTCGGCGACTCCCCCATCATCGGTTCCGGCCTCTATGTCGACGGCGACGTCGGCGCCGCGGGGGCCACCGGCCTCGGCGAGAACGTCATGCGCCAGTGCGGCTCGTTCCTGGTTGTAGAAAACATGGCTCGGGACATGCACCCGGTAGACGCCTGCGTCGCGGCCATCCTGCGCATGGCCAGGAAGGATCCTTTGCCCCTGCGCGAGATGAGCCTGAACTTCATCGCCGTGGATCGGAAGGGTCGTTGGGGCGGCGCCGGCTCCGGGGACAAGCCCTTCACCTTCTCGGTGACCACCCCTGAGATGTCACAGATCTTCGAAGGTCCGGTAATCGACCCGTAGGTCTCGTCCTTACCCCCACGACCCTCGCGCCATGATGCCGCCGTCGATGCAGATGCTCTCGCCGGTCATGAACGACGCCCTGTCGCTGGCGAGGAACATGACGACATTGGCGACTTCGTCGGGGCGGCCAATACGACCGAGTGGATGCACGGCGGCCATCCCGGCGCGCGCGGCGGGATTGTCACCCCCAAAGGCCTCGAGCGCCTCGTCGACGAGTGGCGTGTCGATCGTACCGGGGTTCACGGCAAGTACGCGGATGTTGTTTTCAGCATACTCGAGTGCGAGTTGTCGCGTCAGGGACAGCAGACCGCCTTTGCTGGCGGCGTAGGCGGACACCCCCTTCGCCGATTGCAGACCTTGCACGCTTGCCGTATTGATGATGACCCCGCCGCCGCGCTCGATCATGCCGGGGACACCGGCTTTCGTCATCAGAAAGGTGGACTTGAGATTGACATCGATGATGAGATCCCACGCATCTTCGCTGAGTTCGTGGGCGGGCAGGTAGCTAGCCGTCGGCTGGATGCCGACGTTGTTGCAGATGACGCCGACACCACCCCAGAGATCGGTCGCTGTCGCCACCAGCGCCTGGCAATCCTGCCACAGGGAGACGTCGGCCCGCTGAAAACGGACCTCGCCGACGCCATCAAAGGCGGTCGCCGCCAGTTCGGTGCCAGCCGCTTCGTCCACGTCGGCGCACAACACACTGGCGCCGGCCTGCGCGAAGCCCGTGCAGATTCCACGGCCGATGCCCTTGGCACCGCCCGTGACGATGACCGTGCTACCGGAGAAGTCGATGTGCCCGTCGCCTAGTTCCCGCCACCACCGCCAGGCGGTGGAGGCGGTGGTCTAGGGATACCTGTCGGCGTTGCTGTCCTTGCGCCTGACCAAAGTCACTGTCACTCAGCAGAAATGTCTCGATCGCCGGCGCCACCCAGGCCAGTTTGCGGATGAACTGTCGACGCCCTCCAGCACCTGTCGTCAGGGAGTCGTCGCCGGAAATGTCGCCATCGGCTGCGGCCTCACCCGCTGTCTCGTCGTTATCCATAGCCCAAATCTATGATTGTTGCGCCATGATTCCAATGGATCATTTGGACTCGTACAGATCGTCCAGGTCCGCCGCGGCGAGGTCGACCAGGAAATCGGCGATGCGAGCACTCACCTGCTCAAGACAACGCTGCCCCTTTTCTGCCGTGGCTGGGGCGGGGTCGCCGACGCCGGTGTCCGCCGTTGCCGCCACCCAATCGCGTTGCGTCCAGGCAAGCCCATCACGAAGAGCGGGGATGCGGAACTTGCGCTCCGCCCCATCTCCGGCTTCCGACAGGGGCAGAACCAGGTCGGGCAGCAATTGCTGCATAAGGCTGGTCTCCATTTCACCCGCATGATCGCCGGGATCCTCGAAGATTCCGCTGTCGATACAACTATACCAATCCAAGGTGCAGAGGAACATCTCATAACAGGGCCACAACTCCCGTACCATCTGGCGAAAGTCATTGGCTCCATGGCCGTTGAGGATCACGAGTTTGGGGATGCCCTGGTGCTCGAGAACGTCACAGATATCTCTCAACACGGACAACTGCGTCGAAGGATTCATGTTGATATCGAGTTTGATGTCCACCTGTCCCGTATTGACACCGAAGGGCACGGTGGGCAAGACGATGACCTTCGCCCCCCGCTGCCAGGCCTGTCCCGCCGCCGCTGCGGCGATGTGGTCACACTGAACAACATCTGTACAGTACGGCAGATGATAGTTGTGGGCCTCCGTGGCGCCCCATGGTAGAACGACGACTTCGTAGTCCGTCTCCTCTACTTCCTTCCAGTTTGTCTCTGCCAGCACCCAGGCTCTGCCTGCCATCATCACTCTCCTTGTGTGTCCCCTTGGGGATGTCGAGTTTGTGCGCCTATGAAATGGGCTTCTGGGATTTGTGTCGAGTCCGATCTAGAGGTGGCCCTGACCGAGATCAAGCGCGACCTCACGCGCCAGTTGGGGGACAACCCCGATTTGCTGCTGGTCTTCGTCACGCCGCACTTCCAGGACCAGGCGCAGCAACTGCCTGGGCTCGTCGCAGGCCGTCTGTCCCCCGGCCTGCTGCTTGGTTGCACGGCGACGGGAGTCATCGGCGGGGGCCGTGAAATCGAGGGACGGGCTGCCGTCGTCGCCATCGGAGCCCTCCTGCCCGACGTTGCCATGACACCCTTTCGGCTGACCGCCGGTGACCTGCCCGACCTCGACACCGGCCCCTCGCACTGGCACGACGCACTCGGCGTCGACCCCGTAGCCGAAACACATTTCCTGCTGCTCGCCGATCCGGGGGGGTCTGCCATCTTCGACCCCAGGCCTCTGCTGATGGGACTCGATTTCGCCTACCCGGGATCGACGACGATGGGCGGACTAGCCTCGGTGCTGCAGGAGAATCACCTGTTTCTCGATGATGGCGTACACGAGGGCGGTTGTGTCGGTGTCGCCCTGCAGGGCAATCTGCACATCGACACGATCGTTGCCCAGGGTTGTCGTCCCATCGGCCGTACCATGACCGTCACCGACTGCAGTGGGCATTTTCTCACAGCCCTCGACGAACGTCCTGCCGTGGAGGTCCTCGTCGAACTGTACCATCAACTGGATGAGGCGGAGCAGGAGCTGCTGCAACGTTCACTCCATCTCGGTGTTGCCGCCACGGGTCTGAAATCGGACCTCGGTCGCGGCGATTTCCTGATGCGTGATGTCATGCAACTCGATCATGAAAAGGGTGCGATCTCCGTAGGCGACCTGCTGCGCAACGGACAGACCGTCCAGTTTCACCTGCGGGATCCCAAGACGGCGGGTGAAGACCTCGACGAGATGCTCGATCGGTATCAGCGTCTTCACCCCGCTGTCGATCCCTCCGGGGCGCTGCTGTTCACCTGCGCCGGCCGCGGCCGGCGCTTCTTCGGCATCGCCGGCCACGACAGCGGACGATTCGTCGAACGGCTCGGCGATATTCCACAGGGCGGTTTCTTCTGTGGTGGCGAAATCGCACCGGTGGGTGACACAACGTATCTGCACGGTTACACCGCCGCCTTCGCCATGTTTCGCTCAGCGACATAAACCAGCACGTGGCCCCAGATCAGCCTCCGTACTGACCGAATGAATGGGCTCGCCGCCGTGGCAAAAGCAGAGCCAGTCGGTGCGGCCGGCGGTCGGGGCGGTAGTGGGACGCCCACTGCTCAACCCAGTCTTGCAGCGTGCAGATTTGTGTATTGGGGTCCTGAATCCTGCAGGTCGCTACGCATGAGGACGAGCTCGTCGACGGGGACAACCGTGGGTTCTGGCATGTGCTGTTTCCAGTCGCCAACGGGGGCTGGTGTTTGACGACGTAGACGCCCCAGGGTCAGATGTGGGTGATAGGACCGGCTCTCCGCCTGCCAACCCAATTTCTGCACGCGCTCCTCGAGGCGCCGTTGCAACGCCAGCAACCTTCGATACCCGTCGTCGTCGCACAGGCCCACCCAGAGTACCCGTGCCGAACCCGTCTGCTGGAAAGTGCCCGTACCCTCGAGGCGCAGTACGAAGGGCGACTCCGCCGCGACGAGTTCATCAAGTGCTGCTGTCACCGTAGGAACTCGCGTCGGCGCCGTTGCCCCGAGAAATCGAAGTGTCAGATGTTGTTTGCCTGCCGGCGTCCAGCGCACCGCGCCAGCTGGCCAATGGGCGTTCAAGCGCCGCGCG
>Ga0310124_10001619_pt1 | contig 15602 bp, 8 predicted proteins | sample CB11b_AW_Bot5_MG_FD_203507 | JGI IMG/M metagenome (GOLD analysis project Ga0310124, IMG submission 203507) | Marine microbial communities from Western Arctic Ocean, Canada - CB11b_AW_Bot5 | ecosystem: Environmental > Aquatic > Marine > Oceanic | place: Canada: Western Arctic Ocean | collected...
CCCCCGTACAGAATCCTCGTGGCCTCGGCCACATCGGAATTGTAGCGAACCGCCAGTTGGTTGCGAAGGTGAGCATGAGCCGATTCGGCCTGCTCGGTGGTCGCGGTCAGCCCGGTGCCGATGGCCCAGACCGGTTCGTAGGCGACCACCAGCCGACCAACCGCCTCATTGTCGACCTGCTCCAGCCCCGCCAGCAACTGCCGGGTCAGCACCGCCTCGGTCTCCTGTGCCTCACGCTGATCCCGAGTCTCCCCGACACAGAGGATCACCTGCAGGCCCGCCAGTTGGGCCGCGGCCACCTTGCTGCCAACCAGTTGATCGGTGTCGCCCATCAGCTGCCGGCGTTCACTGTGGCCCAGGATCACCCAGCCACAACCCACCTCGGCCAGCATCCCGCCGGACACCTCACCGGTAAACGCTCCCGACGACTCGCACCAGGCGTTCTGTGCTGCCAGGTGTACCGCCGAGCCGCGAACCACTTCGGCCACCTCGCCGAGCCAGACGAATGGCGGAGCGATCAGCACGTCGACCGGGCCCGACTCGCCGTGCCGCTCGACCAGACCACCGGCCAACTCGAGCGCTTCGGCCCGGTCGGTGTTCATTTTCCAGTTGCCCGCAACGAAAATCCGCCTCATGATGCCCCTCTCTGTACCCACCAATCTCAGCTGCCCGAGTCTCCGGGCCCACCGCATCCGGCTGCTGCCGGAAATGGCTCAGTCGGACCCACCCGCCGCCACCGGGATCACCCTCTCGTACATCTCGGCCAACTGCGCCAGTCCGGTCATCACCTCCGCATACTGTTCAGGCAACAGCGCCTGGGGCCCGTCGCTGAGTGCCTGCTCGGGGCAGGTATGCACCTCGATGTGCACCCCGTCGGCGCCCCCGGCAATCGACGCGTGGGCCATCGCCGGGATCAGCTCGGGACGACCCGTCGCGTGCGACGGATCAACGATGATCGGCAGGTGACAGGTCTGCTTGACGTTGGGCACCATGGCCAGGTCGAGCACATTGCGGGTCGAGTTTTCAAAGCTGCGGATGCCCCGCTCGCAGAGGATCACCTGCTTGTTGCCCTGGGCCAGGATGTACTCGGCCGACATCAACAGGTCCCCCACCGTGGCACTCATGCCCCGCTTGAGCATCACCGGACGACTGGTCTGGCCCACCTCGCTGAGCAGGTTGAAGTTCTGCATGTTGCGGGCGCCGATCTGAAACACGTCCGCATACCGATCGACCAGCTCGACTTGCCGAGGATCCATCACCTCGGTGATCACCGGCATTTCCAACTCGTCACCCACATCCTTCAAGATCTTCAGTCCCTCCTCGCCCATGCCCTGGAAGCTGTAGGGGCTGGTGCGCGGCTTGAAGGCGCCGCCGCGGAGGATGTTGGCACCGGCCGCTTTGACCGCCTGGCCGATGTCCATCAACACCTCGCGACTCTCGATCGCACACGGCCCGGCCACCATGCCCAGGGATCCGCCGCCGACCGACACTCCACGGCCCACGTCGACCACCGAGTCCTCGGGCTGGAAGTCGCGGCTGGCTCGCTTGTACGGCTTGAGAATCGGCATGACCTTCTCGACGCCGGGAAACGCACCCAGCGGAGCGTTGCTCAAGACGTCATCCTCGCCAATCACCCCGATCAGAGTCCGCTGGACACCTCGACTCAACTCGGGCTTCAGGCCCAGGGCAACAATCTGCTTTTCAATGTGCGCGATCTGCTCGTCGGTGCAGTCGGGCTTGAGAACAATGATCACGGTCGAGCCTCTGATCGTGGCGCCCGGGACAGTCGACAGACTGCCAAACCGGCCTGGTGCATGAAGCGTGAGTTGAAAGCGTGAGAGTAGGGCGGGGGTCCGGGAGGGGAGGGGGGGCAGGGGTCAGTCGAGTGGTTCGCTGCGGGGGTAGGAGCCGAGAACTTCGAGACGGATTGCCTGCTTCTCGAGTGCCTCGAGAGCACGCTGGGTTCGAGTGTCGCTGGAGTGGCCTTCAAAGTCGAGAAAGAACAGGTAGCCGCCCACGGGTCCCGGCAACGGGAATGATTCGATCCAGGTCAGGTTCAGCCGGTTCTTCTTGAAAACGCCCAGTGCGTCTGCCAGGGAACCGGGCTTGTGGGGTACCTGCAGCAGGATCGCGGTGCGGTCGCGGCCACTGCGATCCAGCACCTCGTCGCCAATCACCGCGAATCGCGTCACGTTCTCTTCATTGTCCTGGATGCTGGCCGCCACCACCGGGATGTCGTACTCGATCCCCGCCTGACGACTCGCCACCGCCGCGGCTCCCGGCTTGTCTCGCGCCAGGCTGGCCGCCGTCGATGTGCTGGCGACCTCGATCAGACGAGCCTGGGGCATGTTGTGACTCAACCAGTCCCGACACTGCGACAAGGCCTGCGGCTTGCTGTACACCTCGATGATCTCGTTCCGAGGACACCGGGACAGCAGGTTGTGATTCACCGCAATCTGGACCTCGCCACAAATCCGCAACGGCATCCGCGTGAACATGTCCAGGGTGTCGATGATCCGACCATCGGTGCTGTTCTCGATCGGGACAATCCCGAACTCGGCATGCCCCCGGTGCACCTCCTCGAAGACCGCCGCAATCGTGGTGACCGGAATCAGGTCCGCCCACTTGCCAAATCGCTCGATCGCGGCCAGGTGCGTGTAACTGAATTGTGGACCGAGATACGCAACCCGGGTTGCCTTGATCGAACGACGCGACGCACTGAGCAGCTCGCGGTAGATCCCTCGCAAGGCCGCAATCGGCAACGCTCCCGGCTGCTTCTCCAATTGCGACCACAGAGCGTCATCCGAGACCGGGTCGTACACGGCTCGCTGAGGGTCCGACAGCAACGACAGGTGCTCGATCGTCAACCGCGCCCGCTCATGAAGTCGCTTGACCAACTCGCCGTCCAGCTTCTTCAGCCGGGCCTTGAGCGACGCCTGGGCCTTGGATGACCCCGCTCGAGACTTCGGCGCCCGACTCGCCTTCGACTTGCGACTCGTCGACTTCCTGGCCATCAGCTCCGCTCCCCGACGAAAAAACACGCCACAGCAGCGGTTTTCGCGTGTTGTACCCGCTCGCCGTCCATACTGTCAAGCGGTCCGACTTCCGCGGAAGAACCGCTGCCACTTTGGCACGACACCTCCCCGTCTCACCACGTGCCAAACGTGCCAATCTGGCAGCTTTAGCCCCGGCCGTGCACAGGAATTCATGATGATCTACTTCGTAATCTATGATATATATTGTCTTTACATCTATTGAATCGTCAGAGACCCCGGCTTGGCACACTGTTTGCTTTTTACCAGTGTTGAAGATCCGAATGGGTTCGGAGCCTTTTTCGAGGAGACGCGAGGAGACGCGAGCGATGGCAGTAGAAAACGAGAAGGTAATTGGCATCGATCTAGGCACGACCAACTCGGTGGTGGCGATAATCGAGGGTGGTGAGCCGAAGGTCCTGGCCAACCAGGAAGGAAACCGGTTGACGCCGAGTGTCGTGGCCTTCACCGACAAGGGTGAGACTCTGGTGGGCGAGCCGGCCAAGCGTCAGGCGGTCACCAATCCGCAGAACACCGTCTATTCGATCAAGCGGTTCATGGGACGTCGTCACAGCGAGGTCTCTTCGGACGAGAAATCGGTCCCGTACTCGGTGGTGGGTGAGTCACAGGAGTATGTGCAGGTCGAGGCGTCTGGTGAGTCGTACAAGCCGCCGGAGATTTCGGCGTTGGTGCTGAGGAAGTTGAAGGAGGCGGCCGAGAGTTATCTCGGGCACAAGGTCAACCGGGCTGTGATCACGGTGCCGGCCTATTTCAACGACGCCCAACGTCAGGCGACCAAGGACGCCGGCCAGATCGCGGGTCTCGAGGTTGAGCGGATCATCAACGAGCCGACGGCGGCCTCGCTGGCCTACGGCATGGAGAAGAAGGAGGACCAGAAGATCGCGGTGTTCGATCTCGGCGGCGGCACCTTCGACGTCTCGATCCTCGAAGTCGACAGCGAGTGGGTCAAGGTGCTCAGCACCAACGGCGATACGCAGCTGGGTGGTGACGATTTCGACCTGGTACTGATCGACCATTTTGCCAACGCCTTCGAATCTGCCGAAGGCATCGATCTGCGGCAGGACCCGATGGCCTTGCAGCGTCTCCGTGAGGCGGCCGAAAAGGCCAAACAGGAACTCTCGACATCGCAGACCACCGACATCAATCTCCCGTTCATCATCTCCGACGACAGCGGTGCCAAGCACCTGCAGCTCTCGATCACCCGCGCAGAGTTCGAGCAGTTGATCGACTCACTGGTCGAGAAATGCCGCAAGCCGATCGTCAATGCCCTGGCCGACTCGGGCCTCGACCCCTCCGCCATCGACGAGGTGGTCCTGGTGGGTGGTTCGACTCGGATTCCCAAGGTGCAGGACTTTGTCAAGGAGCTCTTTGGCAAGGAGCCTCATCGGGGAGTGAACCCCGACGAGGTGGTGGCCCTGGGCGCGGCGATCCAGGGTGGGATCATCGCCGGCGAAGTCAACGAGGTGGTCTTGCTGGACGTGACCCCGTTGTCGTTGGGGATCGAGACCGAGGGCGGCGTGATGACTCGGCTGATCGACCGCAACACCACGATCCCGACCTCGCGAGGCGAGATCTTCTCGACCGCCATCGACAACCAGACCGCCGTCACGGTGCAGGTCTTCCAGGGCGAACGCCGGATGGCCTCCGACAATCGCCAGCTCGGACAGTTCAACCTCGACGGCATACCACCAGCCCCTCGTGGCGTCCCCCAGGTCGAAGTCACCTTCGACATCGACGTCAACGGCATCCTGAATGTCACCGCCCAGGACAAGGCGACCAACGAGAAGCAGTCGGTCCGGATCGAAGAGTCCAGCGGACTCTCAGAAGACGAGATCGAACAGGCGCGGGCTGCCGGCGAGGAGCATGCCGAGGAGGACAAGAAGAAGGTGGAACTGGCCGAGGCGAGGAACAAGGCCTCGAGCCTGGTCTACCAGACCGAGAAGCTGATGACCGAGCACGCCGAGACTCTCGATGAAGCCTCAAAGACCGCGCTGGAAGCGGCCATCGCGAAGGTGAACGAGACCGCTACAGAAGAGGACGCAGCGGCAATCGACTCGGCCGTCGATGAACTCAACCAGGCCGCTCACGCACTCTCCAAACACATGTACGACGCGGCCGAAGGCGAAGCCGACGCCGGACCCGCTGCTGCCGGCCCGGGCGAAGCCGACGGCGGAGGCGAGGACGTGATCGACGCGGAATTCGAAAAGAAGCCCGCCGACGACCAACACGAAGAGACTCCGGCCGAGGAGGAAGAGACTCCGGCCGAAAAAGAAGAGACTCCGGCCGAAAAAGAAGAGACTCCGGCCGACCAGGAAGAGACCCCGTCCGAGGAGGACAAGGACGACTAGACAAGGAGGAGCGCGATGAGCCTGCCACTGGACCAGTTGACAATCAAGGCCCGCGATGCGGTGCTGCGGGCACAGCAGACCGCCCAAGAGCGGCAGCATCAATTCGTCGCCCCCCTGCACCTCCTGGCCGCGTTCTTCGACGAACCACGCGGCGTACTTGCCATGCTGTTTGAACGCATCGGCGTCGACACCCACTCGCTGAAAACACTCGTCGACGGTGAACTCGACCGGCTGCCCCGGGTCACCGGCGACGCCGGCGAACTGGGCGTGTCGCCGGAGCTCGAGGCGGTGCTGAGTTCCGCCAACCAGCGCGCCCAGGCCATGGGCGACCGGTTCCTCTCCACCGAACACCTGCTGTTGGGACTGCTCGACTGCGACAACACCGCCGGCAGATTGCTCAAACTGTCAGCCGTCGAAGAGCACGATGTGCTCGAAGCGCTCGAGTCGATCCGGGGTACCCAGCAAGTCACCGACGACACCCCCGAAGAGAAATACGACGCGCTGCAGCAGTACGGAACCGACCTGGTGGGCCTGGCTCGCAACGGGCAACTCGACCCGGTCATCGGCCGCGACCAGGAAATTCGCCGCGTGATCCAGGTGCTCTCAAGACGACGCAAGAACAACCCGGTGCTGATCGGCGAACCGGGAGTCGGCAAGACGGCGATCGCTGAAGGCCTGGCACAACGCATCGTACGCGGTGATGTGCCCACGAAACTGGTCAACAAGAGTGTCGTGGCGCTGGACCTCGGTGCCTTGATCGCCGGAGCCAAGTACCGCGGCGAGTTCGAGGACCGGCTCAAGGCGGTGCTCAAGGAGGTCCAGGCGTCCGAGGGCCAAGTGATCCTGTTCATCGACGAATTGCACACCGTGGTCGGAGCCGGTGCCTCGGAAGGCTCGCTCGATGCCTCCAACCTGCTCAAGCCCGCCTTGGCACGAGGTGAACTGCACTGCGTCGGAGCCACCACGCTCGACGAGTACCGGCAGCACATCGAACGCGATGCCGCACTCGAACGACGCTTCCAGCCGGTGCTGGTCAACGAGCCCACCGTCGACGACACCGTCTCGATCCTCCGTGGACTCAAGGACCGCTACGAAACGCACCACGGCGTCCGGATCACCGACCAGTCGCTGACCGCCGCCGCCACGCTCGCCGATCGATACATCGGAGACCGGTTTCTCCCCGACAAGGCGATCGACCTGGTCGACGAAGCGGCCAGTCGGCTGAGAATGGAAATCGACTCGATGCCCGCCGAGATCGACCAGGCCACCAGGCAATTGACGCGGATGCAGATCGAAGCCGCCGCCTTGGCCGAGGAAGACGATGAGACCCGCGACGCTGCAAAAGACGCCTCGCCAGGACCTGGCCGGCTCGAGGAGCTCAGGCGGCAGATCGCCGATCGCGACGAGGAAGTCACGCGGCTCAAGGCTCAGTGGGAAGCCGAAAAGGCGGTGCTCGGACAGCTGCAACCACTCAAGGAATCGATCGAATCGCTGCAGGGAGCCTACGAGCAGGCGTTTGCCCGCGCCCGAGAGTCGAATCTCAACGAAGACTTTGTGACCGCTCATGCCGCCGAGGCCGAACTCGGACGGGCCAGGGCACAACTCGAACAACTCGAAGCCCGCATCGCCGCCAGCGAAGTTGACGACCAGCAGAGGATGCTGCGCGAGAAGGTCACTGGCGAGGACATTGCCCGGGTGGTCAGCAGTTGGACGGGGATCCCGGTCAGCCGGATGCTGAGAGCCGAGCGGGAGAAGCTGCTCGACTTGGAATCGGTGCTGCACCGCAAGGTGGTGGGGCAGGGTGAGGCGGTCGAAGCGGTGGCCAATGCCATCAGGCGGTCCCGCTCCGGACTCGCCGAACCGGGACGCCCGATCGGGTCCTTCCTGTTCCTGGGCCCCACCGGCGTCGGCAAGACCGAACTGTGCAAGGCCCTCGCCGACTTCCTCTTCGACGACCCCCAGGCGATGGTGCGGATCGACATGAGCGAGTTCATGGAAGCGCACTCGGTCGCCCGCCTGATCGGTGCTCCGCCGGGGTACGTCGGCTACGAGGCCGGGGGACGGTTGACCGAAGCACTCAGGCGACGCCCCTACTCGGTGATCCTGCTCGATGAGATCGAAAAGGCCCACCGCGACGTGTTCAATGTCCTGCTGCAGGTGCTCGACGACGGACGCCTGACCGACGGGCAGGGCCGCACCGTCGACTTCTCCCATTCGCTGATCGTGATGACCAGCAACCTCGGAAGTGCCGCCATCCTCGAGCATGTCGAGCAAGACGACCGCGAGGCGATGACCGGGGTGCTCGATGAAGTGCTCTCCAGTGCGTTTCTCCCCGAATTCCTCAACCGCATCGACGAGACGATCGTCTTCACACCGCTGGACCCCGCCGACATCCGACGCATCGTCGATCTCCAACTCGTGGAACTCGCCGGCCAGCTCGCCGAGCAGGGCTACGAATTCGAGGTCACCGAACAGGCCCGAGACCTGCTGGCTCGCGAGGGTTACGACCGGAGGTACGGGGCTCGGCCGCTGAAACGAGTGATCCAGCAGAGGATCCAGAACGAGCTGGCCAACAGGTTGCTGGCCGGAGAATTCCCCGAGGGGTCGCTGCTGGAAGTCGACGGACAGGCCGACGGGTTCGTTTTCACCGCCAGTTCAGCCGGCGGCCACTCGCAGGCTGTCGCCTCGAGCCATCCGTCGGCCGAGTGACCCGGGCCTGAGGATCAGTCGTCGGCGGTTTCGTTTTCGAGATCGACCAGCGGTGAGATCCGCTGCACCTTCTCGACGATCGCCTGCTTCTGGCTCTTGTTGCTCGCCGCGGCAAATTCCTTCCGCAGTTTCTGCAACTTGCTGCGACGGTGCCGTCGCCGAGCGATCTCGCGGTCGCGTTCAACTCGTCCCATCGGTGGCCTGGTCCTGGTCGAAAAGAGCAGTGCTCAGAGCCGCTCTACCCGGGCAGAGCGTCAAAACGGTTGTAGCAAGCGGCCTCCGGATGGTCAATCGAGGACCCCGCTTACGTCGACCCACCGCCGCTCTGCATCCGAAGCCAACACCGCATCGGCCACCGCCTGGGCACTGGCACCATCTCGAAAACTCGGCACCGGATCTCGTCGCTCGATGATCGAGGAGACGAACTCCCAGACCAGGTCGTATCGAAACACATCGCTGGGCACACCCTCTGCCGGGTCGCGGGGGCTGCCTTCTGGCACCAGGAACTCGTCGGGCACCGCCACCTTGTCAAACGACTCGCCGTGACCGCCCAGCAGGATGTTGTTCGGATCGGTCAACTGGTAGACCGCCGAAGCCTCGCTGCCATTGATCTCGGCCCACTCGAATCCATACCCGTCGTTGTAATGCCCCTTCATCAGCGTGCTGCCCTCCCAGACACCCACCGCACCGCATTCGAATCGCCCCACCAGTGCCGACCAGTCGTCGACGTCCGAGGGTTCGCAGTCGCCGCCGTCGGGAGTCTCTGTTCGCGGGGCAAACTGCGCGATCGCTCCGCAGACCGAGGCGATCGGACCGAGCAGGTCCTGGGCAAAATCGATCCGGTGAATCGTCATGTCGTACAGGTCGCCGGCACCAGCCTTGTCCTTGTATTGACGCCAACTCCAACTGGTCTCGGGCAGGTCGAGGAATCTCTGGCTGCGAAAATGCCTCGGAGTACCCAATCGTCCCTCGGCCAGCAGGTGCCTGAGATACCGCATCGACGGAGCGAATCGGTAGGTAAAGGCGGTCATGTGTCGCACGTCGGCATCCCGCGCCGCTCGGTACATCCGGGCTGACTCCTCAAAACTCAAGCCCAACGGCTTCTCGCACATCACGTGCTTCCCGGCCGCGACACAGGCCAGGGTGATCGGCGCGTGAGTGAAGTTTGGGGTGGCGATGATCACAGCGTCCACATCATCCGAGGCCGCAATCTCCTGGTAATCGGTCGTCATCTGCAACTCGCCCCAGTCGACTCGACGCTGTTCCAGCAGCGCCTCGTTCGGGTCACACACGGCAACCAGCTCGGCTCGCGGATCGATCATGATTCCGGGGACATGGTGGTAGTCGGCAACCGCACCAGCTCCGATCATCGCAATCCTCACCTTCTCGCTCACCTTCTCGCTCACCTTCTCGCTCACCTTCTCGCTCACCTTCTCGCTCACCTTCTCGCTCACCAGGTCACTCATCGTCGTGTTGCCTCGTGTTGATGTCTCGCACCATCGCCAAAGCCTCGTCGCGATCCCGAACCTCTCGATCCAGCTGCGCGGCCCTGACCGAATCCAACAGTGTCTTGAACAGCGGCCCGGGACTCAAGCCGATCGCCTGCAGGTCGTCTCCGGTCACCAGCGGCCGAGGATCAAGCTCATGGTCGGACACGGTTTCCAGCAACCCGCGGCACCAGGCCACCTCTGAACTCTCTCGACCATCAGCCCGCTCGATCGCGTCCACCAGTTCCAATAGCCCGTCCCGCGACCGATCCGCCAGCACGGGGAACAGCTGCGAACGAGGCTGAGTCGGGGCCCCGTCGAGCGCGGAGCGGGAACAGACCAGCCAGGCCACCTCGTCTCTCTCGCGGTTCGACAACTTCAACCGCTCGCAGACCGACCGCGGATGGGCCACGTCGACCAGCAACACCGCCAGGGCCACCATCGCCGAGGCCGAATCGGGCAACCGCTCAAGTCGCATCACCGCCACTGAGTCCGCCCCGGCAGGGATCTCCGGGAAGACACAACCCAGCAACCCCGTCTCGATCGCCAACCCGACCGCGGCCGAGCGGCTCGAGTGACCCAGCATCCTCCGCCACTCCTCGGCAATCCGCTCGGCACTGACCACCGAGATCTCCGCGGCATGCTCACCGATCGCAGAGGCGGTGTCCGGATCGAGCGTGAAGCCCAGCGACGCGGTGAAACGGATCGCCCGCAGCATCCTCAGCTTGTCCTCGTCGATCCGCAATTCGGGATCGCCGATGGCACGCAGCACCTGCTGTTCCAGGTCGCGCCGGCCGCCGACATCGTCGAAGACCTCGCCGGTCCGAGGATCCATGAACATGCCGTTGATGGTGAAGTCACGGCGGCGGGCGTCTTCCTCTCTCGAGGCGAACTGGACCGAATCGGGATGACGTCCGTCGCCATAGGCCCCCTCAGTCCGAAACGTCGCCACCTCGATCGGCGGCTGCTCACCTCCGTCCCGCACCAGGATCACTCCGAACGCTGCACCCACCTCGTGAGTGAACTCTCTGCCGAAAATCTCACGCACTCGATCGGGAATCGCATCGGTGGCAATATCGTAGTCGTCGGGAACACGATCGCCTCCCAGCAACAGATCGCGCACGCAGCCCCCCGCCCAGACGGCTTCGTGACCCGCCTCGACCAGCCTCTCCACAACTTCCAGGGCAAATGCCCGGCGGTCCTGGGCCTGGCCCATCCGCGACTCCTCCCCGAATTGACTCTCCGTAAATCTACTCTCGTGGCCCACCCCGGCGGGGTCAAGCAGCCACGGCCGGCGTCGGCGAACGGGCCGACTTGACCACCGAGTTGCCCCGCCGCACACTCGGATCTTCGCAGTCCGCCCGGCCCGCCATGCCCGACACCGCCCGCAACGAGCCACCGCAGCCGCACGACAGGGGCCCTCAGCAGGAGCCGTCGGCCGAGATCAGGGCGCTCGAGTCGAAGAACCTTGTCACGCTCGCAGCTCATTACATTTCGTTGCGGCTCGGCTGGATCTTCAAGACCGAGACGGTGATCATGCCGGCCTTCATGGACGCGATCTCCGGAGCCGGCTGGCTGCGGGGCTGTCTGCCGGTGGTCAACCGAGTCTGCAGCAGCCTGCCGCCGCTGTTTTTTGCCCCCGGGCTGAAGGCGGCCCCCAGGAAGAAGACCATGCTCTGGGTCACCACCTTCGCGATGGCGATCCCCTTTTGCGTGCTGGCGGTGACCTGGCTCAGAGTCTGGCAACCCGATGTGGGACTGCTGGCAAGCACCCGAGGGTGGATGCCAGCCCTGTTCCTGGTCTGCTACGGAGTCGTGTTCTTCTTCACCGGGCTGCAACGGCTGGCCTGGTCGACTCTGCAGGGGAAACTGATCCGAGCCAACCGCCGAGGTCGGCTGCTGGCCATCTCGGGACTGCTCGGCTCGGTGATCTCGGTGACCGCCGTGCTGCTGCTGATCCCCGGCTGGCTGAAGCAGCCTGACGGCGGCTTCGCCTGGATCTTCCTGATGACCGCTACGGGCTTCGTGCTGGCCGGAGTCCTGGTCTGCCTGGTCCAAGAACCGGCCGACCCACAGGTCGAAGGCCCCAGGCGGCGGGCCGGGCAACTGCTGCTGGAGGCCTGGGAGCTGTTCAAGACCAACCGGCCGTTCCGACGCATCGCTTGCGTCGCCATGCTGTTCATCTCGATCCAACTCGCCTTCCCACACTTCCAGACGCTCGGACGCACCACCCTCAGTGATCAGCAGGTTGAGCAGGGCAGCTACCTGATGCACTGGGTCGTGGCCCAGAACATCGGATTCGGCGTCGGGACCTTCCTGTTCGGCTGGCTGGCCGATTTCTGCGGCAACAGGCTGGTGATCCGCATCGAGATCCTGCTGCTGGCCTCGGTCCCGCTGCTGGCACTGCTCCCGGCCGAATCGTTCGGTGGCCACTACTGGATCATCTTCGGCCTGCTGGGCCTGACCCCGCTGACGTTTCGCACCATCTACAACTACGTGCTCGAACTGGCACCACCCTCGGAACACCCCCGACACATTGCCACGCTCAACCTGGCCATGACCGTGCCCTTCTTCGCCTCACCTGCGGTCGGCTGGATGATCGACGAGTTCGGATTCGAGCCGATCTTTGTCGGGGTCGCGATAATCGTGACCGGCGGCGGACTGCTGACTTTCGGAATGGTCGAGCCCAGACGAAACGAGCACCTGGCCGAATCCTCACCCAACGGGTCGGACTCCACCGTAGAATAGACGCCCCCCAGGATTCCCCTGGGCCGCAGGACCCACTCAACCGGTTGCCTCCATGAACAACGCACCCTCGACCGATCACCAACGCCGCGTCTCCGCAAGCCCGCAAGAGTGGGTTCCTCTGGCGACCCTCACGATCCTGCTGCTGACCGCCTCGGCGGTCACCGCCCAGGACCCCAGGACGTCCGAGGAGCCCTTTGACCGGGGCCTGCTGCCCAAGATTGAAACCGGAGCCGCCCGGCTGCTCGAGGCGCACAAGGAGTTTGACGGACGCGGGGTCGTGGTGGCCATCTTCGACACCGGTGTCGACCCCGGTGCGGCCGGACTGCAGAAAACGACCGACGGACAACTCAAGGTGGTCGACCTGATCGATGGCACCGGCAGCGGAGATGTCGACACCTCGACAGTGAAAACCGCTTCCGGAGGCAAGGTCACCGGACTCACCGGCCGCACACTCTCGATCCCCGACCAATGGAAGAACCCCAGCGGAAAACTCCACCTGGGCTGGAAACGTGCCTTCGACCTCTACCCCGGCGGCCTGGTGGCACGACTGAAGCGGGAACGGCGAAAGGACTGGACCCGGCAACAGCGAGTGGCCTCCAACACGCTGGCCAAGAGCCTGGTCGACTGGGACAAGGACCACCCGAAACCCAACGCCGCCATGAAGCTCGAACGAGAAGAACTCGTCGAACGGATTGCTCAACTCAAGGCCGCCGCCTCAAACCTCGCCGACCCCGGACCTCTCTTCGACTGCGTCGTGTTTCACGACGGGGACCGCTGGCGTGCGGCGGTCGACACCGACGAGGACGGCGACCTGGCCAACGAGACGCTGCTGACGACGTATCGCGACGAGCCGAAATTCGCCACGTTTTCGAGTGCCAGCCTGCTCAATTTCACCGTCAACATCTTTGACGAGGGCAACCTGCTCTCGATCGTCACAACCTGCGGTGCCCACGGCACGCACGTCGCCGGCATCGTCGCGGCCCACTACCCCGACCAGCCCGGCCGCAACGGACTGGCTCCCGGTGCCCGCATCGTCTCGGTCAAGATCGGTGACACGCGACTGGGCTCGATGGAAACCGGGGCCGGCCTGGTCCGGGGCCTGGGAGCGGTACTCAAAAACCGCTGCGACCTGGTCAACATGAGCTACGGCGAACCGTCGCACCTGCCGGACCAGGGCCGGCTGGTGTCGCTGTTCTCCGAACTGGTCAACCGGCACGGGGTGGTGTTTGTTGCCAGTGCCGGGAACGCCGGACCCGCACTCTCGACAGTCGGCTCACCCGGTGGAACCTCCTCGGCACTCCTGGGAGTGGGCGCCTACGTCTCGCCGGCCATGATGCGAGCCGAGTACTCGCTGAGGAAACTCCTGCCGGGGATGCCCTACACCTGGTCCAGCCGTGGACCCACCTCAGACGGCGACGCCGGAGTGGACATCTTCGCGCCCGGCGGAGCCGTGGCGCCGGTCCCGAGCTGGACTCTGCAGGGCAGCATGCAGATGAATGGCACCTCGATGTCCTCACCCAACGCCTGCGGAAACCTCGCACTGCTCATCTCGGGACTCAAACAACAGGGCATTTCCTTCACACCCGCCAGCCTCAAACGAGCCATCCGCAACACCGCACGGCCCATCCCCGGCACCGCCGCCGATGGATTCGGACAGGGACCGGGACTGCTGCAGGTCGACCTGGCCTGGCAGCACCTGGCCGAACACGCCCAGGCAGTCGGAGAGATGCTGCCGATCGAGGTGCGGGTCTCGGGTGGCCGAGGGCGCAGAGGGGTCTATCTGCGAGACACTCACGAAACCCGCCAAGCCGCCTCGCGACTCGTGCGACTCACGCCGCGATTCCCCGAAGGCTTCGACAACAAGGGCCGAGTCGCATTCGGGCTGAACCTGGCCCTGGAAGCGACCGATGAGTGGATCGACTGCGGACAACAATTGCTGCTGACCCACGGGGGAGACAGCTTCCGGGTGGTGGTCGACCCCAGCCGGCTCAAACCAGGTGCCCACTTCGGACAGATCCTGGTCCACGACAGCGACAACCCCTCACGCGGGCCGCTGGCTCGTGTGCCGATCACCGTGATCAAGCCCCACGGTGTGCAATCCCCGTCGATCTGGCAGTCGACACTCACATTCCAACCCGGTGACCTCGCACGCCGATTCCTCGATGCACCCCCCGGAGTCACCTGGGCCGATATCTCGCTGACACTGAATTCGCGTCCTGCAACCAGCACCAAGACTCCAGCAACCAGCTCCAGCCAGCCCACGCCCGCCGTGGCCGGTCCCAACCGCAGGTTTGTCCTGCACACTCTTCAATTGCGGCCGGGTCGGAGCTTCAGCGAGGACCAGTCGCGACGCTACCTGACCCTCAGGCCCGGCGCCGAAGTCGTGCACAGCATCCCGGTCGTCCCCGGCCGCATGCTCGAAGTCTGCCTGGCTCAATACTGGTCGAGCCTCGGTTCGTCCTCGGTGGACTGCTCGGTACGCTTCCACGGCATCGTGCCCGACCAGCACGACGTAGCCCTGGCGGCCGGACAGGGGGGTACGCGAGTGAACCTGCAGAATCGGATCGTGGCTGAAGAACTGGCACCGCAGGCCTCGCTGAGTACGCATCGCACCCTGGTGCCGCCAGCCTCCTCGTCGATCAAGACTCTCGACTCGGGACGCGATCACCTGAGCCAGGACCGGCTGATCAGGCAACTGGTGATCGAATACGAGTTCCAACAGGCCCGGGCCGGCTCGGTCGCGCCACGGTTTCCCGAACTCGACAACCAGTTGTACGACTCGCCCTTCGGCAACCAACTCTGGATGCTCTTTGACAGCAACAAGCGTCGAGTCGGCTGCGACGACACGTTTCCGAGTTCGCTGAACCTGGCCGCCGGCTCTTATCGACTGAGATTGCAACTGCGTCATACCGACGAGGCAACCCTCAACAGGCACAAGACGATGCGACTGGCGCTGGACCGACCGCTGAGGAAACCGATCACGGTCAAGATTGCAGCCAACCGAGGTGCAGCGTCCCTGGGACTCCGATCGAGCACCTCCGGCCCCCTGGCCACCGGCCAGTCGCGTTCGATCTTCCTGGTCGCCCCGCGACCCGGCCAACTGCCTTCAGACGCAGCGGCCGGAGACCAACTCAGAGGCACGCTTTACTTTGGCAAGGCGAATTCGGCACGGCACGGAGCCGGACGTCGCCCCGGCGGCTTCGGACTCTCGCTGGTTGTGCCCGCCAAACCGACCTCGAGCCAGCCCAAGTCGAAAC
>Ga0310124_10001620_pt1 | contig 15602 bp, 16 predicted proteins | sample CB11b_AW_Bot5_MG_FD_203507 | JGI IMG/M metagenome (GOLD analysis project Ga0310124, IMG submission 203507) | Marine microbial communities from Western Arctic Ocean, Canada - CB11b_AW_Bot5 | ecosystem: Environmental > Aquatic > Marine > Oceanic | place: Canada: Western Arctic Ocean | collected...
TTTTTTTATTTCTAAATTTAGAACCTGCCGCATGCGCTGCATCTTCAACAAAATCAATCTCATTATCACTACAAATTTTTTGAATTTCTATCAAATCACATGGCATTCCAGCAAAATGAACGGGAAGAATTAGTTTTGTTTTAGTGGTAATAGATTTTTTAATTTTATCAGGATCAATGCATAGTGTTTTAGGATCTACATCAACAAAAATAGGTGTTCCACCATTAAGAATAACGGAATGTGCAGTAGAAACAAATGATAATGAAGGTAGAATAACTTCTTTATTTTTAATGTCAAATAGAGATAATGCTAGATTTAATGCAGCAGTTCCACTATTAACAGCTATACAGCTATTAGCTTTAACATATTTTTTGAACAATGTTTCAAATTCCTTAACATTGCCAACACCATTTCCTGATGCCCAAAAATGACTATTCAATGTTTTAAGAATAGCATTTTTTTCGGAATCATCAAAATATGGATCAAATAATTTTATTTTTTGTTTCATTTTTGTTTAATCCTTTTTGAATCAAGAAATTCTATATCTTCCTTCTTTGATTTCTCATAACCTTCATAATAGTTTACATTTTTATTTATTTCAATTAACTTGGGATCAATTTTGAATTGAGTGATAATATCTTCTAATAAAATAGGTCTAGTCTTGATTCTAGAAATAAGTAATCTTACTAATTCCAAATCTTCAACGCGATCTACTGCGTATCTTAAATTTGACAGGTTTTCTGAATTTTCATAGTTATAAATCTGAAATTGTTTTTCATTATTGTAAAAATATGGTGTAACATGCTCTCGTTCTGATGGAAGTTTTGCATTTTTCCATGCAGTTTCTAAAGATTCAAATGAAAAAATTTCTACTTCCGTTCCACTTGGGAAAGTCAAAGGAAGAAAATTTGTTACATATTCATAAGAATTTGAATTGAAAATTGTAATCATTTTATCCATTAAATAGGGATCAATCAGAGGTTTATCAGCAGGAATTCTCACTATAGTGGAAAGAGAAAATTTCTTCGCACATTGATAATATCTGTCTAAGACATCTAGTTCGCTACCTCTAAAACAATCAACTTTTGTATTTGAAACATAATTGTAAATCTCATCATCGTCTTTTTTAGTAGTTGTTGCAACAACTATTTTATCTAGAAGTTTGGAATTTTGTAATTGGGTTATGGCATAATATAGAAGTGGATGCTTTTTGTCAACGTTAATCATTACTTTACCTGGTAATCTACTCGAATTCATTCTTGCTTGAACTATACAACCAATCATGATATTACAAAAAAGCACTGTGCATTAGAATTTATCCCAGTATGTGTTATGCCACTCATCATTCTCTTTGATCCACATCTTACCCCTGAATTTTTCCGCTATATTCCAAAATTCCATCGTATCTATCCCAATATAGTCACAAAAATTTTTGATGTATTTTTCAGAGCATTTACCATCATATTTTTTTACTAATTCAATTCCTTCTTTTCTGCTAATGTTTCCTTTTCTGATATCGTTACAAACTTGATCCATACATTGCCCAAATCCAAACTTTATGAATTTGAGCATTTGATTAACTTGATTTAAATCAGAATCAAGTGACGTAAACGGTTGGTAGGACCCTATTGTATAGGGATCAAAATTTTCATCTCGCCATACCAAACCATGTTTTTTTGAAATATCTGCATTTGTACTAGCTTCCCAATCCTTAATGAAATAATTTAACCAAATTCCTTGCGTGTTTCTTGTTTCCAGTTTTTTGCGATTATAATGATAAAGAAAAAGATCTTTTTCATTTGGGACTTCGTTAAGATATTCTTGCCATCCTAACGAAAGGGTGTGCATTTCATCCGCTTTTAATGCGTTTGAATCAGAACCAACTCCAGTTAATCTGGTGCCTAAAACCAATCCTGGATTTTCACCTTGAATGATTAATGAAATATCAAATTTTTCAGCAATTATGTAAGTTGATGCATATAAACAAAATTCTGTCACCTTAACTGGATTAAGATGTTTATAAAAATCAAATTTTATTAATTTTTTTATTATCTGAGGATTTGGTCTAATCGAAAAAACGTCAAAGCCTAAATTTTTAATATTTTCTATATTCTTTTTTCCAATATCAGTAATATTTGGCGGTTCACAATTCACTAACAAGCATCTAAGTCCAAGTTCATCTCTGGCAACCAAAGCTTGTCTTGTACTATCCTTACCACCACTGACTCCGATTACACAATCGTAATTATTCTTTAAATTATTTGATTTTACGCTTTTTGCTATCTCAATCAATTCATCATATCTTTTATCCCAATCAATAACCACTTTTTCCTTTTCCCACAAACATGCACCACATATATCATCATCAGTAAAATACAAACCAGGTCTGGAATCAGGCTGGATACAAATTTTACAAATTTTCATGATTTATTCAAATTTTATAGATATTTCAATTTATGGATTATATGATAAGTGATAATCAATACAAATTTTATGTTTCACAAAATATGTATTACTATTGATTATGAAATTAATTCTTATTACCATTCAAAATTAATTAATTCATATGAATAAAATTTATTTTTTAAAAAATTTTGAAGAAAAATTTAAAGGAAAAATTGAAGACAGTGCATTAATTTATCCCTTAGACTATAAATCACTATACATTTTAAAAAATAATAAAATAAAATTCGATTTAATTGATAACTTTCTTAATGATAATGACAGAAAAGAATTATTTCAAACTTGTAGAAATATTTGGAATGAATTTACAAATATATCAAAAAAAGAATTAGAATATAATAATTTTAATGTATTACAAGCTATTGATCGAAATGAAATTCAAGAATATTTAATGGAATTATATTCAATTTCCTTAGTTATTAAAAAAATAATTGATAAGTTTTCTCCTGAAATAATATTTGCACCTAAAAGCATAATTGAAATAATTAAACAGCAAAAATATGATATAAAATTAATAGAATTTTATGATGATCAAGAAAGCGAATTAAGCTTTGATTATGTCAATGTCAGAAAGAAAATTGGAATGCTAGAAATTAATTCAAAAATTTCAAGAAGTCAATTTAAAACGATAAAAAATTTTCTGCAAATTTTTAACAAAATTGCATATTGGAATAATAATTTTAATACCAATTTAAAAAAAATTTTGCTACTTGAATTTGACCCCGAATTATATGAAAATTTAATAATTCAAATTAAAAAATGTGGATATGTTCCTGTATTAGTGAATTTTCGAAAGCCTGCCATTTCTTCAATGGCTTCGTTGAATGTTCTTAAAAGAACACAGTCAGTGATTTTTAATCCCAAAATGTTGAGAATTAATAAAAATGAGCTGAATGATACCATTAAAAAAATATGCCCCAAGATTATTAATTTTATAAAACAAAATAATGATTTTTTGGAATTTAATATTTATGAATTAAAACTGTCAAGTATAATAAAAAAACAAATTATTAGAATTCTAGAAGAAAGATTAGATGAATACGTTAAGCAGATAAATTATTTCAAATTTTTAGATAAGAGAAATGATGTTGTATCATCAATATCATTAAACCTTTCAGGAGAAACAGAAAAGATTTTTTCCAAAATTAAAAAAAATACGCCATTAATATTACTCCAACATGGGTTTTCAAACTATCATGATTTTAATTCATATTCTGATACTTTGGATGACTATGACCTATTAAGAGAGAAAATTGCGGTTTGGGGAAATTCTGTACAAGATTACTTGATTTCAAATTCTAACATGCAAAAAAATAATATCATTGTTTCTGGTTCACCTAGACATGACGATTTTGAACCTAGTAAAAAAACTAATACCATAAAAAAAAGAATTGTGATAACCCCAAGACCATTAATAATGCATGTTGAAGGAACTAAGCTGGAATTACATTTAAGATACGAAAAAGTTTTGAAGGATATTATTTTATACTTAAAAAAATTTGATAGTGTTGAAATTGTTTTTAAATTACATCCACAGCAAAATCCTCATAATGAAATTATAAAATCAATAATCAGAGATTTAGATCCAGAAATTCCTATTTTGCAAGATGAGTCTATTAAAAAAATATTAGAAAACTCATATCTTTTGATAAATATATCACCAGATAATTTGGATGCTTCTACTGTGGTCTTTGAATCAATGCTAATGAATACACCCATTGTAAATATAAGACTACAAAATAACTCTTGGATATATGATTTTGAAAAAACTGAAGCTGTTTTAACTTTTGATTATGATTCAAATTATCAAATAAAAATGTCTGAGCTTATAACTGATGAGAAAAAATATAATGAGCAAGTAGGGAAATTAGAAAAATTTCTTGAATTTTATCTTGTTAATAGAAGGTGTGCATCAGAAAATCTAATTAAGTCGTTGTTATAAAAATAAAAAAAATATATTTTGATTAAACTTAATGTCTTAATAAAATAGTTTTATTTTTTCCATTTCTGCCAATCATAATCATCGAAGCTAACATTCTTCATTTCATCATCGTTAGGTTTCCATGCTGGATTAGCTAATGCTAACACACTTGCTGGTTCATTTGTTGGATTAATATGTGCAGACGCAAAATTTTTTGGGATTTGTACTAAAACAGGATTTTTTTCATCAGATTCAATTTCAAGATATTTCCCATTTTTGTCCTTAGCAATAAACACAACTTTTCCTCTTATACAAACAAAATAACTATCTCTTTTAGTATGAATGTGCGGGCCTTTAATTTCTCCAGGATTAACAGATGATACATATATCATCTTAGGTGCCGCTTCCAAAATTTTATCCCAATCCCGCCAGACGACAGTTAATGAACCATTCACATGTTTATCACGTGTATCGTGTGTGAGATGAGTTTCTAATGATATAAAACGAATTTTGTCATTAAGCATTTTTTGTGGTTTGATGAAAGTATTACTTAAACATTACAAATAATTTGATCTATAAATACTAAAAATCAAACCTAGTATAGAATAGAAAAGATGAACAAAATCGATGCGAGTCTAAAATTGGGAATGGATGTAAGTATTAGCTCAAATTGTGTTTTTGATAAAATAAACCCTCATAGTAATAGAGGACAATTTAATTTTGGTGATTATTGTTCCGTACACGAAGATTGCAGATTTTACTTCTCAGATGCAGATTTTATTATGGGAGACTATGGAACGATTCATAACAATACATTTCTGACAGGATACAAAACTTGTGAATTTGGCCATAATTGTTGGATAGGACAAAATTCAATTATTAATTCAACTGACGAATTAAAGGTAGGTAATAATTGTGGAATTGGAGCTTATTCAAAAATATGGACCCATGCAGCGTGGGGCGAACTTCTTTTAGGAAGTAGAATTGCTGTTGGTATCCCTGATTTTGAATGTAAATCAGGAGCTGTTACTATTGGTGATGATTTTTGGGGTATAGGTCAAATAACAATTAGTCCTGGAGTAAAAATTGGAAATAAGGTAATTGCTTTAACAAATTCCTTAATAACTAAAGATATACCTGACAATACAATCGTGGGTGGTATTCCGGCCAAACCAATTCCTGTTAATGGTGATTTTCAGGCATACAAAGATCTCACAGAAACTGAAAAGTACAAAATGATGAAAGAATTTGCAAAACTTTTCTCAGAAATCCATAAAATAAAATTTTCGTTTGATGATAATCTTAGAACAATAGAATTGGGTAAGCAGGAAATTAAAATTCATTGTAACTCTAACTATAAACGTGAAAATAATGAATCTATGACATTTTATGATGTAATAAGAAGAACATATACAAAAAAACACAATCTTTTGGAAAAAAAATTTATGAAATTTATTTTAAGTTATAAAGCTAGGTTTACACCTGAATAATTCATTTTTATAGGTTAAAATATTAAATTATTGAATTTTTTACTATGAAATCATTCATCGTTGCTGAAATTGCATCAAACTGGGAAGGCAATCTTAGTACTGCAAAGAAAATAATCAGAAAATCAAAACAGGCAGGAGCAGACGCAGTAAAATTTCAAATGTGGAGAGCTGTAGATCTTTATTCTACAAAACATCCTCTTTGGAAATTTATTAAAAAATCAGAAATAACATTTAGTACAGCAAGTAAATTTAAAAAAATTTGTGACGATATAGGAATAGAATTTTTTTGTAGTGCGTTTTATCCTGAAGCAGTTAATTTCCTCAAATCAATTAATGTAAAAAGATACAAAATTGCATCAAGAACATGTTTGCTTAATGACCCATTTTCCTTTGATACTCTAAAAGCTAAGGCTCAAACTGGGAAACCTGTGATAATTAGTATGGGGATGGGAGGAAATAAAAAACAAATAGAAAAAATTTTCTCGAAAAATAAACCTGTGTTCTGTTATTGTATTTCAGAATATCCAACATCTTTAAAAAAAATTGATTGGTCTAAAGCAATAAAATTTGATGGATTTTCAGATCATACATTAGGCATTACGGCGCCATTGATTTATGCAATTTTAAAGAAACAACAAAAAACAAGCAAAATTATTATTGAAAAACACGTTAAATTATCTAATTCAAAGGGACCTGATGCATCATCATCGATTGATACTGATGAATTAGCTAAAATGATACATGAAATTAGAAAAATCGAAAAAATAAATTTATAAAATTTCTATTAGCCTGTTGATTAAACACTCTTATCATTTAAAAGAAGATTTTAAAACCCACAAAAATATGATTTTGTGATGAAGTTATTAGTTACAGGTGGTCTAGGTTTCATTGGAAGTAACTTTATTTTAAAAACATTACATGAAAATGAAGGTTTTGATATAGTTAATGTTGATGCAGAGCTTGCTGGTTCTAATATTAAAAATCTTTCACAAGTAAAAAACTTGGAAAATTATGAATATGTTAAAGGTAATATCACAAATAGAAAACTAATGGAAGATTTGATAAAAAACTGTGATGTAGTAGTTAATTTTGCGGCAGAGTCGTTTGTTGATAGAAGTATAAATGATGCAAATCCATTTTTGGTTTCTAATATTCGAGGTGCATATACTATTCTTGATATTATAACTAAACAAAAGAAACGTATGATTCAGATTTCTACTGATGAAGTTTTTGGTAGTTTATCTAATGAAACAGCTACTGAAGAATCTAAATTTAATCCATCAAGTCCATATGCTGCAACTAAGGCTGCTGCAGAACTTTTGATAAATTCTTATTTTACTACTTTTAATTCTGATGTAATAATTACAAGATGTACAAATAACTATGGTCCACGTCAATTTGCAGAAAAACTAGTCCCAAAAACCATCATATTAGCATATCATAATAAAAAAATTCCAATTTATGGTAATGGTAAAAATATTAGAGATTGGATATACGTAGATGATCATTGTGATGCTGTATTATCAGCACTTCATCATGGTAAATCAGGTGAATCATATAATATCTCTGCGAATAATGAAATTGATAATCTTGCTATTGTAAGAAAGATTCTTGAGATAATGAATAAACCAGAAACTTTGATTGAATTTGTTGAAGATAGACCAGGACATGATCTTAGATATAGTTTGGATTCGACAAAAATCTCTGATCAACTTGGATGGAAAGTAAAATCAAGTTTTGAAGAGGGGTTAGAAAAAACAGTTCAATGGTATCTAGACAATCCAGAATTATTGAATAATGTATCATCAGTATTAGATCCAACTCCTTGGAAAGGTTCTAATTAATTTATTATGATATTTTGATTGAAAATGAAAGGAATAATTCTTCACGGTGGACATGGTACACGTCTTAGACCATTAACTCATACTGGTCCAAAACAACTTTTACCTATTGCAAATAAACCAATGTCACAGTATTGTATAGAGTCAATTATGGAGGCTGGTATTACAGATATTGCTATCATCATAGGTGGTCTAGGTTCAAACAAGGTTAAGGAGTATTATGGAAATGGAGAAAACTTTGGTGTAAATATTACATATATTGAACAAGATCAGCCTAGAGGAATTGCACATGCAATCAGATTATGCCAGGAATTTGTCAATAATGAAAAATTTCTTGTTTTTCTAGGAGATAATATTATACAAAAGCCGATTGCAGGTTTTGTAGAGAATTTTAACAAATCAGATTATGATGCTACGGTTTTGTTATGTGAGGTAGACAACCCAAGCAGATTTGGAATTGCAGATGTTGAAAATGAAAAGATTGTAAAAATCACAGAAAAACCAAAAAAACCTACATCAAATCTAGCAGTGACTGGCATTTACTTGTTAACGCCACTAATTTTTGAAGTCATAGATAATTTGAAACCATCTTGGCGGAATGAATTAGAGATAACAGATGCATTAGATAATTTATTGAAGCAAAATGACAATATTGGTTACGAAACAATAACGGACTACTGGAAAGATACCGGTACTCCAGAGGATATTTTAAATGCAAATGCCCAAGTGTTAGAACATATTTGTAAACACCTAGAAGGCCATGGTAATATTGTTGATATATCAAGTGCGACCATACCGCTGCTGGCAAGTTCAAAACCGTGCATAATTGGCAAAAATTGTAAGATTGACGAATCTGCTTCGATTGGTCCTAATGTAAGCATAGGTGATAATACAATAATATCATCTGATGTTGTTATAGAAAATTCCATAATAATGTCTGGTTGTAAAATAGATGGTGGTTTAAACATCAAAGATAGCATCATTTCAGCAAACTGCCACCTACATGGTAATAATAAAGATAAAACTAAGAAAATTTTCTTGCTTGGTGAGGGTACTAAAATTTCATTATGATCATTATGAATAATTATTAAGCTTAGTAAGATTAAATAATTTATAATAAAAAATTACGATTAAAATTGAATTTTGATAGAAATATTCTAGAAATAAAAAATATTGGTGATATCGTCCAATCACTTCAAAATTTTATACACGAGCAGGTTTACGACAATTTTAGAAAACGTGGTATAGTTATCGGAATTAGTGGGGGAATTGATTCTGCGGTTGCTGCAAAATTATGCTGTGACGCCATTGGTAAAGAAAACGTTCTTGGAATAATCTTACCTGAAAAAGAGTCTAATCCACAAAGCCAAGAATTTGCAACAAAATATTGTGAGAAATTAGGTATCAAATATGAAATAGAAGATGTTACGTCAATACTTGATTCATCAAAAATATATCAAACAAGAGAAAAAATTGTTGAAAAATATTTCCCAGATTATAATCAATCGTGCGAATATAGATTAGTTTTTTCTGAAAATTTTGATAATGATGGTTTAAGCATTCCATATTTGGAAGTAAATGATGAAAGCAAACAAATTCATAAAATAAAACTTTCATTAAACGATTATTTTACAATCACTGCTGCTACAAATATTAAGCACAGAATTCGTATGACTAGATTATATTTTTATGCTGAGAAAAATAATTTCTTAGTTACTGGTACTACCAACAAGGCAGAATTTCAACTAGGTTATTTTGTAAAATATGGTGATGGTGGAGTCGACATAGAACCATTAGCTAATCTGTATAAGACACAAGTATATCAATTAGGGAAATATCTAGATGTTCCAAATGAAATCATTGAAAGAAAAGCCTCTCCGGACACGTGGAGTTTTGACGTTAGTGATGAGGAGTTTTTCTATAGTTTGCCTTACGAAACTGTAGATCTAGTGTTATTTGCAAAAGAAAAATCTGTTCCATTAAATGATATTTATTCTGTACTAGATCTTAAAGAAGAACGGGTAAAACGAATATTAAATTCGTTGGAGCGTAAATGGAAAGCAAGTAAAACATTAAGAGTTTTTCCACCAAGTTGGAACAACAAGGATATTTTATAGGAAGTCATAAAATTGAATGAAAAAAGTAACGGTTTGGTAAGTATTATCATACTAAATTATAATGCAGGAAAACTTCTTCACGACTGTATAGAGTCTATTTACAAATCTTATAATAAGAATTTTGAAATAATTTTAGTAGATAATGCATCTAGTGATAAAACATACAAACAATGTAAAGAAAAATTTAAGGATATCATACTACTAGAAAATAAAAAAAATCTAGGTTACTGTGAAGGTAATAATGTTGGAATTAGACATGCACAAGGGGAATTTGTTATAGTATTGAATCCAGATACACTTGTAGAACCTGATTGGTTGGATAAGTTGATTTCTGCCTATGCAAAGAATGGTGATGGTATATACCAACCAAAAATTCTTGCGAACACTGATCATAACATGTTGCTAAGTACAGGACAAGTTTTGCAATTATTTGGTTTTGGATATTCACGTGAAAAAGGAGATAGGGATACGGGCAAGTACAATAAGATTGAAAAAATCAGTTATGCCTCTGGGACGTGTCTGTTTACAACAAAAAAAATTTTAGAGAAACTGAATTTTTTTGATCCATTTCTTTTTGCGTATCATGATGATTTAGATTTATGCTGGCGTGCTGCCATGATTGGAATAAATTCATTTTATGTTCCGACATCCATAATTTATCATCCCATTGAGGGCTATAGTTTCAAATGGAGTTCATTCAAATTTTATTTAATGGAACGTAATAGACAATACTGTCTATTAACACACTTTTCAAAATCAACATACTTCAAAATGCTACCAGCGTTAATTCTTACAGATATAGCCGTAAGTTGTTTTTATCTTAAGAAAGGCATGTTAATTGCAAAATTAAATTCGTCTTTAAATATACTAAAAAATATTAAAAAAATTAACGTTAAATATCATCAAATTCAAAACCAACGAAAGTATTCTGATAAAGAAATTCTTGACTTATTTAAGGATGAAATAGCAGTTCCTAGATGGGTTATTAGTGAAGGAAGCAATGCTTTTTTTAACAAATTTTTGAATAAACTTAGTGGATTGACTAGAAGATTTATTTAAAATTAAGTTATTTTTTTAAAGCAATCACTATCGCAAGTGCAATATTTGCTTCATGGCTAACGGAAACCAGAAACTCATAATCCTGTTTCGTTTTTAAGATTATCCGCGGTTTGGAATTTCTATGTGTTGTTAAAATTTTATTAAAAGGAATTTTTTCTTTTATTGATTTTCTAACTGCCTCTTTAATTGCAAATTTTCCAGCAAAATGCTCTGAGCTGTTTTTAAATTTTAGGCAGTACTTGATTTCTGAATCAGTGAAAATCTTCTGATAAAAATTTTTATTTTTAGTATACTCTTTTTTATTGAATCTTTCTATATTGATTATATCAATTCCAATATTGAAAATTTCCATCAATTTCATAGATAGTAATAGATTTATTTATTATGCGATGAATTTGTTCAGATAAAAAAATTGACCCTAAATGATGATGTTAAAAAAATTTTTTTAGAAGCATTTCCTACACTTCCCGAATCAGATTTTGAATGGGCAAAAACACAAAAAGACTATGAAAATTGGGATTCTTTTGCACAGTTAAATCTAATAACACTTGCAGAGGCAAAATTTGAAATCATCCTTTCAGAAGATGAGATTACTTCAATTTTTAGTGCAAAAAATCTTTTAGAGTGTATAAAATCACACATATGAACACTGTATCTGACTTTCTCAATAATTCGAATAACATACATCCAGACAAGATTGCTATTATTGATAATAATTCAAAACTAACCTACTCTGAACTCCATCACAAGGTAAATGATTTTTCGTCATATTTGAATAAATTTCCCAAGAATTCTGTTATTAGTTTACTATTTGCTAACACTCATGAATTTGTTATTTCATATCTTAGTACAATAAACTCAGGATGTATAGCTCATCTAATACCAACTGGAATTTCTCAAAAAAATCTCATAGAACAGATTTCCTTAGCAAAACCAAAATTGGTATTATCTTCAGAAAACTATTTTTCCAAAATAGCAGAAATAGAATCAAGAAATATAGAAAAGTTAAGATTCTCAGAAGTTAAGAAAACATCTTACCAAGATCGTAAACCACAACCATCAGATTACGCTTATCTGATCTATACATCGGGTACAACATCTTCTCCAAAGGGAGTTCCAGTAACTCATTCTAATTGTGTTTTTACTACAACCAATATTGTTAGAACTTTACAATATTCACAAAATGATATAGATGTTTTACCATTACCACTATCACATTCTTTTGGGCTTGGTTGTTTACACACTTCATTTTATGTCGGTGGTACATTGATTATTCACAAAACTATAGAAATTCCTCAAATTCTTGATTCAATCAAAAATTATAACGCTAGTACTTTAGCTGCAGTTCCATCTACACTATCAAGAATGGTATCGAATAGTTTTCACGACTCATCTAACGCATTATCAAATCTTAGACTAATTATAACAAATAGCACAATTTTACCGCCAGAAACAACAAAAAAATTAAAAAAAATTTTAAAGAATGGAATAGTAGCGACATATTATGGATTGACTGAGGCATCAAGGTCAACTTTTATGATATTTGATAGTGATGACAACATTGACTCAGTTGGAAAACCTTCTGCTGGAATTTCGTTAAAACTTGTTTCAAATAATGATGAATCAAAAATTGGTGAAATTTGGATTAAGGGTAGTAATGTTATTGATAACTATTGGAGTGAAGAACATACTAAAGAAAATCTTGTTGATGGATGGTTAAAAACTGGTGATTTAGGTAGGATTGATGATGATGGCTATCTCTATATTTTAGGTAGAGTTGATGATCTAATCAATATATCTGGAGAAAAGGTATATCCCCAGGAAATTGAAAGAGTAGTGAAGGTTTTAACTGGAATCGATGATGTTGTTGCTATTCCTATGAAACATGAAAGATTTGGAGAAGTAATAAAATTATTTGTAAAGAAATCTATAGAATCAGATATATCCAAAACTGACATTTTAACTCATTGTATAAAAAATCTTGAACGGTTCAAGGTGCCAGCAAAGATTGAGTTTGTTGAAGATTTTCCACGTACAGACTATGGAAAAATTAAGCGATTCATGTTAAAATAATAAAATTGTAAGAAAGTCATGGACGTAGAAGATGTTTTTTCTCAAAACGAAAAAGAGATAATGGATTTTTATGGTTTGAAGGGGAGTTTTGGAAAACTAAGAATACGCGCAAAAATTTTGAAAACTTGGATTCTTCATAAAAGCGCATATTCATCCATAAATTCTTCTTGGGTAATCAGAATGCAACGTTCAAGAGGGGTAAAAATTGGAAAAAATTGTCATTTATCTCCTTATGTCTTAATCGATTTGATTTATCCAGGCATGATAAGTATAGGAAATAATGTTACAATTGGTTCTAATACCATGATTTTTGCGCATTATAACCCCACAGCAAATGCACTTTTGAAAGAAAATGGTTATCCAAGAGAGGTTAAGAAAGTAACAATAAACGACGGTGCAGTAATTGGTCCTGGAAGTATTATTACCGCAGGAACAACAATAGGAAAAAACTCAATCATTGGTGCCGGCAGTGTTGTCAGTAATAAGATTTCAGATTATTCAGTTGCCATGGGAAATCCCGCGCGTGTAATTAAAAGGATTGAATTTTAAAATGAATCTATTAGGAATAGATTTTGAAGATTGGTATCATCCGACATTAATTCAAAAATATGTACAAGGGGAAAAACATGAACCGCGTATGTTCAAAGGACTAGATAAAATTCTTGACATGCTAAAAAAAAATGACACGTTGGCAACATTTTTTGTTGTGGGTGAATTACTTGAAAACAATCCTGAAATTTTTGACAAAATAATAGAAAATGAACACGAAATTGCATTTCATACGATGCATCACACTATGATAGATTCGCCAAATTTTAAGGCAAATTTTCCGTCCGAAATAGCAAAATTTTCACAGTTGACAAATAAAAAATCAAGGGGTTTTCGTGCCCCTACATTTTCATTAAATAATACCAGTTCATGGATTATTGATTCATTATCTGAATATGGCTATCTTTATGATAGCAGTGTAGTTCCTGCAAAAACTGATTTGTATGGTATACCAAATGCTGAAACAAGGCCATATAGAATATCAAGCAATTCTCTGGAAAAAGACGATCCTGATGGTAAACTACTTGAATTTCCATTGCTAATTACAAATTTTTTGGGAAAAAGAGTACCTGCAGCTGGTGGATTTTATCTTAGAACTTTACCTGCTAGGACTATAAAAAATGCAATAAAAAATTATGAAAGACAAGAAATTCCTGCTACACTTTATATCCATTCCTGGGAATTAACGCCAGAGTTTATGCCAAGGCTTCCTTTACCAACAAAAGACAAATTCATAACATATCATAATTTACAAAAGGCGTTTACGAAAATGAATCGATTGATTCAAGAATTTGAATTCACCTCATTTGAAAAATTTTTGGGAAATAATTCAATCTTTTAAAAAATGTCTTCTAGTTTATTAATTACACAAAAGGGTTTTAGTTAATTTGAAATCAAACTATTTCCAGAAACTTGTTGTTCTAAACAAATCTAGAAAAATTTTTAAAAATTGGAATATCTGTGCTAAATTATATCTTAATCAAGTCAGAGATACATTTGCTATATTAGAAACTAGAACCAATAAAAAAATCAAGGTTAGAACTAATACAACAGATTTTATGGCTTTAGCAAATGTTTGGTTGTTGGAAGATTATAAAATAAAAAAATTTGAAATTAATTCTGATGATGTTATAATTGATATTGGTGCACACATTGGTATTTTTACAATTTATGCTTCTCAATTTTGTAATAATGGAAAAATATATTCGTTTGAACCCGTCAGAGAAAATTATGATTTATTATTGAACAACATTAAATTGAATCACTCAGAACAAGTAAAACCATTTAATTTAGCAGTATCAAATACGAATGATGATGTTGTTGCAATATACATAAATGATGATAAAGCGGCGCATAGTATTTTTCCATCATCAGAATCAAGCATTAACGTTAAATCAATTACGTTACAAAATATTTTTGAAGAAAATAATATTAACCATTGTAATTTTTTAAAACTGGATTGTGAAGGAGCAGAATATGAAATTTTGTGTAATCTTCCCGCTAAATATTTTAAAGAAATTGATAAAATTGTTATGGAATGTCATTTTGTAGATAAAAAACCTGAATTAATTGGAGAGCTAAAACAAACATTAGTCAAACAAGGATTTCAAGTAAGGACAAAAACGATATCAAATGAACTTGTGTTACTTTATGCGATAAAAGATAGTATAATTTTATGCTAAAAATTAAAAGTAAACAATGCTAACAAACAAAGGATATTAAATTATGTCATTAATGCAATCAAGTTCAATTAACCGAACGCAAACTATCTTGATAATTTTATTAATTGCAATAGCTGGTTTACTGATAAGATTAGTTTTTTATCCATATAATATTCCTGTTGCTGCTGATGCGATGGATTATTTTTCATATTCTATGGCACTAGCACGGGGTGACATTTTTCCTGATGGATATTTGATTAACAAATTTGGATGGTCTGTTTTTCTCTCATCTTTCTTTGCTATTTCTAATGCTACTGAAATGATTGATTTTATGAATATACAAAGAATAGTAAGTATGATTGTATCAGTTGCTACAATTATTCCTTTGTATTATCTTATCAAAAATTTTTACAAAAAAGAAGTAGCAA
>Ga0310124_10001622_pt1 | contig 15579 bp, 15 predicted proteins | sample CB11b_AW_Bot5_MG_FD_203507 | JGI IMG/M metagenome (GOLD analysis project Ga0310124, IMG submission 203507) | Marine microbial communities from Western Arctic Ocean, Canada - CB11b_AW_Bot5 | ecosystem: Environmental > Aquatic > Marine > Oceanic | place: Canada: Western Arctic Ocean | collected...
TGAACTCGGCGTTCTCTGCGATTCAGTGCGGTTGCATTGTCCCCCATCATGGCGTCAGAGTCTGGCGTCAGGCGGAGATTCAAGACCGATGAATCGCTGGAATCTCGGTTGTCGTGCACTGCTGGAACTGGCCGCCCTGGGCGTCATGGGCACTTGGGGATATGAAAATGGCACGGGCGTCGGCCAGTATGTGCTGATGGCCGGCGTCCCTGTCACCGCCGGTGCGCTGTGGGGAATCTTCGCAGTGCAGGGCGATCCGAGTCGCTCTGGACAGACGGTCGTGCCCACACCAGGAGTGATTCGTTGGGACTCGAATTGGCGTTGTGCAGGACTAGGCACAGCGCCCATCCGGCAGCGTGACGACCTGCGTCTTGATCCTCATGGGTTCGCCAACATGCAGGCTCTTCGTGCCCTCTGCGTACGCCGGTGGTTTTCCGTCAGATTGTCGAACAGAATCCGCCATCGACAGGTTTTTTGCCGCAGCAGGAATTCGCCCTGGGGCCCGAGAGGATACCACTTGCGGCGTGGCTGCAGACCGTCGGTGTGGCAGACAGTGGCTCTTCGGCACCGCCATTCAAGCAATACGAAGCCCTTACGCCATCAGCAGCGTTGACCGTACCCACATTGAGCCACCGTTGGCATCAACCCAGCTGTCCGAACTGTTGCACAGGGCCATACCAGAAGGAGATTCGTTCGGATCCAGGTGTCACAGTGTCAGGTTTCCCTTTTCTCCTGGAGTTTGACTGGCAACCCGTAGCACCCTTGTCTATCACTCATGACAGAGTTCAGCTACAGCACCGCCGGTTTCATCGATCGCAGCCTCGAACTGGCGCTGACCGCCATCGCTGAGGCTGGTTTTATTCGAGTGGAAATCTCGAGCCAGGAAGCCCTGCGCCGCTTTGTCCTGGCGGGGGGTGGACTCATGATCGACCACGATACGGGTTGGTTCATGGCCTCCCCCTTCCCCGAGATCGCCGTGCGCGACGTGCCGACACAACGCGTCGAATCGGTCCGTCATGTGGTCGAGACGGATCTGCAGGTCGTGCTCGCCCACCCCACCCTGGGTGGCCTGCAGGAGGAGGCTCGCTTCGCCACCGAATTCCGTGATCACATGGTCTTCCGTGCGGGCAACCGTGGCAAGGTGATCATCGAGAATGTCTTCGGCGATCCAGTCTACGTCCTCGGCGAAATGGGTACCGGTCGTGTGCTCTTCTCCAGCTCCTATTACGGCTACACCAGACCGCTGGTGGCGGTCGAACGGCAGGCCTTCCTCGGCTGCATCGAGTGGCTGGCGCAGTGAGTCTCGAACTGACGGCGTTTCAATTCGATGAATTCGAGCAGCGGGGATACACCATCGTTCGGGGTGGGTTCACTGACTCGGAGTGTGATCGATTCGTCGACTACATGATCGACCTGCAAGCGGGCCGCACCAGCGTCGAAGGTTTCGCCCCGCGGGCAGCCGACGACTGGAGCCGTCTGATCAGTCGCAATTGCCATCATCCCATGGGCCTGTCGTGGATGCTGGACCCGCGTCTGCGCCAACCTTTGTCCGCCCTGCTCGGCGAAGAAGCGGATGGTGTGCAGAGCATGTTCTTCTACACCGGCTCCGAGCAGCATCGGCACCAGGACGCCTTCTATCTGCCCGGGTGTATGTCGGTCTGGGTCGCTCTGCAGCAGGTCAGCGCCCTCAATGGCAGCATCCAGATCCAGGTTGGCTCCCACAAGGGTCCACTGCTGCAGAAATGCGACTTTCACAAGAATGACAAAGGTGGACCGGGCGCCTGGTACGGTTGGAATCAGGACAACGCCTTCGACGAACAGTTCACCCGCAACAACTTGCCGGAGATCGCCATCGAAGCCACCAAAGGCGACGTCGTGTTCTTCGACGGCAGGTTGATCCACCGTGGCGGTCCCATCCTCGAGCCAGGCGCATTTCGCCACAGTTGGGCGGGCCACTACATCCCCCGTTCCTACAACCCCTGGCCCTACGAAGACAATCCGAGACTGCGCGTCTCCTTCGATGGTGTCAGCCGCTTCACGCCGACGGAGTAACCGGCAGGAGCAGAGAAGGCGAGGCCCAGTGCTGTCAGTCTGGGTCAGATGATGGATGGGGTGGAGAGGTCTGCGCCAGATAACGATCCCTCAGCACGTCGAGTTGCCGTATGATTGCAGCTCGCTCCTCGGACATTCGTCGCAGCTGTTTCCGGCGACTGCCTCGACCCAGAAAGCGTCCCTGCCAGAAGGGCGATCTCTGCACGATCCGCTCATCGTAGGCGAGGACGAAGAGACCGCTCAAGGGGAGTGAGATACCGCACAACACCGCAGTCAAAGATCCGGCGAGTATCCAAGCCGCTCCCATGAGAATGGCGTACCAGACCATGAACAAACCTGCACCGGTCAACATCTTGATGGTCGCAATCATTTCGGGCACTTGCCGATAGGGACGAGCCAGAAGGCGCGGAATGTAGTACGGCACGGCGTTGTGGATAAAACCGTAAAGAGCCAATTGGTGACAGCAGCACGGCGAGCAACAGCTTCTGCGGGCGTAGCGGTGCTCTCGGCAGGCGGGACGTGTTCATGTCACCTGGTTCGACATGCGTGGCCAGAAGTACTGGTATACACGTATGCATGACGACGGAACCGGCTTCGAGCCGCAGCGAAACCTCGTCACCCGTTACAATGAGGGTGTCGAGCGAGTGCCGCTCTCGCCGCTGACGGGGAGGGCAACGTATACATGGCCTGGCACGCGGACAACGGGAAGACTTTTGGTGCCCCGATGAGAGCGAACCCCGGAGACAGTGGTTCTTGCGCCTGTTGTGCGTTGGGTGCGATCACAGACCGAGAAGGCAGGCTTTACATTTCGTATCGAGCTGCCGGGAAAAACATCCATCAGATATGACATTGCTTGAATCGACCGATTCCGCCCGGAGTTTTACGGAGCGAACGGTCGATAGATGGAACTTGAATGCATGCCCGGTAACGTATGCCCAGATCCAGTCTGCCAGAGGCCGTCGCCTTGCCGGATGGTCGATTCGTGGTCATTCACTGATCCTGCTCACATTTCGTCGAGCGGAAAGATCGGTCTCCTGATCCGCTTGAATGGGAAGGGCGTCAGGTCCAGCGCCGTCAACCCAGGACCGTCGGCGGGAATGATCGCTGCCACCAGAGGGCCGAAAGCGGCGCGAAAGTGCACCGCCGACTTGACCACCAGGATATCCATCTCGGTCGGCTCGATACCGCAGGCGCGGAAACTCTCCGGATCCCGGTGCTGCAGCCGCTCGCTACTGACGATGACGCGAATCCCGCCTATATCCAGAACCGCGCACCTGCCCATGTTGGCCCAGGCACCACGCGTCATACTGCCCTTGTATTGGAATCGTCCGTCTCCCAGAAAGCTGACGGTCCCCTGGATGTGCACGGGGTCTCCGTGCATGGTATCCGTCGTGGCGCCCAGAGACGTTGTCAGGCTGTTCCCGAGCCCTGTTTCCTCCGCCTTGCGCACCACCTCGGGGTCATACACAGAGGCGATCGCCGCACGGCTCGCGCCCTGGCGTATGAGCTCGCGCAGTATTTCGACGCTGTCGTTGGCACCTCCCCCTCCGGGATTGTCGGCGATGTCGGGGATAACCACCGGTTTCGCCTGGCTCGCCAGCGCGCGACGCACGGCTTCGGCCACCGGCGTCGGCGTGTATACGAACTCGCGGCGACGCTCCCATGCCATGTTGGTCAGATGCGTAGCCTCCTCTTGCGCCGTCTCCCTGTCGCCGGCGGCGTAGACGAGCGTCACATAACCCATGGGCGGAATGTCTGCATAGGGGAAGCCCGCAAAGAGCGACGTCGTCAGGATGCGAGCCGGCCGCTCCGGTCTCAGCGCTTCTTCCCACAACTCCTTATATAACCCGCCATCAGTGTGACAGGTACCGCAGGGCGGGATCAGCGACGGTTTCTCCATGACCGCAATGGGATCGACCTCCCCGCATGCCAGCTGCGCGATCAATCCAGCGGCCTCCACACCTCGTTCATAGATGTCGGTGTGAGGGTATTTCTGGTAGCCAATGAGTACCGAAGCTTGTTCCACCATCTGCTCGGTGATGTGCGAATGCAGGTCGAGGATAACGACGATGGGCAACTCATCACCAACGACCTCCCGTATACGCCGCAGCAATTCCCCTTCGCCATCGTCTGTAGCTTCGGACACCATCGCCCCGTGCAGAGCCAGCAACACCCCATCAGCGTTCGTCGTCTCGCGTACTGCCGCCGTGATGTGTCCAGTGATTTCATCGTATGCCTCTGCAGTCACCAGACCGGACGGTGTAGCATTCGCCAGCACCGTGGGGACATACTCATCGCCCCGCTCCTCGATCACATCGAGGAAACCTCCCATTCCCGTCTCCGTATTTCGAACTGCCTCCGCCGCCGCTTCCCCGACCTCGTACGTATTCGCTCTAAAGGCGTCGAGACCGGTGGGTACGGTAGAGAATGTGTTGGTCTCGTGAGAAAATCCTCCGATGATCCACTTCACTGGCTTACCTTCATTTTTTGTCGTTGGCGGCAACGGTGACTGAGTGCAGTTCGTATGATAGAACTGCCGTCGGGGCCTTGTCCAGACAACCTGCGCCGCCACCTTTGTCCTCACTGACCGTAGTCCTCTTCAACGAAGATATAGGGATGTTATGGGCGATCGACTGAAGGAAAAAGTCGCGATTGTAACTGGCGCCGGATCGGTGGGTCCCGGTTGGGGCAATGGCAAGGCCACTGCCGTTCTGTTCGCGCGGGAAGGTGCCAGTGTGTTGGCGGCGGATATCAATCCAGACGCGGCACAGGAGACCGCGGCGATTATCGACCAGGAAGGCGGAAACTGTACGCCCCACGAAGCGGATGTTTCCCACTCTGATGAGGTCGAGCGTATGGTCGAACGTTGCCTTGAGATCTACGGACGTGTCGACATTCTGCACAACAATGTGGGCATTGTCGACTTGGGTGGGTGTGTGGAAGCCAGCGAAGAGAGCTGGGATCGGGTAATGAACGTGAATCTAAAAAGCATGTTTCTGACCTGTAAGTTTGTCCTGCCACATATGGAGCGACAGGGGAAGGGCGTGATCGTGAACATCTCATCTGTTGCTTCCAGCCGCTGGCTGGGCGTCCCCTATGTCTCCTATAGTGCCAGCAAAGGGGCGGTGAATCAGCTGACGCAGAGTGTTGCCCTGCAGTATGCGGCGAAGAATATCCGCGCCAACGCCATTCTGCCCGGGTTCATGCACACACCGATGGTCACCAAATCTCTGGCCGACTTCTACGCCGCCGGAGACGTGGAGAAGATGGTCGAAATACGCGACTGTTCGTGCCCCATGGGCAAGATGGGTGATGCATGGGATGTCGCCCATGCGGCCCTGTTTCTGGCGTCAGACGAAGCCAAGTACATCACCGGCACCGAGCTGGTGGTGGACGGTGGCTTGACCTGCAAGGCTGCCTAGTATGGATGAATCCGAGGGCGTGTTCCTTGCTGGTGGTGCGCGTACGGCCATCGGCGGTCTCAGTGGTGTCTTTGCCGAAACGTCGGCGGTGGCGTTGGGTCGCGAGGCGGTGCGGGGAGCGCTGGCACGAAGTGGTGTGGCACCTACGCACGTGGACGAGGTAATCCTGGGCAACGTCCTCAGTGCGGGGTTGGGGCAGAACGTGGCACGGCAGGTGTCCATCGGCGCCGGATTGTCCCCATCGGTCGGTGCCACGACGGTGAACAAAATGTGTGGCTCCGGTCTGAAGGCGGTGATGTTGGCCGCCCAGGCAATCCGCTGCGGCGACGCGGCGGTTGTCGTCGCTGGGGGCACGGAGAACATGTCGCAGGCGCCCTATCTGCTGGAAAATGCCCGCAGTGGGTATCGACTGGGCGATGGGAAGTTGGTGGACTCGATGATCAGGGATGGATTGTGGGATGCATATGATGACCTGCACATGGGAACGTATGCGGACCGCTGTGCGGCTCGGTGCGGCTTTTCCCGCGAGGCGCAGGACGATTTTGCCGTGGCCAGCTATGAGCGTGCGCTGGCTTCGAGGGCGGTGTTTGCCGACGAGATTGTGCCCGTGGAGGCACGATCAGGCCGAAGGACGGTGACCGTCGATCTCGACGAGGAGCCACAGCGGTTCGACGAGGCAAAACTCAGAAAGCTCCGTCCGGCATTCGACGAGGACGGGACGGTGACGGCTGGCAACGCTTCCAGCATCAACGACGGCGCGGCGGCGATCCTGGTTCTGTCGGGCCAGCGCGTTGCTGAATTGGGCGTGACTCCACAAGCGCGGATCCTGGGATATGCGACGGCCTCGAGAGAACCGGAGTGGTTTACCCTGGCACCAATTCAGGCGATCACAACGCTGCTGGCGCAACTGGGGCTGACGGTGAATGAGGTGGATCTGTTTGAGATCAACGAAGCCTTCTCGGCGGTGACGATGGCGGCGATGCAACAGCTGAAGATTCCGCACGAGAAGGTGAATGTTCATGGTGGCGCCGTGGCCCTTGGCCATCCGATTGGCGCTAGCGGAACACGCACGCTCGTCTCCCTGCTCAACGGCCTGGAGCGCCGCGAGGCAAAAGTGGGGATCGATGTTCTGTGCATCGGCGGCGGCGAGGCAGTCGCGGTGGCTGTGGAGAGAAGTTGAACCACCAGCCGATGGACCTGCCTCCGGGCCCTGAACTCATTGCCAGCGTTGTTGCCGCTTACGAGCGTCGGTCCGAGCTCCACGGGCGCGACGACCAAACCGCCTACCGCCTCTTTCACGGCTACGCCGAAGGGCGCCCCGGTTTGACGATCGATCGCTTGGGAGAAGTAGCTCTCATCACTCACAAAGTCGACGTGGAAGAGGATCTTGCGGCAATCTCCAAGACGTTACTGGAGCTGCATCCCTTCGCTTCGGTGGTGGCGAAGGCAGATCGATACGTCTCCTGGAATTCGACCGCGCTTTCCGTCAGGGCTCTTCATGGGGAGTTGCCGAGCGATTCCTTCGAAGTCGTCGATCAAGGGCTACGCTTCTGGATATCGTTGCACACCCGCAAGCATAGTGGACTCTTCCTCGACGCGCGCCCGGCTCGGGGTTGGCTCCGCAAAAACTCACACGATCGTCGAATCCTCAATCTGTTCGCCTTCACCGGAAGCCTCGGCGTGGCAGCTCTGGCCGGTGGCGCCAAGAGCGTGGTTCATGTCGATAGCAAAGCCAACCCTCTCGATATCGCACGTGAGAATCACCTGCTCAACGATCTGCGGGTGGACCCCCGTGACTTCCTCGTGGGCAACGTCTATCAGCATTTACCACACGCCCAACGAGCGAAGTTGCGTTTTGACGGCATCGTGCTGGATCCCCCTCCACGGGTTCCCAATCGCATGGCTCGGCGACGCCCCCAGGGGCAGGACTATGGGCAGTTCGTCAAGCTCGTGGCGCCGCTGATGGCCCCGGAGGGGTGGCTGCTCTGCTTCTTCCACCGCTTCGATCGAAGTCGTAAGGCCTTTGAGCAAGAGGTGCTCGAACACGCCGGCGTCTCTCTTGAGCCGATCTGGCGTGGAACCAGCGGCGAGGACTTCCCCGAGCATGACCTCGAACGCAAGTTGCGACTAACCGCGTTTGTCCGGCGGTGACGAGGCTAACGCTTTCCGTAGCGTTTCTTCAACTCACGCTCGAGTTTTCGCTCCGAAGTCATTTTCATCCCGGCGAACCAGACGTCGGTGACCGTTCCGTTCGCGCTCCTGACTTGACGGACCTCTTCTCCGTAGCTGCCGAAGCCGCTATCCCCGACAATGCACCCGTGGTCGGGAAGGACAACTTCGATTTCAGTGGCGTCTTGCATCGGGCTCGTTTGGGCGGGGCTCGCGGCGAAAACACGATTCCAGATCGGGACGAGATCGGTGGTACCCCAGAGGCCGGACCAACGTCCTCCCCACCCGGCGACCTTGCGCGCAGACCGACCATTCTTGGCGAAAGCCTGGAGGAGGATGATAATGCCATCGAGCCATGCCCCGGCCATGGCGCCCGCTTCAGCTTGAGACGCATCCGGTCGATATACAGGACATACGTATCACCGGGAGAGTCACCGACGCCGCTCGTAGCCGACGCGGACCATTTCGTGGGGCACACCATCCAGATCCGCACTCGGCAGGGCCTCGTATCGTAGTCCCGGATCGGCGAGCACAAATGGGATCAGCTGAAAGTAGTACGGTGTCGTCGCCCAAAATCGTGGATTGATGCGTCTGATCATCATGCTGTAAGCCCCTTGGTCACATACTCCCCGTCGATCAATAGTGGCTCAGCGTTACCCCATGGTTCATCCCCTTTGAGAATCGGCTCACAGGAGTACTGAGCGAGGTAGACACGGCGCAAGGCATCGGTCGTGTTCGGACCACTGGCGTGAAAGTTGTAGCTCGTGAACACGGCGATGCTGCCGGCGGCAGAGTTCACGGTCACGCCGGGGTCATCGCCATAGTATCCGACCTTGTCATTGGACTCCGGATCCCGTTCGTGTTTCACCCACGAGCGGATGCCGATGCGTGAGAATGGCATCAGGTGCACGGTGCCATTGGCGTCGCTCATATCGTCGAGGGCACACCAGCACGTCAGATATGGTTTGTGATCGGGATCTCCTACGTAACCTGAGTCCTGATGCCAGCTGAAGCTGGTGCCACCCGCTCCCTTGACCACATACTGCTCCCAGAACAGATACGCCGTCTCCCCCAGCGTCGCCCGGCAGATGTCAGCCATGAATTCGCTGAACAGAAACTGGCGCAATCAAGGCCGCTCTTTGAAACAGTTGGAGACGAAGTAGCGTCCCTTCTGCGTAATGCCCGACCCCTCGCTGCCCTGTGCCGCCATCTCTGCGTCCTTGCGTTCGACGACCCCGGCGCATTCGTCGCGCAGTAATTCCATGAAGTGCTGCGGAATCACCCGATCGAGAACGAAATATCCCTCCTCCCGATACTGCTGACGTTGTTCGTCGCTGATCTGTACGCGGTCAACCATATCAATCCAACCATTCCACTTTGTCAGGCACTGTATTGCCACACTGGATGCTCTGCGTCACACCACCACTGATCGAGGCGCAGGCGGTATTGATAGCGCTGCCCAGCGCCTCCTTGCGGGTGGTACCGGAGGCGATGGCGCAGTTCGTGCGACCACCGAAGGTGATGCATACTTCGCAGGTGTGCTGCCGAAGTTGCAGCGTCGACCATACGAGGGCAGTGATCACAGCCAGTCCGATCAGGATGCCAAGTTTTTTCTCTTTTGTCAGCGCCACGATTGGTACGTCCTCTTTGAATTACAGTTCTGGGGCGACGGTGTCCGGATCGGCACCATTGATGGCGATATTGAAGCGCAGGTCCACACGATTCAGCCGCATCGGTGTCCACGAACGACGACGGCTGTGGGGAGAGATGGCGATGCTCAGAACTCCCGCAAGAGGTTCATCTCAACCAGGTTCATCCCGCCAGTGGCCACGCCTCGACGACTGCCACAATCGCACCTGAGCCTGACCCGGAGATCGCTACACTCGTCGCATCTTTGCGTGATGGGTAACAGCGTCCCGTCATGCACAATCGCTCATTGGCGAAGACCTCGACGATGGAACGATCGACGAAGATGCGCAGGCGCAGGGACTCCCCAAGCGGTATCGTGAAGGGCGCCACCTGCACGGGATGATCCTCGGGGTCGACTCCAAGTACGATGGGATAGGGTCGCCAGGCGTCCTCACCCCCCGATTGACTGGTGTCGATGCGCAATTCACCCGCATCGAAATCGACGATCACGTCAGTGCGTTGTTCCGCATCCGGCGTACGCAGTATCGAAACGCGCAGGGCTCCGGCGCTGGATTCAACCAGTTGTAGATCCAGTTCAAGGCTGTCGCTCTGCAATGGCAGCTCCTGTGCTGTTTCCGTCACCGTCACCTGCCCCGACCAGCCACTTCCACGCAGCCTCTCGAGTTCCGGCGCCGGCGTGATCCGCAGTCCGCCGTCAGCACCGATGTCCAACACACGCGGCATGGTCATCACGCCCAGCGCCTTGTCGGCGTCGAGCATACCCCGACGTCCCTCGATCGCCCACGCCCACATCAGCCGCCGTCCATCCCCATCCAACAGTGATTCCGGCGCAAAACAACCGCCACCGGGCCAGTTCATGCGATGGTGTTCCTCGGGCACAAATGTCTGATCCTGCCAACGCCCCAGGTAGTACCGGGCACCACGCGGATGGGAGATGCAGAGCAGACAATGTCGATCCCCGATGGCAAAAAAATCAGGGCAGGCACAGTCCTCTTCCTCCCCCGTCCAGTGTGGATGTGGTGCATAAAAGGGACGCAGATACGTCCAGCTGGACAGGTCCTGCGAGGTGAATAGATACGCCGTGTCGCGTAGATCGAAGGGTTTTACTTTGCCGCCGAGGATGGCGTAGTACGTGTCCCCTTCAAGCCAGCAGTGTGGATCGAAGACATTGTAGACGTCATGACCGGGTTCGCTGACGGCGGGGATCGGAATCACCGGATTGGCGGGATGTTTCTCCCAGCCGATCAATTCGTCATCCGTCGCCCGGGCCAGGCAAGTGCCGGCACCCACGCCATGATAGATGATCGTCGGCACGCCCTCCTTGTCGACGAAGGCACCGCCAGAAAAAATGCCTGTATCAGGATCGCCAGGCGCTGGCGCCAGGGCTGTAGGGTGGAACTCCCAGTTCACGAGATCCGCACTGGAGGCGTGACCCCAGCAATGTCCACCATGGGGCAGATCCGGATCCTGGAAGATGTAGAACAGGTGATAACGGCCCTTCCACCAGAGAGCACCATTCGGGTCGAAGGGGACCGCCGTGCCCTCCGGCGCCAGGAAATGCCAGCTCGGTGCGTACCGATCAGCGGCGATGATCGCCGTCACGTGGTCCGCACCGACACCCTCCATGGCTCACCTCGGTGTCCGCGGCGGGCGTTGCTCCGCCGTCGGTGGGCCGTCGTAGCCGATACTCTCATAACCAGCGACATCACCACCCAGACGCCGGTATGGGTGCGGCAGAATCTTGTGGGACCGCTCCGACAACGGCAACGCCACCCGTTCATTGCCACGACTTGCCGACAACTTGAAGGCGATGGCGATCTCGAGTGCCTGGCGGTAGTCGTGCCCGGAACATGGCACCTCGATCGCGCCCGAGTCCACGGCGTCGAGTAGACGTTGCAGCATGGGACCCATGGAGCGGCGACGGCGCTCCTGATCGGTGAAATCAGGCCACGTCGGTGTCGTCTCGGCGCCGGTGCCGACGAGATAGACGTTGCCTTGCCCCTGGACAAAGACCTGACCCTTCGTTCCCGTCACCGACACCCGGCAGCGGACCCGTTCCTCGCCACGCGGTTGCGGAATCTCGCAGATGATTCCCCCAGTCAGGCCGAGTCGACCATACGCCGGGCAGTCCAGTGTCAGATCGTCCGCCTCAGGTGCCCGATATCCGTCCACGGGTGGCAGGGTCCAGCCTTCCACCCACTCCACCTCGAGTCCGGTGACACCGCGCATCTGTGTCAACTGGACGCAACCGGCACCAGAGACCTCTACGGGGAGACCACCTGGAATCGCTACGCCGGTGATCGGACCGATATTGCCCGCCGCGATCCACGCCGCGGTCTCGTGCAGGAAAGGCACTTCCCAGTGGGCGGTGGCACAACCGAAGGCGGCGCCGTGTTGCCGGCAGATTTCGACCATGCAATCCGCTGTCGACAGTTCGACGGCGATCGGCTTTTCGCAGGAGATGACACACACCCCCGCCTTGGCACATTTCTCCACAAACTCATGGGCGATGCCAACGGGGAGTACGTTGCAGACCACGTCGGGAATCTCCTTCTCCAGCAACGCATCGAGGCCGTCGAACACCTCGCTGATCTCGAACTCTGCAGCAAACTCGTCACGTCGAGAGGAGGAATCCACCAGGATCGTGTCCACACGTTCGTTTTCGACAGCCGCCCGCAGGTAATTCTTCCCCCACATACCGGCGCCACCAACGATGGCGACCCGATATCGCCGTTCACTCATCACTCTTCCCTATCCCGTTTCGGTCAGGTCGTACAGCGCAATGATGTAAGGATGATCTGGATCATATTCGGTCAGTCGTTGTGGATCCTGCACCCGGCCACAGGGTCGACGACCGGTGCCTTCAACACCGGAGGCCTCGCACCCCAGATCCGCCTTCGCCTGGTCGGCGACGGCGCGCAGACGGGCGACGACGTCGGCATGCTGTTCGGCAACATTCTTCGACTCCCCCACGTCCGCGTGCAGGTCGTAGAGTTCGGTCGCTTCCTCATCGTCGCGGTCCAGCCGCACGTGCAGCTTCCACTGCCCGACGCGCACAGCGTGCAGACTGTCCTTCCAATAATAGTAGAATGCCTCGTGGGGACTGCTGGCACCCGATTCCCCACGCCACAGAGGGGCGATATCACGCCCGTCGATGGTGCGATCCTGAGGCTCCTGCGTGCCCGCCAGACGGGCCAGCGTCGGCAGCAGATCCATCGATGTTGTCAGTTCGCTGCAGGTCGAACCCGCCGCGATCTGCCCCGGCCAACGAGCGATCAGTGGGAGGCGCATGCCCCCTTCCCACATACTCGCCTTGGTACCACGCAGGGGGTAGTTGCTGCCCCCCTCGTGAGTCCGGGCGCCGTTGTCGGAGGTGAACAGGAGGATCGTGTTGTCGTCGAGACCCAGGGCCTGCAATTCACCGAGCAGTACGCCGACACTCCAATCGATCGCCTCCACACAGGCGCCATACCGGCCATTGCGTGACTGCTCCATGAAACGCGACGCCGCATATAGTGGCAGGTGCACGTGCATGTGGGCGAGGTAGAGAAAGAATGGCTCGTGCGCGTGACCGCGGACGAAACGCACGGCCTCCTCGACGTATCGTTCTGTCAGGCCTTCCTGATCAGGTTGTGCCTGGATGACCTCTTCATCGCGCAGCAACGGCAATGGCGGCCAACGATCTTCGCGCCCCGCCTGGCGTCCCATGTCGTTGGAATACGGCAACCCGTAGTAGTGGTCGAAGCCATGGCGCGTCGGGAGGAATTCAGGTTGATCCCCCAGATGCCACTTGCCCACCAGCTGTGTGGCGTATCCCTGGCCCTTTAGCAGCGACGCGATGGTGATCTCGTCGGGATTCAGACCGACGGCGTCTCCGGGGAACAGAACGACTTTGCCGTCGTCGCCCGTACCCAGACCGATGCGCTGCGGATAACAACCCGTCATCAGTGCACCCCGGGATGGTGAACAGACCGAAGAGGCCATGTAAAAATCGGTGAGACGCATGCCCTCGGCGGCCATGCGATCCAGATGCGGTGTCGAGTGCACGGTGGATCCGTAACAGCCGACATCGCCATACCCGAGATCGTCGCAGTTGATGAGGATGATGTTGGGTCGGTCGGTTGCTGCACGAAGCTGATCTGGATTTGTCATACGACACAACTTATGCAGGCTCTGACCACACGCCAATATGAGCCACATGACCACCCCTTGACGGCAGCGCTTCTGGCGCCGCTAGTAGCGCTACTGGCACTCCATAAACCCGGAACAGGCACGAGGACCAACATGGCCAAGACCAAAGGCAACACAATAAATCTCGCCATTGTCGGCTGCGGCGGCATGGCTGGCGCCCATCTGAATGGGTATGAAGAACTGGCCCGCAAGGGCGAGACTCGATTCCGCATCGTCGCCGCCGTGGATGATGCCAAGGAGCGCGCCGAGGCCTTTGCCACCAGACTGCAGAGCAACCTCGGTTGGGAGGTGGCGACCTTCAAGAGTGTCGAGCAACTGCTCAACAGTGGTATAGCAGTCGATGGCGCCGACATCTGCAGTCCCCACGGACTCCATCACGTGCTTGGCTGCCAACTGTTGGATGGCGGCGTCAACGTGCTCTGCGAGAAACCGATCGGGATCACCGTCAAAGCTTCAAAGAAGATCGCCGCCACAGCCAAAAAACGCGGCCTCGTGGCGGCGACGGCGGAACAGTGCCGCCGCGCCATCGGTCAGCGCACCATCCACTGGGCCTTTCATGAGGGTGACCTGCTCGGTACGCCGAAGATGTGGTGGGCGGTAAAAGCTGGTTGGTCGGATCCCGCCCACGTCGGCGGCTGGCACTGGCGTGTCGATCGCAAACTTGGCGGCTGCGGTATGGTCATGGATTCCGGCGCTCATTGGGTCGACACCATGCGCTACTGGTTCGGCGAGATCGACTCCGTCTACGCCCGTGTCGAGCAGATCCACGAGCGCCGTCTCAAGAAGGGGGACAAGGAGGTGAAGAGCGCCCAGGAGGATTTCTGGACGGCGATCTTCAACTTCAAGAGCGGTCTTATCGGCACCTGGTCGTGGACGATCAGCGCCCCCGGCAAGGGTTTCACCCAGCTGACGATGTCGGGCACTCGTGGCTCCATTGTCGACTCCGATATCTTCCACCCCGCCGCCTTCCAAGCCAATGGCGAGTGCCAACTCGTCGATGGCACGACTTACGACATGCCCAAGCTCCAGAGCATGTTTCTCGACAGCCTGTCGTCCAGGCGCCGTGACGCCCTGTTCCCCTATGGCATCACCGGTGGCGTGACATTGGAGTTGTGGGACTTCATCGACGCCTTGTCGAAGGGGCGGCCCGTGGAGATCGACGTCCAGGAGGGTTTGCGCTCGAAAGCGGTGAGCGAAGCGATCTACGAATCCGCCAAGGCTGGACAGGTCGTCAAGGTTGCCGACGTGTTGTCCGGCAAGGTCAACGCCTGGCAACGGGATGTAGACCGCATGTGGAAGTTGTAGGAGGGAGTTGACCGTCGCCTGGCGTCCCGTCTGCCCCCCAAGCACCGGAGCGGATCGACGAACGAGCCGACGACGTCTATCACTCAGTACAGGACGAAGATCCGAACGAGCAAAATGTCATGCTCCTCGGAGATTTCAACCTGCCACCAGAAGACACGGGCATGGACGAGATTGATACCATCCTTGATCCCCTCTTGTCAGGTGCGGTTCGGACCACGATCTCCGATGCGAGTCTCTATGACAACTTCTGGTGGGAGTCGGCGTTCCTGAGCGAGTGGACGGGAGAGGCAGGAATCGACCGCTTCGACGAGGCCGTTTTTGGTGACGAGGATTCTGACGCGTCATTGGCCGTATCCGACCATCGCCCCATCTGGGCCACGTTCAGGACGGATGGAGCCGATGACGATGGTGCACCCATACCCACAGTTGTGGGACAAGTGAACTGGAGTGAGATCAAATTATCGCGATGAACACAACAAGAAAAGAACCGATGTGGGGAGGCTGTTAGGGGTGTTGGTGGTGATGACGTTGGTATCGACGATCCAGGCCGGGGCGCAGGTTCGCATCCACCGGGTGTTACCCGATCCGGTGGGTAACGAGAGCCGGAACGACACGCCTGAGCTTATTGATGACCGTCCGCTGAATCATACATTCACCCCAATTAACGCAAGGGGGAGATGGCCGGGCAGGCGTGGCTATGGCTGTGATCGCTTTCGGCAGGGTTGCGACTTCGTCGTCTGGCAGCAGGTCAGCGGAAAGGCGCTGACCGGGACGCAGGTGCGGACTCTCA
>Ga0310124_10001623_pt1 | contig 15571 bp, 8 predicted proteins | sample CB11b_AW_Bot5_MG_FD_203507 | JGI IMG/M metagenome (GOLD analysis project Ga0310124, IMG submission 203507) | Marine microbial communities from Western Arctic Ocean, Canada - CB11b_AW_Bot5 | ecosystem: Environmental > Aquatic > Marine > Oceanic | place: Canada: Western Arctic Ocean | collected...
CAGCTGCCGGCGATCAAGAGCTGGCCCGACGATGGCGGCCCCTTCATCACGCTGCCGCAGGTCTATACCGAAGACCCGCGGCAGCCGAAAGCGCTGACCTCGAACCTCGGCATGTACAGGATCCAGCTCTCCGGCAACGACTACGAGACCGACAGCGAGGTCGGCCTCCACTACCAGATCCACCGGGGTATCGGGGTCCACCATGCCGCGGCCATCGAACGGGGAGAGCCCCTGAAGGTGAGCATCTTCATTGGCGGCCCGCCGGCTCACACCCTCGCCGCCGTGATGCCGATGCCGGAGGGCCTCAGCGAGCTGGTCTTCGCCGGCATGCTGGGCGGCCGCCGCTTCCGCCTGGCGCGCAGAAACGGCTATGCCATCTCAGCCGACGCGGACTTCTGCATCGTCGGTACGGTGGACCCGGAGGCCTCCAAGCCCGAGGGACCCTTCGGTGATCACCTGGGCTACTACAGCCTGAAGCACGACTTCCCGGTCCTCAAGGTTGAGGCCGTCTACCATCGCCGGGATGCCATCTGGCCCTTCACCGTTGTCGGACGCCCACCCCAGGAAGATTCCAGCTTCGGCGACCTGATCCACGACCTGGCTGCTCCCCTGGTACCCCGGGAGATTCCCGGCCTTCATGCCATGCACGCAGTCGACGCCGCGGGGGTGCACCCGCTGATGCTTGCCATCGGCAGCGAGCGCTACGTACCCTACGCTAAGCGCCAGCCGCGAGAGCTCCTGACCATCGCCAACGCCGTGCTCGGTTTTTCACAGGCCTCCCTGGCCAAGTACCTCCTCATCGTCGCCCGCGAAGACGATACGGACCTCGATGCCTCGAATATCGAGGGGTTCCTTCGACACGTACTCGAGCGGGTCGACCTCGAGCGGGACCTGCACTTCCAGACCCGCACCACGATCGACACACTCGACTATAGCGGCGCGGGCCTGAACTCCGGCTCCAAGCTGGTGATTGCCGCGGCCGGAGAGAAGAAGCGCGAACTCGACACGGCCGTCCCCGAGAAGCTCAGCCTGCCCGATGGCTTCCGGGACCCGAGAATGGCGCTTCCCGGGGTCCTCATCCTCGAAGCCCCTCCAGCCCTTGATGAAGAAAGCTCGAGGGAGGAGGCCGGCTCTCTCGCCGCCCGGCTCGACGACACCGGGATCTCAGGCGGCATCGCCCTGGTCGTGTTGACGGAAGATTCGGAATTCTGTGCCAGGAATACGAGCAACTTCCTCTGGGTAACCTTTACCCGGTCAAACCCCTCCCACGACCTGCACGGCGCTGGAAGCTTCATCGAGCACAAGCACTGGGGCTGTCGAGGGCCCATCGTGATCGATGCCCGCATCAAGCCGCGCCACGCTCCGCCGCTCATCGAGGACCCGGCGGTTTCCAGGAACGTCGACAGCCTTGCCGCTCAAGGCGGCCCGCTCCACGGAATCATCTGAGCCGCTAGCCGTCGGCGAGCGCCGCCCGCGCCGCGTTGCGTCCGCAGGCCCCGAGAACTCCGCCGCCGGGATGAGCCCCGGCGCCGCAGAGGTAGAGACCCTCCAGCGGGGTCCTGTAGCGCGCCCAGCCGCCAACGGGTCGCTGAAAGAAGAGCTGGTCGGGAGTCATCGCGCCGTGAAAAATGTTTCCCCCGGTGAGAGCGAATTCCCGCTCCATGTCGAGAGGGCTGATGGCATCGTAGCCGACCACGCTCCTCTCGAAGCCGGGAGCGTAGCTGTCGAGCAGGCGAATGCAGGTACGAGCGAAGTCATCCCGCAGCTCATCCCAGCTGCCCTCGACCAGCTCGTAGGGGGCGTATTGAACGAACATGCTCATCACGTGATGACCCTCGGGAGCGAGAGATGGATCGAGAACCGAGGGGATCGTGCATTCCAGGATGGGCTCTGCAGAAGGCCGTCCTGAGCGAGCCTCGTTATAGGCTCGCTCGATGTAGTCAAGACTCGGCGCGATGTGGATGGTCCCCCGGTGCTGCGGGCCGGGCTCCCGCCCGGGGCAGGCCGTGAAATCGGGCAGCTCACTCAGCGCGAGATTGAGCTTGAAGGTCGCGCTCGAAAAATCCAGAGCCTTGATCGAGCGGCGGAAGGACTCCTCGAAAATATCGGGAGGAAGCAGGTCGATGAAGGTAATCTTCGGCCCGGCATTCGAGAAGACGATCTTCGCCTCGATCTCTTCCCCCGAGGCCAGCCTGGCCCCCCTCGCCTTGCCATCTTCAACCAGGATCGACTCAACTCCACAGCCGGTACGGATCTCGACGCCAAGGTCCCGGGCGGCCGAGGCGATGGCCTCGCTGAGAGCCCCCATGCCTCCGCGAACATATCCCCAGACCCCGCGGGCGCCATCGGTCTCGCCCATGACATGATGGAAGAGTACGTAGGCCGTGCCCGGCGTCCTGGGACTTGCCATCGCGCCGATGATCGCATCGGTCGCAAGGGTTACCTTGAGCTCCTCGCTCTCGAACCACTCATCCAGCAGGCGGGAGGCGCTGCCGGCGAGCATCCCGAGAAAGGGATAGAGCTCCTTGCCGAGCCGACGGGCTCCAAGTCCAAGCCTGAAGAGGCTGAGCAGGTCACCCGGCCTGCGTGAGAGGGGGTCCGGCGGCGCTCGATCAAGCGTAGGCTCAAGCACCTCGACCATGCGCCCGAGCATGGCCTCGTAGCGCTCGTAGGCTGCCGCGTCACGATCGCTGAATTTCGATATCTCCCGGCGGTTGAGCGCGGCATCCGACCCGAGGAAGAGACACTCCCCACCCGGAAAGGGAGTAAAGGAGGAGGGGTCCCGGGACAGCATCTCGAAGCCGTAGTCACGCAGCTTCAGCTCCCGGATGATCTCCGGACGAAAGAGCGAGTTCACGTAGGCCAGGCGGGAAAACCTGTAGCCCGGGATAAGCTCCTCGGTGATGGCGCAGCCGCCCACCAGCTCCCTACGCTCCAGGACCAGGACCTTTCGACCCGCCCTGGCCAGATAGCAGGCGGCGACCAGGCCGTTGTGCCCCGCCCCGATGATAACCGCGTCGTATTTTTCCACTTTTCCCGTACCCCGCTCAACCTCCGTCGACAAAGGCCATATCGTAGCCACAGATCATGATCGAAACATCGACTAAAGCGTGGCTGAGCCAGGCCCCGTAGAGTGAGCCCTTGCGCTCATAAAGCGCTGACCAGATCATCCCTCCAAAAGCAACACAGAGCGACAACGGCATGGTGGCGCTCCAGAAATAATCGCCGGGAAGGAAGGCGTTGATGACGACCACATGGTGCGCCATAAATGCGAGGCTCGAGAGCAGGTTGGCAAGGGGGGGGCCAAGGTAAGACCGCGCGCGGCCATAGACAAACCAGCGCCAGTAATACTCCTCGAGAAAAGAGTGAATCACCGAGTAGAAGACGGCAATCACGAGGAAGCCGCCGAGGCTGTCACCGCCAAGACCGGCCAGCTTCTCGCCCAGCGCCGCCGGGGCATCCTTGAACGCGGGGTGATGCTTCAGATATCCGTAATACAACCCCAGGCAGGCGGCCAGGATCCCCAGGCCGCTCAACGCCCCGAAGAGAAGGCCTTCCCTGGAGACACCGCGGATCTTCGGCCGCTGGCGAAGAACCAGCCAGACCCAGACGGCCGGAAGACCGAATTGCACGATCTTGCTCAACGCGCCGAGGGGAAGCATCCACGACTCACCGCTGAATTGAACGAAATAAACCCAGGCGGCCGCGGTGGGAAAGGTCGCGGCAAAAACCAGGACGCCTGTTTCAGTGGCTTTCTTTTCTGACATCAGACGCTTCCTTAACCGGCAAAGCCGGACTGAATCTCTTCGAGAGACCGCAGGTCTCCTGGTCCGCCTGCGGGATCAAGGAACCTCTCCAGGGTGTTCCCTCCCGCCAGCAGGATCGGCTCCCAGTCAGGCGGGGTCGCCATCCATTCCCCTCCGGGGCCTAGCATGTGGCCGCGATCGGAAGAAAAGGTCGCGAGGTATTCCCCTGCGGCGAGGACACGAAAGACCGGCTCAAAGAATTCCGGAAGGTCATCGGGGTTGCGAAAGGTGCTTGCCAGGTAATGCGACAGAGAAACCGGGAGCCCAAGCCGTGTGTCGAGATCCCAGGCCATCCACTCCCTATACAAGTCCTGCCGGGAGATGACAAAGGCATGGTAATCCCAGCAGACCGACTCTCCGGGGTCGGTAGAGATCTTCTGGTTCCAGAGTCGACAGATCCCTCCATGGCTGAGTACGAAGACCACCTTGACCTCCGCGCCCTCGAAGACCGGCTCCTGGCAGAGATGCCAGGTGTTCTCTTCACAGTAGCTGGGGGCGTATTTGTAGCGGGTCTCGTGAGTGTCCATCGCTGTCAGTCCCCCCCGCCCACGGACTCATAGGCCTTGACCAGAGAGCGTGCGCCATCCTCCACCTGGCCCCAGGAGCCTGTGTCGATCGCGGTGGAGCCGAAGAGCGCTCCACCCACGCCGAAGGCGGAGGCGCCGGCGGAATGAAAATCTCCCAGGGTCGATGCGTCGACTCCCCCCGTAGGCATGAGACGAATCTCGGACAGGGGACCCCTGAGATCTTTGAGGTATCCCGGACCAAACTGGTTGGCGGGAAACACCTTGACCATGTCGGCCCCCTGGCTCCAGGCGGCGTAGATCTCAGTCGGTGTCAGCGCCCCGGCCATCACCGGAACGTCCCGCTCGCGGCACGCCGAGATCACCTCGGGCGATACGATCGGCGTGACGATAAACGAGGCCCCCGCTCCGAGAGCCCGCTCGAGATCTTCCAGGGTACACACCGTGCCGGCGCCGACCTGCACCTCGTCGCCTCCCGCCTCGATGGCCGCCGCGATGGCCTCAGCGGCAGCCGGCGAATTCATTGTCACCTCGACGCAGCGCAGGCCGCCCCTGGCGACCGCCTCTACCAGGCTGCGAACCACCGGGACCTCGAAACCACGCAGGATCCCGACAATGGGCAGCGCCTCGAATTGTTGCCAGCTGAAATCCCTGCCCACGCATCAACTCCCGATATCGATAATGATTTTCCCGGTCTGCTTCCCGTCCTCGAGATACCGGTGAGCCTCGGCCAGCTCAGCCAGGGGAAAGACCCTGTCGATCACCGGCTTCAGCTTACCCTCTCCCATCAGGGCAAGAACCTGCTCCAGCTCATCCCTGCGACCCATCGTTGACCCGAGAATAGACTGGCCCATGAAGTATACACTGGAAAGGTTCACCGTCACCTCGGCACCCCCCGTCGTACCGCAAAAAACCATCCTCCCGCCCTTGGCCAGGCTGGCGAGATCACGATCCCAATTGGGCTCCCCGACATGATCAAAGACGACATCGGCACCGCGTCCGGCGGTAAACTCCATCACCCTCGCGGGTACATCCTCCTCCCGGTAGTTCACGGCCTCCTCCGCTCCGCAGCGCAGGGCGTGCTCGAGCTTCTCCTCCGTACTCGATGTCGCCAGCACCCGGGCTCCAAGATGGCTGGCGATCTGGATCGCCGCGGTGGAGACCCCGCTGCCGGCCGCCTGGATGAGAACCATCTCACCTGCACGCACTTCGGCGCGAGCCACCAGCATATGCCAGGCGGTGATATAATTGATCGAGACAGCGGCTGCCTCGTGCATCGAGAGCGCCTTCGGCTTGGCGAAACAATTCGCCGCCGGCACAGCGATCTTCTCGGCCATCCCGCCATCGCGCGCGGCGCCGTAGATGCGGAAATCGGGACAGAGCTGGTCATCTCCGCGGGCGACGGCCTCTTCATCTCCATGTCCCTCGCAAGGATAGATCACGACCTCGTCCCCGGGCTCGAGCCCGCTCCCGGCTGGCGCCTCCAGCACCACCCCCGCGGGGTCGCTTCCTGGAATGATCGGCAGGGGAAAGTTACGCTTACCGCCAAGGCGGACCCAGATATCAAGATGATTCAGGCCGCAGGCTGAAACCTCGACGAGAGCATCGTCGGGACCCGGCTCGGGATCGGGCCGTTCACAGACTTTCAGGACCTCCGGTCCCCCATGTTCTTCGAAAAACGCTGCTCTCAACTTCGGCTGCCTTCCCTGTAGTAATTCCAGCTCCTTATCTTACGCAATCCGAAGCGATGGTTCAGCACATTAGACTGCCGCAGTCTATCCTCTGGACCTTGCCGGGACGATCAATACAATACACCGCCCTATGCGAAAACCACTTTCGAGGACATTGTCTTGAAACCTACCTCCCTGCTGGGACTTTCACTGGAGCTGATCAGCGAGGTCGCCGAGCCCGGGCCCTATCCGGCCGATGCGCGTGTCGGCCGCTTTTTCAGAAGCAGGCGCTTTCTCGGAAGCCGCGATCGGCGCTTCATCTCCGAGGCCGTCTATGCCTGGCTGCGGTTCCATGACCGCTCGAGGCCCCGCTGGCTCTCCTGGCTCGAGCTGCGAAACCTCGATACGCTCGAGGACAGCTCGGACCAGGGACGCTTCCTGCTTGATATCCTGGCGATGGCGCAGGAGGGTGTCTTCCCCTGGGAGTTCACCCCGGCCTGCGAGGCCGTCCTGGAATGGGGAGACCTGGATGGCCACAGCCTGGATGACCAGGTCAGGCAGGCCGCCTCCGATTCATTCCTCGACAAGGACTGCTGGCCAGCGAACCCTGAGGAGCGCTTCGCGGCTGAATGCAGCATGCCCCTCTGGCTCGGAAAGCTGATCCGCGAGCAATATGGCGAAGAGCGCGGCCTCGAGCTCGCGCGTGAGTTCTGCTCGCCAGCCAGCGTCGACCTGCGCGTGAACTCCAGGCGCGCCTCCAGGAAAAAGGTGATGCGCAGCCTCCAACGGGAAACCGATGCCGAGGTTGAGCTCTCGAGCTTCAGCTCCACCGGCCTCCGCCTTGATCGCCGGATCAACCTGACCGCAACCACCGCCAGCCGGAAGAGCTGGATAGAGATCCAGGATGAAGGCAGCCAGGCAGCCGTCTATTCAACCGACGCCGCCCCCGGGATGACGGTCATCGATGCCTGCGCGGGAAGCGGCGGCAAGACCCTCGCCCTCGGCGACATCATCTTCCGGGAAGAAGAGGAAGCCGAAGTTCCCGCCCACCTTCAGAGCAGGCTGGTGGCCTGTGAGATACATCACAAAAAACTCCAGGAGCTGCGCAGGCGAACGAAGGATGCCAGCCTCGGGGGGCAGGTCGAATATGCCCTGATTGGCGAGCACGGCGACCTGAGCAAGCTCCTGCCGCGGGCGCACCTGGTGCTGGTGGACTCACCCTGCACCGGGCTGGGCACGCTGCGCCGCAACCCGGAAGCGAAAAACCGCTACGGAGAGAAAGATGTCAGGCGATTCCAGTCACTGCAGCTAGAGATCCTGGAGCGCTTCGCCTCGCTGGTAAGGCCGCGCGGGCGGCTTGTCTACGTCACCTGCTCCTTCATCGAAGCCGAATGTGACGAGGTCGTCCGGCTCTTCGAAGAACGCCACCCGGAATTTGCCCCCTCTCCATCGTTCTGGGCCGGCAAGAGACTCCCCTCGGCCTGCCTTGATGAACACAAGATCAGGCTCGGACCCTCCATCTCCGGAACAGATGCTTTCTTCATAGCATCCTGGAAACTCGAGAAGCAGGCGGCGGAGGACTGAAAGGCGAAGCGGGAAATGCTGGGAGCCCAGGCGCCATCGTGGCTGTACAATACCTGCCGTGCCGGAGTCCAAGACCAACTCACCAACGCCTCTGCCAGTGGAGGCACTGAAACTGCTCAAGGGGTTCGGCAGGCGCCATCGCCTGCTGGCAGCCGTCAGGGGGGCGGCGGCGTGGACCATCTCCGTCATTCTTTTCGTATTGCCGGCGCTGGCGCTCGACCGGTTCCTGCTGCTGGAGACCCCGGCCCGTCTCACCATCTCCTGGGTCGTCCTGATCGCGGTTGGCGCGGCCCTTGCTCTCTTCGTGCTCCTGCCCCTGCTGCGCCCAGGATCCCTGCTGAGATACGCTCGCGAAATCGAGAGAAGAGACCCCGGCCTCGAGGGCACCCTGCTGAGCCTGGTCGAGTTTTCCCGGCCCGGGCCGGAGCTCGAGCACAGCTGCTCCCGCGAGCTGCTTGAGTCCCTCGCCTCCGACACGGCCCGGCGCTGCCCGCAGGTAAAAATCGACAAGCTCCTGCCCGCAAGGGCCGCCTCCAGAGCTCTCCTTCTCGCCGGCGCCGCCTGCATCCTGCCCCTTGCCGCCACTCTCCTGGACCCAAGGGGGATGCTGCAGTTGGGAAGGCGTCTTGCCAATCCCTCCGCCGAGCTGCCGAGGCCGACCAGCGTCTTCCTGCTGGTTGAAGTCGACCGGGCCGTGGTCGGCCGCGGCCAGGAGGTCTCCATCAAGGTCACCGTAGACCGCGGAAGGCCCGGCGAGCTGGTGCTTCTCAGCCGCAAGTCCCGCTCTCCCGGCTATGGCAGCTGGAAATCGACCAACCTCCTCTCCACCACCGGGAGCGAAGCAGGAGCGCTCCTCCATAAGATCAGGGCTCTCGCCAGCTTTGATTTTCGCGTGCGCGGCGGAGACTATCTCAGCCCGGTGCAGCACGTCGAGGTGAGAGAGCCGCCCGCGCCTCGCAACTTCACCATCACCTATCACTACCCGGAATACACCGCCCGCAGAAAACGAACCATCCAGAAAAACAGCGGCAACATCTCCGCCCTCAAGGGCAGCCGGGCCGATATCCTGCTGGAAGCGGACAGGAAACTGGCCAGGGCGACCATCCTCCTTGGAACACAGAAGCTCGAAGGAAGAATCGATGGCGTACGGGCAGCCTTCGGCGGAATCACGATCAACGAGGATGCCGAGTACCGCCTCGAGCTGGAGACACCGGACGGGATCACCTCGGCGGAAAAGACCACCTATTCAATCCGAACCTTGGCAGATACCCCCCCGCGCATCGCCATACTCACCCCCCGCCACGCCGAGCTCGAGGTTGAAAGCAGCGGCTCTCTGAAGCTGAGATACAGGGCGGAGGACGATAATGGAATCAACTCGATCGAGCTCCTCCTGCGAACCGACCTGGAGATGAGGATTCTGCCGGTATTCAGGGAAATCAGCGCCGCGAAACGCCCCGAGCTTCGTGACGCGGTCTACGCCTTCAGCATCGGGGCGACCGGGGCTCGTCCGCCGGAGACCCTCAGCCTCAGGCTCAGGGTCCGGGACGGCCTTGGAGGCGAGGGGCATTCCGGAGAGCTGAAGCTCAAGGTGACCTGGCCGGGAAACTCACCCGAAGGGTCCGGCTGGCTGGCCTCGCTGCGAAACCTGCGGGCAGGCATCGCAGAGCTCCGTGCGCTCTGGAGCCAGGCTGAGAACACCGACGCGGGTGACCAAGCCGCCGAAAACGTGATCACCATTCGCTCTTTCAGCTCGGAGATTTCCTCTCTGTGTATGGAGACGGCGGGAAAACCTCCCCTGCCCGGAGCCACCCGCCTGGCCCTGGAATCAGCGGCCTTCAGGCTTCTCAGCCTGGCCGAGGTCGAGGCGGGAGTCTTATGGAATGCCGCCGCCGGCATCGTGCAAGGGCAGGCAGCCGGCACGCCGAACGCAGCGGAGGCCTGGAAAAGCGGAGAGAGCAAGCTTGCCGCGCTCGCGAAGCTGCTCGGATCGATTGTGATCTGTGAAGAGCTCGAGGAGGCGCACGAGAGCCTCCAGCTCGCCGCCCACGATTGCGCTCTGCTCCTGGCTGAACTCCTGAACGCCGGGGACGGGAAGCTTCCCTCCAGGAGCGTGCAGAGGCTGGCCCAGACAATCGAAGCTGTCCTGAGCTGTGCAGCGGGCATCGAGCGCCTGCGGAGAGACCTGCCTCCTTCGCGCTCAAAACTTATCGCCGAGCTCGATGGCTCGGTAAGAGCCATGACCTCTTCCTTGACGGCTGAGCTCGAGCTGGCCCGCAAGGCCGCCGAGGAGACTCTCGCCGGTGAGTTCGAGGCCCCCCTGGGACGTGCCACCGAAGCTTTCTCGCGCAGGATCGACTCCCTCGAAGAGCTCCTCCTTGCCGCTCGCATCGAGAGCCGCGAATCGCTGCGAAGGCAGGTACCCGAAAGCGAGGTCGCCCGGCTGATGGAGGCGGTGAAGGATGCCTGGCTGGGAAATTCCACCCGGCGAGAGCTGCTCTCAGCCGCCCGGGCGGTTTTTTCGAGGATAGCCTGGAGAAATAAGAGCGGCCGCGACTTCGATTACCCTGACTTTGAATCCGTCTCGCTGCTGGGCGCCATGGCCGAGCTTCTCGAGAGAATCCTTGAAAACGATTCCGCCTCGGTCAACGAGGCGGATCCCGCGGCGGCGGAGGCCCGCAGGGCCAGGGAGAGAAAAGACGGCGTGGTGCTCGTTGAGGGCCTTGCCAGGGCCGCGCGCGAACTCGAGCCCACCCTCTGGCTGGGACGTTCGCTGCAGCTGCTGCAATGGGTCGCTGCCGGCGAGGAATCGGTTGCCCTGCGCCTGAAGGAACTCCAGGAGCTGCAGGCGGTTGGACGCAGCCTCGCGCGCAGAGCTCAGGCAGATCTCATCGAGGCCGTGGATGCAGTCCTGCTGCGTTTGCGCTCGCCCTCCGGACCGGCGGGGAGAATCGATGCTGAGAAACTCTACCCGGCTATCGACAAGACCTCGCAGGGACGCGAGGCCGCGGGAAGAGCCCTCGCCTTGCTGCGCGTTGAGCCCGTGGATCTTCCGGCCGCCGCCAGCGCGGCCCGCAGCTGCGTCTCGCTGCTTGAAGAGGCGACCGGGGTCCTCGAAAAGCTCCGGCAGAAATCCCTGGCCGACATAGCCGACACCTCTCTGTGGCTGCGAAGCAACAGGGGCAGCCTCAGCGAGAGGCTTGCGCGCCTCGCGGAAGGACTCGACAACCAGGGCCGGACATTGAAAGATTCCGCGACCGGGAGCGTCATCTCTTCGGAAAAGGGCGGCGAGCTGATCGTTGAGGCGCTGGTCTCCTGGAGCGAGGAGGTCCGGCAGGCGAAGAGGCTCGCCCGGGAGCTTCGCCAGGATGCCGACCAGGGCGCCGACGCGGGAGCCGCTCCAGGCAAGGTGGGCAACCTCGAGCGCGCATCGACGGCTCTCCTGGAAATCATCGCCGGGCCGCTGTCCCGCGCCGGCACCAGCCTTCGCCGGGCCCTCTCTACAGACAGGGACGACCGGGAGCTGCTGCTTTCGGCCGCCGCGGCCGCCGTATTCGAGGCGGCCGCGGAGACCCGGAAGCTGGCCGATGCCCTGGAGATCCTGGACTCGGCGGAGCTGGAGAGGTTGAGCGGCGAAGACATCGAGACGCTTGTCAGCGAGGCTGGCGAGCTGGCGAGGACAGGCTCCGTAGACCTCGAGCTGATCGCAATGCGCGCGAGGCTGCTGCTTGAAGCCGCCCTGAAGGGGTCTCGCGAGCTCAGCCGCAGGCTCGGCAGGCTCAGGTCGCGAGCCGACATCCTCGCCCATCTCGAGGCCGCTGCCGCGAGCTTTTCCGCTGCCCTCAAACGCGTGATGGCGGAAGATGCCGACGGCGCCCTGGCCCGCCTGGGAGAAGGCCTGGCGCGCATGGAGCAGGCGATCGCCATGGCGAAGAGCGCCCGGGGCGAGGCGCGCAAAAAACTCGAACGGCCCGCGGCGGCGCCCGGGGCGGAGACGAAGCCGGCGGAACGTACTGAGCTGAGCAGAGAGCTCGAATCGGCGCGGCGCGAGCTGGAGAAGCTGCTGGAGCTGGAGAGGCTCAGAAAGGAGGCCTCAGGACTTCTCGAGAAGCTGCTGGAAGAAGAAGAAAATACCCCGGAGCAGCTTGCCGAGGCCGCGGCCGCCCAGGAAAAGCTGGCCAGCGCGATGGAGGACCGGATTCCGGCCGCCAATATGCTCATCGAGCTCATCTCCAGGATAGCCGCTCTCCAGAAGCTTGGCCGTGGTACCGCTGAAAACGCGCGCTACCTGGAGGAGGAAGCGAGGCTCGCGCTTGCGGCCGGTGCAAATCCGCCGGCGCCCGAAAAGCTCATCGAAAAAGAAAAAAAGCTCGAGCAGGAGCTTGATGGGCTGGTGGAGGACTTCTCGAGAGCGGGCTTCAAGCTCTCGATGCTCCTGCCGGCCATCTTCAAGGCCTACCGAAAGGCCGCCGCCGCAACCGGGCCTCTCAAGGAGAGCATCAGGAAGGCGGGGCAGGAGCTCAGCGGTGGAGAGACGAAGGCCGCGGTCGACTCCCTGGGAGAGACGAACCTCCTGCTTGGAGTTTTTCTCGCCGACCTCGACCGGGTGCGCGCACGCGCCATCGAGGCCCTTGCCGATGCCGGCGAACGCTCAGCTTATTCCTCGCTTCAAGCGGCGCTCAAAAACGCCCGGCAGGCCGCGCGGCTCATGTCCGGCGGCAAGATTGACGATGCCCGGAAAAAGAACGCCGCGGCAAAATCCCAGCTCCTGCTTGCCGGCAGGGCCATTCGTCGGCAGCTCGAGAGTGTCGTCCTGCCCACCGGCGAGGAGGGCGCCCTGGTCTCGAGATTGCTCGAGGCGGAGGCCGCACGGCTCGGACTCGTCTGGCAGACTGGCACCCGGGGTGAAGAATTCGAGGCCAGCAGTGAAGATTCGGCCCGCGGCCTGGAAGACATGGCCTTTCCACCGGCCTATCGCGACCTGGTGCGCATCTACCTGCGTGCGATCAGAAAATGAGGCTGCCGGAATGAGTGAAAAGACTGGATTGAGGGCGCCATGGAACGGTTGTCTCGCTTAGAATCCCATTATGAGTGCCACCGTCCGAAAAGGACCCTGGATCGCCGCGCCGGCAGTCCTGCTCGTCGTGCTCGCGAATACTCTCTCGCCCCAGGAGAAACCTTCGCAGCCGGAGAAGAAGCCCGCGGATCATCCGCGGGTTGAACAGCAAAAGATACGCGTACCAAAATTTCGCGAGATCTACGCCCCGACCCCCGTGACCCGGGCTGTCGACCGAGGCCTTCAGTTCCTGGCCTCCAAGCAGTTAGAAGACGGCGGCTGGGCCTCTCCGGGCTATGGCCGGAACACCGGCATCGTGAGCCTTGCGACCCTGGCCTTCCTCTCGCGGGGACACGAGCCCGGCCGCGGCCCCTACGGCAGCCGCGTCGAGCAGGGGGTCGCCTGGGTAACCTCCAACCAGAAGAGCGGACTGATCATTCGCGACACCTCCCACGGGGAGCTCTACAGCCACGGCATCTCCTCCCTCATGCTGGGCGAGGTCATTGGCATGGTCGACTCGAAGCGCAAGGGGCTGGAGCTGGTTCACCGGGTTCATCGAACCGCCATCAACCTGATCCTGCGGGCTCAGAATGTACCGAAAGATCGATGGAACATCGGCGGCTGGCGCTACACGCCCTCCTCCGAGGTCTCCGACATCTCCGTCAGCGGCTGGCAACTGCTCGCCCTGCGCGCGGCGAAAGACACCGGGCTGCCTGTCCCGGACAAGAACATCCGCCAGGCGGTTCACTTCATCAAGCGCTGCGCCCACCCCAGCGGCGGCTTCTCCTACCAGCCGGGAGGAGACCCCAACACCGGGAGGACGGGAACCGGCATCCTCTCCCTGGAGATCTGCGGAGAGCACGGCTCACCCGAGGCGCGCCGGGGCGGTGACTGGCTGCTCAAGCACCCTCTGAAATGGAAGGGGCCGTTTTTCTATTACGGAGCCTATTACGCCTCGCAGGGCATGTACCAGCTCGGCGGCGACTACTGGAAACAATGGCAGCCCGTGAGTGAGAGGCTGCTGCTGGCAAAACAGAATGAAGACGGCAGCTGGCCATCGCCGCCCGGAGCCACCCACGAGGAGCAGGCCGGGAGCATCTACACGACCGCGATGGCGATCCTCTCCCTGGGCGTCGAGTTCCGCTACCTGCCGATCTACCAGCGCTGAGCCTTCCATGGTCAATGACCAAATCACCGCCCTCGGGGGAAGACAGAGCCGAAGGAAAGTGTACAATGGATGGTTCGCGATCGATTCAATACGACGAATTAGAGGTGCGGTTCATGTGGCCCTATCGTCCCGGAAAACTAACCGAACTGCTCGGCGGTGATGCGCTCTCAGCTCTTCTCTCCAGGGGAATGACGGAGCTGCTCGGCTCCAATCTCCTGCTTGTCGAGGCGGACGGCGAGGAGACGGAGGTTGTCTGCGCAATCGATGAGCCCACTGCGAGCCCGTTCTGTTCGCTCCTGCGTCACGGGGAAGAGAACGGCGCGGCCGCCTTCGCCGGAGCCGATGCCGCCTGCAGAAGCTGCGAGAAGCGCTTCGCCACGCGCGCGCTCCGAGAGCTGAAAAAAGGCGCTGACGCAGAGCCGGAAACCGGCCTGGAAAGCCACTTCCGCGCCCGGTGCCATATGGGGTTGCAGGATCTGGCGGCGCCGATCATCGTCGAGAGCAGGGTGCTCGCGGTCCTCATCGCCGGGAGGAGACTCGCTGCGAAGAATGACCGGTCGCGGATCCAGAAGCATGTCGGCAAGCTGGGCAAGCTCACCCAGGCGGAGAAGCGCAGCATGGAGCAGGCCGGCAACGAAGCGGTGGCCCCCATCATCCCCTCAAGTGAAGAATCCAGGGGACGACTGAACGACGAGATCAGCGGGATCCCGCTGCTCGGCAGCGACCTTGAGGAGGAGCTCACCCGGGCCGCGGCAATGCTCTCGAAGATGGCGCAGGAGAGGGTGCTCGCCGCGCGCCAGGCGTGGGAGCTCGGCGTGCTGGATTCCCTGGTCCCGGAGAACGCAGCCATCCCCTTCAGGCGAGGCCCCATCCTCAACTGGCTGGATTCCGCCACCGCCCGGATCCGCCGGACCCTCGGCATCGAGTTCCTCACCGTCTTCGGCAGGCTGCCGGAATCGATCGGCAAAACCGAAGCCTCTCTCCAGCTCCTGAGCCAGGACGGGCTCCCGCGGGAAGGCGAAGAGGAGGTCAGTCTCCGCTCGGAGAATGCGGTCATGCGGCTCGACCTGGCCCAGCTCGCCGCCGGCGCGGACGGCTCGGTGGAGGACGCCAGCCAGGGACTCGAGGCTCCCTCCTCGCTCATCGGAGCCCTCCAGACCACCCCCTCCAGCCCGGCCGGCTGGAAAGATCTGCTCACCAAGAGCTGCTTCATCTCCTCTCCAGCGACCGGCGAGGGCCTCGAGCTGGTCTTCGTATTCGGCCCCCCCGGGGTAGACGGAAAGCTCACGCCGGCAGAGGAAGACTGCGGCCTGCTGCTGAAGGCCGCGCGCTCACTCTGCGACCGCTATCTCCTGGCCTCGCTCGAATCAAAACGCCGAGAGCTCTCGCGCTACGAAGAAAAGCTGAAGAAGGTAAAACCCAGCGGCCCCCTGCGGCTGCAGCGCTTTGACGTCCGCAAGCTGCTCGACACCTGCCTGGGGCCCATGCAGGAGCTCGGCAGCGGCCGAGACATCACCTTCGACACCGGTGGCCTGCCCGAGCGCCTGATGATGGAAGCCGACCGCGACAAGCTCAAAGATGTATTTGACTGTATCCTTTCTCGGGCCCTCGACCTTGCCAGGCCGAACCCGGAGAGCGATAGCCCCTCCATTGTCGTTTCCATTCGGCGGGACAAGAAAATCCGCGGGCGGCTGATCTTCAGCTTCGATGTCATCGGCCGCTTCCTCAACGGCCGCGACCGGCGAGAGCTCTTCATCCTGCCCGCG
>Ga0310124_10001625_pt1 | contig 15566 bp, 14 predicted proteins | sample CB11b_AW_Bot5_MG_FD_203507 | JGI IMG/M metagenome (GOLD analysis project Ga0310124, IMG submission 203507) | Marine microbial communities from Western Arctic Ocean, Canada - CB11b_AW_Bot5 | ecosystem: Environmental > Aquatic > Marine > Oceanic | place: Canada: Western Arctic Ocean | collected...
GACGTAGATGATGGCGTTGGATTTGACGTGCTTGCAAATCCGGAATGCCAACAGCAGATCGGCCATTTCCTGATCGCTGGGTGGGCGTTTGGATGCGACCTGAACGTCACTGGGGCCAATCTGGCCGGCATCGCGGGACTGCAGCAGATAGCCGCCCGCTAGACTTTTCAAAGTCACGCCGGCGGCGGCCGGGTTCGGCAGGCCGCCTGTCAGCAGCAGGCGCAGGTTTTTCTTAGCGCCAATAGCGGACCGTGCGGCTTCATCGGCATCGGGAGCGATGATGACTTCGGTAAAAATTTCCACCATGGCCTTGGCCGCCGTGCCGTCTAGGGCCCGGTTGGTGGCAATGATGCCGCCAAAGGCGCTGACCGGATCGCAGCGCAGGGCCTTGCGGTAGGCGTCGAGCAGATCATCTCCGACGGCCACGCCGCAGGGATTGGCATGTTTGATGATTGCCACGACGGTCTCGCGGGCGTCGAATTCCGCGACCAGTTCAAAGGCCGCGTCCGTGTCGTTGAGATTGTTGTAGCTGAGCGCCTTACCCTGCAACTGGCGTGCCGTGGCGACCCCCGGCCGGGCGCTGCCGGTGGTATAAAAAGCCGCGTCTTGGTGTGGGTTTTCGCCATAGCGTAGTTCCGACTGTTTCGCCGCCGTCACCAGCAGGCGATCAGGAAATACTTCGCCCTGTTGGGCCGCGAACCAGGCCGCTATGGCGGCATCATAGCTGCCCGTGCGGGCATAGGCCTTGGCCGCCAGGCGGCGGCGCAGCGCGCCACCGGTGGCGCCGTTTTGTCCGGCCAAGGCTTCGATCACCGCCGTATAGTCACCTGGCTCGGTCAGCACGGCCACATGGGCGTGGTTCTTGGCGGCGGAGCGGATCATGGCCGGACCGCCGATATCGATGTTTTCAATGCAGGTGGCGAAATCGGCGCCCATGGCCGTGGTCGCCTCGAATGGGTACAGGTTTACCGCGACCAGATCGATGGCGCCAATATCATGCGCCGCCATCGCTTCACGGTGGGCCGGATCGTCGCGCAGAGCCAGGATGCCGCCGTGTACCGTGGGATGCAGGGTCTTTACCCGTCCGTCCATCATCTCTGGAAATCCGGTGTGATCGCTGACTTCCTTGACCGGGATGCCGGCGTCCGCCAAGGCCCGGGCGGTCCCACCCGTGGACAGGATTTCCACCCCGTGGCCGGCCAGGGCGCGGCCGAATTCCAGCAACCCATCCTTGTCAGAGACAGAAATTAAGGCTCGCTTGATGACCACCAGATCAACTGCCGGCGTTGTCGACATTATGTACTCCCGTAACCTATCCGCTTTCTGAACCGGCCCTATAGCACGCCTTGTGGAGGCGCCAAACGGGGCAGCCTTATTCCGCCTGGACCGTAGCCTTTTCGGCTGCCCGGTCCTCCGTATCCGTCAACATTTCCGGCACAAGACGGCAAATCAGAGCCAGGGTCTGGGCCGTATCCCGCGCCCTCGCCGCCGCCGCCAGCTGCTTGACCTGGGCGCTCAGAAAGGCATGGTCGATCACCCGGGATGCGGCCAGGTTGACGCCTGTAAGTTGGGTTGCCCGCGGCGCCTCGCCTTCGTGTAATAGTTCTTCGTATAGCTTTTCGCCAGGCCGCAGGCCGGTAAATACGATGGGGATATCAATCTCGGGCGTCAGACCGGCCAGGCGGATCATTTGCCGGGCGAGATCCAGAATACGTACCGGCTTGCCCATATCCAGGACAAATATTTTGCCCTCTTCATCCCCCGTGGGCTCGGCCGCCGTGGCTTGCAGGATCAGTTCCACCGCTTCCCGCGTAGTCATGAAATAGCGGGTGACGTTCGGGTCGGTGACGGTCAACGGGCCGCCACGGGCCAGTTGCCGTTGGAATAAAGGCACCACAGAACCGGTCGAGCCCAGAACATTGCCAAAGCGCACGGTGACAAAACGGCAGCTCGACGATGACACGCTCAGGCCCTGGCAAATCATCTCGGCAATTCGTTTCGAGGCGCCCATGACGGAGGTCGGGTTAACCGCCTTGTCGGTGGATATCTGCACCATCACGGCTACCCCGGCCGCCTGACAGGATTCGGCCACGTTGGCCGTGCCTATGACGTTAGTCAGCACGCCTTCGGTGGGATTGCCTTCGACCATGGGGACATGCTTGAAAGCAGCGGCGTGAAAGACCAGTTCGGGCTGCTCCCGTTCGAACACCACGGCCAGACGCTCGGCATCCCTCACGTCGCCTAGGATGGGGTGCCGGGATAGTTCAGGCCAGCTTTCGGAGAATTCCAGATCGATCTGATACAAAGCATGTTCGCCGTTATCCAACAGGCTGACATGGGCCGGCGCCAGGGCGGCGATCTGACGCGCCAATTCCGCGCCGATCGTGCCGCCCGCTCCGGTGATCAGAACCCGCCGGCCGGAGACCAAGGCCCGCATGGCCGCCCGGTCGAGGACCTGCTGCGGCCGGCCCAACAGATCCTCGACCTGCACGGGCTGCACTTCCAGTTTCGCCCCGCTATTTCCCCCGCTTTGAAAATCGGTTAGCCGCGGCACGCGGGAGAGGGTCAAGCCCAGGCTTTCGGCCTGTTCTAGCAACCCACCGATGGTCATCCCGTCAAGTTTCGACCAGGTGATAATCAGGCGTTGCGGCTTGCGGCCCTTGCGCTCCAGGCGCTTGACCACCGCCTCGATGTCATCCAGGCCGCCCAACACCGTGACACCGCGAATATCCCGGCCAATGCGGGAGCGTTTATGATCGACTATACCGACCACGCGATAGCTGGCTTGACGGTCCCGGGCCATGGCGCGAATGAAGGTTTCCGCCTCGTCCCCGGCGCCGATTAACAGTACTGGCACTCGGCCATCGTCGGCCCGTTCGAACACCGCCCGCAGATCACCATCCTTGGAAAAGCGGTACAACAGGCGCGAAGCGACCAGGAAAGCGACCAGCAACGGCCAATTCAATATCATCGCGCTGCGTGGGAAATTGGCCAGTCGGTCCAGCACGAACATCACCGGCAAATAAATCAGGATGGCCAGGGTCACCGCCTTGACGATGGCGATCAGGTCGGAAAGCGAGGCGTAATGCCAAATCCCCCGGTACAAGCCCATGCGCCAGAAGACCAGGGCGCACACAACAGTGAAAACTGCCGTGCCATGCCAAAGAAAGAAGAATTCCTGCGGTTTGCCATAGGTCTGATAGCGCAGCCAGACCGCCAGTTCGAACGATAGCGCCGACATGAAAACATCATGCACGGCCACGATCGCAATGCGTTTGTTGAGGCGCTGGAACCAGCCCACGATCAATCTGCCTCGCCTTGGATAGTCATTCTGGCGAAATAGTATAACAGAAACGCCACCGCCGTGCCTCCCAGCAGCAACGCCGGCCATTGCTGCTCGCCCAGCGCGCCCCACAGCGCCGTTGTCAGCAGCGCGGCATTGCAAGCCAGGATAAGTAAGGCGATACGGCCATGATCGCCGCAACGCCGGGCGGCGTGTTGATAGAAATGGGAGCGGTGGGCCCGCCAAAAGGCTTCTCTCCGTAGGATCCGCCGCAACAGGGTCCAGGTCGCATCGGTCAGGTAATACAGCGCCAATAACAGGGCCGGTATCCAATGCCCCGCGGCCGCTAGGGATAGCAGCAGCCAGCCCAATAGAAAGCCTAGGCCGACGCTGCCCACATCGCCCAGGAATATTTTCGCCGGCCGCCAATTCCAAAACCCAAATCCCAGCGCGGCGCCGGCCAGGATGGCGGCGGGCGGCGCCAAATGAATGGCGGCACCGCTGGTCAGGGTAATCAGGGCAACACCAAGGCCGATGCTGCCGGCTTCCACCGCCGAGATCCCGTCGATGCCATCCATGAAATTGAATAGATTTATGAACCAGAGCCATAAAAATCCGGCTGCGAGGCTATCCGCGACGGGCGGCAACAGGCCCTGAAAGACCAGGCTATCGGGCAATGCCGGGCACCCCAAAGCGACTGCCAGGGATTGCAATAACAGCCTTTGCAGCGCCGGCAGGCCGCGCAGATCGTCCAGAAACGAATACCCAGCCAACGCGGTGGCCAAAAGGGCGACAGCGGTCAGATTGAACGAATCGCTATCTGCCATCGGTCCGCGCCAAGCCTGTAGGCACCACGCCACGGCGATGACGGCGATCACGGCGATACCGCCCCCTCGGGGCACCGCCCTATCGTGACTGGAGCGCGCATTGGGGTGATCCAGGATCGCGCGGGCCCGCAACAGACGCACCAGCCCTCCCGTGGCCAGCGCGGTCACAATACAGGCCGTAATGGCCAAGCCGATGGTAAGGCTCCAAGACATGGTTGCTTATAACCCGGTTTGCCGTGCCCGGACAGGGGCCCGTGGCATCCCGCTTTCGGCCGCAATTCGGTATGACACTGGAATGCCGCCCTGATTGTGACCCTTGTCAGATAGCGGTGATAATGCTACTCCCCGCCCGGCAAATCCTAGTGGCCAGCGGCGGCCATGGGCCGCGAAAGCATTAAGGTCTAGGCGCAATGAAAGTCCAAAAGTCGGGTGGTAGCGGCAAGATTGTCGAAACTGCGTTCCGTGGGCGGCCGTGACGTCGCCTCGCCCTATCGCGGTTATCGGTCTGGGCTATGTTGGCCTGCCCCTTGCAGTGGCCCTGGCCCGGCATTTTCCGACCGTCGGTTATGATTTGGATCAGGACCGGATCGCCGAACTAAGGACTGGCCATGACCGCACCGGCGAAATCGCTGCAAGAGTGATGTCCGACAGCCCCTTGACGGTGACCGCAGATGAGGACGCCATTGCGGCGGCCGAGATCTATATTGTTACCGTTCCGACCCCTGTGGATGACAATAACCAGCCCGATTTGCGGCTGATCGAGGCGGCCTGCGCCGGCATCGGCAAAATGTTAGCGGTGGGCAACATCGTGGTCTTTGAAAGCACGGTTTATCCCGGCGTGACGGAAGATATTTGCGGGCCCGCCCTGGCTGCGGCCTCCGGTCTGGTTTGTGGCCGAGATTTCTATCTGGGCTATTCGCCGGAGCGGATTAATCCAGGCGACCGGGAACATACCGTCGATAAAATTACCAAGGTGGTCGCCGGCCAAACCCCCGAGGTTCTGGAGCAACTGGCCGACTTATACGTCCGGGTGACTTCCGGCGGGGTCTATCGGGCACCAAATATCAAGACGGCGGAAGCCGCCAAGGTGATAGAGAACGCCCAGCGCGATATCAACATAGCCTTCGTGAACGAGGTCGCGGCAATATGTCAAAAGTTATCCATCTCCGCCCATGATGTGTTGGAGGCGGCGGGCACGAAATGGAATTTCCTGCCCTTCACGCCGGGCCTGGTCGGCGGCCATTGCATCGGCGTCGATCCCTTCTATTTGGCCCATCAGGCGCAGAAAATGGGTTATGATCCGCAGATCATCCTTGCGGGTCGGCGCCTGAACGATGGCATGGGTGACTTCATAGCCGGCTGCATTGACGAGAATATGGCCGGGCCGGGCCGGGCGCTGATGTTGGGCCTGACCTTCAAGGAAAACGTGCCCGACCTGCGCAACACCAAGGTGGTCGATGTCATCTCCGGCCTGCGGGCGCGGGGCCATGCGGTTTTGGTCCATGATCCAGTGGCCAATGGCGAGGAGGCGGAACGCTTGTATGGCTTCGACCTGCTGCCCTCGCTCGACGGTCAAACCGGATTCGACGCCGTGGTGTGCGCCGTGCGTCATGACGACTATCTTGCCCTGAATGCCGGCGACCTGGCCCGCCTGGTTCGCGAAGGCGGCCTGATCGCCGACATCAAGGGCATCTGGCGCGGCATGGAGCGCCCCGCCGACCGGCACTACTGGCAGCTATAACGCCTTGCCTGCTGGTCTCTGCTCACGGTTTATCGTAGTGGCCGGGAGACATCGGGCCGCCTGGGGAACATATTTTCGATGCAACAGGTTCTTTACCGGGACCGGCCTGGGCTGCAGAATGGGATTGGATAGTTTCCTATAAAGCTCGGCGCGAAAGGCAACTTAGTGATGAGCAGTATCGCTTTCGATATCCCCGATGAAATCCGTGCCCTGTGCGACGGCCTTGGCGATTTTTTAAAGGCCGAGGTTATCTCCCGGCACGATAAACACCACGCCCTGCTTTCCAACGGCCGCAATACCTATGACGAAAATGGCCGTTATGTAGAGGATGTGATCGAACTGATCCGCGAGGTCCGCATGGCAGCATCCAAGGCCGGTTACTACAACATGTGCGTGCCGGAGGAACTCGGCGGCAGCGGTCTTGGGATGCTGGCCTATTACGTCGCCTGGGAGCATGCCTTTCGTTTGTGTGGGCCGCACAACTGGCTCTCGGTTTATGCCATCAGCCATTGGGCGCTGGGCCCCTCGCGTCTGTTGGAGCGGGTCACGCCCGAGGCGCGGGAGGAAATGCTGAACGGCATGATAGAGGGGCGCACCTCCATGTGCTTTGGCCTTTCCGAACCTGGCGCCGGCTCGGATGCCGCCGCGCTGACCACGCGGGCGACACCCGATGGCAACGGCTGGCGTATCAATGGACGCAAAATTTGGACGACCAATTCCCCCATTGCCGAATATTGCATCATTTTTGCCCAGACCGACCCGGAACGGGCGGCCGCGCGTAAGGGCGGCATTTCCGCTTTTCTCGTACCCACCAATGCTCCAGGTTTCGAGATAGAAAACATCATCCGCATGCACGGTGCGGTCGGCGGCAACGAAGCGCAACTGGTGTTTGAGGATATCCGGGTGGAGCCGTCCCAACTGGTGGGCGAGTTGCATGAAGGTTTCAAGAACGCGGTGTTCGGCGTTTCCATGGGGCGGATTTATAACTCCGCGAGGTCCCTGGGTCTGGCGCGCTGGTCCCTGGAACTGGCGCTAGACTATTCCACCACGCGGCAGGCCTTTGGCAAGCCGATTGCCGATTACCAGGGCGTCACCTTTCCCTTGGCGGAATCGGCCATGGAATTACACGGCGCGCACTTGATGGGTCTGAACGCGGCCATGCTGCTGGACCGGGGCCAACCGGCGATCAAGGAATTGTCCATGGCCAAGGCCTATGCTGTCGAGGTTAGCGCCCGGGCCATCGACCGGGCTATTCAGGTCCACGGCGCCATGGGCTTCACCAACGAGGTTGGCTTGGCCGAGGCCTATAACGTGGTGCGGGTGGTGAATGTGGCCGACGGCACTAACGAGATTCTGCGCCGGACCATTGTCCACCGCCTGCTGGGTGGTGACCGGGAGTTATAACTATGCAACGTCTTTTTCTTGTACTTTGTCTGTCCCTGGTCCTACTGGGTTCGCCGGCCAAGGCCGGAATAGAAGCGGGACGGCAAGCCTATGAAGCGGGGGAATATGCCGGCACCCTGGCACACTGTCAGCCCATGGCCGAGGCGGGCACGGTGGTGGCGCTATATTAGCTGGGCCGCTTGTACGACAGCGGCCGTGGCGTAAAAGTGAATCCGGCCAAGGCCCTGATCTGGTTCACCAAGGCCGCAGATTAGGGCCTAGCCAAGGCGCAGCGCAATCTGGGCATGCTGCATTACGACGGCCTGGGCGTTGCCATGGACCGGGCGCGCGCGGGCGAATTGTTTCAGCAGATCGCCGCCGCTGGCGTTGGCAAGGCCGAATTCGATCTGGGCCGGTTGTATTATCGGGGCTATGGCAAGGCCCACGATTTGGTCCAGGCCCGCGCTATATTTTTGAAAAAAAGCGGCGCGGGGCGGCCATGGCGGGGCGCAGCTGTTTTTGGGCCGCATGCATTATCGTGGCGAAGGCGGAGCCAAGGACATGGCCCAAGCCTATCAGTGGCTCAGTCTGGCCGTGGCCCAGTTCGACAGCGACGCGGTCTTACTGCTCGACCACCTGCTCGGCGACATCAGCCCGGCCGACCTGGATCGGGGCAATGCCGTGCCGGTGAATTTCCGATCCCGCTGATTGCGCCGCGGAAAGCCTCTATTCAGCGGCGTTGTTGCGGCCGAAGGCAGCTTCCATTTCGCGGCGGATGATGACGGCTTGGTCGGTTTGGTTGATGACCGCATCGTCCCAGGTCAGCAATGCGCCTGCGGGGATGTCGCGGGTCAGGGACACATCTCCGGCCAGGCCCAAGGGCAGGCCGCCCATGGCCAGGGATGCGGGCGCGGGGAGCTGTTTGCCCCAGACCATATGGCCGCCCTCGCCATCAAGAATTTCGCCCTTTTTTAGGGCCCGCTTGGCCACCGCCACCACGTCGGATCGGAAACCGGTAGGAGCCCCGGTGGGCTCTCCCCGTATTGCGATTGAGGCGACGGAAATGCCCAGCTCCAGGCCGATCATGTGGATGGGCCGATAGAGCGCAGCAAATTGGCCGCTGGCGTCTGCCAGCATGTGATATTCGCGGAAACACTGGCGGGCGTAATCGGTCTCGCCCGCGATCACCACATAGGTGCCCAAGGCCAGATGATGAGGCACTTCCCCGCCGTCGCGGTACAGCGAGGAGACCACCTCCGTCGTGCCCTCGCGGCTGAGGCTGCCGCCCTTCGCGGCTAGTTTGCAGACATCCGCCAGTTCAAATCGGGTGGCGGGCGGAAAGGCTAGGCCGCCGTCCTGGGGGATCAACCCAGTGGCGTTGCAAACCGCCGTCATCTCGATGCCCGACTTGGTGCCATCGAGAAAGGAATTGAACATCTTTAGATTGACGGCGCCGGGATCGACCTCGAGATATTGCGCCAGGACGTCAGGTACTGTATCGGGGGTCAGGCCGTGATAGTCGGGGTGATAGCGGGTGCCCTTGCCGGCGCAGACGACCTTGAAGCCACAGGATCGGGCCCAATCCACGTGTTCCGCGATCAGGGCAGGCTGATCGCCCCAGGCCAGGCTGTAGACCACGCCGGCCTGTTCCGCTCGCCGCGCCAACAGCGGTCCGGCGACCGCGTCCGCCTCTACATTCACCATGACCACATGCTTGCCGTTATCGATGGCGGCCAGGCAGTGGCGAATGCCGATGCGCGGTTCGCCGGTGGCATCGATCAGCACGTCCAGCGCGGGATGGGCGATCAGGGCCATGGCGTCATCGCCGATATGGGTGGCCCCGTTTTGCCTGGCATCATCCAGGGAGGCGGCGGCGATCTGTTCGTCGGGCCAGCCCGACTGGCGACAATTCCTGGAAGCCTGTTCCACGTTTAAATCGGCGATACCCAATATGTGCATGCCGGCGGTCAGGCGTGCCTGGGCCAGAAACATGGAGCCGAACTTGCCTGCCCCGATCAGACCCACGCGAACGGGATTTCCTGCCTTTGCCCGTGCCGCCATCCCTCTCGCTAGATTCATCGTGAAACCCCCTATTTTGCTACGTCAGCACTCAAGCATGAACCGCCATCGCCGCCAAATAACAAATTAATGCGCTTTCGTGAGGCAACCTTTGACAGGCGCGAGAGGTTGGCTAGTATAGCGCCCAATTCACGAGATTGGAGAAACCGGGCCGGGACCACGGGTCCGGACCATGGGGGAACGCGACAATGGCAGCTGGTAACCGCCCTCTTTCACCGCATCTACAAGTCTACCGCTGGCAGATGTCCATGCTGTTTTCGATCCTGCATCGGATAACCGGCGTGGGTCTAGCCCTGGGGCTGGTGCTGTTGACCTGGTGGCTGGTCGCAGCGGCCAGCGGCGCTGACTATTTCAATACCGTGCACGCCGTCATGGCATCGTGGATTGGCCGGGTGATCCTGCTGGGCTTTACCGCGTCGCTGTTTTTCCATCTCTGCAACGGCCTGCGTCATCTGGCCTGGGACGCCGGTTATGGCTTTGAAATCGAGGACATGCAGAAGACCGGCCGGCTGGTGCTGGCTGCCACGGTGGTGCTGACGCTGGGGACCTTCCTTATCGGTTATGGGGGCCTGTAGACGATGAGCGATCGTAGCTTAAGAACGCCTCTGGCGCGGGCCCGCGGGCTCGGTTCAGCCAAGGGCGGCACCCATCATTTCTGGCTGCAGCGGCTGACCGCCATCGCCCTGGTGCCGTTGACCGTCTGGTTCGCCCTGTCCGTGGCTTCGCTGGCGACGGTCGATTTGCCGGCGGTCGTGACCTGGATGAAATCGCCGCTGAGTGCCCTGCTGATGCTGAGTTTTCTGCTCGCCGGTTTTTGGCATATGAAGCTGGGCCTGCAGGTGGTGATCGAGGACTATGTGCATAGCGAATGGCGCAAGGTCACCTGCCTGATCCTGAATAATCTGATTTCCATGTTCCTGGCTCTGGCGGCGACGCTGGCGGTGCTGAAAATGTTGTTAGGGGGCTGACGTATGTCGCAGGCCTATGAGATTGTGGACCATGTCTATGATGTGGTGGTGGTCGGTGCGGGCGGTTCGGGCCTGCGGGCTACCATGGGTGCGGCCCAGGCCGGCCTGAAGACCGCCTGTATCTCGAAAGTTTTTCCAACCCGTAGCCATACGGTCGCTGCTCAGGGCGGCATCGCCGCGGCCATGGGCAATATGGGCGAGGACGATTGGCGCTGGCACATGTACGACACTGTCAAGGGCTCGGACTGGCTGGGCGATCAGGACGCCATCGAATATATGTGCCGGGAAGCGCCCCGCGCGGTATTGGAGTTGGAGCATATGGGCCTGCCGTTCTCGCGCACCGAGGAAGGCAAGATCTATCAGCGCGCCTTTGGCGGCATGACCACCAATTACGGTGAAGGCACGGCACTGCGAACCTGCGCCGCCGCCGACCGTACCGGACATGCCATCCTGCACACCCTGTACCAGCAGTCTCTGCGTTACGACACCGATTTTTTTATCGAATATTTTGCCATGGATCTGTTGGTGGACGAAGACGGCGTCTGCCGCGGGGTTATGACTTGGAATCTTGAAGACGGCACCATCCACCGCTTCCGGGCGCAAATGGTGGTGCTGGCTACAGGCGGTTATGGCCGGACTTATTTCTCCTGCACCTCGGCCCATACCTGCACGGGCGACGGCAACGCCATGATGTTGCGGGCAGGATTACCGTTGCAGGATATGGAATTCGTGCAATTCCATCCCACCGGTATTTATGGCGCCGGTTGCCTGATTACCGAAGGCGTGCGCGGCGAGGGCGGCTTTCTGGTCAACAGCGAGGGCGAACGCTTCATGGAGCGGTACGCGCCCTCTGCCAAGGATCTTGCTAGCCGGGATGTTGTCAGTCGTTCCATGACTATCGAAATACGCGAAGGGCGCGGCGTTGGCGCCAATAAGGATCATATCCTTCTGCATCTGGATCACCTCGACCCGGCGATTATCGAGGAGAGGTTACCCGGAATTTCAGAATCGGCCCGTATATTCGCCGGCGTGGACGTCACTAAGGAAGCGATCCCGGTTCTGCCGACGGTGCATTACAACATGGGCGGTATTCAGACCAACTATCATGGCGAGGTCGTCAACCTGAAGGGTGGCGACCCGGATTCGATTGTCCCCGGCCTGATGGCGGTGGGCGAGGCGGCCTGCGTCTCGGTGCATGGCGCCAATCGGCTTGGTTCCAACTCGTTGATCGATCTTGTCGTCTTTGGCCGCGCCGCCGGCCTGCGCATGGCCGAGGTGGTGACGCCGGGCGCCTTGCATCCCGATCTGCGGAAATCCATCGACGATGGGGTAATGGCCCGATTCGACAAGATACGCCATGCCGCGGGCAGCACCTCGACTGCCGTGATCCGGGACAAGATGCAGCGCACCATGCAAAGCAATTGCGCAGTGTTCCGCACCGGCGAGGTGCTGGAGGAAGGGCAAAAGCTGATCGATGACGTCTGGCGGATGATGCCCGATATAGGGGTTTCCGACCGCTCCATGATCTGGAATTCGGATCTGGTTGAAAGCCTGGAACTGGACAATCTGGTCCGCCAGGCGGTGGTGACCATGCACGCGGCGGCGAACCGAAAGGAAAGCCGGGGCGGCCATGCGCGAGAGGACTACCCCGACCGCGATGATGAAAACTGGATGAAGCATACGCTGACGTGGTTTGGCGATGACGGCAAGGTAAGCATCGATTACCGGCCCGTGCATTCCTATACCTTAACGGATGATGTGCAGTATTTCCCGCCCAAGGCGCGGGTTTATTGAGGATACGGATATGGTCGAGTTCAACCTGCCCGCCAATTCCAAGGTCAAGGGCGGCACCACCCACAAGGCGGCGGCCGGGACCAAAAATGTCCGCGCCTTTCAGGTCTATCGTTATGACCCCGACAGCGGCCAGAACCCGCACCTGGATACCTATGAAGTGGACATGGATGAATGCGGGCCCATGGTTCTGGATGCGCTGATCAAGATCAAGAACGAGATTGATCCCACGGTAACCTTCCGCCGCTCCTGCCGCGAGGGGATCTGCGGTTCCTGCGCCATGAATATTGATGGCACCAATACCCTGGCCTGTACCAAGGCCTGCGATGAGGTCAAGGGCGACGTCAAAGTCTATCCCCTGCCGCATTTGGAGGTGATCAAGGACCTGGTTGGCGATCTGTCAAATTTTTATGCTCAATACGCTTCGATCAAGCCGTGGCTGGAAACGCAGTCGCCGGCTCCGCCCGATAGCGAAAGGCTGCAAAGCCCTGAAGAGCGGAAAGAGATCGACGGCCTGTATGAATGCATTCTGTGTGCTTGTTGTTCAACGGCCTGCCCCAGCTATTGGTGGAACAGCGACCGCTATCTGGGCCCAGCCGTCTTATTGCAGGCCTATCGCTGGCTGGCCGACAGCCGGGACGAGAGCCAGGGCGAGCGCCTGGACAATCTGGAAGATCCGTTCCGCCTGTACCGTTGCCACACCATCATGAACTGCACCAACACCTGCCCCAAGGGCCTGAACCCGGCGAAGGCCATCGCCGAAATCAAAAAAATGATGGTCAGCCGCCAAGTCTAACCGTCCGGCCATACCGGTACTATTAATCGGGCCGCCGGATCAGACCGGCGGCCCGAATTATTTTAGGGAGACAAGAGCATGTACACGCCCAAGCATTTCGCCCTGGATGGTCCGGCCCAACAGCAGGCCGTGATCGCCGATAATTCGTTCGCCCAGTTGATCACCATAGACGGCGACGGCCTGCCCCACGGCTCCCATCTGCCCTTTTTGTACGCGGATGGGCGTCTGGACGGGCATATGGCCAAGGCTAACCCGCAATGGCGGCATTTTCAGGCCGAACAGGACGTTTTGATTATATTCAGCGGACCCCACGGCTATATCTCACCCTCCTGGTACATAAATGCGCCCAACGTCCCGACCTGGAATTACACCGCCTTGCATGTCTACGGTCGGCCGCGCCTGATCGAGGATGTGGCGCAAAAAAAGGCCAGGCAGGCCCATTTGGTAGCAGTCATGGAAAGTGGCTTCTCCGAACCCTGGGTGATGGACCTGCCGCAGAGTTACGAACAAGGCATGCTCGCCGGCATCGTGACCTTCCAAATTGAAATCACCCGAATGGAAGGCAAGGCGAAATTGAGCCAGAACCGTCAGCCCGAAGATGCCGAGGGTGCCATCGCCGGCCTGCGCGCCACGGGCAGACCGGATGATGCCCGGTTGGCGGACCTGATGGCGGCTGAACTGGGATAAGCGACATAGCGGCAGATTGTAAAAAGTGAACTGTCACCGGAAATTGACCGTAATCGGTTTCGTGCCAAGAGCGGCCAAACCGTTATTACCGAGGCCGCGATGCGGCGTGCGCGGTAAAGTCCACTATGGTGTCTGCAGTCGCCACGGCGACTGAACCGTAGATGGGTCAACGTTGCTTCCATGTTTTGACTAGGAAGCGCGTATCGCCATCGCTCACGCCCCACATCTGGAATTCCATGCGCACCTCATCGCACAGCGAGACATCACCGCTGGGCTTGTCGAAATCCCGGTAGGCCGCGACATTGACTTCCATGCTATCGATGGCACGTTGCTCGGTGCTGGCGATTATCTCGCCCATATTCACGGCGCACGCGGCGATGGACGCACAAAACAGTTCACCCGCGCCGACCGCTTCGCCGCCGGAGTTTGCGGCAACCCAATGATGATTGCGTGCATTGTAAATCGACCGGCCGACGACGCCGATGCTGTGGCATTTTGCTTGATAGGCCAGCGCTAGTTCAGCCATTGAATGCCTCCGGTTTGAAATCTGTACGCAGTGTCACATACAAGCCTGTCGCTAGAAAATAATACCCCGAGGCGGCACACCGCGAGGGCCGCAGGAAATTCCCGAAAGACAGCTTGTTTATCCAAACGACGGGCGCTGGTTTAGTAAAATAAGCGGACGTGCAGAGGAAACCGTGAGTTGGGCTTTTCCGTTAGGCATGACCCTTGCCGATGCCCGAGTTTAAAGAATTGGTGGACATCGTTGCTGGATGTCGCGGCTGAAAAAGCGTGAAATCAATTTTGATCCCAGCTTCCGGCTCAATGACTGCTCCGGAGCAATCGGCCTGGCAGAGCCCCCGTCGCCTCGCCATGGCGCCAGATCGGTACGCCAGCCACGATCGTCGCGTCGAACCCGGTGGAGCGCTGTAGAAGCCGCTTTCCCCCTGCGGGTAGGTCGTAGCGCACCTCGGGCACCTGAAGCTGCAATGCATCGTAATCTACGACATTAATATCTGCCCGCATGCCTGCCGCAATCCGTCCGCGATCGTGGAGGCCAATGGCCTCGGCGTTCGCCGAGGTCAGTCGCCGCACCACCTCCTCGATGCGGTGCCTTGGTCCGCGAGTGCGGTCGCGCGTCCAGTGGGTGAGCGTGTGCACCATGTCAGTGGCGTCGCACATAATCCCGACATGCGCACCGCCATCCCCGAGACCGATCAACGTGTTGGGATGCCCTAGCATCTCGTGCACTGACGCCATGTCGCCACAGGCGTAGTTCGTCATCGGACGATAAAGGATCCCGCGGCCGTCTTGCTCCATCATCAAATCGTAGGCGAGTTCGGCGGGATGCATTCCGCGCCGCCGTGCTTTGGCTCCGACGCTGGTGCTCGGATCGGGCTCGTACTGCGGCGGATCACCGAACGGGAAGATCCTGTCCCAGTCCCTTAGCTGATTAACCCGCGCCGAGGTTGTGCCGGGCTCGGCGAGCAGACGTGCCCTGAAATTCGGATCGCGCAGAATTGCGACACGTGCGTCCATGTCCAACGATGTCAATTCTCGCCAGCCGGCACTATCGAGAAACGGGTTCAACGACAGCTCGAAGCCGAGTAACACACTGGTTGGGCGTCCACGGATTTGACCGGTGATTTGAAGGCCCTCGGCATTGGCCGCCGCAATCCGGTCGAGCAGATCGCGCCATTGGTCGGGATCTGAATCCTTTTGCAAAAGCGTGAGCGTCACAGGTCGTCCCGACCTTTTTGCCAGGCGGGTGAGCAGGCCGAATTCTTGGTCGATCGCGTCTCCGTAGTCGCCAACGACTTGGATCCAGCCGCGTCCAACCTTGGCCACCGCGTCGGTGATCTCGGCCAATTCTGCCTCCGCCGCACCGTAGGACGGGATCGGTTCTCCCTCCGCCGTGCGGTGCTGCAGCAGCCGTGAAGTCGAAAACCCGAACGCCCCCGCTAGAATTCCGTCCGCGGCGAGCCGAGCCATCTCCGCACGGTCCTCCGCC
>Ga0310124_10001627_pt1 | contig 15563 bp, 9 predicted proteins | sample CB11b_AW_Bot5_MG_FD_203507 | JGI IMG/M metagenome (GOLD analysis project Ga0310124, IMG submission 203507) | Marine microbial communities from Western Arctic Ocean, Canada - CB11b_AW_Bot5 | ecosystem: Environmental > Aquatic > Marine > Oceanic | place: Canada: Western Arctic Ocean | collected...
TCGTGTGGAACGGAATGTTGTCCTTACCTAGGAAGTAGAGGTGCCGGGGTTCTGTTCCATCATCTGATATTCTCCACCAGCGTTCCCATGCGTCATCACCATCGGTGTGGCCGGCTTCCGCGGCATACCGCTCAGCCCAGATGCGAGCGCACGAGTAGTATCCTTGCACAGCCTCGAACCAGACGTATACACACTTGTCAGACCACTCATCACCCTCTAAGGGTAGGTCAATGCCCCATTCTAGGTCCCTGGTGACAGCGCGAGGCCTCAAACCCATGTCAAGCCAGTTGCGAGTCATGGAGCGGACGTTGGCTTTCCACTGAGTCCAACGGTCCTCAGTGTGTTGCTCGAGTGCCTTCTGGAAAAGGTCCAGTCGATAGAAGAAATGCTCTGTGTCGCGAACCTCGATGTCAGCGCCGGGGTCCATCTTTGATTTCGGGTTGATCAGGTCAGTCGATTCGTAAGTGGTTCCACATTGGTCGCACTGGTCCCCCCTCGCCCCCTCTACTGAGCAATTCGGGCATTCGCCCTCGACGTATCTGTCGGGAAGGAAGCGTCCCGTACCGTCGGAGCGGACCTCGTAGTACTGCTGCATCACCCTGCGCTCAAAGAGGCCAGCATCGAGCAATTGCAGGAAGTTCTGTTGCACGAGTTCCTTGTGTCGAACATCCGAGGTTCGATTGAACAGCGCCCCTCCATATTCGACTCCGCGTGGGTCGATGTTCGGCTCCCATGCGCAACCTAGGGAAAGCAGCGCATCGGTGTTCAGGGAATGGAACCGGTCGACAACCTCCTGGGGGTCAACTCCCAGTTGTTCGGCAGTAAGGGTGATTGGGGTGCCATGCTCGTCACTTCCAGAGACCATCAGGACGCGATTACCGCGTGCCCGTTCAAAGCGAAATTGGATATCGGGGGGAAGGTAGCATCCGGCAACATGTCCCAGATGGAGGGGTCCGTTGGCGTACGGCCATGCGACGCATATCAGCACATGTTCGCCAGTCACGGGTGAACCTCGTCATTGTCTGGGTGTGAACCACTCTTTGACTTTGTCAGGCTGTATTGATTCGACATCATCATTCTCCCTCAAGCCTCAAGAACCAGAGCCCCCTCGTTAATCCGTCGTCAAGGCAGATTGCTGGCGACGGAGACAAGAACCGGAATGCACCGTCAGAGCTTACCGGGCCTCGGGGTGGAATGTCCTCGATTCTCGATTTTGCTCAGCGTGCGCACTCTATTCGTCGATTAATGCGAGGTAGCCGTATTGAGCTGGACTCTTCTCATAGTGTTCGCCACCCTTGCGGTCGGCGTGTCGTTTCTGTGTAGCATTCTTGAAGCCGTGCTGATGTCGACTACCACGGCGCATATCCAGGTGCTGCAATCAGATGGCAAACGGATTGGCACGGTGTGGGCGCAATTCAAGGACGAGCAGGAACGCCCGCTCACCGCCATACTGACTTTGAACACGATCGCCCACACTGTAGGAGCGCTCGGCGTCGGCGCACAGGTAGCCGCGCTGTATGCTGGAGATGCGCGCGAGCAGATGGCGATATTCGTCGCCTCCGCAGCGTTGACCATCGCTGTCCTGTTGCTCTCCGAGATACTTCCCAAGACCTTAGGGACGATTTACTGGAAGAAGTTGTCAACATTCACGGTGTTGACACTGCAGGTTCTCATCGCCTTGCTGATATGGATCGTCTGGCCGATAGAGAAGTTGCGCGGCCTGTTCCCCACACCCGAGCAGGAAAAAGTCACGCGCAAGGAACTGGAGGCCATGGTCGAGGTTGCTGAAGACGAGAATGTAATCGAGGAGGATGAGGAGACCATGATCCTCCACCTGCTGCGCCTGAAGGACATGTACGTGCGCGATATCATGACCCCCCGTGTCGTGATGACCTGTGTGAGCATCGACAAGACGGTCTCCGATATCATGGAGGATATCCCGATCATGCTTCATGGGCGCATGCCTGTTTATGGGGAATCGAAGGATGACATGCGCGGCATGGTGCTGCGCAGCGATATCCTACGTCGTGCTGCCGCAGACGAGGACGATGTGACGATGGAGGAGTTGATGCGTCCTCTCAGGTTCTGTCCGGCAGACCAAACGGTTGACGAGGCGCTAGACGTGCTTCTGGAACGAAAGGAGCAGATGATGGTTGTCAAGGATGAGTTCGGTGGCACGACCGGACTGGTCACCATCGAGGACATCTTTGAGACTCTGCTGGGTGTGGAGATCATTGACGAGTCGGACCAGGAGGGCATCGAAGAGGGTGTCTTGCATGAGGACATGCGCGAACTCGCCAAGCAGCGCTCAGAGGAACTCAACGGCAATGGCGGAACTCACAGTGAGGAATGACCGCATCCAATTGCAGCACCATCAGGAGTCGTCGTCTTCAGACTCCTCGCCTTCACTGTCACCGAGCTTGAAGCGGGACTCACCAAAGTCAGCCAGAGACTCGAGCCGACCTAGCCACCCTTGTTCATCTCCAGAGCGAACGTGAGAGACGAGGAATGCATTAAAAATCGAATCATAGAGACCCTGCTGCTTCTCGTGACGCACCTTCTTGACAACATAATCAGTGAAGCAGATGGCTAGTAACGCGAATCCAATGCCCAAGGCGACCGAATCCATCGTGGGGAACCCGATCAGCAGAGCAATCACCCCGCCTGCGAAGAACCCGAAGTTCAGCCCACGTAAGGTGAGGTGCAGGAAAAAAGGAGGATTGCCCTTGTGAGTGACGAACTTGGTCATCGATACAAAGTTCCCGATGGTACGATTAGTCATGAATGGAAGTACTGCCAAGTTGAACAAGAACAGGAGAATGGCAGCGATATAGAAATATGTGGGGTTGAAATTACCTTGTTCGAGAAATCCGATGTATCCGAATATGATTAGAATCCATACGTAGGTCGCAATAAAATCAATCAGCGCAAGGGCGAATTTCGCCGGTTTACTAGCGAGAACGAATTCATCAGGGAGAGAACGACTTACGCGCTCGCCACCAATGTCGAGGTCGTCGAGTTCATCCTCAAGCGACACCTTTGCTGACTTCTTCGCCTTCTTAGGTTTCGCTGGCTTGGCGCTTTTCTTCTTCGGAGTGGCCTTAGGGCCATCTGCTTGTATCTGTCCGGCCTTTTCCAACAGTCCCATTTGATCACCCGTATAATTCACCCATTGCCAGGAACACAGCGAACTCAGGTGACTCAGAGAACTTCTGCAGCATCTCTTCTGGCATGTCACCCAACTCCTTGTTCACCATGTTGAAGAATCGTTTTCGCTCGCGCTGATTCGCCGCCGCCGGGTCCTCTCCGACCTTCTGGAAGAATTGGAAGTTCTTTGTCTGAACGAATGCAGTCACGAACTCATCGGGCATTTCACCGAGTAGGTTGTTGACGACACTGAAGAACTCCTCGAACCTGTCCTCATCGCTTTCATCATCACCACTGGCCACTGGTTCGGGCTTCGGTTTCGCTTCCTTCTTGGCCTTCAAAGAGGAAGGTGGAGCTTCGCCTGAAAGGACTGCCTTGAGCTTCTTCCTTTGCACAACCAAAGGTTTGAGTTGCCCCCCGAACTTCTTCACTTTCGAATGCTGTTGGCGCTGCTTGGCCAGTTTGAATTTCTGTTGCAGTGGCCTGATCTTCTTGTCAATGCCTGATAGTTTGGCACGAATCTGCGCCTCGAGTTGTGGTTCGAGGGCGGCCTCGTCGACCTGTCCCTCTTCCTCATGCTCTTCGCCATCATCTTCCTCGTGTGACTCATCGTCAGGTGTAGAGATGATCTCAACCAAGGGAGCGGATTCTCGTATTGCCTCCCGCTCCTGTTTCCTCATCACGATGATCTCACGATCCAGTTCATGCCCGAAGCGGTCGGAGTAGCGCTCTAGGAGCGTTCCGACTTCACCGCTTCCGAGACGATCGATGTGGCCGTACATCTGCGGCAGGGTCTTTTCAGAGCGTTTCTCCCAGAGTTCGGAATAACTGTCCTCTCCATCATCATCTTCGACGATCTCGACCGTGATGTCTTCATCATCATCCTCTACTTCGGACGTGGCATCCTCGATGGATTCCTCCTGAGCATCGCCATCATTCTCTGTCCCCTCAGTCACCAGCGGTTCATCTGGTAGAGGGGGGGGGAGTGGCATGTCTCCAGGAGGTGGAGGCAACGGCAATCCACCAGGAGGTGGAGGCAACGGCAATCCACCAGGAGGTGGGGGCAGACTGTCTTTCTTCGCTTTCTTACGGAACGCCAACGGCTCACCTCAGCATATCAAGGTGATATTCGCCTCTCCTTTAACATTGGCTCACAGCGCGTGACCAAGATGGCTCTGACACCAGTTAGTAACGACTGTCAGGGCCGTTGAATACTGATTGGGCCCGCCCATCCTTTGAGGGTCAAAAAGGTCTCCATGTTCGCACCCACTTCTATCTGGTCGCCAAGTTCCAGTTCTAGTTCCTCGTCACCCACGCGTGCAACCGCACGCTCCACAGTCACCTCAAGGGTGCCTTTGCGGTCATCGAAGCGTGGGACCGCCTCGCTAAGAGCGTCGAACCTGCCCTTTTCATTCGGATCTAGTCGAGATAATGGGAACTCAGTGACTTGAAGGCCGCTCTTACCATGCAATCCGGTCGGCCATCTGATCACCCGCTTGATGTCCAGCGTCACCGCCTCGTCAGTCTCACCACCCGAGGAGAGGATGATCGAATTGTCGCCCTTCACTAACTCGAGGAACAATGATTCATGTTGCTTGAGTCCCTTCGTGTTGCCTGCCAAGATGCGCTCCCTCCGTTCAGGATGCTGGATTTTGGTGGCCAGGGTGAGCATTCTTCGGCTGCCCACCTTTCCTTGACGGGAACCCGATGCTGAGCCGCGCTCATTGACGATCGATAACAGCTGCTTGATCATTCTTCGACCATCGGTGTCGTCCTGTGCGGCTACGTCGAGCTGATCCAGCATGACTCCAATCCCGTTCTCGATCCGCCGCCTCCAGCCGCAGTCAGGGCCGCTGCGGAGTACTGAGATGTCAGCCCCAAGACCACGAATGTGGGACACCAATTCGCGTCGGGCCGAACTGTCCAACTGCCAGAACTTGGGTTCGCGGTAGTGCAGATGGAATCCACGATGGCCAGAGAAAGTGAGTTGCAGGTACTGTTCTTCGAATCCGAACTCGGGGTGCAGGAAATCATACCACAGCCTGTGAGCCTGGCTCTGGATGGTCTCCAACATCGATGGGAAGTCGAAGGGATCAACCTCGCTCAGGTGGTCACCGTCCAGATCGAAGATGAGATCAGCTCCATTCCAACCCTTGTCGCTCATCTTGCGCGCCGACGGGTCATCGTAGTACGCTGTTGAGTAGAAGCAGGAATGGGGGGCTGCTCTACGGATATGCGCTACCATACCGGCACGTGTATCAAATCCACGATGACGGTCTGGTGGTTTCGGTCCCCAGCCGATGAACATCCACTCTCTGGTGCGTAGACGCGGTGGATACCAGAACTCGTCCGCCGGCGTGCGCCCGTACCATGTATGGAAGCGGTGTGCGGCTCTTGCCCATCTGCTCTCGACCATACTACCACCGCGGTATGCGTGAGAAATAATCGACGGTTCTTGAACGCGCCGTCTCAGTCAATGGGAAGCCCTTCGACCTGTTTTCCATCCACAGAGGATTCCGCACCGGTGATCCCGCGGTAGCAATCACTGCATGCCCACTTCTCATCGATGGGCAGAGCCTGCCCAAAGGTCAGTCGTGCACCGCAGAAGTCACAGATTGGACCGAGTTGTCCTTGGTGCACTCCAAGTCGGGATGCGTCAACCATGTTGCTCGCCGGATTCGTGCGGTCGGTGCTGGTCTTTGAGTCTGCCCATCCCCTTGTTCACCGGTGGGTTCCCCAACGGAAGATTGAGGGGGAGCAGCGAGGCGCCTCACTACGATGAGTGAGCCGCGCACGATTCACATCGGTCATTCGCCCGACCCCGACGACGCGTTCATGTTCCATGCGTTGACTACAGGGGTCCTTGACACACCGGGATTCCGTTTCCAGCACGTTCTGTTGGACATCGAGTCACTGAACCACGCAGCGATTCAGAGAACTTACGAAGTGTCCGCCATCTCAATCCATTCATACCCAGATGTGGCCGCCGATTACGCTCTGATGAATTGTGGGGCGTCGATGGGCGAGGGATACGGCCCAATGATCATCGCCCTACCTGGGACTTCTACAAATTCAGCTCGAAACTCATCGATTGCCATTCCAGGACTGAAAACCAGTGCGCACCTCGCCCTGAAACTAGCATGGGGCGAGGTTGAGGTCACCGAGGTGCCGTTCGATGAAATAATCCCGAGGGTGAAGTCCGGCGAGTTTGTTAGTGGCGTAATCATCCATGAAGGACAATTGACGTATGCCGAACATGGACTGGAGTGTCTTCTGGACCTTGGAATCTGGTGGCAGGAACGCACAGATGGGCTGCCTCTACCGCTGGGGGGGAACATCATTCGCCGTGACCTCGGGGCGGAACTGATGGAACAGATCACATCCTGGGTGGCTCAAAGCATCGAACACTCGCTGGCACATCCCGAGACAGCGTTGGAATTCGCTCGTCAATGGGGAAGGGGAATCGATGAACAGACCAATTCACGATTCGTGCAGATGTACGTGAACCAGCGTACTCTAGATTACGGGCCAGATGGCCGGGACAGCGTGCGCATGTTTCTGCGCGAAGGGCAGGAGGCAGGAATGGTGTCCGCAGAGTTCGATATTGAAGAAATCGTGTTCGTAGGCTCTTGACAGCATCTGCCTAGTAAACAACCACTCACTGATGAGAACCCGTGTCGTGGTTCATTCCTCCTTTCAGGGAGTAATGCACAACTGCGAACAACAGTTCTTAGACACGAAGTTCATCCCAGCTCATGGAAGGGAGTGTGCGCGCGCGGCACCGTCTCGGAATTCTCCTTCTCAGCACGTTGCTACTATCCCTATTTCCTATGGCAGCAGCCCAGACGACATCAGGATTCGGTTACAGCGGTGGTTTGACATCTCCGGGTGGCACCGGGCTGTCGACTGTAGTCGCCTGGTCGAATGACGGTTCGCTACTCGCAACGTCATACCATGATGAGGTTGTGATCACCACAGTGGAGACTCGCCGTATGCTGGTGACACTGGATCCTCTGGATGTTGTTCGCTCAATCGCGTTCTCAGATGACGATGCCCACCTTGTTGTGGGTCTGGATAGCCAATATCAAAGCACACTCGCTGTTGCTGTCTTCGAAACCGGGGGTTGGTCGCGAATCACGTTTACTGAGGAAGGGAGGGACGTGGACTCGATTTCCTTCCTCCCTGGGGGATTGCTGTTTGCTGTTGCCAACGATGCCGAAGGAGTCATCGAGTACGAGTTGACCACTGGGGATGAGCGCAATCGTTTCGACGGCGGTCACACCGGGCGAGTCACCTGTATCAGCCATTCACCTGATGGTGTGCAACTGCTGACCGGCGGAGAGGATGGAGTGGTCAACCTGTGGGACCGCAGTGGCCCCTCTATCGCTAAATCATGGCCTGCTGATGAATCAATATCCGGCTGTGCCATCTCACCTGACGGCGAGTGGATCGTCTGGACCAGCGGTGCGTTGATGCAGGTTCGAAGACTGGTCGACCACACCTTGGTATCCACGATTCATCTAGCCGGAGACTCAAAGAAACTGGAATGGAGTGCCGACAGCGGCAGAATCTGGTTGCTCACTGAACTCGCCTCACCGCGGCTAGAAATGTTCTCATCCTCATCATGGACGCAGGAACACATCATCGAACTCGGTCACAAATCCGCATCATTCTCTGTAGAACCAGGTCAACGGCAATTTGCAGTCTCGAGTTACGGAAAGGTAGTGGCCCTATATTCCATGGATCGCTGGCAATCTGGATTCGGTGCTCCTGGGAGTGACCTTGATCAGGACGGCATCCCTAATTTCAGGGACTCGGATGATGACGGTGACGGCATTCCCGACGAGTTTGACAACATCTGCCCAAGTGGCAATTATTGCGACTCAGACCCAGACACGGATCTGATTCGCAGGATTACCATCAGTGCCACCGGACGTAGCTTGAGTGTCACAGACAGCGTCCAACTCAATATCACACAGAGCGTGTTATTGCGCGAACTTGCCGCCCACGCTATCCATGATGACAGTCAGGTGGATAATGGTGAGGCATCGCGTATCGACAGAATGCTGTGCAAGGGGACAGACGAGGGTCGGGTTCTCAGCGCTTGGGCGGAAGTCATCTCTGTCGATGTAGCGGTGGTACTCGATGGGCAGGTTTCGTGCAATGCGAAAACCGGGCTGGCGGGAACCGGGACAATCGACGACAAAATCCGTGTAGAGGTGAGATGGACTGTCGACTTCATGCTCTCGAATTCCCTCACAAAGCCGTTCAATCTCAGTTACGACCTTGGCGTACCTTCCCCGTATGGCACAGTCGCAATGGCAGCCCCCCAATGGCCAGTCAGAATGTTGTTCTATCACGATGGAAATCTCTTGTTCGACAGTGGAGTGGTGGCGAAGTCTGACCCCGAGGCAGTTCTCTATGTAGCGGAGGACCCCCCTGAAGATGCAACAGTCATCGACTTGGCAGTTGAGTGGCTGACAGCCAATCCTGGTCCTGTGGCGGGCTCCTTTGTGATAATCGCAACGATGCTGTTGGTGCTGGTTAGGTTGCGCAACAGAGTGGACTTCAAATTTGATGAAGAGGAAGAGCAATTCGAGGGATATGAGGACGATTTCGGTGAATACCAACCACAGGACTCAATCGATGATTACGCCGAATATGCAGATCAGGAATTCACCACATCGATTCTGGAAACCAGTGAACCCATGCCCACGGTTGCTGCTCGCGGCCCCCCACCTGCTCGAAGCGGGAGGCAACAGCCTGACAGGCCCCCTCCTGACAGGCGTAAGACGAGGAAAGTCGTCAGACCGGATGCTGATGAATCAGATGAGGAACCTGAGGTGATTGATGATGCTGAATCCCCTAGTGCTGATGCTGTTCCTTCTGGAGTCGTCGAGGACGAACCTGACCCGGCAATGAGGATTGCAGCTGACCTCGCTGCCGAGACCACCGTGGTGGACGATACTGGCGGGGAATTAGAAGATAGCAAGGCGATCGAGGATGCATTATCCATGGTTACCTCCAAAGCCCCCGTGGTTCAACCAGAACTCGGCCCTCTGCCACCGGAAGATGAACCTCAAGACAGCACCCCTCCGCCTGACAAGAAAATGAGGCGCCGCCCCGTCCGTCGTAGGAAGAAGTGATCAGCTGAACCACTGAACCTCATCTTGCATGCCACAGACTTCGTCCAGGAACCTGTTCAGTCCCTCCACTTCCGGCTCGCCTACCTTGAAACGAACCTCGTCGAAGTAATTCGATACCCGTGCGAGGCTGAATCCACTGCGCTGTGCTGTTGATTCGAGCACTGCGTTTCTGAAATCAGGGTCATCTGTGAATCCTCGCAACTGCTCATTGAGCACGCACGCGACCTCCTCCAGTATAGCCGATGGTGCATCTCTCCTCGCAGCGAACACCCCGAACACCATCGGACTGCCAGTGAGCTCCTTCCATTCCGCACCTAGATCCATTGCCACCAGCTCAGGATTACGTTCTGCCTCATCGAGCGCGCGATCCCCAATCAACAGGGCTGCGTCGCATCTCGACAGCATTTCGTTCAGATCCGGACCCATCTGGTGCATACGAGGATCCATGCCACGTGCCCCGAGCAGGTGCATCAGCAGCCTGCTGGATGTCGATGAATCAGATGGCAAGGCGACATCTCGAATACGTTCCAGAGGTCGCGTTGAGAACAACAGTACGCTGCCAACGGGGCCGTCGGAAAGGATGCCCAGTCCCTTCAGCAACTGCAGTTCGTCGTGGTGGGCGGCGTAATCCGCGGTTGGTATGGGGGCCGTCAGACAGTCGCGGCGCAACAGGTGCCCCGTGAGCCAAGCCGGGGGTGCGGGAAGGACAGACCAAGATTCCGGGAGGGCATGATAGAGCGGGTCACAATTCACGAACGACACGCGTCCGATCACTCTGGTCCAGTGCGCTGCCATATCCGCTCAGTGCGAAGCCTTTCGCCCCGCGTACATGTCCCTTCGGGTCAACTGACGACCTGACCGGCAACCGGCAATTGTGGGCGCCCCGGCGCCGGAGGGTCCTGGTAACGTCGGAAGTGGGTGTACAGGGAATCACGTTGCACTGGAGTGCATCCAGCATCCTTGACTAGACGGGCCAGTTCAGACCTGCCATCATCGAGTGATGTTGTAGAACCGGCTGAATGCATTATCTCCTCGTGGCCGACGGTGCCGTCGATGTCATCTGCTCCACAGTTGAGTGCCAGCTGTGCCAGTCGATCTCCGATGTTCATGCGGTATGCCTTGATATGAGGAATGTTGTCGAGCAGCAACCTCGAAACCGCGATGACGCGTAGTACCTCGTTGGCGCTGGCCAGTTGGGCCTGAGGTAGGCGGGTGTGGTCCGGTAGGAACGGATAGGGGACGAAGCACTGGAATCCGCCCGTATCATCTTGTAATTCTCGTAGACTCAGCAGATGGTCGACCCGTTGCGAAGCTGTCTCAATGGTGCCGAACAACATGGTGCAGTTCGTCGGGATATTCAATTCATGGGCGGTGCGATGGATGGCGAGGTACTCAGCACTCGACTCTTTGCCGCGACAGATGACGTCGCGCACCTCGTCAGAGAGAATTTCGGCACCACCACCAGGTAGGATGTCGAGTCCGGAGTCACGAAGTCTCTCAAGAGTCTGTGCGATGGTGAGATCAGAGATGTCCGCCAGATGTTTGATCTCAACTGCAGTCAACGCTTTCACGGTGACATGAGGAAACTCCTGCTTGATCGATTTGAACAGTACCTCGTAATGATCGATGGTCCATTCTGGATGAAGGCCACCGACTGTGTGGACCTCATCCACATGCTGTGCATAGGGGGCGAGGCGGGTGAGATACTCATCGATGTCCAAGGCATATGCATCTGAAGCGGCAGGGCCGCGCCTGAATGCACAGAACGTACAAGCCAGGACGCATACGTTCGTCTGGTTGATGTGCAGGTTGCTGTTGAAGAACACCTCACTTCCGTAGCGTGCCCGCTTGCTGGCCTCGCCCAGAGCGAGGACAGAGGGGAGGTCAGGATCCTGCATCAACAGCAGCCCATCGTTTCTTGTCAGGCGCTCGTTGGAATCCAGTGCAGTAGAGATACGACCAAGTCGCGGGTGGTCTCTGAGGGACATCGGAATCGACTTTTCGAGATTCTCCTGCCACCCTTCAGAGCATCCCGCTTCAGCGGGTGTCGATACCCATGAATCCGATGCCACGCGCTCATCTGGACGGCAATCATTCTCCCTGATTAACCCGCCTGATTGCACGGTTGGCTCATCAGCGCGTACGGGTGTAACCGGCGAAGACGAGTTTACGCACTTCCTCAATCCAGAACACGCTCGATGCAAGCAATATGATGACTGCCCATGTTGACGCCTCCAAGGGCATGGTAGAGAGCAAATCGCCAAGCGGGATTCCAATCAACGGAATCACCCTGTGCGAACCCTGTACTATGAACAGAAGCATTGTGAGGCTGATGGCGAATGAAATGCTGATGGCGCGGTTCTTGAATAGTCCGAGTTTGAAAGCCGAGATGTCGATGCTGCGGCAGTTCACCACATTGAACAACTGGAACATGATGAACGTCGCGAAGGCGATCGTGCGGGCATGATTGAATCGATCTTCAGCGTACTGATCCCAGTAATCGATGTCGCAAAATCCACTGCTGTCAAAGAATTGGGGATTGCTGTTCATATCCATACCAGTACAGGGGACAGTATTCGGCGATGTAAGTGAACCGCCTGCAAGTGAGAAGATGGCAAGGGTTCCGAACACCATCACGATTCCAAGGAAACCAATCATCAACAAATCTGGACCGTTTGGAAGGGGCTCGTCCAGCGGGCGTGGAGGGCGTTCCATGACGTCCCCGTGCCGTTTTTCCATGCCGAGCGCGACCGCCGGGGGACCATCCATGAGGATGTTGATCACGAGCAATTGAGTAGCAGTCAGAGGTAATTCCCATTTGAAAATGAAGCTAGCGATGATCACTAGTAGAACTGCAGCCACATTTGTTGAGATCTGATATCGAACGAAATTTCTGATGTTCTGGTAGACCTTCCTCCCTTCCCGGACCGCGTGCACGATTGTGCCGAAGTCATCATCCTGCAGCACCATGTCCGATGCATCTCTGGCTACATCAGTCCCAGCGATGCCCATGGATATGCCAATGTCCGCACGCGAGAGCGCGGGCGCATCGTTGTCTCCATCACCGGTCATGGCAACAACGTGGTTGCTCGCTTGTAGTTGTTCGACGATGCGTAGTTTCTGTTTGGGGGTGACCCGAGAGAACATCGCCACGTCATTGACACGTTCATGGAGTTGTTCGTCTGACATTCGTTCCAACTCGCGCCCTGACAGGAATTCCGAATCATCGTCGATGATTCCGATCTCTTTACCGATCGCCATCGCGGTCATCTGCTGGTCACCTGTGATCATCTTCACCTGTATCCCGGATCTGTGACACAGAGCGATAGCATCGGCCACCTCCTGTCTCGGTGGGTCCATGATTCCGACGAGCCCAAGGAACACGAGCCCGTTCTCAACGAGATCGACATCGTCGATGTCCTCATCGGGACCCAATTGCCGAGCTGTGAGTGCAATCACCCTCAGGGCGTCGCTGGCCATCTCCAAGTTGACCTCTCCGATGCGGTTGCGGTGACGGTCACCGATATGCACCAAATTTCCATCCTCGATCACATGCGTGATGCGCGACAGGTACGGACCGATGGCGCCTTTGGAGAACACCCAGCGATCCCCATCCATCTCGTGGATGGTCGTCATTCGTTTGCGTTCCCTGTCGAATGTGAACTCACGAAACCGGGGGTGCTTCCGGCGATAATCTTCGGTATCATCGAATATCTTCCATCCGAATACGGAACAGGCGCTGTCGGTGGGATCTCCAATCGCCCGCCACTGTTCATCGATCTTGCGCACAGTGCTGTTCTGACACAATAGCGAGCAGCTGAATGCCAACCTCCCACCTTGGTTGGTCCGCAACTCGTTGAGTTCCCATTCAGGGATTGATTCACCGTCTTTAGTCAGCGAACCGCGAGTTGGGTCGAATCCTTCGCCTGTGACTCCGTATAGAGTGTCGTTGACAAAGAATGCGCGAACGGTCATCTCGTTGCGGGTCAGAGTTCCAGTTTTGTCTGTGCAAATCACAGTCGTCGAACCCAGTGTCTCGACCACCTTCATGCGTCGCACAATGGCATTCTTTCGCGACATGTTGCGCATTCCGAGCGCAAGCGTGATCACCAGGATGATGGGCAACCCTTCTGGAACGATAGCGACGAAGATGACTACAGCAATCAGGAACTGTTCGGCTACAACCTGTTTCAACTCCTCCATAGTCGCCGATTCAGCCAACGCGATGGTCACGTGCATCAAGAGCAGTGAGGCTGCTGCCATCACCGCGATGATTCCCAGTAATTTCCCAAGGGACTCCAATTTGATCTCCAAGGGAGTTTTCGGGCTTTCGACATCGCTGATCCCAGCGGCGATGTCGCCGAGTTGTGTGTTCATTCCGATACGCACAATCACCCCGCGACCACGCCCGCTAGCGACCACAGTCCCCATGAATGCCATGTTCAGCTGGTCGGGAATAAGCGAATCAGATGCTACGCTGTTGACCTGTTTGCGGGTGACATTCGACTCTCCCGTCAGAGAAGCCTCGTTGATAGTCAGTTGATGAACCTCTAGCAACCGAACATCTGCGGGAACATTGAGCCCCTCCTCAAGCCAGACAACGTCACCTGGAACTAGTTCTTCAGTGGAGCAGCGATTCTCAACACCATCACGTAGAACGATGCAATGGCTAACTAGCAGCTTCTTGAGTGAATCCATCGCCTCCTCGGCCTTGCGCTCCTGTAGGTATGAGAACACACCATTGAGAGAAAGCGCGATGCAGATGAAGATCGGAGTGCCAATGTCTTCTGGCTTAACCGCGAACGCCATGATCGCCGCAGCCAGCAGCAGGTAGACCATCGGGTCACGGAATTGTGCCAGCAGTTTCCAAAACGGATGGACCGGGGTCGGTTCCTTCAGTTTGTTCAAGCCGTGTTTCAATTGGCGACGTTCCGCCTCATCCGATGACAACCCATTGGAATGCGAGCCTAGGACCTCGAATGTGTCCGCACGCGACATGAAGTGCCAATCATGGTCGAGCCCCTCGATGGGTTCACCCTGCCCTTCAAGGGACACTGTCACCATTTCACCCATTCGCAGTATGCTCAGGTTCGTATTTGATTTCACGGGTGGGATAACCCGTGAGGGAACTGCACCGACTTGAGCCGCATAGTTGACAGCCTGAAGTGGGGTCCATTGACTGATGACGGGTCACCGGCCCTACATCAGTGCAGACACGACTCTCCCAGAGTTGACCGTTCGGGCTCTCGTTCTGGGCGTCATTCTAGGGGCGTTGATGACCGCGGCCAACACCTATCTCGGACTGTACATCGGAATGACTGTTTCGGCATCCATCCCAGCCGCTGTGATGTCGATGCTTGTGCTCAGGCTACTGCGCTTCAAGGATGTCAGCATCCTCGAGAACAATGTCGTACAGACCATGACCTCGGCTGGCGAAAGCTTGGCTGCTGGAATCATCTTCACGATGCCTGCCCTACTCGTGATGGGGCGTGAAATGGATACACTGACGACATTCATAGTCGCTTGTTTAGGTGGTGTTCTGGGCACCATCTTCACGATCACCCTGCGCAGGGTGTTCATCGTTGAAGAGGCACTTCTCTATCCAGAAGGAATCGCATGTGAGGAGGTGTTGGTTGCGGGAGAAAAGGGCGGTTCATCACTGATCGTCATCCTCTATGCGCTCGGTCTTGGAGCCATCTATGGGTGGTTCGTCAAAGGATTCAAACTCACAGAGTCCAAGATCGAGCATGCGTTCGAAGTAATGGGAACCAGAATCTACGCGTCGCTGGATTTCTCACTTTCTCTTATCGCTGTGGGATACATCGTGGGGCTGCGCATCGCTTCGTACATCTTCTTCGGCGCCTTCCTCGGTGTTTTCATCCTGGCACCAATCTACGGCATGATCCACGGTTGGCCCGCGGATGAGGACATCGCACACGGATTCAAGACGCTGTGGGCGACTCACATCCGCTTCGTCGGAGTCGGATGCATGGTCGTCGGAGGGCTGTGGACTCTGATCTCCATGCGCAAGTCGATTGGTAGTGGCCTCATGAAGGCGATCAAAGCGGACCTGGGATCCACTGGTGACGAGATTCCGCGTACTGAACGGGATATCCCCATGAAGCGAGCGTTCATCGGTCTGATCATCATCGCCGTGCTCACATTCTTCTTCTACTGGTGGAAAACTGGTTCCCTCCTGCTCGCCATAGTCGGCGCTATCTTCCTGTCTATCACCGCCTTCTTCTTCTCCGCTGTCGCAGGCTACATCGC
>Ga0310124_10001628_pt1 | contig 15561 bp, 12 predicted proteins | sample CB11b_AW_Bot5_MG_FD_203507 | JGI IMG/M metagenome (GOLD analysis project Ga0310124, IMG submission 203507) | Marine microbial communities from Western Arctic Ocean, Canada - CB11b_AW_Bot5 | ecosystem: Environmental > Aquatic > Marine > Oceanic | place: Canada: Western Arctic Ocean | collected...
ACGAGGATATCCATGTTGGTTGCCATGAAACAGCGATAAGCATGTTCAGGTGAGCAGACGATTGGCTCGCCGCGGACGTTGAAACTGGTATTGATAATGACAGGACTGCCGGTCTTTTCCTCGAAGGCCTGCAATAGCTTGTGGTATCGACCATGACGATGCGGGTCAACCGTTTGGATGCGGGCTGAATGGTCAACGTGGGTAATGGCGGGGATGGTTGATCGTATCCCCTTCAGCTTGTCCAGCCCCTGGGCCTGGTCATCTTCCACCGCTAGCTGGATGTTTTTATTGATATCAGCAACGAGAAGCATGTAAGGGCTATCTTCATTTGGCCTGGTGTTGAACAATTCATCAACACGATTACGCAGGACGGACGGGGCAAATGGGCGGAACGATTCGCGAAACTTGATTTTCAAGTTCATGGTTGATTGCATCTGGCGACTTCGGGCATCTCCAAGAATGCTACGACCTCCCAATGCCCGGGGCCCGAACTCCATGCGCCCCTGCAGCCAGCCGATGACCTGTTCATTGGCCAGTTCATCGGCCACGCATTTGCAAAGGGCCTGCTCGTCCTCGATGAAATCATACGTTGCCCCAATACCATCAAGGTAGTCCCTGATCTGTTCATTGGTATATCCTGGTCCTAGAAATGAACCGGACTGGGCATCGGGCTGTTCGGTCACGCGTTCGTTGTTTAACAATTGGTGCCAGATGAACATGGCTACGCCCAAGGCTCCTCCCGCATCACCCGCTGCCGGCTGAATCCAGATATTGTCGAACGGCCCTTCGCGCAGCAATCTGCCGTTACCGACACAATTCAGCGCTACACCACCAGCCAGGCAAAGATTTTCAAAACCCGTGACCTGGTGGGCATGCACGGCACATTGCAACATGATTTGTTCAGTGACCTTCTGGATTGACGCCGCCAGGTCCATCTCGCGTTCGGTTAGCGGTGATTCGGGTTTACGTGGTTTACCGCCAAACAACTGGTTGAACTTGGTTGAGGTCATCGTCAAGCCCTGGCAGTAATTGAAATAACTCATGTCCAGGCGAAACGAGCCGTCCTCTTTCAGATCGATCAACCGTTCCTGGATCAGGTCTTCATATTTTGGTTGGCCATAGGGTGCAAGACCCATCAGCTTGTATTCACCGGAATTCACACGAAATCCACAGAAGTAGGTAAATGCTGAATACAACAGGCCCAATGAATGTGGAAAGTTCATCTGCTTAACGAGTTTGATTTTGTTGTCCCGGCCATATCCGATCGTGCTCGTTGCCCACTCCCCCACACCGTCGAGCGTCAGGATTGCCGCTTGTTTGAATGGTGAGGGGAAAAAGGCACTGGCGGCATGGGAATCATGGTGCTCGGTAAAGACGATCCTCTTACGATATGCACCCCGAAGGCCTTTGCCTATTACCCGGGGAAGATGAAGTTTTTCCTGCATCCATAAGGGCATCGCCTTGGCGAAGGAAGCGAATCCCTGTGGTGCATAGGCAAGATATGTTTCGACTAGGCGTTCAAATTTAAGAAAAGGCTTATCATAAAATCCAACGTAGTCCAGTTGTTCGGGACTCAGCCCCGATTCTGCCAGGCAATAGTCAATGGCATTGGTGGGAAAACGATAATCATGTTTTTTTCGTGTGAAACGTTCCTCCTGCGCTGCCGCAACCACTTTTCCGTCAACGATCAAGGCTGCAGCCGAATCGTGATAGAAAGCTGAAATGCCAAGAATACAGGTCATGACGTATTTATCTTTGATAACAAGTGATTCTCGGACCCTTCCAGAGGGAACTGACTGCGCAATAGCCATTGACCGTATCGGCACCGGTTGATCAAAGGTCCACTATCACCCAGTTCAATGTGCGTAGTTCCCTATATGGGATCATTAAAACCGGATCGGCTTATTCATGTTCCGGTGACGAATCGGTGCCTTTGGTGCCGACTCCCGAGTACGCGAAAGGTCCAATAACAGGCCTGTTGGCATACACCAGATCCCCAAATGGTCATTTCCCAACCCCTGGTACCGGTCCATTTCCTGAAGGACCTTTCCTGGCGAGCAGAGAATATCAAAGTTGCTCGGTTTCAATGGGGTTTTCAAGCCAATGGGCCGCGATTCCCGGGCGTGTCAGGAAGAAGCAGGAGGTCAATGATTGTACGGGCCATTGTCGCGTGTATGCCTCGAGCCATTTTTGGCAGAAGCGTGGTGCTTTCGTTTGATCCATAAGTGCCCAGACACTACCACCAAATCCTGCACCAAAGGCCGAGGCGGCAATGGCTCCGAATTGCCGAGCGGCCCGGGCCAGCCAGGTGGTCTGTGGGATTTGGTTACCCAGTAATTCATCTGCCAACTGCTGTGATCGGTCAACCAATGCTCCGATGCCATCCAGCTCCCCCCGGGCCAACAACTGAGCTACCTTCGGAATAATCTCATTGTTCTCAGCCACGAACTGGTCAAATCGATCAAGTAGCGATTGGTTGCCGGTGGTTTGGGGGCTTGTTTGGATTAATCGGTCACGAATGGCTTTTGCACCACGCGTGGCAACCAGGCCACCAAGGGTGGGGCTGTCCTGGCTTCCCGGCGTTTTCCAAAGATCGACGATCTGGCTGGCCAGGTCTGAAGCATGGTTGTAGCGATCTCGAACAGCGCCGGTTTTTTGTGCATGGATACCACTGGAGGCAATCACAAAGACAAGTTGTTCCGGCAGATTGATGGTCTGATGTAATTGCACGGGGCAGAAGGAGTAGCGGCTTAAATGACCTGATTGAGCGCACAAAATGGCGGTATGATCTTCGCTGCCACCGAAAGTTCCTACACCGTGGTCACCCTGCAGGGTGCCAAAGCTTCGTCCGTTTTCAATGGTCGCAAGGTAGCTGGCAAGATCCTCATCGCCATCAATCTCCTGGATATATCGGGGATGGGTGTGCAACTGGTTGACCTTGGCCAGGACCAGGTAGATCAAGATGATCAGGGCACTTGAACTGCTCATGCCCGCTGCCGGAGGTAAATCACTGGCAAAGCTGATATCCGCCCCCTTTAATTCTTCGCCGAAATTACGCGCTAAGCGTCGTGCAACCGTCATGGGATAGTTTGACCAATGGTCCTGTTTGGATGCCAGGTTTGGATCGATCTCAAATTGCGACATCTGCCCACTGCCTGCATCGACAAGGCGGATCAACTTGTCATCACGAGCCCTGGCCACAGCGCAGATTCCCCGTTCAATAGTGCAGATAATGGTTTGCCCGCCGGCGTAGTCCGTATGCTTGCCAAGAAATTCGAGTCGACCAGGCACAAATAGCTTGTTGGGCAGTCTGCCATCGAAAGGTGCGTCTTCCGGTGGCAGGTCGGAACTAGCAGTCTCAAAAAGGTCAGCTTTCTTCACTGCACACTCAGCACTCATCCCAAGGCGGACAAAGTGTTCGGTCAGTCCATTACGAAAACCCGGTTTAGTCACAACTGTACCTTTGCCCCAGCAAGGCGTGCTTTGACGACTGGGATATCATCTGGATAGGACAGGTCGAGTACGGGGGATCTGCTTTTTAGGACGCGAAATTGGATTCCCAGGTGATCGATGGCGTATTGCACCGCATCGGTTATCTCCAATTCATCACGTGGGGACGGGGTTATATTGGCGCAGGCGGTAAAAATATCCGGTGTAAAGGACCATAGGTTCATACTGACCCATGGGCTTGATTCGAAGATCTGTGAACCTTGCGGTTTTTCGACAATACGCTGGAGATTTTCATCCGGCCCGATGACAACAGATGCAAATGCGGCAATTCGCGCGGTGGGGATATTGCTGCCGTCAACTAGGTGTTCACGGTCAAATGCCGTGAGCCCCGCCCCATTTAGCTGACGCAACTTGTCCAGTGCATCAACCGGATAGTAGTTGTCTGAATTGATTGCCAGGAAAGTATCGGAACCAACAAACGATTGAGCCGAGGCAACGGCATCGGCCGTTCCCCTGGGTTTATGTTGAATGGCGAATTCAATATGAAGCAGATCCGTGACGACTTGTCGGCCGTAGTAGTCTCGTAATGCATCATGTTCAGGTCCAATGACCAGGCAGACCTTGCGATAACCGGCGGCGGCAACATTACTCAGGACGTAATCAAGGAAGGGCCTGTCAAGTGGGATCAGTGCCTTAACTCCAGTTCTGACCACGGCCTGCTCCCGGCTGGCCAGGTTGCCTGTCTGATCGGACTGTCGCATTCTTGTCCCTAGCCCACGTGCAAGTACCACGACCTTCTCGGTTTTTCGTGATGTCCTGGCGGGGTGAGTGCTTGTCATATGATCCTGGGTTTATTTACGCGGTTGAAAGCGGCGGGTTTTCTAGAAGATTTCGCCATTTTTGCACGTATTTATCCAACCCCCAGATCTTCGGGGCTTGGACCGGTGTCAGATCCAATGGCCAATGGATGTCATGGCTATCCCAGTAAGGCAGCATGCCTGTACCAATTGCAGTCCCCTGGGCCTGGTGATTCAGGTAGCAGCGACCATGTGGTCTCAGTGCGGCCAGTAATCTGCAATACCAGAGATTATGAGCAAAACCACCATCGATAATCAGATCGCCGTCCGTTTCAAGCAGTTCCGTACTGTTCATCGTCATCATTGCCACATACAGGGTTGCACGGGCAAGAATTTGACCGGGGCGATGGACGTTTGGGCCCAGGGCCAGTCCCTTTCGATCAGTAAATGGGCCGCCGGTGGCGAATGTCGGCAACAAGAAAGCATCCTGTTCGACGATACTTGCCAGGTCATTTTCACCAAATTCGCGTTGCCCATTGCATTTGGAGGTAAGGATCTCGAATTCACGTCCACCCATCAGCCGGGCGGTGGGAAGCGGTTGGCCCAGGATGTTGACCAAAGCAAGTGTGTCATTGTTCGGCTCGAGTTGATCAAGAGCAAGCCGGGGGCTCATCATGATGATCCATGTGCCGGTGGAAATCAGGCTGAATGAGCGTTGATGACCACGCAGGTACAGGCAGTAGGCACCATTACTGTCATGGATGCCGCAATGAATACGACAGCTGAGCGGTAAATTAAAAGCCTCGGCCAGTTGTGGTTTGATTGTGCCCAGCGCTTCGGCGGCATGATGCACGGGTGGAAACTTGTCCTTCCAGCCCATCGTTTGGACCAACGTTGAGAAACATTGCTGGCCGGGATTCCATAGATGCGTATGACAGCCCAGGGATGTGACTTCACTTGCTGGCACGCCACAAAGGCGCCATGCCCAATACTGAGGATAGGTCAGGATGTACCGGGCGCGAGCAAACTGGCTGGGATGGTTCTTCTGTAGCCAGAAAAGCTGGCGCCCCAAGTTGAGTCCATCAGGGAAATCGGGCGATTGGGTCTCATTGAACGGTGGGATTATCGCCTCGAATTCTGTATCTGACGGGATGGTTGTTTCGTAATCAAGAATGGGTAATACAAGTTCGTCGTCATCAACCAGTGCGGCTGCAGCACCATGAGTGGTCGCAACCACGCTATTGATTTGATACTGCCTGGCCATCACCGCGATGGTTTGTTGGATCCAGTTCCAGATACGTTCGGTATCGATGTGCTGGTACGGCGGCCCGGATTTTGGCTCATTGTCCAGTTGGGATTCATCCAGGATGGATCCGGATCTGCTGACCACTAGCAGTTTTACGTGGGTCTTGCCAACATCAAGAACAGCGGTGGCACTTGCATCTGGGTTCGCGTGCATCGGTGAGCCTATATTTGAATGGTCGGCCCGGGGGCATAATCCGGCAGTTCAGGTTCGCCCAGTACGGATTTAAACCGTTGAGTGTCAATAATCAGACGTGAGGCAATCTCCAGGGCCTGCGTGTTGTTGAATGCGTCCGACAACGAGTCTCCAATAGTGAATGAGCCATGCCACTTGAGAATGGCAGCGGGACTCTTGGCCAATAGATCGGCCATTTGTTCAGCCAGGCGATCCCACATCATATAACCCTCGGCGCGGATGCAGAAGACTTCCTTGCCGAGGTAGTAAATGTTATTTTCATCAATCGGCCGCACGACATCGGTGTAATACGAGATCAGCGTTACGTAATAGGGATGAGCATGAATGACCGCCTTCGCATCGGTCTTGCGATAGATCGCCCGGTGCATATGAAGGGTGGCCGATGCTCCGGCTATTTGATCATCAAGATCTACCTCACCAACATGAAGGTCATGGCGTGTAAGCGCTTTCTTGGCGGACCTGTGGCCGGTAATTGCCAGTTGATTTCCATGGCGGACCGAGAAGTTGCCTCCCAGAAGGTGAACCAGTCCGGCCAGCACAAGTTTATCGCTGACTTCGGTCATTTCCGCGGCAATCTGGTCGAGATCCATGCTTACATCTCCACGTTGTGGGTTAGATCAGTTTCCCGGGGTTCATGATGCCGGTGGGATCTAATGCCTGCTTGATGCCTTCAAGAACACTTATTGCCTCACCAAGATAGGTCCGTGCCGGTTGGCGCCGCAACAAACCAACACCGTGATGATGTGAAATCGCTGCGCCGGTTTGAATACACGTTTCCATGGCTACACGCCATATGTTTAGAAGTTTCTTTTCCGCCGAAGCGTCATCTGCTGCGCAACCGGAAAGGATGAAATACAACGAGACCCCCTGGGGATAGGCATGCGAAAAATGTCCGACCACCTGGTCTGCCAGTGGTTTTAACCCGCCCCTCATTGAATCATAGGTGTTGCGGATACCATCCCAGTAATGGCAGACTTCAATCGTTTCTGCCACGCCCCCAGGTTTATCGATGATTCGTTGTATACCTGAGAAGTCAAAACGCCGTTTCATCCATGATTCAACTGCCCGGCCCCCCATCGTTTCCCCTTCATGATGGCGACAGATGTCAATTGCGGCTGCCAATTCCGCTTTGGTCACATGCTCAGGTCCCTCGCAACCGAGAAACAACACCGGGTGTTTGAACTGGGGATCCACCATCGCGTGTGGTGCTTCGTCGGCGTCATAGTAGCGAAGTAAAAATGGGCGCAATCCTGATTGCATGACATGTTGCAGGGCGGATAGTCCCTTATTGAGATTGGGAAAGCAGCATGATTCAAACACGCGGTGTTCGGGTATTTGAAACATCTTAAGTGTTACATCGGTGATCACGCCCAGCATTCCTTCTGCACCGATAAACAGTTGCCGCATGTCCGGACCCACCGCGGCCCTGGGTGTGCTGGGCATCCCAATGATCTTTCCTGATGGCAGCACAACTGTGAATGAGACGCACAGGTCCTCAATGCTTCCGTATCGACTGGACATCTGGCCACTGGACCGGGTCGACAGCCATCCGCCGACAGTGGACTGGGCCAGCGATTGTGGGCTGTGATTCAAGGTCAGGCCATGTTCATTGAGTTCCATTTCGAGTTTACCGCCAAGCTTGCCGGCACCAACCCGGGCCGTAAGGTTTTCGCGATTGATCTCTAGGGTCTGGTTCAGGTTAGCCAGGTCGAGGCAGATTCCGCCATGGCTGGCAAGTGGCGCCCCGGTAACCGCCGAGCCAGCTCCCCATGTGGTGACCGGAACCTGGTTGTCGCTGGCCCAGGCGAGAACTGCAGAAACATCCTGGGGGTCTGCTGGCTGTACGATGATATCGGGGCGGGTTGCCCGGTTGCCCTGGCGTCTGCGGATTGCGGCCAGTGGTGAACAGTCATGGCTATGTCGAGCCAGTTCATCTTTGTCGCACACGATCCGCTGGGGATTGATAGCCTGGCGTAGTTGCTGAATCTGATTGGGGGTCATTTGAAAACCATGACTGCGTTTTCTTCGTGGGCTCGCGAGTGTCGCATTGGTGGCTACAAGGGCTGTGGGAACATCACGGCGGCAAATCACCGCCCCTTGGGGCAGAGTTTATCCTGCATATTCAACTCAAGCAGTTTGGCGCGGACTTGTGCGATATAGTGGGATCGAATCCGGCAAGCGATAAGACCAGGTTGACCTTCCAGGATGCCGAGTTTGAACAGGTAATGGTACAGCATCCACAAATGGGCCTCGCAGGGTACTCTCAGCGCCAGTTGTTTTAGAAAACGTCGTCGTTCCTGGGCGTTGCCAAAAAGGTTGGGCCGGATCGTATCAGCGCCCCACTGCCCGGTGTCCAGGAACCGCTTACGCAGGCATGCTTCCCACGTGGAATACTTGTTGTGTCGGTCCAGGTAAGCTTCAAGACCCTTGAAATCTTCATGAATCAGTGGTGTATGAATGGATCCAACATCTCCGTCAACAATGAGTCGTTCATGAACTTCCATGTCCTGGGCATCTGCCGGTTCATCCACGAGATGTTCAAAACGGGCCTTGCCTTTTTTGAACAGCAGAAGTGCTGCATGTGAGAACCCCCCAAACCGAAAGCGGCGCCCCATAAAATGGAAACCCTTTCGGATGAGGAAGCCTTCCTGTTTCGGCCCGGAGGAGATGACCTGTGATATCTCCTGCCACAATTTATCTGGCACGACCTCGTCTGCGTCCAGCAGTAGAATCCAAGGAGAGTTGATCTCCAGGTGATCCAGGGCCCATTGGCGTTTCTTGGGGTAACCGCCCGCATAGTTGAATTGAATCACTTCGGCGCCGCCCTGCGTGGCGAGTTCTGCGGTTTTGTCTGTGCTATGTGAATCGAGAAGCACCACTCTTTCAGCCGCGCCGAGTGACCTGATGCAACGCTCTATATTGGCCTGTTCATTCTTGGCGGCAATCAAGACGGTGATCGGTAGTTTTATGTCCATGTAATGATCCAGGTCATCCTCTTGTGAATCCGGCGGGCGGTTGATTCGCCTGTGAAAGTGATAGGATACCTTATTCTTGACGAGTTATTCATGAAAACCATTGTCCTAAAACAGCCGGGCCAATTCATTACTGAAGATAGGGATGAGCCGGGGCAGCCAGGCGACGGGGAGGCAATTGTCCGTGTTGAGCGGATCGGAATATGTGGTACTGATCACCACGCTTTTCGAGGAACCCATCCCATCGTTACATATCCCCGTGTCCTGGGCCATGAACTGGGTGTTTGTGTTGTGGACGTGGGCGGTCATGGGACCTCAACGTGTGGCCTGGAATCTGGTGATTCCTGTGCGGTCGAGCCATACCTTCATTGTGGTCATTGCGTGGCGTGCCGGGCAGGGAAGACAAACTGCTGTACGCAACTGGCGGTCCTTGGTGTTCATGTGGATGGAGGGATGTGCAAGTACCTAAAGGTCCCGGCCGTCAAGTTGCATAAGTCAAGTTCACTTTCGGTGGATCAACTTGCGCTGGTTGAAACCCTGGGGATTGGGGCTCATGCGGTTCAGCGGGCTGATATTCAGCCGGGCGAAAATGTACTGGTCATTGGTGCGGGCCCCATTGGACTGGGGACGATTCAGTTTGCCCTGGCGGCCGGTGCACGCGTGATTGTCCTGGATGTCAACGAGCACCGGCTTCGCTTTGCACGCGAGAAACTGCCGGACATTGAAACAATCCGTTCGGTCGCACAGGATCTATCAATCCTCAAGGACATGACGGATAATGAGTTGCCGACCGCCATTTTTGACGCCACCGGTAATGCCGCCTCCATGACAGCTGCATTTGGGTATGTGGCTGCCGGAGGTCGGCTTGTCTTCGTCGGCTTGATCAAGGCGGATATCACCTTCAGTGATGCGGATCTGCATCGAAAAGAGATGTCGCTTCTGGCCAGCCGCAATGCGCCATCGTCTGAATTTCCAAGAATCATCTCAATGATTGAGTCGGGACAGATCGACACGACTCCCTGGATTACCCATCGTTCGTCCTTTGATGAATTTGCCGAGCAATTTCCGTCATGGCTGGATCCGGCAACGCAGGTCGTCAAAGCAATGATTGCGGTTTAAAATATGTCGCGACGAACCGTGGATTATATCAACCCCCACCCCACCGCCAGGAAATAATGAAGACAGACGATAATATTGAACGGCCGTTTCTTGCGTTGGTCTTTGCTGCGATGGCCGCCATTCGTCACCGGTTCATTCGCCGGATTCGCGGCCAGCAGCTCGGTGAAGCCGCCCAACCCAATTGGCGACAATCAGGGCAGCAGGCAACTTCGCCGGGTGATGATGACCCGACAGTGTCCAGTACCACCCGGGGCCATTCAAAAAAATCCAATCAGTCCCAATCGTTCCTTCGTGACAAACTGGAGGACTTTATTGCCCGGGAAAGTGCATCCGCAGTCGATGACAAGGTGGTTTACAGGGAACGTCGAGCTGGATGGGAGGATATGGTCGAACGTGATTTGTTGCGTCGGTTATGGGTTTATTTTCAGCCTTACCGTTGGCAGATTGGTCTTCTGTTTGTTCATATTCTGATCGCTGTAGCCGTTGGTGTTCTCAACCCATGGCTCGCAAAGGTGATTTTGGATGCCGGAGTGTTGCCGGGTGATACCACCGTGGTGTTTTTATGTGTGGGTGGTTTGCTGATTTCATCACTGTTTGCCAGCTTGAATATGCGGGCCTATAGCCGGCGTACCTACGCAGTGAGCCATCGGGTGATTCATGATTTCCGTAGGGATTGCAACGATGCCATCGAAAGGCTGCATCCCCTTCAGTTCATGGAGGTTGAAGCCCAGCAGGTGGCGACATTGACCCAGGAAAACGTGGCTTCAGTATTGCAACTTTTGAGTAATAACGTGTTGCGTACCGTCGTGGGAGTGGCGGTTTCCTTTGTGTTCCTGATTGTTCTGCTGGTGATCGATTGGCGGATTGCGGCCTTGGGAATCGCCGCGCTGCCGATCAATATGGTACTTCAAATTCGTTACCGTTGGCGATTCCGCCGCACCTGGCATCGCGTCAATGAATACTACTACCACATCAAGGATCTCGTGACCGAGCGGGTTGAACACCATGAAGTATTCCGTGCATTTGGTGTTCATAAGGCGGCAGCCGATCGTACGGATGCATTTATTTATGAAAATCGAAACACGTCCGTGGCTCGCGACTGGATCAGCGCGGATTGGCATTTTTTCGTGGAATTGACCGGGCACCTTTGCAATGTTGGGATCTTTGCACTGACCGGATGGCTTGCTGCTCGCGGTGAGATCAGTCCGGGAATGTTCATGATGCTGGTCTTTATTGCGGCCCAGCTATACCGTCCCATTCTTGATGCCTACGGGGTCCTGATGAACATCCAAGGTGCCCTTTCGCGCGTCAGTGACACACTGGAGTTCGTGGGCCGGGAAAAAGAAACCGTTCATACCCCGCTCGTACCCGAAAGGCATCCAAAGATCCTCAAAGGTCAAATTGAACTTGTGGATGTCAACTTCAGCTATGTTCCTGGCCGAATGGTGCTGGCCAACGTGGATATGTGCATCCATCCGGGCGATCACATCGGATTGATAGGTCGAACCGGTAGTGGGAAAACAACCCTGGCCCGGCTCATCAGTCGTGAGTATGAACCCGATGACGGGACAATCCGGTTCGATGGTTATGACTACCAGGATCTGGATATTGATTGGTTTCGCACGACCCAACTGGCAGTTGTGCTTCAAGATGCGCACATCATCAACTCGCGAATTGGGCATGTCATTCGGATGGGTAAACCGCAGGCATCGATTGATGAGGTCATTGCTGCCGCGAAGCTTGCTGATGCTCATGATTTCATCAACAAACTGCCCGATGGCTATAACACCATGGTCGGTCCGCACGGCATGAAGCTTTCCGGTGGTGAACGCCAGCGACTGGCGATTGCCCGGGCGGCGTTACGCAACCCGCGGATCCTGATCCTCGATGAGGCGACCAGCAACCTTGACAATATTACCGAAACGCGGATCCAAAGGGCCCTAGAACGTCTAATGGCGGACCGCACGACACTGGCAATCAGTCATCGGTGGACAACCTTGCGCCAGTGTTCCCGGATCTATTGTGTTTTGGATAATGGGCAGGTCGCACCGGTTGGGGCCTACGATGACCTGGTAGCCCAGGCTCAGGCCCAGGGCGAGCAGCTCTACGACCACCTTTCACAGGTTTATACGAAGGCGAGTGTGAACCAATGAGCCAGGAACAAGGATCATCCACACCTTTACTCGGCCGACCTGAGCCCCATTTTGCTGAAGGGCAACATTGGCCAAGTGGCGGTTGGTTGGGGCGTATCCTTTGGATCGGTTTTGTATTTATCGTTCTGGTGACCATGGTTTTGGCAAGTACAACGGATATGGTGGTCCAAGTTTCACTGGCTGGGTCAATGGATGGTCCAGGCGGTTTTCCGGATGATGGGCCTGGCAATGTCACCCTGATTTGTCCGGTGGACGAATCGGAGCAGGTCATGGTGGGACATCCCGTTTCCCTTCGTATCGTCGGGGTGGCTGACGATTTGTGGGGCATCATCATGGAGAAAACAATTGAATCCGAAGATTCCCATGTCCGCTTGTCAGTTGCAATCGTGGGCCCGCCAGTTGACCAACCTTTTCCCGCTGGCCAGGGATGCCAGGCCAAGGTAATGATTGGTTTCGTGTCAATGCTTAATGGGTTATGGCAGTTGGCCATCAATCAGAGCCCGACCGCCGCGTACACCGACGTGGAGCGTTTACGGTTGTATATTCCACCAACCCTCCGAGCGTCACGGCAATTCAGACGGATTACTGAAAAGGGCCTGATACCTCGCCCCCGAGATCATTGAATCCTGTAGATGGTTAAAATGTTTATATGACCGCAGTTGACCAACTCGGTAGGTCGCTTGGCGATCTTCGGCTTTCCGTCACGGATCGATGCAACATGCGGTGTACGTATTGCATGCCCCGTGAAATCTTTGGACGGGATTATCAATTCCTTTCCAGGCAGCAGATGCTTTCCTACGAGGAAATCACGCGGCTCGTGAAGTCATTTGTCCAACTGGGAACCCGGAAAGTTCGGATCACCGGAGGTGAGCCGTTGTTAAGGCGTCAACTTCCGCAATTGGTGCAAATGCTTTCGGTCATACCAGGATTGGAAGATCTGACACTTACCACCAATGGCGCCCTATTACAGCAGTATGCACAGGCATTGGCCGATGCCGGACTGCAGAGATTGACAGTAAGCCTTGACGCAGTGGACACGGAGGTGTTCAAGGCCATGACGGATTCGGATATTGCCGTATCGCAGGTCATGGAAGGCATCCAGGCCGCTGAAGATGCAGGTCTGGGGCCGATCAAGATCAACGTGGTGGTTAAAAAGAATGTCAATGACCACCTGGTTGTTGATCTGGCACGTCAATTTCATGGTACCGGTCACATCATTCGCTTTATCGAATATATGGACGTAGGTGCGACCAACGGCTGGCAACTTACTGATGTGGTCCCAGCCGCAATACTTATTGATCGAATTAATGCGGTAATGCCCCTGGAGTCTCTTGAGCCGAATTACCAGGGCGAGGTTGCCCGCCGATGGCGTTACGTGGATGGCGGCGGTGAAGTTGGTTTCATTGCTTCGGTATCACAGCCATTTTGTACAAACTGTACGCGAGCCAGGATCTCAGCTGATGGCAAGGTGTATACCTGCCTGTTTGCATCACAGGGTCATGATCTGCGGCATTTGCTTCGGAGTGGTTCTTCCCCGCATGACCTGACCCAGGCTATTTATTCGATCTGGCGCAGCCGGGAAGATCGCTATTCGGAGCTTCGTGCCGCCCAGGCCTCGTCGCTTTCAAAAGTGGAGATGTCTTATATTGGCGGGTGAGCCCCATTTAATGATTCGATGTCAGGGAAAATAGGTTTATTGAGGTTCATATCATTACTGGACATGCCAATGAGCCGATAGTCATTGGTTGCATGATTAATAGTGCCCGCATGGGTTTTCCCGCATTGCCAAGCATGTAAGTTGAGCAGTCAAATGGAAAACGGCATTCCTGATTCGGGACCATCTGCTTTCGTGGTTGAGAGGCGTGGCGCCGTTCAGATCGTCATTTTTATGGTTGATCACCTGATTGATCAGAGCGTTATCCAGATCGTCGGCAAACAGTTGGAGCAGTTGGTTGTAAAATCTGGCCAGCCGAAGGTAATTGTCGATTTTTCAAACCTTGATCATGTCTCATCAGCAATGCTTGGGGTGCTCGTCGATCTTCATAGAACCGCACAAAAACTGAAGGGTGAAGTACGTCTGGCATCTTTGTCGCCTTCGTTGTCTAATGTGGTCAAGATCAGCCAATTGGGAAAGTTGCTTAAGATATATTCAACCACGCAGGATGCCGCAACAGACCTTTGACGGCGATAATATTCTGATATCCCATAGGATGAACTAATGGCCAAGCATTCGCCCCGCTTCCTCAGGATTGTAGTTGACACCAGGCAACATATCCGGGAGGTGACAATCCAGGACATAAAGCATCGATTGGACCAGGGCGACGTTTTTCACCTGGTGGATGTTCGCGAGGAAAGTGAATGGGCTGCCGGCCATCTGCCCAGCGCAATGCCCATGGGCAAGGGCATCATCGAGCGTGATATTGAAACTGCAATTCCTGATACCGGCGCTGACATTGTCCTGTATTGTGGTGGAGGATTTCGATCAGCATTGGCGGCAGACAACCTGCAGAAGATGGGATATACGAACGTGGTCTCCATGGACGGCGGGTTCCGTGGATGGCAGGAATCCGGTTTCGCAATTGAGTAGAACTAATGAGCCAGACGAGGCTTGCCGCGGATCAACTCGGTCTACTGCATCCTTTCTATCGCGATCATTTGCTTTGCGACATCATGCCGTTTTGGGAGAACCGTACACAGGACACCGAGTGCGGCGGTTACCTGACCTGTTTTGACCAATACGGCAATCAAACCGATACGACAAAGTACACATGGTTCCAGGGTCGCCAACTTTGGATGTTTTCGGCACTGTGCAACCACATACAGCCTTGGGATTTGTGGCGACGGTTAGCCCTATGTGGTCGTGATTTTATTGTCAGCCATGCATACATCGGCGACGGTCGCTGGCACTATCAGCTTGATCGACAGGGGAATCCCCAGCGTGGCAGCATCTCGATTTTTACCGACCTTTTTGTCCTGCAGGGTCTGTGTGAATACGCACAGGTATGCGGCAGTGATCAGGATCTGGCCTTGATCCGTCAGACTTATGACGCCGCTGAAGACAATGTATACAACCCTGACTTCAAGGATATCTTTCATGGCACCTGGAGTCCCCACTTTAAACGCCATGGGATATACATGATTGCCTTGAACACGGCGCAGCTGGCTGAGTCGGTGTTGGGAGCCGAGCGTACCCATCCCTTAATTGACCATTGCCTGGACCAGATTTTAAATGTGTTTGCCAAGGACGAACATGAGGCTTTGTTTGAATCAGTGGGTCGTGACGGTTCATTCGTGGATTGCGATGAAGGTCGGGTTCTTAACCCGGGCCATGCGTTGGAGTCCATGTGGTTTTGCATTGAAGAAGGACGCCGCCGCCAGGACCGGTCGGTCATCGAGCGTGCGGTCCGTATTGCACAATGGATGTATGCCCGTGGTCATGACCGTGAACATGGAGGCGTGGTCTCGTTCCTGGACGCCAGTGGTCGGCCGCCCAGGCAGATGGATTGGCATAAGGAAACCGGTATGTCATGGCACGACAAGTCGTGGTGGGTACATTCGGAGTCACTCTATGC
>Ga0310124_10001629_pt1 | contig 15550 bp, 11 predicted proteins | sample CB11b_AW_Bot5_MG_FD_203507 | JGI IMG/M metagenome (GOLD analysis project Ga0310124, IMG submission 203507) | Marine microbial communities from Western Arctic Ocean, Canada - CB11b_AW_Bot5 | ecosystem: Environmental > Aquatic > Marine > Oceanic | place: Canada: Western Arctic Ocean | collected...
GATTATTTCCGGGCGATAAGCCCCAAGTACTCGCTCTCCTATGCGCTGCGCAACAAGCTCGGCCCCCTGCCCGCCTCCGCGGCGGCGATCAAGGAAGCTGACGGCCAGTGGGAGGCCGCGAAATACAAGCTCCCGGTAAAGGCGAATTTCATGCTCGCCTTTACCTGCGAGTTCACCTCCTGGCTTACGGGCTACGACATGTTGCGCGCCAAGAACAAGGCCAGCAATTTTTCGGAGGCTCCTTCTCTGCGTTCACCCCCCGCTACCGTTCTCAGCCCAGAGCTACTCTCCGCCTTCCCGGACGCGAACACTCGTAAGTGGCTCACGGTCAAGGGGATCCTTGACGGACACGAGACCCATCCAACCGGCGGAAACAAGTCAAGGATCTCGGTCAAGGGAACCATCGAACACAACGTGAATTTTTTCATCTGGCGTCCGGAAGCGAAGAAAGACCTCCAGTCCCTCGCATCCGGCGGCTGGCTGCTGAAGGTCGGAGGCCTCCCGAAATACTACCCCTTCGATATCCACAGGAAGCTGGAGGCGGCCCCACGAGGTCACAAGATAACCCTCATCGGCAGGTTCCTCAGAAACCCCCTGGGCCATCCGAGAAACTGGTTCGAGGTCTGGGACCTGGAGATCGGCTTCAGCCCGGAGCAGGACGAGATGTACAGCGCCCTGCGGGAGCCGGTCGAGATCTCCTTCCCCTCGCTCGAGATCAGGAAGCTCGGAAATTTCCTGCGCTGGTTTGGAATCCGCGTTGAGCTGAAGGGACTCGCCGGCGACAGCAGGCTTAACTTCGAGGCCAGGGGCTGCACCATCGGGCGCCTCATCGACGGGATCGCGAAGACCCTTGGAACGCGATGGTACTGGGACAAGCGCAAGGTTGTCTTCAGCAGGAAAATTTCCGAACAGCAGGCCGCGGACGTCAAGCTGGTACTCAGCCGCCTGCAGAGCGGGGACAGCGGCAAGCTCGTCGTTCGTCCGGCAAGCCAGCCAGCCGCCCAGCCCGTTCCTGCCCGACCGGAAGTCCTTCCCCCTGATGCGGTCTCCCTCGAGGTGCTTGCCGCCAAGGCGCTCCTCTCGATGGACTACGTCCTGGCCGGAAAATGCTACAAGCGGCTCGAGTCCCTGCCTGAAAACCGCTCCAGGTCCAGGGTGCTTCGCAGGCAGCGCTACCGGATCGCTCTCATGTACGAGCTGACCCGGCAGACCCCGGTCAGCCACCTTGTAAGCGCCCCCGACCTCTACGAGATCAACTACCGCAACTCCGCCGGGGAGCTTCTCAGAAGGACCGTCAGGATCCTGCGCCGGGACAAGGAGCACGTCTGGATCCAGTCGGGTTATGGAGAGCAGGCCCGCCTGCGGCGGGCAGGCATCCAGGATGAGAAAACCATCAGCGGTGACCATTGGCGCAAGGCCAAGCGACAGGAACTGCAAAAAAGAAACAGCGAGCTCAGCAAGACCGGCCAGTACGGCTACCTCAACGATCTCTTCTCGCTCGCGCTCTTCGCCAAGACCAACAGGTTGAACACCGAGGGAACGAAATTCCTCGACCGGGCCTTCGCCAGCGAAAACTTCGGCTGGCTGCTGGGCACCTACTTCCCGGACGATGCCGAACGACTTACACGGTATTGGAGGAGGGGCACTGGACGGGCCGACCCCCTGGCAAAGGCCCCGGTGCCGAAAAAGTCCCCGCAGGAGAAGCCAGCTGCGGTTCCCAGCCGCAGCAAGCCTGTCAAGGAGCTCGCCACGAACACACCCCTGCCGCGCGACCCCAGGGCCCTCATGGACTATGGCTTCACTCACTACCGCAAAGGCCGCGAGTACCTGTCCCGCTCGCTGCCGGGGATGGACAACGCCTTAGCGAACAAGAAGCTCGCCCGCGACCATTTTGAGCTTGCCCAAAAAGCTTCCCAGCAATGCCTCAAGCTCAAGCCCAAAGATGCAGCCGCCGGCGACCTGGCGAGAAGGTCGGCGATCATGGTTCATACCTGCGTCAAGGACATGGGCTTCTTTGACTGAGAAGTCGCCCGGAAGAAGCCGGAACCCGCTGCAAGGAGACCCCCTATGGGGTAGAATGAAGTGACGCGCGGGAGTGAATAGGCACCTGGTGGGCCTCCGGGACTTCAAATCCTAGGTATCGTGCGAACAACACGATAGGTGGGTTCGATTCCCATGCACTCCCGCCATTTTTTCTCTCCGGATCCCTTCGGACATGTACGACCTCATCGGCGACATTCACGGGCACGCCACCGAGCTGAAACAGCTGCTGGAAGAGCTCGACTATACGCTTGAAGAGGGCCGCTATCGCCACCCTGGGAGAAAGGTCATCTTCCTCGGTGACTTTATCGACAGGGGCCCGGAAATCCTCGAGGTACTTCAGCTCGTACGGCCGATGATCGATTCAGGAGAAGCGAAGGCGGTCATGGGCAACCATGAATTCAACGCGCTGGCCTACCATACTGAAGATCCCGGGCAACCCGGCAAGCATCTGCGCAGGCACAACCGGAAAAATCACAAGCAGCACCGGGACACCATCGATCAGCTTGATGAAAAAATCGAGGATGCTGTCGAATGGTTCCGTACGCTGCCCATGTGGCTCGAGCTGGAAGATGACGATGGAAACCTCCTCCGAATCGCCCATGCCTCCTGGGATGACCGACAGCTCCAGGTCATCTCCGATTGCCTGGAAAAATACGATGGCGTCACGACCGGATTCCTGGCCGAGGCGAACAGGGAAGACTCTCCGCTCTACGAGGCTGTCGAATGCATCCTCAAGGGCCCTGAGCTTCGCTTGCCGGCCGGACAGGAGAATGTTGACCCGGATGGAGCCGCTCGGAATATGTTTCGTATCCAGTGGTACAGATCCCCGCAGGAGGAGGAGACCTGCGGCAGCTACGCCCTGCCCCCGGGGCAGAACCCGGCTCCATTGACAGCGGAGATGATTCGACAAGACCGGCAAGCCTGCCAGCCCTACGCTCCGGACAATCCACCCGTCTTCGTCGGGCACTACTGGCTCAGGGGAGAGCCCGAGCTGCTCGCGGCCAACGTCGCCTGCGTGGACTACAGCGTCGCCAGGGGAGGCGCTCTCTGCGCCTATAGATGGAATGGCGAACAGAAGCTGGACGCCGGGAACCTGGTCTCCATAGGCGCCATCTCCTGACAACAACTCAGGCTTGGCGTCTTACCCCCGGACTCCAGATGCGAAGGTGACAAACCGGCCCTGATTCCTTACTATTCGTACTCTCAGAGTGAGTGGAAAGGACCCCCTCCATGCCGGTCGAAATCAAGATGCCCCAGATGGGCGAGAGCATCACCGAGGGAACCGTCGTCAAATGGTTTGTCGGTCCCGGCGACAGCATCAAGCGGGATGAGCCCCTGCTCGAGATCTCGACCGACAAGGTGGACACCGAGATTCCATCCCCGGCCAGCGGGTATGTAGCCGAGCTGCTGGTACAGGAGGGAGAAACCGTTCCGGTAGACACCCTGGTGTGCATCCTCAGCGAGGAAAGACTATACCCCGGGAGCGCCGCTGCGGCCGGCGCTGGCGACGAGCCCTCCCGGGCGGACGCCCGGAGCGAGAAGGAAACAGCGGAAGGCGGCGACAAGAGCTGGCTCTCCCCCGCCGTACGGCGCCTGGTGCGCGACAACGGTATCGACGATCCCTCCGAAATCCAGGGAACCGGCGAGGGCGGACGCCTGAGCCGCAAGGACGTGATGCGATACATCGCGAACCGCAAGGGAACCTCGACACCGTCGACTGAAGAGGCCGGACCGGAGCAGGCCGGAGGCGACCGGATCGAACAGATGTCGGTCATGCGCCGTAAGATCGCCGAGCACATGGTTCACTCCAAGAGCACATCCCCCCACGTCTCGACCGTCCACGAGGTCGACTTCACTGATGTCGATCAATTCCGCAAGAAACACAAGGCCGAGTGGCAGGAGCGCGGGGTGAAGCTGACCTACCTCCCCTTCCTCACCCAGGCCGTCGCCCGGGCGCTGAAGGCCTATCCAGACCTGAACGCATCGCTGGTTGATGACAAGATCCACTACAAGGGAGACATCAACATCGGCCTCGCCGTCGCGCTGGACAACGGCCTCGTCGTTCCAGTGCTGCACCACGCGGACAAGCTCAGCATCGCCGAGATCGCCGCGGGAGTCAGCGACCTGGCGGACAGAGCCCGCAACAAGACCCTGAAACCGGAAGAGGTCCAGGGCGGCACCTTCACCATCACCAATCCCGGCGGCTTCGGCACCCTGATCGGAACGCCGATCATCAACCAGCCCCAGTCCGGGATCCTCTGCTTCGGGGCGGTGCAGAAGAGGGTGGTGGTCGTACCCGGAACCGACTCCATCGGAGTTCGCAATATGTCCTACCTGACCCTCACCTTCGACCATCGCCTGATCGACGGCGCCGTGGCCGACCAGTTCATGGAAAGCATCCGCAGGACGATCGAGACCGTCGATTGCACCCTCGACAAATAAGACAAGCCCATGACCAGCCTCAGAAAACCGACAGACGAAACCCTGCTGATCATCAACGACAGCAAGAAGGATTCAGATCTCTTCTACGCTTCCCATTTCCTGGTGGGAGACCCGTTGATCTACATCGAGCATGGAGGCCGTAAATTCCTCCTCGTCAACGACCTCGAATACGGCCGCGCTGAAAAAGAGGCTGATGTCGACGAGGTTGTCGGTACCGCGGAGCTGGAGGCAAAACTCCGCGGGCAGGGAAAGACCGCCCGGCTGACGTCGATCGCCGACCTGTTCCTGCAATCGCAAGGAGGAGCGCAGAAGGTCGCGGTCCCCACCAGCATGCCCTTTGGACAGGCCAGGCAGCTGCGCGAGCTCGGCTATGAGCTCGAATGCCGGGAAGACCCGGTCCTCCCCGAGCGGTGGTTCAAGACCCCCGAAGAGATCGAGCACATCGCGGGCAGCCAGAGGGCCGGCGAGGCTGCGATGGAGCTCGTCATCGAGACCCTGCGCTCGAGCGAAATCAGGGACGACCTGCTCTATCACGACGGCGCGGCGCTGACCTCAGAGGGGCTTCGCAAGATGGCCCAGAAGCTGCTGCTCGATAAGAGCTGCCAGGCGGAGGACATCATCATCGCGGCCGGGGACCAGTGCTGCGATCCCCACAACCGCGGCACTGGCCCCATACCCGCCAACCAGACGATTATTATCGACATCTTTCCCCAGTCGGAAGAGACCCGCTACTGGGGCGACATGACGCGTACAGTGGTCCGGGGCAAGGCCTCCGATGAGGCCAGGAAGCTCTACCAGGACGTATTCGATGCCCAGGATGGCGCCATCAAGCAGCTCAGGGACGGTGCCTGCGGAAAAGAGATCCACCAGGGTATCGTCGAGCTCTTTGAATCCCGCGGAAACAAGACCGAGGAGCGCGACGGCAGCAAGGTAGGCTTCTTCCATGGAACGGGCCACGGCGTGGGACTCGACATCCACGAAAACCCGAGGCTTGGAAAGGTCGGCCACGAGCTCAAGGCCGGCCACGTTATCACCATCGAGCCCGGGCTCTACTACCCCGGCGTCGGTGGAGTTCGCATCGAGGATCTCCTGGTTGTTACCGAGGATGGGCATCACAACCTGACGAGCTTCCCCAAGGGACTGGAGACCTTCGAGATCTGAGACGCCGGTCCTCCGGCTGCCCTCAATCGCGCGGGTCCTGCAGGAGCTTGAGCATCGCAGCCATCCGGTTCATACGCCGCCTGTCGCTGCCGTCATGGTAGACATTGAGCAGGTTGCCAAGCATTCGGCAGAGAATCACCCGGTCGTCTACCGCCTCGAGGAGCTCCTCCCGGAAGCTCTCCCCACTTGATTCGAGCAGCTCAACGCACTCCCTGACATTGAGCAGGCGGCCGCCGTAAAAGGGGTCGAGGAACATCTCCGCCTTCTTGCCGGTTTCCGCGGAATCGAATTTCAGGATGAAATGCCCTGGAAGAGCGACCCCGTGAAGAGGCAGGCCGCAACGGCGGGCGACGAGCAGGTACAGCACCGAGAGGCTGATGGGGATGCCCAGCTTCGTCTCGAGGATCCTGTTCAGGTAGCTGTTGTCAGCCTCGTAGTAGCCCTCCTCGTTACCCTTGAAGCCGGCCTCCTTCGACAAGAGCTCGACGAGGGAGGCCAGGCGGGCATCGACTCCGGCTGCTGTGTGCGAGCGGCTCTCGAGCGCGCAGGCGAATTCATCGAGGACCCTGGAGCAGGCCCCCGGGTCAAGCTCGGGGTATTCACTTCGGGCGATGAGAAGAGCGCCTGTCTCGAGATCCGGAGCGGGGCCCCGGCAGAACTGAAGCCACTCCTTGAACACTTCCCGGCGATGGTATTCGAGCGCGAAGCTCCCTGCCTGCCTCTTCACCTCCGGGTCATCGGAGGCCTCCGCCGCCGCCTCAGCGCTCTCGATCGCCTCCTTGCCCAGCTTCTCGAGATGGCCCCAGACCTGTGAGCGGATATCGATGTCATCATCTCCAAGAAGATGAATCAGCGCCTCGGTCCGGGTGCGGGGCGTGTTACCGGCCGTTCCGGAATCCGTCTCGATGTCATCCGCCATGCTCATGGTTCACTTTTTACCTTTTTTCCGGCCCGGGTTCGAGAACTCAAAAGGAGATTCCTCCACCCCGCGGGCGCGCGGAACAAACCTGGTTTATTTGCGGGATTTTCCCGATCGAAATGTGGGTGAAGAGTAAAATGCCGCGAGATCGGAGCCTTCCATCCATGCAACCTGAACAATTAGAGATTTCCGGGACCCTCAGGAACTTCCTTCGCCTCGGCGTGGTCTTTCTCGAAGACATAACGAATGGTCCCCCCGCAGATGGGCTGACGCTCGAATTGGAGGAGCTCTGCGGGGAGCTGCGGCTCAGCTGCGCGACTCGCAAGCCCACAGAGATCGAGGCTGTCGCGCGCACCAGGAAGCTCTATCGCCGCATTGGAATGGACCCCACCAGGGACCGTCCAAGCTCTGAGCGGCTCCTGCGCAGAGCTCTCAAAGAGCAGCCCCTGCCCAGGATCAACAGGCTGGTTGACTGCATCAACCTGGTCAGTCTCAAGCTGCAATGCCCCCTGGGACTCTATGACTGGGACGCGATCAGTCCGCCGATCGCCGTGCGGGTCGGCCGGCCCGGTGAAGAATTCGAGGCGATCCATGACCGCCCGATGAACCTGGAGGGCCGCTTCGTCTGCGTCGACCGGGAAGGTCCCTTCGGCAATCCCAGCCACGATTCTCACAGGACCCGGGTCACCTCCGAAACCAGGCGAGCGCTCGCGGTCTGCTGGTCCCCCTCCGAGAACCCTCGCCGTTATATCGACTCCGTACTCGAAGAGATCACCCGGGTAGCCGGGGAGTACTGCGGAGCGCGTCTCGCCGCCAGCGCCATCATCTGAAGAGTCTTTCGGCGATAAGCGATTGAGACAGGAACCGCATCTGTCTATCCTTGGAGAGGATCCAGGAGAAGGAGAGACTCTCAATGCAGCAACATCTATTACAGGGGGATCCCGCCCCGGACTTTACCCTCACGACCCCCCATGATGTCGAGATCTCGCTGCACCCGACCCTCCTGAAGGGACCTGTCCTGCTGGAGTTCATCCGCGGCACCTGGGACCCGGCCTCCAGGGAACGGATCGCAGAGCTGGCCGGCTCCAGGGATCAATTCCGCGAGCTCAAGGGAACCCCCCTGGTCGTTTCCTGCGAGGAGGCCGACGGCGCCGGCAAGTTCCTCGACGCGGGAACCTGTCCCTTCAGCCTGCTCATCGATGCTCACCTTGAAGCGAGCCGGGCCTTCGGAGTCTTCCAGAAGTTCTCCTGGGGAGCCGTCAATGTCGCGCGGCCGGCAAGCTTCATCATCGACCGCTGCGGCTTTGTCCGCCACAGCCGTGCGGGATCCTCACCCATCGATGCCGCTCCAGTCGAGACGCTGCTGGAAAAATTTGACTCGTTGCGAAAAGAGGAGGAGAGCCGGGATCAGGCCTGACCCCCTCTCTCCAGAACGGCGAGAAGCCGGGAGTAATCTTCCGGAGTGTCGAGATCCTCCACCACCCCCGGGTTGGCCGAGGGGACGTATTGAACCTTCGCGGAGCGAACCACGTCGCGGGCCGTCTTGCCTTCCTCCAGCTCGAGAAAGCTGCCGGCCAGGGCGCTCCGGCAGAGGATCGGGTGACCGTGGCGCTCCCCACAGACCGGCTGCAGAAGGTCGGCTCCCTCACCTTGCGCGGAGACAGCGGCATCGGCGAGAGCGCGATAGTCGGCCTCGCCCGCGAGAGGATAATCAACCGGATGAATGAAAAACCACTCGGGCACCCCTCCCGGCAGCGCGGCCAGCCTCTTGAGTCCCAGCTTGAGCGAATCGATCTGCTCGCTGGCCGGATCCTCGTTCACCACCAGCTCGACACCTCGCTCCCCTGCGGGCAGGAAGGCCTCCATCACGTCAGCCAGGGCGGGGTTCACCACCACGACGCTCACCCCGGTCACGGCCGCCCCCGCCGCGAAAACCAGCTCGATCACGCTTTGCTCTCCGAAGGGCAGCAGCGCCTTCGGCTGCCCCATCCGTGCCGCCTGTCCGGCGGCGAGTATGACCCGCCCGAAACGCGTCGTGGCTCCTCCCTGCTCCATCATGGTTTCAATCCCCCCCCTCCCCTGGTGACGCGAAAAAATTCTTCCACCCTCTCCACCACCGCCGCGCAGGATGAGGCGAAGCAGTCAACCGGCGGCAGGGATTCCATGAAGGTCTTTCCGTAGCGCCGGGTGAGGATCCTCTGGTCAAGAACCGAGATAACTCCCAGGTCCGTCTTCGAGCGAACCAGGCGGCCGAAACCCTGCTTGAAGCGAAGAACGGCCTGGGGAATCGTATAGTTCTTGAAGGCGTTGATTCCCTTCGCGGTCAGCTCCTCTAGGCGAGCCTCCTGCAGGGGCTCGGTCGGAACCCTGAACGGCAGCCGGGTGATGATGACCTGCTCGAGCGCGCTCCCCCTGACATCGACGCCCTCCCAGAAGCTGTCGGTTCCAAAAAGTACTCCATTGTCGCTGCTGGAGAATCTCGCGAGCAGCTCGGAGCGCTGGGTCTGCCCCTGGGCCATGGGATGAAAGCCCAGCTCCACGAGGGGTTTCTCGAGGCGCTTGTACATCCTGCCAAGCAGGGCGTAGGAGGTGAAGAGCACGAAGGCTCTTCCCTTGCTGGCCTTCAACAGGTCAAAGAGGACCTCCGGCAGGCCCTCCTCGTAGCCCGCCTGGTCAGGGGCGGGCAGATCGGTTGGAACCACCATCAGGGCCTGGCGCTTGAAATCGAAGGGAGACTCAAAACGCTTGAAGGAGAAGCGGTCGGCGGGGAGCTCGAGAAAGCCCAGCCTCTCACCGAGAAAATCAGGACGCCCGGCGACCGAGAGCGTGGCCGAGGTGAGGATCACGGCATCCAGCACATCAAAGAGCGCGTCGCGCAGGTCGGCAGCAATCGAGATCGGGGCGACGGAGAACCCGAGAGCGGCGCCGTCCTCCCTCCCCCGGGCCTCGCGGTAGTCGAGCCAGCGTACCTGGGAATCATCCTTGAGATCATTGAAGCGGGAGAAACCGGCGAGAGTTGAGGCCATGCGGTTACCGAAGCTCTCCAGCTCGAGCAGGATGCTCCTCTGAACATCCTCGTGTACAGTCGAGTTCTCGACGGTCGCGCGTGCCTTGTCGTTCAGGCGGCAGATCTGCTCGAGATCGCCGCGGATTCCAAGCAGGTAGTCCCGGATGGAATTCCAGAGATCCCACCGCTCAGGATCGGGCTGGTAGCGCATCGTCCGGCTCGCCCCCCCCCCGGAGCTTTCCTCCAGGGACAGCCACTCGGCCTTCAGCAATTCCTCCAGGTCACCAAACTGGTCATCAATGGAGATGGCGATATCGCGCAGCTGAACGGCGTAGTCCTTCTCGATGGACTCAGCGGCCACGGGATCGCTGTTCTGACGCAGCTTTCTCGCCAGCAGCACCAGGGTGCCCTGGTCCTTTCGCATGGCCCTCATCCGTCCCAGGCGCTGGCGAATGCCGCGCCTGGAGAACCGGGCGCCGAGATGCTCGCTGGCGACATCCTCGAGGTGCTGGGCCTCGTCAAAGACCACCCTGGAATAGCCCGGCAGGATCAGGTCGAGCTGGTAATCCCCGGCCTGCCTCCTCACCGCGAGATCGGCGAAGAAGAGATGATGGTTGGCGACCACCACCTGGCAGCGGCTCGCCTTCCGCCTCGCCTGGTAATAGAAGCACTCCTGGTAGAACTCGCAGTTGACCTTGAGGGACTTGTCGGTCTCCGAGAGGATCTTCTCCCAGACCCGCTGGGGCGGCTTCCAGGAGAGATCCGCGAGGCTGCCATCCCCGGAGGTATTGGCCCACTCGATGAGATCGCGAAGCAGTCCCTGGTCCTCCGTATCCTCCGGGACCAGGTCGAATTGCTCAGGAGCCTCCTTGACCCTGCGCTTGCAGGCGTAGTTGGCGCGCCCCTTGATGAGCGCGAACTCGAAATCGACAGGCAGGATTCCCGCGAGAAAGGGAAGATCCTTCGACACCAGCTGTTCCTGCAGGTTGATGGTGCCGGTGGAAACGATCACCCGCTGCCTGTTCTTGACCGCCCAGAGGATACTGGGCACCAGGTAGGCGAAGCTCTTGCCAATGCCGGTGCCGGCCTCCGCGGCAACCACCCGGTTCTCGTTCAGCGAGCGGGCCACCTCGACGGCCATCTCCACCTGGCCCTCACGGCTCTCAAAACCATCGAGCCGCTTCGAGAGCACTCCCCCTGGACCGAGAATGCCGCGCACCTCCTCGAGGTCGACCGGCTGGTGCTCGTCGCGGACGAACGGCTTGACCACGAGGTAATTCCGCATCGCCTCATTGTCAATGATGACAAAACCCACCTGCCGGTTGCCCAGCTCGGAGGCCACAGCGAGGTCAGCCTGGCTGGGCTGCAGGTCTCCGCCCGGATGGTTGTGGATCGCCAGGTCCCAGCTCTCGGCTCCGGCGAGGATGGCCGGCACCGAGACGTTGTTTCCGCGCGCGAAGACCTCGACCTCGACGAGACTGGCAACCGCCTGGGACTCGTCCCAGCGCACCTTCCCCAGGAAATAGACCTCGTTCCCCCCAGCCTGGGCGATGGCTTCGCGGAGAAAGCCCGCCGCTTCAGAAGGGATTTCGAGTTCAACCTGCTTCATCTTCCAGGCTCTTACCTGTAAAAAAAAATACGCTGGCTCCCTCAACAGCGGAAACCGGGGAAAAAGATTATATTCAGCACGGGGTCGAATGTCTGCATGCGCTCCAGCTGGAAACCGCTGTCCCCGGGTGCCGCCCGGGGCGGGCGGGCATGACACGCTGCCAAGCGCTCTTTACATCAGAGGGAGAGCGGGCGCCAACACGCCGTCCATCTAAGTCCTTTTAAAACTATACTTTAGGTAGGCGTGACGATTTCCTTCCAAGCGGAACGACAATTGCGTTTAAAGAAAGGCGCTCCCACGAAGAGTACTTGTTACGGGAGTTAGGAGAAGGATCATCAGCTTCAGGCGACCCGGCCTTGTCGGCCGGAAAAGCGCTCGACTGAATCTTCTAACAACTCTGAGCTGGGAACCTCGATACCGTTTCTCTGTTCCGGGCGGCTCCGGCCGCCCGGGAACTTCAATCCTTCAGCCAATCCAATGAGCCTTTCCTGGCCGGACCCATCGGCGCCCTGATGTGAACCCCCGAAGCCAACCCTCCGTGTTCACAACCACCGGCGAGCGTCGCATGGGTCCTTCTTATATAAGAAGTTCCCGCGCACGCAGACCGGCGATGACCTTCTCCATGACCCGGGCCTTGTTGAGCACGTAGTAGTGAATCCCCTCGACACCGGCCTCCAGGAGACCTGAGCACTGCTCGATGCACCAGTCCACCCCGACCTCGGCCGCGGCCTCCGGATCGGTGCCGGCCGCCTCCAGGCGCCGCTGCAGTTCGGCCGGGATCTCGGCCCCGCAGAGCCCGGCGATCTTTTCCACCTGTGCCTGGGAATGAATCGGCAACAAACCTGGAATCACGGGGCAGGTGATCCCTCTCTTGCGGACCTCCTCCAGAAACAGGAAGAAGCATTCGTTGTCGTAAAAAAGCTGGGTGATGACGACATCAGCGCCGCTCTCCACCTTCCTTGCGAGATTGGAAAGGTCGGTGTCCATGTCCGGCGCCTCGACGTGCTTCTCCGGGTAACCGCCAACGGCGATATCGAAGCCGCCCCTCGAGCGTATGTGCTCGACAAGCTCGTTGGCGTAGGAGAAGCCGCCCTTGACCGGCTGGAAGCTGTCCTGCCCCCGGGGTGGATCACCTCGCAGGGCGACAATGTTCTCGATCCCGTGACGGTGAATGTGATCGAGCTGCGCGTCGACCTGGTCGCTGTGAGCGCCGACACAGGTCAGGTGACAGGCGCACTCGAGCTCGAATTCATTGTGGATCATCGAGGCGATCTCCACGGTGCGGATCCTCGTGGTGCCCATCGCGCCATAGGTAACCGTCATGAAGCGGGGATCCAGGGCGACCAGGTTCGGCAACACCTCCCGCAGGCTGTCCATCCCCCGGCCGGTCTTCGGAGGAAAGACCTCGAATGAGATTACCGGGGAGTCCGCGGTGGAGTATATCTCAGAGAATCTCATTTCTGCCCCACAGTTAACTCAGGCGACGTCAACCAGACCGGGTATCTCAATTCCGCGCGGAACAGCGTCGCCTCACGCGCCCCGCGCGAGTCCGCGGCGCGCTCAACTGCAAGGAGCTCAGCCACTCTTGGAAATCTTCAGCCGGGCCCGGGCAACGGAAAGCGCGCGGGAGTACTTCTCGCGATCCTCGACACTCGAACCCGACTCCGGGGGCGAGCTCTCGAGCTCGGAAAGGTCCGTCCTCGCAGCTTCGGCATCGAGGTCAGCCACTGCCTGGGCCTCGACCGCGAGCACCGTAACGCGGCCATCCACCACCTGGACAAAGCCTCCATTGACAAAGAAGGCCTGCTTGCCGCCGTCCTCGAAGGCGACCCGCAATTCACCGAAGCCGAGGCTCCCTACAAGCGGGGCATGCCTGGGGAGAAAGCCCATCTCTCCATCAGCGGCCGGTACGGTCACCGCCTCGACGGCGCCTTCAAAAACCAGCTCTTCGGGTGTGGTAACGGTGCAATCAAGCGGCATCTGATCAATTATCCTCGGCCAGGAGCTTCTCGCCCTTCTCGACGGCCTCTTCGATGCTGCCGACATACATGAAGGCACCCATCGGGAGGTGATCCCATTTTCCTTCGACCAGCTCCTTGAAGCTGCGCACGGTATCCTGGATAGAAACGTACTTGCCATCGAGGTTGGTGAAGGCCTTCGCCACGGCGAAAGGCTGCGAGAAGAAGCGCTCGATACGCCGCGCCCTCTCGACCAGCACCTTATCGTCTTCGCTCAGCTCGTCCATACCGAGGATCGCGATGATGTCCTGCAGATCCTTGTAGCGCTGCAGGATCTGGAGAACCCTCTGGGCAATCGCGTAGTGCTCTTCGCCCACGTGCTCGGCTGTCAGGATTCGCGAGGAGGACTTCAGCGGATCGATCGCCGGGTAGATACCCTTCTCGGAGATTGAACGGTCAAGCACGGTGATCGCGTCAAGGTGGCTGAAGGCGGTGGCCGGAGCCGGGTCGGTGAGGTCATCGGCCGGAACGTAGATGGCCTGCACACTGGTGATCGAGCCGTCCTTGGTCGAGGTGATCCTCTCCTGCAATTCTCCCATCTCCGTGGCCAGGGTGGGCTGGTAGCCTACCGCCGAGGGCATACGGCCGAGCAGGGCCGACACCTCGGATCCCGCCTGGGAGAAACGGAAGATGTTATCGACGAAGAGCAGCACGTCCGAGCCGCTCTGATCGCGGAAATACTCCGCCATGGTCAGCGCGGAAAGAGCGACCCTGAGGCGGGCCCCGGGCGGCTCGTTCATCTGACCGAAGACCAGGACGGTCTTCGAGAGGACGGAGGTCGTCGTGCCGTCGGGTTGTTCGATCACGGCGTCCTTCATCTCGTTCCAGAGGTCGTTACCCTCACGGGTACGCTCGCCCACTCCGGCGAAACACGAGTAGCCGCCGTGCTTGGTGGCTACGTTGTTGATTAATTCCTGGATCAGGACGGTCTTACCCAGTCCCGCTCCGCCAAACAGGCCGGTCTTGCCGCCCTTGGAATAGGGAGTGAGCATGTCGACAACCTTGATACCTGTCTCGAAGACCTCTGTTCTCGGGCTCAGCTGATCAAACTTCGGCGGCTCGGCATGGATCGGACGGCGCTCCTTCGTCTCGACCGCGCCGCCCTTGTCGACCGGGTCGCCCAGCAGGTTGAATACCCGGCCCAGGGTCTCCTCGCCGACCGGCACCGAGATGGGCGCGCCGGTATCGACAACATCGGCGTTGCGCACCAGACCGTCGGTGGCACCCATGGCCACGGCCCGGATCCGGTTGCCGCCGAGATGCTGTTGAACCTCACAGACCAGCTTGACCACTTCACCATCCCTCTCGAAATTGACCTCGAGGGCGTTGAAGATCTGAGGGAGATGGTCTCCCGGGAACTCGGCATCGATAGTCGCCCCGATGATCTGGACGATCTTTCCTGTAACTGTGCTCGAAGTAGCTGCTTTTGCGCTCATTGTTCTAACGGGCTCTTTCCTGTGAACACGCCGCGAACCTCAGTCGAGGGCCTCGGCACCTCCTACAATTTCCATAATCTGCTGAGTAATACTCGCCTGCCGCTCACGGTTGTACTTACCTGTATAGAAGCGGGTCAGCTCGCCCGCGTTATCCGTGGCGAGCTTCATGGCCACCCGGCGAGCAACCTGTTCACCCGCGGCGGCCTCGAGCAGAAGTCGGTACAAAGTATGCTTGACTGAAAACGGCAATAAGTCTTCGAGGATCCGCTCCGGGTCCGGCTCGAAGATGAAATCCGTGTTTTGCTGGGCAGCCTCCCCGTCATCATCGCCGCCTGTCTCAGGCGGCACGATCGGCAGGAGCTGGAAAAGATCGGCCTGCTGAACGACCGCCGAATGGTAGCGTGTGACGGCAACCATCACCCTGTCCACCTCGCCCTTGCGGAAGCTCTCGATAAAACCATCCGCGATCTCCGCTGCCTGGGAGAAGGATGGCTTATCCTCGATGTCGGTGCGTTTCTCCGCGACCTCGACCTTGCGGAACCGGAAGCGGGAAATTCCCTTCTTGCCGACCATCAGGACGTGGGCCTCACGCCCCTCGGCCTGCTCCGCACGAACCCATTTTTCGGCCAGGTTGGCGACGTTGGCATTGTAGCCGCCGCAGAGACCGCGGTTGGCCGTCACCACCAGCAGGGCGCTCTTCTGGATCTTCTCCTTCTCACGGACAAGGAAGTGGTCCACGTTCTGCCCGCCGGTGAGGCTGTTGAGAAGCTCGGTGAGCTTGCTCGAATAGGGAGTCGAAGCCTCTACCCTGTCGATCGTCTGCTTGCTCTTGGCAGCGGCGACCATCTCCATCGTCCGGGTGATCTTCCGGGTGTTGGAGATCGAGGTGATCTTCTTCTTGATGTCCTTAAGACC
>Ga0310124_10001630_pt1 | contig 15544 bp, 9 predicted proteins | sample CB11b_AW_Bot5_MG_FD_203507 | JGI IMG/M metagenome (GOLD analysis project Ga0310124, IMG submission 203507) | Marine microbial communities from Western Arctic Ocean, Canada - CB11b_AW_Bot5 | ecosystem: Environmental > Aquatic > Marine > Oceanic | place: Canada: Western Arctic Ocean | collected...
GTGTATTGCGGGTGTGGTCCTCGAAGGTGCGGATACCACGCTCACAGAGGATCACGTTTTGATTGCCAGCTGCGAGAATATACTCGGAGGCCTGGAGATATTCGTCAATGGTCATGGACATGCCGCGTTTGTACAGCACAGGCTTGGGTTGGCGGCCGACAGCTTCGAGTAGTTTGTAATTCTGAGCGTTGCGTGTACCTATTTGTAAACAGTCGGCGTACTTGGCGACCAGATCGACCTCTGCGGGGGTGAGCACCTCCGTCACCACAGCCAACCCCGTTTCCTTGCGGGCCTCCGCCAGCAGTTTCAGGCCGTCTTCGCCGAGCCCCTGGAACGAGTAGGGGTTTGTTCTGGGCTTGAACGCTCCGCCACGCAAGGCAGTAGCGCCGGCCTGCTGGACCAACTTGGCCGATTCCATGATCTGCTCTTGGCTTTCAACGCTGCACGGTCCGGCGATGATAGGCACCAACTCGCCGCCGATCATGCAAGAATCACCCAAAGTCACCTGCGTGGGTTGCCGCCTGCTTTCTCGCGAGGCTATCTTGTAAGGCGCCAAAATGGGTACGACACGATCCACGCCGGGGCACAACTCGAAAGCGGTGCGGTCTTTCTTGCGATCGTCGCCGATCACCGCCACTACCGTCAGGTCGGTGCCGACGATCACATGATCCTTCAGGTCCATCTCCCGCACCATCGACGCCACATACTCCACCTGTTGCTCGGTGGCGTCGGGTCGCATGACAATTATCATGACCAGTCTCCTTGCAGGGCTATGTAACTATCGCATCAATCCTCTGCTCAAATAAAAAAACCCTGACGCTTGCCGCATCAGGGTCTTTGTTTTGCTGTGGTTGTTCACCTGCTCAGTGACGACAGTGACCCAGATACGGTTTGGAGGCCGCAAACCAAAAAAACCCGAAAAAGCTACCCCCATCGTGTTGCATGGATCAATTATGGCCGACCGATGACCACTTGTCAAGAAAAATTAAGTTGCCGATCGAGGTCTGGAGCAACCGGAAACCGTGCAGATTACCGATAAGCCTCGGAGTGATCTGCAGTACGCACGCATCAGGTTGTTTTGGCATGAATTGATCGTGTGTGCCAACTCGTCGAGGCGCTCCAGGTATTGCACAATCGACTGCCAGTTGTGGTCGATGTCGGGTACGGGCACAAATGTCGGATGAACTCACATTTGACTTGGACTCGGTTCAGGGGGCAAGGTCACTCCTGTCGATCGAGAGATTAACGGTATGATCATGTCGGGGAATGATCCATGGCCAACGGTTTTCTTATTCAGGGCGGCGAGGTGTACGACGGTAGCGGGGGCCCGGCGTTGTCTGCAGACGTACGTCTGCAGGGAGAGAAAATCGTCGAGATCGGACCGAACCTGGCGGACCAAGGTGATCACACCATCGACGCAACGGGTAGGATCGTCTGCCCCGGTCTGATCGATTTGCACGTCCACGCCTATGGCAAGATGGGCGTCTACAGCGTAGACCCCGAAGATATAGGCCTGCGCACGGGCGTGACGACCATGCTCGATTTCGGGACAGCCGGTTGTTTGAACTACGGTCCATTTGCAGAGAGCGTCATGTCCAACGCCCGCGAGGATGTTTACGCACTGCTTAACATTGCTCAGTACGGCGTACAGGGGCAACCGACCGTTGAGCCGTTCATCGGCGACTTGTTTGAGATTGAACGCCTGCATGTGCCCAGCGCCGTCGATTGCATCGAGCGTTACCCGCAGCGGATACTGGGTACGAAAGTGCGTCTGACTGCGGCGCTGGCCCGCAACCGTATCGAACACGAACGGGCGGGGTTCCGTGGTGCGTTGGAAGTAGCTGAGGTGACGGGGAGGTCGTGCATGGTGCATCACGTGCGATCGGCATTGACTCCACAAGAAGTGCTCAGCCAACTGCGTGCCGGCGATGTCTACACGCATACGTACAACGGCTGGGAACATCGCCCGTTCGACGAATCAGACGCGACGCCGCTGCAAGCAACTCTCGACGCACGGCAGCGTGGCGTGATCTTCGACGTTGGCCACGGAGAGGGCAGCTTCGTTTGGCGCATTGCCGAGCCTGCCTGTCAGCAGCACGGCTTCTGGCCCGACACCATCAGCACCGACCTGCACCGCTTTAACATCTACGGACCGGTTTACGACATGCCAACCACCATGACAAAATTTCTGCAACTGGGCCTGCCCATGCAGAACGTCATTGAGAAATCGACCCGTGCACCAGCCCGTGTCATGAAGCTGGACGATCGTATCGGTCTGCTCAGCCCCGGTTACCAAGCGGACGTGACCATGCTCCGCCTGATCGACGGCCCATTCGAATTGTACGACGTCGAGCAAGAGGTACGCCTAGCGCCACAACGGCTCTTGCCGGTGATGGTCTTCAAATGCGGCCATCGCTACCCATGCAGCGGCACGTTCTTGCAAACACCCGAGTTCAGTCGTGCGATAGAATCTAGCGCCATGGAACCGGAAAGCAAATGATCAATGATGAACGAATTCTGATGCCAGCCTCTGGCAGCGCAATTAAGACGCTATTTACTTCAAGTAGTCATACACGACTTTTCATTTCGCTAATCATTCATTATTGAGCTATTCGGTTGGCTAGGTCGTTTCCCGTGCCGCAGGCGACAAAATCAAACGATTGCTTGTCCGACATTTCCCCTATGACGTCAGCCCGGTTCCGCCGCCGGGGCAGGATACTTTGGCGTCTTGCCTTGCAGCACTGTCACGATATCGCGCACTACCCAACCCATATTCAACATCGCGGTGGCCGTTCGAGACGCGGTGTGCGGCAGCAGGCGCACGTTTGAAACTCCATACAACGGATAATCGGGTGGAATCGGTTCCTGGTCATGTACGTCCAGCACAGCTCGGCCACCGGTGGCCGCTGCTTTTTTGGCCCATGTGGCTAACGCATCACGGTCGATAAGTATGCCCCGTGCAGCGTTGACCAGTAGGACGTCTGATTTCATCTGCGATAACGCTTCGGCCCCAACGATATGGTGGTTGGCTGCACGCCCATCAATGTGAATCGTCACTATATCACTGTCGGCGTATAGCGCAGGCTTGTCAACAAACTCAAACGGGTAATCGACTGCCTGGCGTAACTGTGATTCGGGTAACAGATCGTTGACCAGCAGTTTCATGCCCAAGGCGGCAGCAACCCGGCCGAGTTTTTTGCCAATACGACCGAAACCGAGGATACCTAGGGTAAGTTGGTCCAGTTGTGTGCCCAGTTTGTGCTTGCGGTAGTGGTGGAACTTCGCCGCATCGATTGGCTCGGTGATCGTTATTCGCGGACGCAGGTCATCGAGTATCAGTGCCAGGGTGTATTCGACGACAGCCTGCGAATTGGCCTCGGGCGTATAGACCACTTCAACCCCACGCCTCCGGCATGCCTCCACATTCACGTTGTCCAGCCCCACGCCTGCCCTCCCGACAACTTTCAGTTGCGGCGCGCGGTCGAGTAACGCTTCGTTGATAATTGTGTAGGTGCGAACCACCAGAGCATCCGCCTGGGGCAGGGCCTGTTCCAGCGCGCCAGCTTGTTCATAATTTGCCCAACTGACCTCAGCGTGCTGCGCCAGCCAGTCAGCGCATGGCTGTTCTAGAGATTCAGTAACAAGAACTTTGGCCATATCCATCAATACGTGAAAATAATAGAGCGATTCAGAGCGTAATTAGTATAAGTTGGTGCTGCAAACGAGCAACTATTGTCGGATAAGGCTGTTCTCGGAACGTTCGGCAACTCCTGCTAGAATCTGTAGACATGCGTCGAGCAAAGAAAACCACGTTACTGCCTCGCAATAAACTGTGCGTCGGTGATTGCGTTGACCTTATGGGTGGCTGGCCCGAGGCGGACGTAGACCTGATATTTGCCGATCCGCCTTACAACATTGGTTACAAGTACGATCAGTATGAAGACAAGCGTGACGATGGTGACTATATTGCCTGGACGAAAAACTGGATCACTGCTTGCGCCCGTCTTTTAAAGCCGAGCGGATCGCTATACATCTTAATTGGTGACGAATATGCTGCCGAGGTCCGCTTGCACCTTAAACGGCTGGAAAGCGATTGCACTCTGGCCATGCGCAACTGGATCATCTGGCACTACACGTTCGGCCAGAATTGCAAGGTTAAGTTCAACCGCTCGCATGCGCACTTGTTGTATTGCGTGGGTCCGGCTGTCTTTAACCAGGGCGGCAAGGGCAGGGCGCCCCAGTTGCCGTTTACGTTTAACCGTCAGGTGATCGCTGTGCCCAGTGCCCGCCAGACAACCTACAGGGACGCCCGCGCCAATCCCGCGGGCAAACTGCCAGACGATACCTGGTACCTGCGTCCGCAGGAGTCAGACGGCAGCTACTTCAGGCCCGGTGAGGATACCTGGTACGTATCGCGCCTTTGCGGGACGTTCAAGGAGCGGCAGGGTTGGCACCCCTGTCAACTACCCGAGTCGCTGCTTGAGCGGATCATCAAGGTTAGTTCCAACCCGCACGATCTGGTGTTTGACCCGTTTACGGGTAGTGGCACGACGTTAGCCGTTGCCGCCCGGTTGGATCGCAACTGGCTTGGTTGCGAATTGAGCAGGGAATATGCCGACAAGGCACAAAAACGCATCGAGCATGTGGTGGCTACCGGGCAGGCCATGCAGACCACCTACGACGACAAAGGCATTGTTGCCGGCAAGCCGAAGAAAAAGCGAGAACCCCATCGGTCGAAGGTGGAAACACTTACTGGGGACCCATGAGTTGACAGGTGGCATGGCCTAGCATGGCCTGGTCGATGCGGCGGGGCAAGTCCTGGTCCACCTTGACGCGCAGTCCCCTTAGTTGCAGCAGGGCCACGCAGCCTTCCTGATGCACTTCGATGTACACATCCTTGCCCCCGCCGAGACCGTTGTCCGGGGTGGTCGCCGGGCTTGATTCATTGAGCAGTTGCTTTAGGCACTCAAGCTTATCACCCGCAAGCGTGGCGGCATTGCCATGGCTGTCAGTCTTGTTGTGGTCGAAAATAATTTTGACCGACTTGGTCAAGATTTCGCTGGCTCGTTCGATGGGAACGATGTGTTCTACGATGATGCTCGGCTCCTCCCGCCGTCGGTCTACCTTTCCTATCAAAAAAACGATGCGGTCAGCTTCCAGCAAGGGCGAGGCAATCTCGTACGCATCGGAGAAGACGACGCCGTCAACCGATCCGGTGTCGTCTTCAAGTGTAATCATGGCCATCTTCTGTCCGGCGCTGCGACCCTTGCTTACCGTGGTTATTCGTGGTTTTGCCAGCATGCCACCGATAGTCACGGGCGCTCCGGTTGCCAATGCAGCGATGTCCGACGTGGTTGTGTTGCTGTACTGCTTGAGGGTGTGGCGATGTTGGTCGCGAGGGTGGCTCGAGGCATACAAGCCCAGCACCGATTTTTCATGGGTGAGCATTTGTGCATTGGACCACAGTTTCACATCCGGCAGCGGCGGGTTTTGTGCCGTGTCAGCGGCATCTTTTTCGTCCAAGGAATCTAACAGGTTCAGTTGCCCCGTGTCACGATCTGCCGCAGCGCTTTGGCCTGCTGCAATCATGTCGTCCAAGGCAGTCACCATCGCGGCCCGCTCGTTGATGCTGTGCACCGCATCGAATGCCCCGCATTTGATAAACGCATCAATCATGGCGCGATTGACCGTTGTAAGCGGAACTCGCAGGCAGAAATCCCACAAGCTCGCAAACGGTCCATCTCGATCACGCACGGCTATGATCGCGTCAATTGCCTTTTCGCCCACGCCCTTGATGGCGCTGAGGCCGAAGCGGATATGGCCATGATTGGTGTCTTGCGGCTCTCCATCAGTGTAAACCACGGTGAAGCCAACCTGTGAAAGGTTGATGTCCGGCGGCAGGACTTCAATGCCCCGTTCTCCCCCGGGCCTGAGCACCCGTCGGCATTCGTCTTTGTATTCATAGACCTTGTCGCTGCTGACTGATTCGTAGGTTAAAAGCGCAGCCATGTACTGTACAGGGAAATAGGTTTTTAGGTAGGCGGTTTGGTAGGCGATGATCGCGTAACCGGTCGAGTGCGACTTGTTGAATCCGTAGCCGGCAAATTTCAAAATAAGGTCGAACAGTTCAGTCGCTTGCCCATCCGAGAGCCCTTGCTTGGATGCTCCTTTTAAGAAGGTGGGTCTGATCGAGTCAATTGTCTTGGCGTTCTTTTTGCTGATCGCCTTGATCAGTGTGTAGGCCGAACGCAGCGGGATACCGCCCAGTTCATGGACGATCTGCATAACCTGCTCCTGGTACACCATGATCCCATATGTTTCATTGGTAAACCGATCCACGATCGGATGTACTGGCGGTACCTTTGTTCGCCCGTGCTTGCGATCGTTATAGTCGGAGATCAACTCCATGGGCCCGGGTCGAAACAGGGCGTTGGCAGCGATAAGGTCCTCCAACCGGTCGGGCTTCATCCCCATCAGCGTGTTTCGCATGCCTCCCGACTCAAACTGAAACACGCCCGATGTTTCACCGCGTCGAAACAGATCCAATACCCGCTGATCGTCGTAACTGAGCCGGTCGAGATCAAGCGGATCCACCGTGGAACTGGCTTGGCTGTCGCTCGTTTCAGTCTGATGTACGGTGGCGGCAATGGTTTGCTCGCTGAGCGTGTTTTTAACCATTTTCCTGGTCTTTTCAATGATCGACAGCGTGCGTAGACCGAGAAAGTCCATCTTCAGCAGGCCGATTTTATCCACCGTCGGCCCATCCCATTGCGTGACCAATTGGTTACTGCCCGCTGGTTGATAAAGGGGAATGATGTGGTCCAACGGTTGGGTAGCGATGACCACGCCGGCCGCGTGCACGCCGGCGTGACGGGACAGGCCTTCCAGCTTTTGCGCTGTGTCCAACAACTGGCGAAACTGCGGCTGATTATCGTATAGCGCGCGCAATTGCTGCTCCTGATTGATCGCCTGCTTGATGGTGACCCCCAGGGCGTCGCCGACCAGTTTGCACACCTTGTCCACGTCCGGCAGGGGAACGTTCAGCACTCTGCCCACGTCGCGGATTGCCGCCCGTGCCTTGAGCGTGCCGAACGTGATGATCTGTGCTACGTGTCCGTACTTCTTACGCACGTAGTCGAGAATTTCCTGGCGGCCATCCTGGCAGATGTCGATGTCAATGTCCGGGTATTCGCTGCGGTCTGGATCGGTAAACCGTTCAAACAGCAGGCCGTGCTTGACCGGGCAGGCGTTGGACAGACCTAGGCAGTAGCCGACCATCGTGCCCACGGCGCTGCCGCGGGCATTGCACGGGATGTTACGTCGTCGCGCTTCGTTGACAAAGTCCCATACAATCAGGAAGTAGGCGGAGATGTTCTTGGCAGCTAGGACACGCAGTTCGCGATCGAGCCGGCTGCGAATGTCATCGCTTATTTCACTCTCGCCGTACCGCCAGATGGCTCCAGCCTCGGCCAATTCGCGCAGGGCCTGATCGCAGTCGCTTTTCAATTGATCCATGGATTCGTGGTCAATGTGTGAATCAAACGGGTGCAGATCATATTGCCCGCAGAAACGGGAGTACCACTTGGTGCTGCCCATTGCGGCATCACACGTGTCCTCGCCAGTGTTCTTGCGGGTTATAATTTTCACGATAGGCGCGTGATTCTGGGAAAAGTCCAGTTCCACGTTGCACCGTTGGGCAATTTTAACCGTGTTTTCGATGGCCTCGGGCACGTCGGCAAAAATCTGCCGCATCTGCTCGGCACTTTTGAGATAGAGATCACGAGGGTAGTGGAATCGTTGGGAATCCTGTTTCTGCTTCCCCGTGGCAATACAGCACAGGGTGTCGTGGGCGTCGTGGTCTTCTTCCAGAAGGAAGTGCACATCGTTGTCGCAGACGATCGGCAGTTCTAGTTCGGTTGCCAGGCGTTGCAAATGAGGGTTGATCGCTTTCTGCAGCGGCGTGTCGTGGCGCTGCAATTCAATGAAAAAACAGGGTTCGCTCCGGTCGTTGCATCCGAATGTCTGGGCGTGCCACTTGGCCTCGTCGATTGCGCGTTGGTAGTCGGCTTCGTCCTTGCTCTGCTCGTAACGTGCCATATGGGCGGCCAGCGACGAGCCAAGGTGGCCGTTGATTGCGATCAGGCCCTTGGACCACTGCGCCAAGGTCGCTTTATCCATGCGTGGTCGATAGTAAAAACCCTGCGTATACGAATCCGAGCTGAGCTTGACCAGATGATGCCAACCATCGATGGTCTCAGCCAGCAGTACCAGGTGATGGCCCCCGTCGGACTTGCCCGTGGTGACCCTATCTCGCCGGTTACCGGGTTGGCCGTTGTGGTCAGGGGCCACATAAGCCTCGATGCCCAGGATTGGCTTAATGCCCTCTGCCTTCGCTTTGGCGAAAAATTTAACAGCGCCGAACAGGTTGCCGTGATCGGTCACTGCCACCGCGTCCATTCCCAACTCTTTGACACGCGCAATCAGTCGGTCGATAGAGTTGACACCGTCCAGTAGGGAGTATTCGCTGTGCAGATGCAAGTGAACAAAGCTATTGGGTTGCTGTGCCATCCCTGGCCTGTTCCTGAAAAGGTCTGATCCTTGGCACCGCTGCGCGGTTGCTTCGATAGTTTACCCGAAATGGTCAGTCTCCGGTTGCCGACGTTATGTCCGAGTTCGCCTCTAGCAAAAGCTTCTTTAAGTCTTCTAATGTCTTGTGGTTATCCCATATCCCGCCTCGTGTGTTGGAGGCGATGGCGCCTCTGTGATCCAGCAGCACCAGTTCGATGAAATGCCCGAACGTCCCATCACTGTTGGGTACAACGGTGATGTCCAGTTCCATAAGCAACTCATGGGTGTCCCGCGGTGATGGTCGCAGCATTTTTGCATTGGTAAATTTAAGGCCGCGTTGCTCGCCGTATTGGCGCAATCGCTTTGGCGTATCATATGCTGGGTCGTAACTGATCAGCAGCAGCCGCACATTGTTTTCGATCCCCGCCTTCTCGGTTAAGCGTTGCAGGCGGGCCATCGTCGTCACGATCAGTGGGCACATGTCCGGCATGGGGCATCGGGTGAAGATAAATGAGATAGCAGTCGACTTGCCCGTCAGGCTAGACAAGGGCATGGAGTTGCCACTCTGGTCCATGACCTCAAAATCAAGATATGCCGGGTCACGATCAGCAGCCTCGATCCAATCGGAATGGTTTTCTTCGTCGCCTGTTGCGTTAGGATGGGATTGGCCAGCGGCATGGGGCGGGCCTGAGGACATAACCACTGCGGTTGTTGGGCGCTCGGGTGTATTTGTCTGTGTTTGATCACAGCCCCACGCCATCACCATTACAATCAATGCGGCCAGCGAACTGGATATGCCATAATTCATGGTCGTTCCTTTTTCGGTCGCACGGTCATTTTACCACGGCCGGTGCGTTTCCAGTAAGACGTTCGGCGATTTGCTTAAATGGCATCATGGTGTGATCTACTGCTTCTGTCCTTTATTGTAAAATCCATCATGGCTATGAAAACCGTACACCTGATCCTCAACGCTCACCTCGATCCGATTTGGCTCTGGCCCTGGCAGGCTGGGCTTGATGCCGCTATCGCTACTTGTCGTAGTGCCTGCGATCGGCTTGACACCCATGGAGATATCTATTTCACCCGTGGCGAGGCTTGGGTTTACGAGCAGATAGAGCGTGTCGATCCCGATCTGTTTAGCCGCATCCGACAGCACGTTGAAACTGGCAGATGGAATATCGTCGGCGGGTGGTATATTCAGCCCGACTGCAATATGCCCAGCGGGTTTGCTTTGCAAAAACAGATAGAACTGGGCAAATGTTACTTTACGGATCGCTTTGGCGTATTTCCCCGCATCGCCTATAACGTCGACAGCTTTGGTCACGCCGCCAGTCTACCTGCCTTAATGCGCCAAGCCGGTCAGGACAGTTATATCATGATGCGCCCACGCGAACATGAATTGATGTTGCCGGCCCGCCTGTTTCGCTGGCAGGGCCACGACGGCGGTCCACAAGTTGTCACTTTTCGCATCGCACATACCTACAATACCCGGCAACTGACCGTCGAACATATCTGCAACGCGTTGAGCAGATTGCCTGATGGCATTGAGCACACCATGTGCTTCGTCGGGGTGGGCGACCACGGTGGCGGACCTACGGAGGACCAGATTGCGTGGTGCCGTCAACACGCCAATGCTGTCGAAGGGGCACAACTGGTCTTTTCCACGCCGCAGGCGTTCTTCAGCGCGATTGAAAATGATATAGATCAATTGCCCTTGGTCGTCGGCGAGTTGCAGATGCATGCCATCGGCTGTTATTCCGTGCATCGCCCAGTGAAAACCAGCTTGCGCAAGGCGGAACACCTGTTGCGGCAGGCCGAGATTATTCGGGTCGATGACCTGGACCCTGCCCCTGGCAGCGACAATCAGCTTGATCAAGCTTGGCGATGGACCGCTTTTCATCATTTCCATGACACGCTGGGCGGTACCTGCCTGCCTTCTGCTTTCGAACAGGTTGATGCCCAACTTGGATTTGCCAGGGCCGTTGCCGATCAGCAAATTCATCTTGCCCTGCGGCGGAAAATAACAATGCTCGGTGACGATACGCGTCAGCGCATGGTGTTTTTCAATGCTTCCGATCAGCCATTTGACGGCTATACCGAGTTTGAGCCATTTCTTGATTGGGCCGCTTGGCAACCTCACTGGAGACTGGCCGATGGTGACGGTTGCTCCGTGCATTGTCAATTGATCGATCCCGAAGCCTCGGTCAATGACATGACTCGCCTGTTGTTTCATGTACATGTCGAGCCGAGGCAATTGTGTGTCATTTATATCAATCGCCAAGCCGGTGATATGGAAAAGCTCCAGTCGCGTGTAACAGGCAATGCCGACCGGCTAAGCAATGATTGTGGCCTGGTGCTGACTACCAGTGGTGATGGCACGCTCGCCGTATCCGACCAGTATCCCCTGTCGCTGCCGCATCTGGAACTGATTGACGACACGACCGATACTTGGTCGCACAATGTCGACTGCTATCCACAGTTTCCGGTTGAACATGTCAAATGGCATGATACGCACCTGGTTGATTCCGGGCCGCTCATGGCCAGCGTCGTCCGCCGCGGCGTTATTGGCCGCAGTAGCGTTCAAGCCGAATGGCGTCTCTATGCGGATGAGTTGTTTGCTGAGTTGCACCTGCGCGTCACCTGGGTTGAAAGACAAAAACTGCTTAAACTCACATGGCCCTTGCCCGGCGAACTGGTGAACAGGCTTGATGGCATCCCCGGCGAACAATTACAGCGTGGCCCCGACGGGTATGAACGGCCGTTGCGCGACCGCACACGCCTCGAACTGGCCGATGCAACGACTCTAGCCGTGGTATGCCCCGATGTTTTTGCACTCGACGCCAATCCATCCAAGGTCCGTTTCACACTGTTGCGCTCTTCAGTCATGGCTCATCATGCCCCTAATCCCGCCACTAACGCCCGCCGAATCTGGTCTGATCATGGTGAGCATGCTTTTCGCTTTAGATTTTTTGTCCACCCCGCACCGATGCCCGATGTGCTGGACCGTCATGCCCTAGCGTGGCATCGTCCGCTTATTACTGCCGACCTGACCCGTGGCATGCTCGCCTACCCGTCCGATTAAAAGGCCTAAAAAAGGTAAGCCAATGTCGCTACCCATCGCCCTGTCACTATTTACCGTACGTGACGACCTGCTTCGCGACTTTGACGCCACGCTAGAACAGGTTGCCCTGATCGGCTATGAATACGTCGAGTTGGCCGGTCTGGGTGAGAAGACAGCCTCGCAAGTCAAGGCATTGCTGGACCGGTTGAACCTTGGCGTGGTATCGACGCATGTGCCTTTCGATCATCTACAGGGCAATCTGGCCCCGGCGATCGATACCGCCGCGATGCTGGGTTACAATATCATCTGCTGCCCCTACCTGCCCGAGTCACTGCGCACAGCGGAAGGTTACCGCCAAGTTCGCGTCTCTCTGCTCAAGACGGCGCAGCGATTGGCAGAGCACGATATCAAGCTGGCCTACCACAATCACAGCTTTGAATTCGAAACGCTTGACGATGGATCGAGGGGCATCGACATCCTCCACGGTGATCCTGACCCACTATGGCATGCGGAGTTGGATGTCTATTGGGTTTGCCACGGCGGTGACGATCCACTTACTTGGATGAAAAAATTAGCCGGTCGCCTGCCCGTCCTCCACCTCAAGGACATGACCCCCGGTCCCGATCCTACTTTCACTGAACTGGGTGCCGGCGTGGTAGAAATCAGCGCCTTTGTCAAGGCCGCCCCCGACTGCGGCGTGCAATACCTCGTTGTCGAACAGGACGCCAACTGGGTAGACGGTTCGGCTATGCGTTCGGTCGCGGTAAGTCTTGATTACCTGAAGTCTTTGGCCTGACTGGCCGGTCAACGGGTCAGCCCGCCGGAATATCGGGCGTGATTCGCGTAATGATTTTTGCCCCCACCGCATCGCCCCATACGTTTACCGTTGTGCGGCACATGTCCAGAATGCGGTCGATGCCCAGGATGATACCGATTGCCGTCAACGGCAGCGCCTTGTCGCCTCCGAGTGATCCGTTTACCGCTTCTACGACGATGACCATCGTGACCAGCCCTGCTGACGGAATACCCGCGGCACCAACGGCTGCCAGCGTGGCGGTAAAAACGATGATGCCCAGTTCCGTCGCGCCCAGTTCGGTACCAAAACATTGGAACAGAAATACCACGGCCACGGCTTCATACAACGCGGTACCGTCCATGTTCACCGTTGCGCCCAACGGCAGCACGAACTCGGCCGACCGTTTAGAAACCCCGCCTTGGCGCTGTGATGTTTCGATCGTGACGGGCAGTGTTGCGCTGCTTGAATCGGTGCCGAACGCGGTCATCAGGGCGTCCTTCATCTGCCACATGTAGACGTAGGGATTGGCCTTGCCGAACAGCCACAGCACCAGCGGCAGCACGATCATGCCGTGAATCAGCAGGCCCAACACGACAGTGAGGACGTACTTAAGCAGTGGTCCAAACAGATTCACCATGCCGATTCTCGCCACCGTCGCCGCCACCAGAGCCAACACGCCGATCGGTGCCAGCCAGAGAATCCACTCGACCAATTTCATGATCGCGATAAATACGCCTTCAAAAAACACAAGCACCGGTTTGCCTTTGTCACCGATGAAGGTCAGCACGATGCCGAAAATCAGGGCAAAACTGATGACCGGCAGCATCTTGCCCTGAGCTGCGGCGCCGATGGGATTACTCGGGATAATCTGGCTGAGGATGTTTTTGGCTGCGCCCCACAGGCCGGTGCCACTGGCTTCGCCGATTCGCTGCTGTTTGATCGATCCGGACGCCTCGAAGGCTGTGACCTGCTGATCGCGGAACGACAGATCAATCCCGTCGCCAGGGGAGATGCTTGTTACCAGCACTACACCAATCAACACGGCGATAACCATCGTCGCAAAGTAATAAAACACAGTGGACAGGCCGACCACGCCGAGTTTGGTCGGATCACCGATGGACGCAATGCCGACGATCACGCTGGACGCGATCAGCGGTATCAGCACCATCTTGAGCAGGCCCATGAAAAAAGTATTGCCGATGAAACTGAAGATTTCGAGCCAATTCTGGAGAACTTCTTTGCCGCCGTAGTTCTGGTACAGGATTTCTCCAAACAACGCCCCGGCGGCTAGGCCAACGAGAATCCCCAGGGTAATGATCGTATGTCTATTGAGTTGTTTCATTGATTAGAACTTTTTATTGCCAGGGTGTTGTTCGTGTCCAGGTGGTTCACTCAAACTGCGAAGCATACCCGGCGAAAACCGGTTCAAAGGATGCCAATTCTAAACCAAAATCGCTCTGTACTTTGGCGATGTCGCAGACCGAGTCTTCCTGGCTCATGATCACCTGGTCATTATTGAAAGGTACGAGTGGCATGCCAGCGATGAGTTTGGCATACCAGGCGGGAAAGGCAAGTACCGGCTTGTTTTTTGCTCTGGGAAAATGGTTGCGGCAGGTCAAGAAAAGCTGCGGCCAGGTGAACCTGTCTGCCCCGCCCATGGGGTAGGTTTCACCGATCGAGGTTTCGTTGGATAGCGTTGCTGTGAAACACCGCGCCACGTCTTCAATCCATACTGGCTGAAGCCTGCCCGCCCGCGCCGTGGGCTCTATCTCTACCGGTCGCCGTGCCGGCAGGGGCCAGAGAAATTTCATCTTCAATCGCACGATATCACTCACAGACAACCCCGTGGCAAAGTAGGGTACGAATGGGGGCATCAATTTGCACCAGAAGTCCCGGATCATTTGCATAAACTGGCCATCTGGTCCGTGAATGAGCGAGGGGCGGAAGATGGTATAGTCCAAGCCACTGCGGCGAACCGCTGTTTCGGCCTGCCACTTGCTGCGATGATAGCCGCTTACCCCATTGGGCCGGGTTCCCAGGGCCGACATGTGTACCCAGCGTTTGATATCTGCGGACTTGGCCGCAGCCAGCAATCGACATGTGGCTTCGCGGTGAATTCTATCAAACGTCTGTCCCTTACGCGGCACCTCCATGATGATGCCGACCACGTGCACGACGACATTAGCACCCTTTACCAGGTCAGCCAAGGCTTGGTCATCGAAAAGAGAGCCCTTTACCACCGTCAACCGGCTATTGGATATGTTGGGTGTAAATCGCCTAGGGCGGCGCACCAGGGCCCGGACCCGGTACCCGGCGGTCAACAAGTGCTCCAATATATGCCCGCCGACGAATCCGCTAGCCCCGGTCAGTGCGACCGTGATGTCCGCTGTCATATGGAATAACACCTTGAAAAAAATTTTAACCGACCGGTTGCCCCGGCACGCATACGCTATCAAGACGTTATAGTAATGGCCATCATCGGAGCACTCAATTGAGAAAAAGCCGTAAGCCTATTGTGATCGCATCTCGCCGCAGTTTGTTGGCGCGTCGGCAAGCGGAAATCATCGGAACGGCTTTGGGTAGGTTGTCGCCGCACGTCACGGTGCAATACCGATGGATTGAATCGCAAGCCGATCAGTTGACTGATGCACCACTCAGTGATGCGGGGGGCAAAGGGTTGTTCGTTCGCGCTATCGAGCGTGCACTACTGACCGAGCGTGCCGACATTGCCGTACACAGCGTCAAGGACTTACCTGCCGAAGAGAACACGCAGGGGTTGACCATCGCAGCTATCTGGCCGCGGGCTGACGTACGCGACTGTCTCATTGCCGCCGATGGCGCTGGGGTGATCGATGATTTGCCGCACGGCGCAACGGTGGGCACGGCCAGTCCTCGCCGCGCCTCGCAATTGCTGAGAATACGTCCGGACCTGTCGATTCAACTGATACGAGGCAATGTGGAAACACGCTTGGCTAAAGTGATGCAAGATCGCGAGTGCGACGCGACGCTATTGGCTGTTGCTGGTTTGCACCGCGCCAACTTGCACGAGCATGCCACCCACCCGATTGATCTGTCCCTGATGTTGCCGGCCGCAGGTCAGGGCGCTTTGGCGATTCAGT
>Ga0310124_10001632_pt1 | contig 15533 bp, 7 predicted proteins | sample CB11b_AW_Bot5_MG_FD_203507 | JGI IMG/M metagenome (GOLD analysis project Ga0310124, IMG submission 203507) | Marine microbial communities from Western Arctic Ocean, Canada - CB11b_AW_Bot5 | ecosystem: Environmental > Aquatic > Marine > Oceanic | place: Canada: Western Arctic Ocean | collected...
GTTCGCGCCATCATGGAGGATGGCGGAGTTACCATGATGCTCTACGGAGAGAGTGACAGAGGTCCCGACGAGGTCGTTCACGAGGCGTTGAACCATCCACTTCTCGACATCGACATCGCTGGTGCCACGGGGGCGCTCATCCATGTCACGGGTGGTCCGTACATGACTCTCGAACAGGCGACCCAGGTGGTCGATCTGATGTCCAACCGAATCAGCGCCGACGCCAATGTCATCTGGGGTGCTAGACAGGATCCCGGCTTTGGTGACACCATCAAAGTCATGGCCATCATCACAGGTGTGGCGAGAGACAGGCTCCTTGAGGAGCAGATGAATGCCGACACTCTTGGCGAGGCGCTTGGACTGGCGCGTGAGAAGGTCGCGGGGAGCCGCTTCGGCTTCCAGAAATTCGACTGATTTTGACACCTTTTGGTAGGTGGCGAAATCCAGTTCTTCCATTGCCACTTCATAAGTGCGGTTGAATCCTTCAAATACGCTTGGAAGATTCGCACCTTCGCCAATAGGTAGGGGGGAGAAAGAATAGATGGACAATGAAATTCGAACTACTGTCGAGATTGCAGATGCGTCCGGCCATGCAGCCCTAGAGCTGACCAAGGCCGAGACGATGGATGTGGTCAACCAGAACCCGAATGCTTGGATATTCGCTGGGAATCGGCTTGTGAAGCCGGCCGAGCTTGAGCAGGCAAATTGGGGAGACGTCGGGACGGTTCGCGTGATGCCACCGCTAGTCGGGGGCCTCAACTGAACACCTTCACAGACAGCTAACAGTTCGACTGGGGCTCTGCGGGGCCTCGGTCGGGCCAACCCATTCCTTCTCCTACGGAGAACAAGCCGATTCTGTCATAAAGGGGGAGCCGGTCGGCGGCTTGCCTTGGAGGGTCTTGAGCATGTCAAAGAGCATTTATTCCTACCTTGGTGACACTTGGAAGCAGCCGAAGGCGAACATTCCTTCTGCGTACCGTCGTGACCGGATGACAGAGTGGCGCAGGCAACCAGTCTTTCACCGAGTCACCAAGCCCACCCGCCTTGATGCAGCCCGCAGAATGGGCTACAAGGCGAAGCAGGGAGTAGTCGTCGTGCGCACCCGGATTCGCCGTGGTGGTCTGCGCAAGTCCAAGATCAACAAGAAGAGGAAGCCTTCGAAGATGGGGATGAGAAAAATCACGATGGCGAAGTCAACTCAGAGACTCGCCGAAGAGCGGGTAGGTCGCAAGTACCCGAATCTCGAGGTTCTCAACTCATACTGGGTTGGCCAGGACGGCAAGCAGAAATTCTTCGAAGTCATTCTACTCGACCCCAACCATCCTTCAATCAAGGCTGACAAGCAACTCAACTGGGTTGGCAACAGCCGCCACAGAGGCAGAGCCCACCGTGGCAAGACCAGTGCTGGAAAGCGCGGTCGGGGCCTCCACAAGAAGGGCAAGGGCGCAGAGAAACTGCGGCCAAGCCTCGCAGCACACAAGGGCCGCGGCAAATAATCAAACGACACATCGTCATTTGATTGCCTACCAACCATCGTTGAGCCGACTCAAACTCCGTCCGCTCAGTTCGAATTGGCTACGCCACCTTCGTATCTCGGCCGAGACCTGTGCCTTGAGGGCTCATCGTGCCGAAGTTTGATGGCTGTGGAGCGCGCCCTGCGGTTCGATGGTGGAGGCGCTCATCACATCGCTTCAGGGACTCCCTGTGTTTCTGCCTGACGGCAGGCAACTCGGATTGGTCCACGATGCGATAGTAGAAGTCGACCATTGGATGGCTAGTCACCTCTTCGTCGTGGATTGTGACGAACAGTTGGTGGAAGGCGGCGTTCATGTCGCCATCCCTTGGCATTGGGTGAGGGCGATAGAGAACATCGTGCTGCTTCGCTGGTTCCCCGATACCCCGATTCCAGCAACTTTCTCGACATAGAACCGGCTCTGTTGGAGTGCCGCGGTTTAGGCTTGAGTTGGCGGTGTGAGTCTCGTGAATGGTTGATGAGGGGTGAGCCCCTCGCGCACACGGGGAGAGTGAAGATGTTCGAACTGCACGTGCTTGGGACTTCGTCGGCCCGTTTCTCCCATGGAAGGTCGGTGTCGGGCTCCTTCGTGATGACTCCTGGTGGCTCTCTACTCGTTGACTGTGGTGAGGGAATGCAAAAGAGATTGCTCGACCACAACCACGCCCTGAAGCAATCCGGCCTCTCGATTCGGACCCGGATGGCAAGAATTCGTGCGATACTGCTCACCCACGGACACCTCGACCACTGCTGGGGGGTCCTACCCCTACTCCGCAGCCTCGCTCTCGATGGTCGCCGCGAACCGCTCACTGTCATCGGTCCGACAAGTTCGGCGGCTCTCCAATGGTCACTTGACAACCCGGGTCAGACACCTCCTGAGGGAAGTGGAATCGGGACCACGGACCTCGCAATTCTCTTCCAACAGTGGCAGGCGCTGTCTAACAAGGACGACGATTTCGGCTACGAAATCGACTGGGTGCTCGTACCGATGGACGGCGATGCACCATTTGAATCACCGATTCAGCCACTTGATGGAGTGACACTGACGATGGTTCCCACGGAACACCAGATTCCCTCTTGCGGGTGGCAGATCACCTGTCCCGAAAGGGTCGGAAGGTTCGCTCGGGCGAAGGCGGATTCGTTGGGGCTCACGATGGACCAGATCAGCAGATTGGCCAGTGGTGAGGATATCTCGGCAGGCGATGAGCAGCTTTCGGCGGCGGAGTTCCGCGGTGTGGCACGGCCGGCACAATCGATTCTCGTATCGGGTGACACGATAGGAGGGCTCCCCTCTTTTTCGAAACTTGATGTCGCCCCAGCCATTTTGCTCCATGAGGCGACATTCCTCGGCGAGTTGCAGGAGAAGGCGGTGAGATACAATCACAGCACCGCCCAAGATGCAGCCGAACACGCCCTAGCGAGCGGTGCTGGGCTGCTGGTGCTCACCCACTACAGTTCGAGAATCGAGGACACCTCGTCACTTGAGGCGGAGGCCGCTGCGGTTCATCCCCGTACGGTGGCGAGTGTTGAGGGAGATGTGTTCCACCTCGATGGAGAGGGTGTAGTCACCCGTTTTCGGCGCTCAGAAGGATGGGCTGAGGACAATCCCTGAGGGAAGAGCGCCTACTCAATCGGCTCCAGCATACTCTCCCAATGTCGGTTTTACGGTTGTTCAGCCGGGAATCCTGCACTGCACCCATAGGGTGCACAATTGAAGAGGAGGAGCGCGACGTCACAGAGTGATGAACACTCTACGCGGCATCCTCATCACGTTCATCCTACTGCTTATGGTGACAGCACCGATGATGCTCGGTGACGAGTTGACAGCGGTGGAGCCGAACGATGCTGCAGTAGCAAAGGATCCCCCTTGTCAAGCGACCGGCGTCTCTTCCCTACAACCGTCGCTGGTGCTCGGAAATCAGTCCTGCCTGCAGATTTCCCTCGACTCGCTGACACCGGGTTCAATCGTCTCAATCGACATCGACATCAGCGGAACGAGCATCGACATCCTGACCTTCGCAGCCAACTCAATCGACGCCTATCTCAACAATCAGGCGTACCGCTCCTCCACTTTCTGGGAGAGTGACGCTTCGTTAGAGTCGATGATTGGTCAGAACGAATGGCATTGGCAGGTGCCAACTGATCGGAGCGAGACCACTTGGTATCTCATTCTGGACAACTTGGCTCACCCCGGAGATGGTGGAGAAGGGGCGCAGGGCGGCGCTGATGCGAACATTACGTTGAGCATCACCTTCCCTACCATGCCCTACTGGTCGCTGACAGATTCCCTGCATGTGCTCACCCCGGGGAGCCATGTCGCCTTGTTGACACCGTCGGAATTGACTTTGGACGAGGGAACTCTAGTGTCGATAACCGCGCTTCCCCTTGCCGGCAACGGCGACCTCTTCCTCATCACCGAGAACAATCGGGACACCTATCTGATGGGCGGGGGTGGCGATTATTGGGTGCCCGGCACAGAGATGCTCTCCATCAGCAGTCCGACCACGAATCCTTGGATTGTAACCAGCGACATGGCTGGCGAATCGCTCTACCTCTTCCTCGACAATGAGGCAGGTCCGACCGGTGGCGGCGACGGCTCGACGGAGTTGCGCATCACAGTCAGCGTGACCATTACACCAGTTCTTAACCCGGTGATATCAAGCGCTGACACACTCGATTCCGTCGATGTTGGTGAAGAGGTCGGGTTCGATGTTAATGTGACTCCCAATCTCTCCCAACAGGCAGATTTGACGCAGACGGAATGGGATTTTGACGGCGACACGATAGTTGATGCAACGGGGATTTTCACCACCGCAAGTTGGTCTTCGCCGGGGACACGCAATGTGAGTGCCACCATCCACGGTGTTGACGGGCGCTCAACCACCGCCTCAGTTTCAGTCACAGTCACAGACCAGACCAATCCGGTTCCATCGATACTTGGTTCAAACATATGGCACCGGGATGTCGGTGCGAATTTCACGCTCACCTCGACTTCGACTGACAATTGGATGATTCAAAGAGAGGAATGGCGGGTTGATGGGCTGCTTGCGGCTGCCTACACGCAAGCGAATTCCGAGTTCACTCAATCTCTCAACGAAACCGGAAATCACACTGTCGAACTGACAGTTGTTGATGGGGCTGGCAATGCTGCCGCCACCGTCGTGACCATCGTGGTCAGAGATGGCACCATTCCGGTGGTCAGTGAGATTATCGGAGAGGATTCCACCATTGCCGGCGAAGAGGTTTCCTTCACGGTCAGCGCCACAGACCCGGAGTCACCCACGCTGACCTATTCGTGGGATTTTGATAAGGAGACGGATGCTGACGATGATGGTGACACCACCAACGACATACAGGCGACAGGTCCTTCAGTCAAATGGACTTTCAATTCGGCAAAGCCGACCTATGTGACCTGTACCGTTCAGAACGAAGCGGGATTCAACAAGACCGTGGAGCATCTAATCGATGTGAGTCCGTCAGCGAGTTCAGCCTCTACCTCCAGTTTTTCCGTGCCCGGGGGGCTATGGGCGGCTCTTGGTCTGGTCTTGCTATTGGTGATGGCCGGCGGTGGCTACCTGCTGTGGGGCCGCCATCAGGAGACACTCGCGCTCGAGGCGATTGCCCTGCAAGAGGGTGAGCAAGAAGAGGAGGAAGGGCCCGAGCCTGAGCGAGATGAGCAGTTGGCGATGTATGCAACCCAAGACTCTCAATTGATCGGCAGAGCGGGTGCTTCGGCTGAAATCTCCGCACTCGCCGGAGTGACGGCGAGTTCCGCCACCCTACTCTCGGGCGACCTGCTAGAGGCGTTTGGCGCGGAAGAGCCCGCCACACAAGCGGCAGCGGTGGAGGATGACTCGGTATTGGACGACCTCGACTTCCTGCGCAAGAGAGAGGTGAAGGAGGCCGACCCCGAACCGGAGACTGCACAGCCTACTGAATCTGCAGCTTCCACACAGAGCGAAGGGAGGAAAGCACAGCGTTCCTCGGGAATCTCACTTCCCGGTACGGTCGGTGCCGCACCCGCTGCTAGACAGCCGAAGCCGGCTCCCAAACCGACCGAAGAGCGGGCCAGCGTACAGCCCACCGCCGAATCGACCTCTCCGCCCACCGCCGAGCAACCCGCTTCGGCGGATCCTACCGACGAGGGTGTCACCACGGTGAAGGCCGCTTGTCCCGCTTGTGATCAGGCGTTTGCCGTCGATATGCCCAACGAGCTTGAAGAGGCGATGGTGGCTTGCCCCAATTGCGAGCAGAAAATCAAGTTGCAGCGCTGATTTCAGCCAATATCAGACCTGAAACCTCCAATCAAGTGACCATTCGCAGATTCCGTCATCTTGTGAAATGACGCTTCAATCATGCAGGCGACCAAACGGTTGAAGCGACAGGAGTGAGGAAATCCTCCTGTGAATGAGGATTCCGTGCGCGTGCTTGTCGCGGGCCCACGCTCGCAAGGACCCCGCCTCAGTGTTTTCATCGCTCTGATTCTACTCCTGCCTCTGTTTACCCCCATCGGCACCGCCTCAGCTGAGTTGCAGATTCAGGCAGAGGACTTCGGCATCATGCTCGAACTCGATGATGTTCTCAACGAGCGGAGTGATAGAATAGGGGACTTGGCGGTGGTGAACGCCGCGAACAACGCCTTGGATGGAGTCAGAATAGAGGTAAGGGAGTCCGATTCGGAGGACCCAATGGCGAGAGTGCAGGAGAGCCTTTCCAACATGCAACTCGTGCAGACCGCGCCCCCCTCGGTGGTCCATCCAGTGCCGTACGACATGTTGCTAGATCCCGAAAACCATCCCGATGAGTGGGCTAACAACATCTGGGGGACGCTGCTGACCGCTGACAATTTCGTCATTTGGACCCACTTCAAGACCCGCACCGGTGAGAGCTATGACCACTACGAGGAGGTCGACTTCGCCGAAAGCGCACTCTTCCTAGGTGGACTTCTAGGCCTACTGACGGGGAGTGACCCGCTTCTGCATGAGATTTCAATCGATGACGACACCACCGCTGAGATCGAAGTGGGGTTGACCGTAGACACCTCCGAGAGCGATGGTTGGGGGGTTGAGGGCAATCCTCCGACTACACTCTGGGTCGAGCCGACCATTGAGTTCACCGTTCGAGCGCTCGACCCTTCTGCGACCGTTTGGAACCACATCGAATTCCTTGAGGTGACGATGATGAAGCAGTTCGCCTACTCCCTCAATCCGCTTGGGCAGGGCGAGAGCTATGTCTGGGTGATCGACAGTCGCTTCACGATGGTGCCCGAGGATTTCAGCCTCGAGGTGGGCCTTGAGCGATTCTGGTTTGACATCGCAGAAGCGACGACTTCGTTCCTGTTGTCAATCGCAGGAATCATCACCGGCGGCGATGAGAGCGGAGTCGTTGTCTCGGCCGTCGCCGCACCCTACGCAATCCATGTCGACAATGTAGGTCAGCCAGATTGTCCGAATTGGTACGACCCAGCGACCCAACACGACCTGCCAACGAGTCAACACCCGTGTACGGTGGGGGTGGGTTTCGGCTACATACACTACGGAGTACCGCAAAATGAGGGTGACAGACCGGTTGAGGAAATCGCCTACATCGACTTGGGAATCCATCCCGTGGAGGGGGCGGTAATACTGCCTCAGGTCATCGACTTGGTGTTGAGAAACGACAATGTTCTGACCACCAGTTTTGGGGTGACAGGGGAGGGTGGGCTCGATACTGTCGAGTACTATGCTGACCAGAGGGCAGATCTCCACCTCCACTTCCACGAAAACCGTGCTAACCAGAGTGTGGCCCCGGGTGAGCCGTTCGGCAACATCACAGATTCCCTCGGTTGGTTGCGCGGGATGCCATCAGGGACTCTATCGCAGCAGAACATTCAGAGAATTTTCCGGATGGTGGGGAGTGAAGGTTCTCCCGAACTGCCTGGCCAGATGCCAGAGCGTCTCTCGCTTATTCTGGCCATCAAGAACTTCAGCCGGGATACCACCCCGAATGTCAACGATCCCAGCCTGCCGGTGAACCCGGCTGAACCTCCGAACACGCTTGTCGTCTTTGTTTCAACAGAGTCGGTGGTTGAGATTGAATATACCTCATGGTACATGCGCTCAGGCGCGCCCGAGGACCACCGAAGACTTCGAATCCACGCCGAGAACCTTCCGACTGCGTTGGTGCTGTACGGAACTTTCCAACTTGGTGGTGGTGATGACGTCGCAGAGGGACTGGGTAATCAGCAATCTGACCCGCTGTCAGCGCTGCTCGATGCGACGATTCTAAATTTGGTCGATGTTTTCATCGATGTCGGCAACATTGTCAACAGCATTCCTGAAGCGATTGTCAACATCGTTGGCGGCGATGGTGACGGTAGCGGAACCGGTGGCGAGTTGCATCTTGAGCTGTTTGACACCATCCAAGCGAGTCGCACCCCGATGTCTCTCGGCATGGCGAAAATCGAACTCGGTTCAAGCCCCCATCCAACTACCAACGGCTCTCATCTGATGATGGCGCGCGACATCGATTTAGGCTTGGTCGAAGGAAGACTGGGTCAGGTGGAACCTCTCGTTCCCGTAGCGGTCAGCATCGAGCATTCCGGCCTCAAGGCGATCCACATCGTCGATGGAGCTGGTGGAGACCAACAGGTTTCCTTCAGTTCGACAGGAGGTGACCCACTTCGACTGCTCTACATCGAACATGATAACGGCTCCATCGAGCCAATTTCATTCCAGTCGATCTACATCTCCGAGCAACCCGCAGAACTCGATCTGTTGATATCGGGAGATGATGTCTCTTGGGCATCTGACCGGCCGATTGGAGAGATCCTGTACGCCGGTTCAAACGGCACCCAGCAGCAGGTGGTTCTCATCGAACAATTCCCACAGAATTTCACTATGGACATCGGCGAGCGAGTCAGTTGGCGAGGCGAGCAGCCATTCAACAGCATCACTGTGCAGTCGGGCAATGCGAGCTCGCCGCGCACGATGGATGGCAACCACTTCCTCTTCTGGCAGGATGTAAACGCTTCAGAAGCGTCACTTTCTGCTCGCCTGACCGGAATATCGGAGGTCGAGTGGTCACCACCGGTATTGGAAGGTGCGGATGGCAGGGATGGCATGTCGACCGTCCGAATCAGCGGAGTTGGCGGTGATGACTTCGCGCTGGTGCTCAGGGATGACACAGCGTGGGAGGACCCCACTCTAGGTGTCAACGGGGATGTGTTGATATCACCACTACCCGGCGAGTTGGAATTGGCACTTCCGAGCAGCGATGGGCCCAGTCGGTTCACCCTGCCGACACTTTCGACGGAGAACGGATTGGCCGGAATCGGCTTCTTCCTCGCCGGATTCTCTGACCTTGGCCGATCAGTCAACGAGATGCTCGGCGAATTCTCGACCTCACTGACCGGTGATGGGAGCGGTTCGGACTCCTTCTCCGCGGGATTGACACTGAACGCTGACCAACCATTTTCGGTTACCGCGGATATTAGACAGGGGAGCATGGAAATGCCCGAGCCGGAGTGGGTGCATGGCCTCTCGATGTCAGCCGAGCAGTATGAGAACCGAACCGCTTTGCACATCAGAACATGGCTCCCCAACTTGCCACCAGTGGCGAGTGTCTTCGTCGAGTACACCAACTTGACAATCATTGAGAAATACCATGTCGAAGTCGATTTGGAAGGCTGGTTACCTCAGCGAAGCGAACTCATAATCGATGTACAGGGCTTCTATGGCCAAGATTTCCAAATGACCATGCTCGGCTTCGTGCCGGGTCAGAACACGACACTACACATGGATGCTGATATGGAGAGAATCGGAGGCCAGGTGATTCCGGAAATCATGCTGACAGCACGCTATGAGATGTCACACCGACTCGATGCGGTACACGCGATGCTGCTCGATAGAGAGGGTGCGAGCCGCTCAGAGGTACTCGTCACAGATGTGCCACGCGAAATTGATTTGAACGCCGCTCTAGGACAGCGAATCCATCTTTCGATGAGCGTTCCGGATAACGAACAGGTACACGGCAGAAGCGTCGAATCTCTGATGATGCAACAGCAGATTTTCGCCGCAGACAGATGGTGGCCGCTGACAGTCTTCATCCGAGAAGTGCCTGGAACCATGACTCTTGATGTTGAGCCGTCTACAACTTTCGACATCACCTCCCCAACTAGTTTCCAAGGGATGCCCACCCTCGATTACACCTCCTCTCAAGATGGGATGGACCTCTTCATCTCCGCCTCTGGCCGAGCAATCAACTCAAAGGCCGATGTGCTCCTTCTTGCTCAGGATATGGCTTCACACGCCTCAATAGTGCCTACCGATTCGATGGGTGTCAGTATCTCATCATCTGGTGATGGATTGGGCCGTCTGTATGTGAGGCAGACCGACATGCCGGCGATGCCGGGTGTTTGGGTGCGGCAAATAGAGGCGATTGGTGAGAATCTGAAGAGTGCGACGATTGAGACGCACTACATCGCAGGAACCTATCCAATCGTCGTTGTCTCAGATGTGCGCGGCGGCAAGATTGCGGCGACCGGCCGCATCCAAGTTGATGCGTTCGGCTCCACTCTCGACGCCCGTGCCGTCTTCATCGATGCGCAGACCACCAGTTTCATTCCGTCGGCGTCAACGCTTGGAGTCAACGGATTGGCCAGTGACCTATCCCTTCTCAACGCGCTCCCCGGATTTGACAGTTCTTCTACCCACTATCTGTTCGCCGAGCCGTTGTCGACGATAGCGCTGACATTGATTGCAACTGCGAGTTGAGGTGATGAGATGAGTGATGATGACCCCGAAGGCGCATTCAATCTAGTCGGCTCGGCCGACGAACCCCAGCTTGAGCCAGCAGATTTGGAACTCGAAGCGGAGCAGGTCGAGGACGAGGAGGATGAGCGGATCGAAGTCGGGGGCAGGGAGTTTGCCAAGGAGGAGGTCGAACTTGCGCACGAGGCCCTCGAGAAGGTGAAGGAGGTCGGTGTGCGGGTTCGGCGTGTTGTCAATTCGCTGAATGTGGTCGTAGCATCAATCATCATGGCCTTCTTGATTTTCAGCACCTTTGCAATCGTCTTCTGGGCCATTCCGCGCGATGCGGTCGATGTCGACGTGGTCTACATGCAGTCTGGCCCCGGTCATGTCGTGCTGGTCGAGTTGCACAACTATGGAACCAAGCCGATTTCTGATGTGACAGTCACCCTGACCTTCACCGATTTGGATGGTGAGGTGCTGAATTCCACTCAATTCTACCGAAACGACATTCCCGCCCACACCTCGATCGCCGGCGACGATTTGGAATTGATTGTCAGCGGGGTGACGGTGTGGGCTGAGTACGATATCACAGTGGAACTGGAGTATTCGTATTACGGTGGTTCAGACCTTTCAGAGGAGTGGACACATCGGGTTGGAGATTGGAGCAGCGAAGCGTTCACCGACAAAGCCGACCGACACTGGTTGTGACTCCTCCCGTCGCGGCGCTAGGTGAAAATTAATTGAATTCGTAAGGAACTCTATGAGTTCCTCCATGTACTAATGACCCGAACTTAGATAGCGGCCCGTAGGGCCGACGTTAGTAGGGAAAGCCATGCGAAACGCCTACTGCGCTCTGATTCTCATCCTCATGCTGTCGGCGCCGTGGTCCAGCTTCGAAACGGCCGAAGAGGTAGGGGAACCTGCTATGGTCGATGATTTTCCTCAAATCGAATTCGTCAGAATCGAACCCGACCCGAACAGCGTGCGAGGTTTGAGCACACCCGAGTTAACGGAGGGCGAGGAGCGAGTTCGCGAGAGCGTGGCGGAGACAAGAATCGGAGTTTTCGGATTGGAGGGTTTGAGCCTCGAGCGCACGATCCCCGCCGAACTTTCAGTGCCCCGCTACGATGTCGTGATGGTCATCGTCGATGGTGAAATGGGACTTTGGGAGTCGCAAGTTAGAATTTCAGATTTGTCTGGAGTCACGATTCGGGCCCACATCCCGCCCTCAGGATTCCTCGTACAGGGCGACTCAATCTCACTATCTCATCTGCCATTCGTCGAGGGTGTCTTGGCGGTCCATTTTGTGCCGGCCGCGCTGTTTGTCGCTGATGAACTGCTGGATGCGTCTCGCTCAGAAGAGGTCCTCGTCAGAATCCAAGGTTGGCGGGACATCACCAGTGGGATGCCGGTTGATTCCATCACAATCGGTCCACTCGAACATGATACGAGCAAGTTGTCGATGGAACTCCTCGATGAGGAGGAGCGCATAGGTTCTGGCCGCTACGAAGGCTGGCTTTCGATGTCTGACCTCTCCGCGGTAGCCCTTGAACCGGGGGTCTCCTGGATTCGCCTTCCCCCCAACTTCGGGTTGCACAACAACAACGCGAGGAATCACATGTCTGTCGCCAATGTGGTGACCGCCTTTGCGACCACTCTCAACGGGAGTGGTGAAATCGTCGCTGTCGCCGATTCCGGTATCGACCAAGACCACGGCGACATGAACAATCGAATAGTGGCGGCGGTATCGGTAGTGAGCGGTGATTCATCCACAGAGGACACGACCAGTGGGCATGGCACTCACGTCTCTTGCACGGTCCTTGGGGACGGTAGTCGAGGTGGCTACGCTGGAGTTGCACCTGAGGCACAGTTGTATTTCCAAGCGATGGAACGGGACAGCGATGGAAAGTTCTACTCGCCGAGCATGAACTATCTTCTCAATGCCGCCTACAACAACGGAGCCCGCACACACACCAATTCGTGGGGAGCCAAACAAAATTTCGGCGAATACACAACTGACTCGGAAGATGTTGACGATCGAACCAACTACTACGATCAATACTGGTCCTACGAGGGGCTGACGGTCCTATTTTCAGCTGGAAACGATGGCAATGGAGCCGGTACGGTGACACCTCCAGCCACCGCCAAGAACCAGATTGCAATCGGCAACCACCACAACCGAGGAGGCTCGGCTCCAGACACCTTGGCTGACAGCAGCAGTCGCGGACCGACGGATGACGGGCGCCTCAAGCCGGATGTATCCGCACCGGGGACTTGGGTTCGTTCCTGTCGTTCGCAGGATGCGACCGATGTCTCTGGCGCAAGTTGGACCAGTCAGTGGTACCTCGAATACTCCGGCACTTCGATGGCCTCCCCTAACGCCGCTGGTGCAGCCGCTCTTATCCGCGAATACCTCACTGAAGTTGCGATGAGGCCTGAGCCTCAGGGTGCTTTGGTCAAGTCTTTACTGATTCTCGGTGCTGAGGACATGGGGACGAGGAATATCCCCAACAATGACGAGGGGTGGGGGCGAGTCAATCTGGCCCGCTCACTGACAATCATCGGTGACACCGGAGTCTGGGTTGACGACAGGAATTACCTTCGCTCCGGCAATCAGCGAGATTACTCATTCAATCTGACCGATGGTTGGCAGCAGTTCAAGATAGTACTCAGTTGGTCAGATTATCGCGGTAACAGTTGGGCCTCGAAGCAACTCCAGAACGACCTCGATCTCGTGGTCACCTCGCCAAGTGGAGCCATCTATCTCGGCAATGACTTCCAGAGCGGTCGCTCCACGACTGGTGGTACTGCAGACGATGTGAACAACGTCGAGGTTGTGCTCATCGATCAGGCAGAGAAGGGTGTTTGGAATGTGCGCGTGTCGGATGTATCGCATGGCGGCCAGAGGTCTGAGCAGCCTTACGCGTTGGCGATTCGTGGGGCGGGAGTCGACGACCTTTCTCCCGACGCAGCATTCGTACCCAACTCCTTTGCTCTTTCAGACCCGATTCCACAGGTGGGCGAGGAGGTCACCTTCAATGTCCAAGTCACCAACATGGGTAGTCGCACGATGGAGGATTTGGCTGTCCGTGCAACCGCTGAGGGCAATGTGCTGGGCACCCAGATAATCAACCTCGGACCAGGTGAGGTGCGTGGTCTAAACTGGCTATGGACCCCATCAAGCGACGGTGACAACGACATAGTGATCCGGCTTGACCCTACAGACGCTTTCGAAGAGTTGGATGAGGCGAACAACATTCTCACCATTACTGTGGGAGTGACCGAACCGGGTGTTCGACTCTCAACAAATTCAATCGTCAAACATGTCGCCTCAGTCGACGACAACACGGTGCAGTGGAACCTGACTTTGAGAAACACCGCCCTGCTACCCACGAACGCCAGCATCTCTGCGACCAAACCGGTTCGATTGAATGATGGAGCACAGTTCGACAGTTGGTTCCAATCCTTCTCTCAGACCACCTTTGAGATGAACGGTTCACAGTCCATCGAAGTCGGATTGACGATGGTTCATCCTTCGCCCCCAGAGCCAGGCATCTACCGCTTCACAGTGACGGGAAGGGATGTCGACAATGGAATCGACTACCCGATTATGCTGACCCTCGATGTGCCGGTATTGCCCGGTCTCCGTTTCACCAAGACCTTCACCGAACTCTCGGTTTCGCCAATCGAAGAGACCTCTTTCGACATAACCCTCTGGAACGAAGGGAACGGACCACAAGGGTGGGACCTGACCCTAACCCCACCCTCTGGATGGCATCTCGGATTCGACTCCCTCGGCTCGACTCCCGGAAGCCCTTCCGCATCCTCTGGCTATCTTGCCACCTCGGGCACGAGGGTGGTGTCTATTTCCATCAGTCCACCTGCCAACACCACGGTTGCCGCAGGTACTTCACTGGTCGGTGAATTGCACGCAGTATCACAGTTAGATGCTGGCATGGAGTGGACATTACCACTTGAGTTCGTAGTTGCGAATCAACGGGCTGGTTCCATCGTGATTGAATCGACGTTCGGCGAGTTGAGGCCAGATAGCCAACTCAATCTGCGTTACGTCATAACCAATGATGGCAACTCGCCTATGTCGTTGACAGCAGTGGTCGAGTTGCCCGGCGGCTGGAGTGTAACCAATCAATTACCTCTCATGTCACTGGCTCCCAGCGAGTCGAAGAGTCTCGTCATCGGTTTGCAAGGAAACGGGATGGCGGCGAGTGGCCCAATGACATTCAGCATGATTGAGAATGACGGATTCAGGCTCGACTGGCAGGGCTACCTAGAGGTCATATCAATTCCAAAACCGCGCATCGAGTTCTCAGAGGTCATACTGCCAGATGGCTCTTCTGCGGACACTCCTCTAGGAGCAGGCGCTCATCCCGTCGGGTTGCCCGGTGTCCACCTCATCTGGTTCATCTCAAACGAGGGGACGATGCCCTTCACCCCGTCAACATATCTTCAGTTGCCCGGTGGTGATTGGCTTGGGCTCTGTGACACCGTAGGCGAGATTGCCCCGGGCACGGGAACAGAAATCGATTGTCTCGTTGTCCTGCCGACGACATCCAGTGCCGGGGCCCAACCACAAGTCACCATGCAGGTGACAGTCGAAGAGATGGTAATTTCAGACACAGTCAGCCTTCAGGTCGCCTCAACCAAACAGGTCTCGTGGAATGACCTCGTCCTTCCAGAAGAGCTCGTGGAGGGACGCACCGCGAACTTCTCGATCGATCTGGAAAACAGCGGAAACACTCCGATATCACATCGCATTGAAGTGAGCGCACCAGAAGGCTGGGAGGTGACTGCGACAAATCACCAGATGGTCGAGTTGCAGCCCGGTGAGGAGCGCACTCTGACCTTCGAGGTGACTGCAGATTCGCCCGGTTTGGGTAACATCACCCTCTGGCTGGCGGCGGCGGATGATGTCACAGGCTCCAACTACGAATTCGAGTTGAATGTCATTGATGACCCCAACAGGGAGGTTTCGTCGTCTGGCGGAGGTCTACTCTGGGGTGGCGCCCTACTGCTCATTCTCATCTTGGTCGGTGGGATTGGTGTTGCAATCGTATCGACTAGAAAGGAGTCTTCACCCTTTGATTCCTCACCACCTGCGCCAAGCCTCGCAGTCTCTTTCCCACCAATAACCGGGGACCTTCCCCCCCCTCCGATGGGGAATTTGGCTCCACTCATGGCAAACTCGCGGCCTTCCGTTTCAGTATCAACTGAAGAGACGCTTCCACCACCACCACCACCAGTTGAGGCCGGAAAGTCCGAATCGGGTG
>Ga0310124_10001633_pt1 | contig 15533 bp, 11 predicted proteins | sample CB11b_AW_Bot5_MG_FD_203507 | JGI IMG/M metagenome (GOLD analysis project Ga0310124, IMG submission 203507) | Marine microbial communities from Western Arctic Ocean, Canada - CB11b_AW_Bot5 | ecosystem: Environmental > Aquatic > Marine > Oceanic | place: Canada: Western Arctic Ocean | collected...
ATAGTTCCAAAGCACAGGAATAGAACCCAGTAAAATCGCTCCCAAGGCTAGAATCAGCCTCAAGCTTAGACCCGTTAGAAGCACGGTCAGTCCACCGGAAGCCATAACTAGAAGGGCAGTACCAAGATCAGGCTGTAGTGCAATCAATAAAGTTGGAGCACAAATGATCAACAGCAAAATGGGTAACTGTTTGAAGGTGGCCGGAAGCGCGCGCTCATGCATAAACCAGGCGATCATCATCGGAACCGCAATCTTCATGATTTCGGACGGCTGAAATCTAGAAAATCCGAGGTCTAACCACCGCTGGGCGCCGCCGCCAGTCACGCCCCTAAATTCCACTAACAGCAGTAAACCCAAAGAAACGAAAAAAACCCAAGGAGCCCATAAACGCAACACTCTGGGAGGAACTTGAGCGATTATGACGAAAGCAATCATGGCCAAAGCAAAACGCACAGCCTGGCGCAGTAATAATGATTCGTTCTCTCCTGATGCACTGTAGAGCACTACGAAACCCAACGCGCAAATAGCAAAGACGGTCAGAACAATAGGCGCGTCCATTACTAAACCTCTAAGACGCAGAGGTCTCAGTACAGCAGCAGGCCCAATAGCCAAATTAATACTGCTGGACAACATTGTTCTCCCCCAATAAGTAGGCATCGAGAACCTTTCGCGTCACCGTGGCCGCCGTGGTGCTGCCACCCCCTCCATTCTCCACCACCACAGCTACAGCTATGGCAGGATTGTCCAAAGGAGCATAGGCTATGAAAAGCCTGTGATCTCTAAGACGCTCGTCTATCTCTTCCTCGTCATACTCCTGATCCTGTGCTAAGGAGAATACCTGTGCTGTCCCCGTCTTGCCGGCGACAGAATATGGTGTGCCTCGCATAGCAACTCGCCCCGTTCCCTGCGAGTCTTCCGTTACACCGACCATTGCCTCCTCGATCTCCTGCCAGTGAGACTCATCAATATCACTCATAACGTTTAGCCTTACAGAATCGGATTCGATTACCTTACCTGTAGTGCCATTTTCTATAGCCGTTACTAGGCGTGGTTGGAAACGCTGACCGCCCATCGCTAACATCGCGGTCGTGTGTGCTAGCTGTAGAGGGGTCACTAAAACAAAGCCTTGTCCGATACCCGTAATAACTGTTTCACCTGGAAACCAAACCTGATCTTCTCGCTTGGAGAATTGACTTTGCTTCCACTCACGAGTCGGAATCAACCCGCTATTTTCTCCACTAACGTCGATTCCGGTTTTCACGCCGAATCCAATATCCCTCAAGAAAACACTCATGTTATCGATGCCCAGACCCAAGGCGAGCTTGTAGAAATAAACATCGCATGACTCCACAATGGCCTGGTGCAGATCTACGGGGCCATGGCCTTGGGATTTCCAGTCACGATAACGATGAGAATAACCGGGTAATACAAAGTAACCGGGACACATGTTACGGCGCTCTGGCTCCACGATTTCATAATGCAAAGCAGCAAGACCCAGAAACGGCTTGATCGTAGAACCTGGTGGATAACTTCCGGCTAGTGCTCTATGGAAAAGAGGCTTGTCAGAGTCTGAGTTGAGCGCTCGGAAATCTTCGCGACTTAAACCCACAGAAAAACGGTTAGGATCGAATCCAGGCGCGCTTACCATGGCAAGAACATCACCTGTAGCCGGATCGATCGCAACCACAGCGCCCCTAAACCCATCCATGGCACGTTGGGCAACTGATTGCAGGTGAATATCCAGACCGAGAACAACATTATCTCCTGGAATAGGCCATCGCGTTTCGATGCCCCCTTGCGATGGTTCGAGTCTTAGCACGTCACCGGCAGACACAGTTGAGTCAAGCAACACTCTCCCCTGTGCGTTGACCACCTGCTGACGATACCCAACACTACCGTGCAACACAGTTTCGTAGCTGCGTTCGATACCACTCCTGCCTATGAGTGAAGTGGCAGCGTAATCGCTGCGATCAAGACTACCACGGGCAAATTCATCCAAGTCCGATGGACTGATTCTGGCTACATATCCAACGGCATGACCGGTAAGCTCACCGAACGGATAATTGCGTACCAATCCTTCCTGGATATCAACTCCTGGAAAGTGATGCCGCCTGGCAGCAAACCGAGCAGCCTGGGTCTCGGTCAGATTTGCCAGCCTCACACGTTCAAATCCGCGGTGAGAACGAATCAGTTCGGTCAGACTTGAGTGCTCAGTAGAATCTATAAGTTCCAATTCCTCGAGTCTCCGGAGGCTCTCCTCCAGATCAATAATCTCCTCTGGAATTATGGTGAGCTCCCAATCTGGAAGATTTTCTGCCAATACCACACCGTTCCTATCAAAGATCAATCCTCGGGTTGGTGGCAGTGGTTCGATACGAAGGCGATTACCCTGAGATAAATCTGCAAAAAACTGGTGTTCAACGATTTGTAACTGGAATAAGCGCCATATCAGCACACCTGCAAGAAGGAGAATAATGGTGCCAATCGCAAAAAGCCTTGATAAAAAAAGTCGCTGTTCTTTCCAGTGATCTTTGAGTCGTATCGTGGTCTTCATGTTCAGACCCGCGCCTTATTATCCTGGCGGATTCGGTCAAGAGTGCCGAGAATGAGTGGCCACAGTAATACTCCCGTTATCACAGGCGCCCATCGTTCCACATACGGCACCGTCCGCCCCGCTGCGCCATCGACCCAAAATAGTACGAATTCGTATACCGCAAGCATAAAGAGCACCGACATACTCATCTGCCAGACCGGGAAAATACGTATGCGAAGGTGGAACCTAAGACAGAGGTAACCTACCACAAGCATAGCAAGCGCGTGTTGCCCTAAAAGAGAACCGGTCAGCGTATCTGCCGCAAGCCCTAGCCACATTGCAGTAAGTAATCCAAAGCGCTCCGGGGCCACAATAGCCCAATAAATTATGACAAGGGGTATCCAATCGGGTCGAAAAGTCGCAACTACCCCGGGCAAAGGAACAACCGATAGGGCCAAAGCCAGAACGAATGTGGAGAGAGGCAAGACCCAGTCGGTATCTGGATCCCTCATTGCTCAACCTCAGCAAGACCTGTGGTTCCCGTACTCTGTTTAGTATCCTCTGCTGCCCAAACTAGTAAAACCTCACGATCTCGATTCAACTCAGCGGCAGGCTCAGCAACAACCTCTGCAAATAATTGGCCAGGCTGACGGCGTACTTCCACCACCCGCCCGACTGGATAACCCGATGGAAAGACACCGCCGAGGCCAGAAGATACAAGGAGATCACCAGACTCGATATCTGCGTTGTTAGTGAGATACGGCAAACTGAGACGCCTACTATCACCTGTGCCCACGGCAATCGTCCGCAGGCCATTTCGATTAACGGAAACGGGCACGGCATGATCGGCATCGCTAATAAGTATCACTTCAGAAGTAAACGTATCGACACCAGCAATCTGACCCGCAATTCCATTAGCGTCCAGAAGCGCTTGACCGACATAAACACCATCACCGAGCCCACGGTTGATAGAGAACCGCTGCCGGTAGGGATCAAGATCGACAGCAAGAATTTCGGCAACCAATACTCGATCAGCAACTCGGGGGCTAGAGTCCAACATGACCCTCAGACGAATGTTTTCAGCCTCAAGTGCTGCCATGCGTTGCAACCTTACCTCGTGCTTAAGTTGTTCACTCTTGAGTTCGGCGTTTTCATTGAGAAGAGACACCCGGTCTGATAGAGAGACGCTCACTACTTCCCAAGCTTTAAACGGAAAACTGACCGTTATCTGAATCGGGTAAACGGCTACTGAGAAAATTTGCCGAAGACGAGAAAGATGATCATCCCTATTATCCACCAACATCAGCGACAGGCTGAAGACGGTGAGCAAGAGAAAGCGCAGACCCAACGGGACTGCAGTTCGTCCACCGTCTACTCCTCCTGGAACATTCATGGTCTGCGCCCACTCCTAAACTTATGGGTCAGCACCTATTAAAAATTTACTCCACAGCAAAGGTCTCTGGCCCGTACTCGTCTAGCAATTCCAATATGCGCCCACCACCACGTGCTACACAAGTTAGTGGCTCATCAGCTATTACAACCGGAAGACCCGTCTCTTCTGCGAGGAGTTTGTCAATATTTTTCAACAATGCCCCGCCGCCAGTCAGGACTATTCCTCGCTCCGCAACATCGGCACCCAATTCAGGAGGCGTCTGCTCAAGAGCGGCTCTCACAGCCGCTACAATCCCTTGTAACGGTTCCTGAAGCGCTTCAAGAATTTCGTTGCTATTTAACGTAAAGCTGCGAGGAACACCTTCCGAAAGATTGCGCCCTCTCACGGTAATCTCCTTGACCTTCTCTCCAGGGTAGGCGGTACCCGCCTCCTCCTTAATCCGCTCCGACGTTGCTTCGCCGATGAGTATGCCGTAGTTTCGCCGCACATAAGCGATAATTGCCTCGTCAAAGCGATCCCCACCGATACGCACGGATGCAGCGTACACAATCCCGTTCAACGAAATAACTGCGACTTCTGACGTCCCACCCCCGATATCTAGGACCATAGATCCGCGAGCCTCGTGCACCGGCATACCGGCCCCAATCGCCGCAGCCATCGGTTCCTCCACTAAATATACCCGCCGAGCTCCTGCTCCCTCGGCAGATTCTCGAATCGCCCGCCGCTCAACCTGCGTTGACCCGTAGGGCACACAGATAAGAACTCGGGGGCTCGGCCGAAAATACCGCGAGCCATGGGCCTTTTTAATGAAGTGCTGAAGCATCTTCTCGGTAATAGTAAAGTCAGCGATCACCCCATCCTTCAAGGGACGGATAGCGCTGATATTCCCTGGAGTACGGCCGAGCATCCTCTTTGCGTCTATGCCAACCGCCTCAAGAACCTTCCCTCCCCGTCCAACCTCCTCCCGAATAGCAACGACGGAGGGCTCGTCAAGAACGATGCCACGACCACGCACAGAGATCAGGGTATTTGCGGTACCCAGATCAATAGATAAATCATTAGAAAAGTAACCGAGAAAGCTCTTTAACATTAAGCGCCAAGGGTCAGATTTAAGGTCAAAGGTTACTTTAGCAACGGGTAGGACAATGGGCAAGGTGGAGTGTATAGTTATCCGCCGTTACCCAGAACGCTAGATCATGTCACTCAATCGAGAAGACGTTGAAAAACTGTGTCTGCTGGCCCGCCTGAAAATCACCCCAGAGGAAATGACAGACGTAGCCTCCAAGCTGTCAGATATAGTCACCCTGGTCAACCAGTTGCGGACGGCTGACACTACCGAGGTTGTGCCCATGGCTCACCCACTGGATATAGCGCAGCGGCTGCGGGAAGACAAGGTAACTGAATCGGATCGGCATGAACACTATCAACAAAACGCATCCATGGTGGAGAGAGATCTCTATCTGGTACCCAAGGTCATAGAATAACCATCAATCTTAACGGATCCACCCACGGTCACCGATCCAGGGTGCCCACCCCGTAAGTATGCACGAAGCAACCATTGCGCAACTGGCCCAAGAGCTCAAGAGTCGAAAAATTTCGTCGCAAGAGCTTACGAAACACTTCTTAGAACGCATCTCGCGCCTAGATGCAGACCTTAATGCTTTCATCACTATCACACAGAATGATGCACTTGCTCAGGCGAAAGCAGCTGATGCTCGTCTGGCCTCCGGGGAAGGGACTCCTCTGACAGGGATACCCATCGCACACAAAGATATTTTCTGCACGAAGGGGGTAAAGACATCATGTGGCTCACGAATGCTGGATAACTTCATCTCGCCATATGATGCAACCGTTGTAGCCAGACTCAAACAAGCAGGCGCGGTTATGCTGGGCAAAACTAACATGGATGAATTCGCCATGGGCTCATCCAATGAAACCAGCTTCTACGGCCCCGCACACAACCCATGGGATAGAGATACAGTGCCAGGAGGCTCCTCGGGGGGCTCTGCCGCCGCGGTTGCGGCACGTATGGCCTGCGGAGCCACGGGAACCGATACCGGTGGATCCATTCGACAACCAGCAGCTTTTTCAGGCGTTACCGGTGTCAAGCCGACTTACGGTAGGGTCTCCCGCTACGGAATTGTGGCCTTTGCGTCGAGCCTGGATCAGGCTGGAACACTTACCCGGACGGCCGAAGACGCTGCTCTCATGTTACAAATCATGTCAGGCCCTGATGAACTAGACTCTACCGCTCTGCCCAACCTGGTGCCCGATTTCTGTAAGGCATTAAAGGATCCCTGGGAAAACATCACCATAGGCGTCCCCGATAATTTCTTCGACAAGGACCTCGATCCCAACAATGCTCAGCTGATCCGCGACGCACTATCGGTTTTTGAGAAATTAGGCGCGACAATAAAGGAAATTCATTTGGAGAATATCCATTTGTCCGTACCAGTCTACTATGTAGTAGCGCCAGCCGAAGCTTCATCTAACCTCTCCCGTTTCGATGGTATCCGCTACGGCTATCGAGCCGAAGGTGAAAGTGGCAACCTAGCTGAGTTTTACATGCGCACACGGGGCGAAGGCTTCGGGGCAGAGGTCAAACGAAGAATTCTGATGGGCACCTACGTACTGTCTGCAGGGTACTACGATGCCTACTATCTACAGGCACAGAAAATCCGTCAGCTCATCAGTCAGGACTTCTCTCGGGCTTTCGAAGACGTCGACCTTATTGCCGGACCAACCGCTCCGACCCCTGCATTCAGCATAGGACAGAAAATTAATGATCCTATTCAGATGTATCTGAACGACATTTATACGATCGGCGCACCACTAGCCGGGCTTCCGGCTCTCTCCACACCTTGTGGGCTAGTAAATAATTTACCGGTCGGATTGCAGCTCATTGGACCTCATCTCAGTGAAGAGAGACTCCTCAAAGCTGCCCACTATTTCCAACAGGAAACTGATTGGCACACACTCGTGCCACCAGGGTACTTCGAATAATGAACTGGGACGTCGTTATTGGGCTTGAGATCCATACGCAACTCGCCACAAAGAGCAAGATCTTTTCGGGCAGTTCGACGCAATACGGAGCTTCACCCAATAGTCAAGCATCTCTGGTTGATCTCGGTTACCCAGGCGTGCTTCCCGTACTAAATCGCGATGCTGTATGTATGGCGATTAAGTTTGGTTTAGCAACTGGCTGTCAGATTTCACCTCGCTCTATTTTTGCTCGAAAAAACTACTTCTACCCTGATTTGCCAAAGGGATATCAAATATCCCAATATGAGCTTCCAATCGTCTATGACGGCTGCTTAGAAATCGTGCTTGAGGATGGTGAGCTTAGGACCATCGGAATTACAAGGGCTCATCTAGAAGAAGATGCTGGAAAATCGCTACACGATGACTTCCGTGACCACAGCGGTATCGATTTAAATCGTGCAGGAACGCCGTTACTGGAAATCGTCTCAGAGCCCGACCTCCGCTCAGCCACAGAAGCGGGGATTTATATGCGGGCAATCCATACGCTGGTCTGCTATCTCGGCATCTCAGATGGAAACATGCAAGAAGGATCATTTCGCTGCGATGCTAATGTTTCCATTAGGTCCCGTGGAGAAAAAAAACTCGGTACGCGCACAGAGCTTAAGAATTTAAATTCCTTCCGATTTGTGGAGAAAGCAATTCAGGTTGAAATCGAACGACAAATCAACGTAGTGGAGGATGGTGCTGAGGTCGTTCAGGAAACACGTCTGTATGACGCGGGTAGCAACACTACACGGACCATGCGCATCAAAGAAGAAGCAAATGACTATCGGTATTTTCCAGACCCTGACCTCCTTCCAGTAATCATTGAAGATAAGTTAATAGAAAAACTACGCAGTGAGCTCCCCGAATTGCCCGATGCAAAAAGAAACCGTTTCATCAGTAATTACGCCCTTTCAGAGACCGTCGCTGAAGAGCTTACCTCCACGCGAGAAATTGGCGACTACTTTGAAGAAGCAGTTAAATCTCAGCCAAGCGTCCCACCAAAACAAATTGCTAAATTAATTCAACGCGAGTTAACCGAAGCACTAAAGAAAAATAGTTTGAATATTAAAAAATCAAAAGTGCCTCCAGAGATCATCGCAGTTCTCGCTTCAAAAATACAAGACAACAGCATCTCAAGCAGTGCAGCAAGTGCTGTATTTGAAGAACTATGGCGTACAGACAGCTCAATTGGTGTTAGTAACGTCATTGAAAAACTCGGACTTGAGCAGATCTCTAACGAGGGCGCAATCAACACAATGGTAGACGACATCATCGCCCAGAACCCTGAACAAGCCGAGCAATGTCGAAAGGGCAAAGACAAGGTCATTGGTTTTCTGGTTGGTCAAGTGATGAAAATCTCTCGTGGCAAAGCCAACCCCCAACAAGTAATCCAGACCCTAAAAAACAAGCTGAGAGGCGAATAAACAGCCCATTCCTGAAAAGCCTTTGACATAAGGCTTTAAAATACTATATAAATATATCTTTATATTGAGATATTCACATGCGGACCTTCGAAGAACTGGCTGATCTACTACGGATTCTTGGGGATCCTACCAGGTTGCGGCTTCTGGCAAGCCTCAACCAGGGAGAATTGTCCGTGAGTGAAATTACTCAGGTCACCGGATTCAGCCAGCCGCGAGTCTCACGTCACCTAAAATTGCTTTGTGAATCTCATGTTCTCAGACGAACACGGGACCAGAACGAAGTCTATTACCGAGTCACCATTGATGAGGACCGCCGTGGTCTAGTCCAAAAAGTCCTGGTAAACCTCCCGGGAAAAGACCCGGTTACCGCACGGGACCAGGAGAGACTTACCGCTATCCTAGATAGCCGCCAGGCACAGGCTCAGGAACTGCTTGCGCGCATGGGGGTTAGACCACTGAGCCCTCCTGAAATCCGGGAAGTAGGAACCGCTGTAGAGACACTGCTCAAGGCGCATCTACCGGGAAACGAGGCTAATACACCACTTGGTGATCTACTCGATATCGGCACGGGTACGGGAAGTATGTTGCGACTGCTCGCGAAGCAGGCGAGACGAACTGTTGCAATTGACCAGTCTAGGGAAATGCGACTTGTAGCGCGGGCAACGGTGCTATCTCAGGGTCTTTCCAATTGCACAGTTCAGAAGGGTGATATGTATGACCTTGGCTTCCCAGAAAAACACTTCGACATCGCAACCATGGATCGAGTGGTAGGGACCGCAGACAACCCAGACAATGCAATAAGGGAAGCTGGACGTGTGATTAAGGATGGCGGACATCTCCTATTAGTAGAAACATCAGGCTTGCCTGCGGATGAAACTAGGCTTGTCGAGTGCATAGAAAATGCCGGGTTATCTCTTCTTGATCTGCAAAAAACTGAAAAAGGAACCGCTGTAGTGGTATTCGCGACACGAGTTTCGCCACCACAATCCAATGCCGCTTAGAACTCCTACGCCACCAGACACCCAAACCAATGAGTAATGAAATTCAAGTCTCGTTCGAGTTTTTCCCTCCTGCGAATAAGAAAATGGAGGAGATACTCTGGCATTCCATCCAGCGACTGGAGCCCCTCGGACCGCGGTTCGTTTCCGTAACGTATGGTGCAGACGGCTCAACTCGAGACCGGACTCACCGCATTGTGCGGCGAATTCAGGCAGAGACAGAGCTTGTATGTGCCCCGCATCTAACTTGCATTAGTGCCCATCGCGAAGAAGTACTAGCAATAGCCGAAAGTTATTGGCAGGCGGGCATCCGCAATATGGTTGCGCTCCGTGGGGATCCTCCAAAAAATGCAAAGGTGTACAAACCTTATGTGGGAGGTTTTGACTACGCATCTGACCTAGTAACAGGGTTACTCGGAGTAGGTGAGTTCGATATTTCGGTTGCCGCCTACCCAGAGGTACACCCAGAGGCGCTAAGTGCCGATGCAGACTTGGAAAACCTGAAACGAAAAATAGATGCTGGTGCCTCTCGCGCCATTACTCAGTTCTTTTTCGATACTGGTGGCTATCTACGATTCAGAGATCGCTGCCAAACGATGGGATTAGAAGTGCCCATTGTCCCTGGAATACTTCCAATCACGAATTTTCCTAGGCTTCTTAAATTCGCTGCAAATTGTGGGGCAACCGTACCATCAAAACTCCGTGAGCGCTTTTCCGGGCTAGATAACGATCCAGATACTCGACGAATGATTGCTGCGAGTGTAGCCATTGAACAGGTAGATGAATTGCTACGCCATGGTGTTAGCGAGTTTCATTTCTATACTCTTAACAGAGCCGAGCTTACGTACGCAATCTGTCATGCGCTCGGTCTCAGGCCACTTAACCAAGCAAAGGAGCAGCTCTCTTGAGTGACCAACGTCTTCATCTAGAGAAGCTTCTGCGTGAACGAATCGTCGTGCTCGATGGTGCGATGGGCACAAGTATCCAAACACTAGAACTGGGAGAAAACGACTTCAGAGGCAATCGATTTAAGGATTGGCCCAGCGAACTTAAAGGAAATAACGATCTCCTATCGATATCGCAACCACAACATATCATAGCAATTCACAGAGATTTCCTCGCGGCCGGCGCAGACATTATCACGACTAACACTTTTAACTCCTCGGCTCCCTCTCAGGGAGACTACGGGATGGAGGATTTAGTGCCTGAACTGAACCATGCCGCGGCGCGACTAGCGAGAAAAGCTGCGGACATGGCTACCGAGACAAGTGGTATACCCCGATTTGTAGCTGGAGCGCTCGGTCCAACGAACCGAACGTGTTCGATTTCTTCTGATGTAAACGATCCTAGTTTGCGAAATATCACGTTTGAACAATTAGTCGAGACATACAGTGAGGCGGCAGAAGCTCTCGTCGAGGGTGGTGTCGATCTCTTAATGGTAGAGACCATTTTCGATACGCTAAATGCCAAAGCCGCTCTCTACGCCATCAAACACCTCAGCGAAAAAACAGGTCTAAACGTACCGATAATAATCTCTGGGACCATAACCGATGCATCAGGTCGAACGCTCTCCGGTCAGACGCTTGAAGCTTTCTATACCTCTGTACGTCATGTGAAACCTCTCCTGATTGGTCTCAACTGCGCGCTAGGAGCAAAAGAATTGAGACCTTACGTGGAGGAATTAGCCAGGTTGTCCGAGTTTCCAACCAGCGTCCACCCTAATGCTGGCCTACCGAATGAGTTTGGCGAATATACAGATACGCCAGAACACATGGCTGAAGTACTCGGAGAGTTTGCAAAAAACGGTTGGCTTAACCTAGCTGGCGGATGCTGCGGCACAACACCAGAGCACATCAGAATGATTGCTGAGGCTGTCTCAAGATACGAACCTAGGACAACACCGAACCTTCCGATAACTACGCAACTATCAGGACTAGAACCTCTTAAGATCGGCCCAGACAGCCTATTTGTAAACGTCGGCGAGCGCGCCAACGTTACGGGTTCTATCCAATTTAAGAAGCTTATCGAAAAAGATGATTACGAACAGGCGCTAACCATCGCGCGGGATCAGGTCGAAAATGGCGCGCAGATAATCGACGTTAACATGGATGAAGGGATGCTGGATTCTGAAGCTGCCATGGACAAGTTCTTGAAGCTAATCGCTTCGGAACCCGATATTGCCCGTGTACCTATCATGATCGACTCTTCCAAATGGACCGTGATCCAAGCGGGGCTCAAGTGTCTGCAGGGTAAGGGTATTGTTAACTCCATTAGTCTGAAGGAAGGAGAAGAAATTTTTCTCGAACAAGCGCGTGAAATACTGCGCTACGGCGCTGCCGTGGTTGTGATGGCTTTCGACGACGAGGGCCAAGCAGATACCGCCGAACGAAAATTCGAAATCTGCAAGCGATCTTATAACTTACTGATAAACGAAGTCGGTCTCCCGCCTGAAGATATTATCTTTGATCCCAATATCTTTGCAGTCGCCACTGGAATTGACGCACATAATGCATATGGCCTCGCATTTATCGATGCTACTCGTAAGATCAAAGCGGAACTACCGCATTCGTTAGTAAGCGGAGGCGTCAGCAATGTTTCTTTCTCTTTCCGTGGGAATAATATTGTTCGCGAAGCCATGCACTCCACCTTTCTCTATCATGCGATTTCCGCGGGCATGGACATGGGCATCGTCAATGCAGGGCAACTCGCCGTATATCAGGACATTCCAGAAGACCTTAAAGTCGCGACCGAAGACGCCATTCTTAACCGTCGAAACGACGCCACAGAAAGATTGGTCACTCTTGCGGAACAATCTCGCGGCAATAATGAACAAAAAATAGAAAAAGAGGCCGACGAATGGCGAAACTGGGCAGTGGGAAAAAGGCTTGAACACTCTCTGGTGCGGGGTATCGACACCTTTGTGATCGAGGATACCGAAGAAGCACGTCTATCTGCGGAGCGGCCCTTAGACGTCATTGAAGGCCCCTTGATGGATGGAATGAATGTGGTCGGCGACCTCTTTGGTGAAGGCAAAATGTTTCTCCCACAGGTTGTGAAATCGGCTCGAGTCATGAAGAAGGCGGTTGCACACCTGGTACCTTACATCGAGGAGGATAAAGCCGAGGCCGTAGCAAAAGCTAAAATAGTGATCGCCACGGTCAAAGGAGATGTCCACGACATTGGAAAAAATATTGTCGGAGTTGTGCTCCAATGCAATAACTTCGAAGTAATAGACCTTGGCGTCATGGTGCCCGCAGAGAAAATTCTGAGCACCGCAAAAGATATCGGCGCAGATCTAATCGGTCTTTCAGGGTTAATAACACCTTCACTCGATGAAATGGTTCATACTGCCACTGAGATGCAACGTCAAGCATTCTCCTTACCATTGCTGATTGGTGGTGCAACTACCTCCCCCGCCCACACCAGCGTGAAAATAGACCCCACATACGAAGGACCCGTGGTTTACGTCAAAGACGCTTCACGGGCCGTCAGTGTGATGCAAACACTGATAGGTAAGAAGCGGGAAACTTTTTCAAAACAACTTGAGGAAGAACATTCGAAGCGTCGTGCTCGCCACCAGCAAAAACGAAGCCGAGGGTCAGAACTCGCACTGAATAAGGCCCGAGCCAACAAATTAACTTTAGATTGGGTCGAGTATCAGCCACCGTCCCCAAAAACTCTCGGTTTAAAGACACTCAACAATTACCCGCTCGAAAAACTCGCTAAGTATATCGACTGGATGCCGTTTTTTAATGCCTGGGAGTTTCACGGTCGATTCCCGGAAATCCTGAACGACCCCGTCGTCGGTAAGGCTAGCCAAGCACTCTATTCAGACGCTCAGCAATTGCTTCAACAACTTATTAAGGAAAAATGGCTAACAGCATCTGGGATAGTAGGATTTTTCCCCGCCAACTCAATAGGGGACGATATCGAAATCTTTACGAGCGAGAGTCGCAAAAATGTTCGAACACGCCTGCATCACCTGCGGCAACAACGGCATAAGCGTGCAGACCTCCACAATGATTGTCTCGCAGATTTTGTGGCGCCAAGAGATATTGGGGTTGCGGACTATATAGGCGGATTCGCCGTCACAGCAGGAATAGGGCTAGACACTCATGTAGCGCGCTTTGAGGCACAGCACGACGACTATAGCGCAATCATTTTGAAAGCATTGGCTGACCGACTTGCCGAAGCGTTCGCCGAACGGCTCCATGAGCAAGTAAGAACAGAGCATTGGGGTTACGCCGCACACGAACAATTGGATAATAGAGCGCTCACCGCAGAGGAATATCGAGGTATTCGGCCAGCACCAGGCTACCCAGCCTGCCCCGATCACACCGAGAAAAGCACACTTTGGGAACTTCTGGATGCAGAAAAGAATACCGGCATCCAGCTTACTGAAACGTTTGCGATGCTTCCGGCCGCAGCCGTCAGTGGTTGGTACTTCTCTCACCCCAAATCTAGATACTTTGCTGTGGGTAAAATCGATCGCGATCAGGTTAAGGACTACGCAGTACGAAAGGGCTGGACAGTAGCAGAGGCAGAGCGGTGGCTTTCACCAAATCTGGGCTACCAAACCTCAGCGTAATCCGATTGAGAATGGCTTTCTTGCCCTGAAAAGCGAAAGCCTGAAAACTACTGTTATGCCTGGCAATCCAGGCACTCGGGGTCTGTCTTTAACGCAACGTCCCGCCATTCCCCCCGCTTCCCGTCCCAAAGGTGCAGCCGATGGTGAAGCGCAGAATCCAACCCTAACAGCAACTTCAACGCCTCCATCGCCATAAGCGTACCAATAACCCCTGGTACCGGCGCCACAACGCCGGTACCTTGGCAATTCCCAAGCCACTCATCTTCGTCACAGTAGAGACAGCGGTAACACGGTCCGGTTCCAGCGTTTAAAAACACGGACAGTTGACCTTCAAAACGTACGGCAGCACCGGTTACGAGCGGTACACGCGCCTTTACTGCCGCATGATTTACGGCTAATCGAGTGGCAAAATTATCAGTCCCGTCAAGTACGATGGACACCGCTTCAATGTGTGAAAGAAGCGTCGCTGGACTTAGTCTCTCACTGAGACATCTTATCCGGATATCAGGATTCATGAGGTTTAGCCGTTTCCGTGCAGCGTCTACTTTTAGCTCACCGACATCACGAGAGTCATAAAGAATTTGGCGCGATAAGTTAGTTTCATCTACGCGATCAAAGTCGTTCAGAATCAGGGTGCCTACTCCGCTCCCAGCCAAATATTGTGCGGCCGAACACCCTAGCCCTCCCAACCCCACAATAAGTACGCGTCCCTTGCCTATTCGCGCCTGCCCCTCCTGACCGATCTCTGGTAACGCTTCATGTCGAGCATAGCGACTAGTGGTCATGCAACTCTCCCTAGGGTGACTCGGTCATGGCCAGCTAGATCTTGATGCGTCTCTATCGATCGGAAACTATTAGCCCGCAGTAATTTTGAAACGGTAAGTTTCTGATCGTTACCGTGCTCCAACAGGAGGGTGCCGCCCGGTGCCAACACTCTCGGTGCACCAGCAATGATTTCACGGATCGAAGCGACCCCGTCCATTCCTCCATCTAGGGCCTCACGCGGCTCATGTCGAAGAACTCCATCAATCAGACGTGGATCCCCTCGGTCAACGTATGGTGGGTTGCTAACAATGAATCCAAACCGTTGTTCATCCAGCGCTTTAAACCAGCTTGAAAAGATCCACTCGACCTCAAGACCCAATCGAGATCCATTTTTTGAAGCAATGCTCAGGGCAGCTTCGCTTGCATCTACTGCCACAACGCTGGTATTAGGCCTTTGTTGTTTAATGGCTAACGCGATAGCCCCACATCCAGTGCCAAGATCTAAAACCTTAGCCACTCCCATCGGGGCTATATGCCTGAGTAATTGGTCAACAAGTATCTCGGTCTCAGGTCGAGGGACTAGAGTATCCGACGACACCCGTAAATTAATTGAATAGAACTCCTTATGACCCGTCAGGTAGGCCAATGGGATACCTTTTGCCCGTCTATGCATTAATGCCCGAAACTCCTTTGCAAGCTTCCGTGATATCGCGCGCTCGGGAAATGCCATCACGGTGCTCCTAGACCGATGTGTGAGAGCAGCCATCAAGACCTCTGCATCTAGCTTTGGACTTGTGCTGTTTGA
>Ga0310124_10001637_pt1 | contig 15503 bp, 6 predicted proteins | sample CB11b_AW_Bot5_MG_FD_203507 | JGI IMG/M metagenome (GOLD analysis project Ga0310124, IMG submission 203507) | Marine microbial communities from Western Arctic Ocean, Canada - CB11b_AW_Bot5 | ecosystem: Environmental > Aquatic > Marine > Oceanic | place: Canada: Western Arctic Ocean | collected...
GCCCGAGCCGTGGAACTGAGCGGAAAGAAGGTCGTCATGGTGGCGAGCCACAGCCTGAGTCACCGGCATTTCGTCGAGGAGGCACCTCTCCCCGAGGACATGAGCCGCGAGCACATCTACAATCACAGCCAGTATGTCTGGGACATGAAGATGGTCGATCTGATGCGCGCTGGAAACATGCGCGAGGTGATCGACCTGATGCCCGAATTCACAGAGCAGACGATGGCCGAGACCGAGGGCGGCGGCCTCACCTGGATGATGGCCGCCATGGACTATCCAGACTACAACGCTGAGATCTACGGTTACCAGTCAGTCATCGGCACGGGCAACGTCATCGCTGCGTGGGACCCCAACGAGCAGAGTCGCGAGGTGGTACTGTGAGCGAAGAACCGGTCCTGTTCGGGGTGCACGTCCCCCCGCACCCTCAACCTCTGCTGGCGCATGAACAGAACGAGGGCTGGGGCAGACTGCGCGCAGCGTTCGAGCATTGTCGAGAGCAGATCGAACTCAGCGGTGCGGACATCCTGCTGGTCTACTCGACCACCTGGCCTTCGATCATCGGTCACCAGATCCAGGCACACCCGGAGCCGGAATGGGTACACGTCGACGACGACTTCCACTTCCTCGGCAGCATGCCCTACAAGTTCCGCATGGATCCGGAGTTCGCCGAAGGCTACCGAGATGCCGCCGAAAAGAGGGGACTCTTCGCCAGGACGGTCGCCTACCACGGCTTCCCAATCGACACCGGCTCGGTGGTCGCGCTCAGCCTGCTGAATCCGAACAACCGCATTCCTGCATGCATCGTGTCGAGCAACCTGTACGCCAACCGCTCCGAGACCATAGTGCTCGGCAAGGCGGCGCGCGATACCTTGGAAGCGCAAGGGAAGAAGGCGGTTGTGGTGGTCGTCTCGAGCCTGTCGAATCGCATGTTCACAGAGCACATAGAGCCGCATGAGGACCGCATCCACAGCCAGAAGGACGACGATTGGAACCGCAAGATGCTCGAATTCTTCGCTGATGGCAGACTGGAGGATATCAGCCAGCTGAGTCGGGAGATTCACGGCCAGATCAGGGTGTCCAAGGTGGTCGCCTACAAGCCGATCTGGTGGATGGCGGCGGTGATGGGACAGCACAACAACTACTCCGGCAAGGTACACGCGTACGAAGCGCTGAACGGTGCCGGAGGTGCGGTGATTTCGCTCGTACCGACCAGCCAGTCGGTAGGTGACAAGGAGTTCGACGAGGACGACGTCGAGTACTACCGCGGCGACCGCGACGTGCTCGTCTCCGGCGACATGGACGCGCTCTCCGGAGTGGAGGGGAGATTGGACGATTCCGACGCCCCCCCGACTGCAGGACCAAGCGGGGTGATCCACGCAGCGGGCGCCCCGAAGCCTGTGGGCGCTTACCCGCACGCCCGCCGGGTCGGTGACCTGCTCTACCTCTCAGGCGTGGGGCCGAGGAATCCGGCTGACGACAGCATTCCCGGCGGCGCGGTCCGCAACCCCGATGGGAACCCCTCGGAGTACGACATCGAGGAACAGACCCGCGCCTGCATCGAGAACCTCCGGACCGTGCTCGAGGCGAGCGGTAGGGGACTGGGGGATGTGCTCGACGTGACCGCCTTCCTGATCGACATAGACCGCGATTTCAGCGGCTACAACAGCGTCTATGGTGATTATTTCGCGGACATACAGCCGACGCGCACCACATTGGAGATCTCCGCCCTGCCGACGCCCATCGCTGTCGAACTGAAGGTCATCGCCTCCGCTGTCTGACCTCACTCCGAAGTTTGCTCGTGGCACGCCGAACGCTGTCGAGTTCAAGGTCATCGCCAGAGTCGAATAGCATCGCAACCTGTTAACGGCACTTCAGCAGGTCCGTATGCTCTAAAGCGGCTCTCCGGTCGCCCGCCCATGCCCCCAGGTGTCATCGACTTCGTCTACAAGGAAGTCGAACTAATCTCGGACACCCTGGAACGCAAACTCGGAATCTGGTCGGTTGTCATCATCTCACTCTCCGCGATGCTCGGCTCAGGCCTGTTCGTGCTGCCCGCGCTGGCGATGCTCGACCTCGGCGGGCCGGGCGTGTGGATGGCGTATGTGTTTGCAGCATTGGTGGTACTCCCCGGGGCCATCTCGAAGGCTGAACTCGGTACCGCGATGCCGACTTCAGGTGGCGACTACATCTACATCGAGCGAACCTATGGTCCACTGTTCGGAACCGTCGCTGGACTCGGTCTGTGGGCCTCTTTCCTGCTCAAGGCGGCGTTCGCACTCATCGGCTTCTCCGCATACCTGTGGGTCATCGAATCGCTGCTGGGAATCTCCTTCAATGCGAAATTCGCCGCTCTTGTGCTGCTCGTCATCGTCGTCGCCATCAACGTCGTCGGAGTGAGGTTGATCAAGAGGGTGCAGACCGTCATCATCGCCATCTCCGTCCTCTTCCTCGTCGCACTCTGCATCTGGGCGGCACTGACTGCAGATCCCGACTGGATGCGTCCGATTGGGGAGGGTGCATTCGGTGGGGGATGGACATCCATGGCCGAAACCGCAGCATTCGTGTTCGTATCTTATGCGGGGGTGACCAAGATCGCTGCGGTCGCTGAAGAGGTGAAGTTGCCAGAGAAGAACCTACCACGTGGCATCCTATTCTCCCTGTTCATCAGCACCATACTCTACGCTGGAATCGTCTACATGATGATGGCCGCGGTGGATCCGAGCGCCTATGTGTCAAATGGCGAAGCGCGCGAGGATCCGATGTACGTGTTCGCTAACAGTGTCGGAGGGCCGGTGATTGGGATCACAGCATCAGTGCTGGCAATCCTGACGATGACTTCTATGGCACTCGCTGGTATCTTGGCTGCCTCTCGCTACCCGTTCGCGATGGCGCGCGACAACCTCCTTCCCGAAGCCCTGGAAGATGTGAACCCCCAGTTCGAGACTCCACATTGGTCGATCATCGGTACCGGTCTCGCGATGGCAGGCGTGATCATCTTCCTCCCCGTTCACGATGTCGCCAAACTCGCCTCGGGATTCCAGATAATGATCTTCATCATCGTCAACACATGTGTCCTCGTCTTGCGTCGGGCATCCGAGGCACACGCCTGGTACGAACCGGCGTTCAAGGCGCCATTGTACCCACTTACTCAGATTCTCGGCATAGCCGGCGGAGTGCTGCTCATCTACATGATGGGCGAGAAAGCGCTCGTAGGGGCCGCAGCCTGCACCCTGCTCGGCATGGTCGTCTACTTCTCCTACGGCCGGTCAAGAGCGCATCCGATGTTGACCCCGTGGCGCACCGCGCGCACCGAGTTGACCAATCCGGAGCAATTCGAGAGGGAGAAGCGCTGGATGGTCTTCCACTCTTGCGGGCATCATCATCGCCCGCGCAGGGCCAGCAAGTTGCACGACTGGTGGGACAAGAACCACCCCGACCACCTGACCTTGCACGAGTTCATCCAAGCCATGAACATCCTCGTCCCTGATCTGGAGCACTTCCACCTGCGCAACCTGTTCCACGAGGTCGACATCGACGGCAATGGTGTCATAGACATCGATGAATTCCTGAAGTCATTTGAGAACGGAACAGTTGACGAATCTGAGGAGTGAGGCGCGACTCTCCGGGTCAACCCTCAAGTGGCGCTCGCACACGAGGATGCCCGATGGAGCAGCGCGCCAAGGACATTCTCGCGCTGCTGCTCAGCGCCCCGACCGCCAGCGTGGCCATCCTCGCCGCGCTCGCCTTCCCGGGAGGAGCAGGTACCGTCGTGTGGCTGGGTGGAAAGGCATGGCAGATCGGACTGCCAGCCGCATGGCACCTGAAGGTGGACGGGCGTGAGCGCACGTGGTCGAAGCCAGAGTTGGGCGGGTTCAGGGTGGCCGCAGCACTCGGAGTGGGAATGAGCGTGGCAATGCTCGGGGGGTGGTTCCTGCTCGGGAGTCAGTACCTCGACAGAGAACTCATCCGGAGCACGATGGAGCCGTATGGATTGCTGAACCCATGGGTCTATCTGGCCGCGTTCCTGTGGTGGGTGCTGTTCAACTCGGTGATGGAAGAATACCTGTTCCGCTGGTTCATCTTCTCGAAGTTCGAGAACCTCGTCGGCGGCAGACTGGCCGTGCCGCTGGCCGGACTGGCATTCATGTCGCACCACACCCTCGCCATGCTCGTGTTGTTCCCCTGGTGGGCGAACCTGCTCGCATCGATCGGAATATTCACGGGCGGTTGTGTCTGGTCGTGGACCTACATGCGCTATCGCTCAGTATGGCCTGCGTACCTCTCTCACGCCATCGTCGACGTGACGCTGTTTGGCATGGGCGCGTACGTTCTGTTCGGATGATCCATATGTGCTCTTTCAGGCCCTATTGGGGGGCCGTCGCATTGAAGCGAGAGGGGTGATTGGATAGGGCGCCAGCTGAGGTGAGAATGATGTCTGTGGCGGGGAAGGCGCGCAAGGTGACCACCCACACCCTGCTGGAGATGAAAGCCAGCGGTGAGAAGATCACCATGCTCACGGCATACGATTACTCGCTGGCGAAGATAGTCGATGGGGGAGGAGTGGACGTCATCCTCGTCGGCGATTCAGCCTCCAATGTCATGGCGGGCAATGACACAACGATTCCGATCACCCTCGACCAGATGATCTACCACGCGCAGTGCGTGGTACGGGCGGTCGACCGAGCGCTGATTGTCGTGGACATGCCGTTCGGCTCCTATCAGGGCGATTCGAAGGAGGCGCTCTCCAGTGCGATTCGCATCATGAAGGAAAGCGATGCGCACGCGGTGAAGCTCGAGGGCGGCTCGGAGGTCGTCGAGTCGGTGGAGCGCATCTTGAGTGCCGGCATCCCTGTGATGGGGCATCTCGGGCTTACTCCGCAATCTATCTACAAGTTCGGCACCTACACGGTGCGGGCGAAGGAGGAGGAGGAAGCCGCGAAACTGATCGAGGATTCGAAACTCCTCGAGCAGGCCGGTTGCTTCTCCATCGTCTACGAGAAGATTCCCGCCGGGTTGGCAGCGAAGGCGAGCAAGATCCTGACCATCCCCACCATCGGCATCGGTGCTGGTCCGGATTGCGACGGACAGGTTCTGGTGCTGCATGACCTGCTCGGAATCACCCACGAATTCAATCCACGGTTCCTGCGCCGCTACATGCAGCTCTACGACGATATCACCGGCGCAGTGCAGAACTACGTCAGCGACGTGCGTTCAGGCGATTTTCCCAACGAGGATGAGTCCTACTGACGTCAGATGCGCAGCCAACGTCCAGTCTCAGTGTCCCGCCACCACCAGATGGAAGCTCACGGTGATTATCACTCAACGCGTTCCCAGCCGACCGCGCGGAACTCCCACAGCGAGGGCTTTCCGTCAGAGAAAAGATACCATCCCGACTCACCAGAGCGCGTGCCTGGCAGCGGTTTCAGGAGGCCTCCATCCACGGTCATCGGGCCAAGACCTGGCTCTGGAGATTCCCCCTCGAGTTCATCCTCTTCCGGTTCAGAACCGTCCTCAGCCATATCCGACTCAGCCCACGGATCATCCAGCTCATCATCCCAGTTACTGCCCCAGTCCTCGCTGTCACCCAGTTCCGACTCGTCCTCGGCGGCAGCGTCCTCATCCGATTCGGGTTCGGCATCCACCTCGCCTTGCTCACCTTCCTGCTCATCGGATTCGGCGTCATCCTCGGAATCATCTCCGACGTCATCCTCGGCATCATCGCCTGCTGCGATCTCTTCGCCCTCGGCTTCCACTTCGTCAGCGTCAGGCTCATCGACCACTTCCTCGGCGTCCTCGACGACTTCGGCCTCCTCATCGGTCTCCGTCGTGCCGAATGCGGCCAAGGCGCTGGACAGGCCGCTTTTCTCCTCGGCCGCAGGAGCGGTAGCAGCAGGCGGTGTGGCTTGGGGATCTGCACCCTCCCCCCAGCCATATCCATCGGATAGGGACTCAGGATGTGAGGGGGAATCACCCCAGCCATACTCAGGTTTTGACTGAACGAAGACACCGGGCTGAGGCTGAGGGAGGGCGGCGGTGGTCGAGTTGGCGGCGAGTCCCCGACCGAACAGGAACGCGGGTGGAGGCACCGCGGGTTTTGACGCACTTTGCTTTCCTCGGCGACTTCGCTTCCCACGCTGACCGGCGATGGCGCGGGCCACAGCCGGACTCGGTGGTGGAGGCACCCCCGCAGCCGTTGGTGGGGGCATCTGTCCGGGAGGCAATACGATACCATGGGGTATTGGAGGTACAGCAGTGGCAGGCTGCGGCATCCCCGTAAGACCGGAGACAGGAGCAGACACGGGTATCGGTTCGTGCTCATCCTCGTCATCGTCCTCGTATTCCATGCCATACGCCATCCTTCCGGCTCGGCGGTATGCCAACACCAGCAGCATGGCGATCAGCAGCCCGACGAACACGCTGCCTAGGGCCATCACATCCTCGCTGGTACCGAGTTGACCGGAGAGCAAGGTGGACTGGACATCGATGAAGGAGGGGTTGCTTTCAGCCCCATCATAGGTCGCCCTGATCGATTGCTGCTCACCGTGGTTCTCCAGATTCAGGGTCCATACATCGTCTTCGCAGGTTGCCTCCCCAGCAGACGAAACGATATTGACGTCGCATGTGGGAATAGCCACCGGGTGGTCACTGACGTCGAATCCCTCTATGGTAAACTGGACGACCTCCCCCTGTGTGCCCTCCTCGGGTGCGTTGACGACGAGATGATCGAGTTGCCCGGGAAGCAGGTTCACCAGGAAGGTGTGCTCTGTCTGGCCGACGAATGCCCTGAGTTGGATCCAGCCCACACCCTCGGCGTGGAAAATGAAGTCACCATCGCCACCGGTCTCCTCAATCGTCCCATGCGATCCATCCACCTGCCACGTTGGGTTGTAATCGTGCCAAGTGCCCATCACGTCGAGTCCCGACACATGCAGTTGCAGTGATTCACCGGTGACGACGGTGAGGTACCAGTCGCCGTCGGAATCGGTGAGGTTGAGGTCGACCGGCGGAGACCAGTCGACCTGCACACGAATCTGTGCGGGGATGCCATCTGCCTCGGCGTAGATGTTGTGCTGGCCGCGTACCAAGGCGGTGAAGGTCGCGTTCAGCACATCGATGGCGGCGTTTCCTGACTGGCCGTCGACGCTCCAGTTGAACGTGGCGTCGGTGATGATGTTACCATCGAGGTCCTTGGCGACCGGCAAGAGTTCCAACGATTCGCCGGTGAGCAGGTCCGAGTCATGTCCTGACAGCGATATCTGGGCGATATCGCCGGAGGTCACCTGGATGGTCAACTCGTCCATCATCATGACATTGCCATTGTCAGGGCCGCTGTAGATCGCTCGGACGGTGTACGAGCCGACGCTGTTGCCCTCAAAGGTCGCCGTCGCTCCATCTTGGGTCAACCATGAACTGGATTCATTCTCAATCGTTGACCAAGTGCCGTTGACCACCCAGCGATTGTCTCGCTGGTCTGCTACGACCATAGTCAGGTCGAGCACCTCATCTGCTGTGATCGAGACGCCGTCATGCTCTATGAACAGGTTCTGAGCGGCACCGCGGCTGACGTTCACCTCCCAGGTGTCGTTGTACTCGTCGACAGACACGCTGATGTTGAACCGGCCTATTGGTCCAGGAATCCATCTAGGAGATTGTTCGGGAATCAACTCGATCGCTGAGCCCTCAGGAATGACCCAATCAGACGAGAACGTGACCACCGGGCCGCTGTTTCCGCGCGAATCGAACTGGAGCACATTGAGCACCAGCGTCTCATCGGCGGTGATGTTGTTGTCATCAGCGATCAACTGCAGATCGACCGGCTCTCCGATCACCACGTCGATGATCACGCTCTTGTTGACATCGCCGACGCAAGCCCACACCTCGTGACTCCCGATTGCCCACGGGTAGTAGAGGATGGAGATGGAACTCTGTGGAACGAGCGTCCCGTTGTCAGTACCCCAGTCTGCACTGCCGTCGACTATCAGCCCCGCCGCATCCTTGAGTGTGATGTCGAACAACTGGCTGCCATCAGCCTTCACGGAGACCGGGCCCGGAGGGAGGATCTCGATGCTGGTGACATTGTCTGGTCCTCCACAGGACCTGCCCGATACAGCACTGACTTGAGATGATAGTTCGTGAGGGAGCAGGGATGTCAGCGATGATGCCAATAGCAGGGATATGAGCAGTAGCACGAAGGGTGATCGGCGTCGCACGGGTGGAATGTCGCTCATTTCTCTCTCTCCCAGTTGCCCGCCGCATCCACGGTCCAATATGAGGGTCGCCCCTCAGCATCCAGATACCAGCCGGTGCTTCCCTGTTCTGTTCCGTCCATCGCTTTCATGAAACCGGATTCGCGCACATCTGCCGTCCTCTCAGGAACAGTCTCCACAGGAATGTCGACCGTATCCGCGATAGTCTCTGACACGGGTATCACCTCTTCCTGATCGGGAGTGACGCTACCGGCTGTGGATTCATGGAGTTGCCCAAGGTAGGCAGAAATCTGCGCTTCGTCCCAACCCTGCGTTGAGCACCACTGGCGAATCCGCTCCTCGGTCCAGGCATCGTCCTCGGTGCTCGCAGCAGCCTCAGTCGCAACTTCCACTCCCGGGACCGCGGCAGAAGAGTCGGGGCCCATCCCTGAGGTCTCGTTCACTGGTGTCTGCTGGGGTTCATCCTCAGTCGGCGGTTCGATGCGCTGCGGAGCGACGGGGGCAGCCCCGGGGAACTGAGCGGGTTGCGGCTGCTGGGCCTGAGTCCAAGCCGCGTACTGGTAGGGGTTCCACCCCTGCTGCGGGTGCGGTTGGAAGGCGGCGGCGGCTGGTGCTGCCATCGGGGGACCACTCTGTGTTGCATCGCGCACGGGCTTGGAATGTGCAGGCCGTCGGAACTGCCGCGTGTGCAGCGCTGCCAGCGTGGCGACCGGCGCCGCCTCCTTGGGATCCACGTCTTCCTCGTAGAGCATATCGAGCGAGGCTGTCTCCTTGCGGGCGCGCGACCGCATGAGTCCGATGAGCAGCAGGAACAGCAAGATGGCGCCGGCAACAGCTCCCCAGAGCGTCGTAGCCAATCCCGAAGCACCGAAGGCGTACAGTGGGTCAGCGTCGACATCGAGGAAGACTTCCCTCTCGACCCCGGAGTAGTTAGCGCGGATACGCTGCTGGACTCCGGGATTGTCGAGCAACAGCCTCCAATGAGTGCCGGTGTCATGGGCTATCTTTCCAGTGCTTGTGGTAACTTCCACCTGTTCAGGGTCCACCTCGAGCAGGTTCCCGCCGTAGTCGAGCACCCGCACCTCGACGTCGAGAACATCTCCTGTCTGAGCGTTGTCACGCGACAACTCGATCTCGATGTCGTGAGGGGAGCCTGGTTTGACGATGATGCGTAGTTCTCCGTTGGCGAAGCCGGTGGTGAATGCGAGCGTGTGCTCGCCGGCGACGAGTCCACGGGCGAGGTAGTGACCACTCCGGGAACCATTCTCCAACTCGATTGAATCACGCGGCAGCATCCACTGGACATCGGTTCCGAAGTCGTTACCATCCAGATCAGTGGCGTTGATCACCAACTCCACCGATTCACCACTGGTGATGACGTATCCGTCCGACTGCAGCGAACGAATCGTGTGCGGCATGCCTGGGTCGACGTCGATGCCAATCTGATAGAACACCCCTCCCGCTTCAACGAGCACGTCATGATGACCAGCCAACTGCGGATACCATACCCCTCCGCTAGATCTGAGATCGTTCGTGCGGTCGTAGGAATTGTCGTTGTGTGTGAAGGTCCAGTTGAGCTGAACACCTGTCAGCAGGTTACCATCCATGTCGAAGAATCTCTGTTGGAAATCAAATGACTCATCGGCTGAGATGCGCTCACCATGACCCTGTAGTTCGATGCGTGCCAGTGCACCAGCGAACACCTCGACGAACAGGAAGGCCGTCACTGTTCCCTCGGCTCCTGCATGCTCCGCGGACACCGTCCACGCCCCCACCATCGACGCATCGAACCGCGCTCCGTTCTCCACCTCGGACAACCAAGGAGCCGCCTCGGGTTCCATCATTGACCAATTTCCGCTCACCGTCCAGCGGTTCCCCCGAACGTCTTCCGCCTGCAGCAGCAGGTCGAGAATGTCGTCGGCGGACACGGTGTCACCGTCGGACACGATGAGCAGACGGCTGGCGTTACCATGCACCACATCGATGCTGATGTTCTCCCAGTGGTCCTCTACGTGAACACCAATCGTCCAGTTCCCCACTCGCCGCGGCAACCATTCGACTCCCGTTGATGTCATGCGGAAGTTACCGTCCTCGGCCGTCCAGTTGGACAGTGGGATTCGTACTGGAACATGATTGCCCTGCACATCGATCCACAGCAATTGCAATGGGACAGGCTGGTCGGCCGGGACTGAGCCGTTCGGCGGCACCAACTCGATGTCGGCGAGCTCGCCGGCGGTCACCTCGACGAGCGCCTGACCGCTGGCTCCGGAATCACTGGTTGCGTTGATGCGCCATGTTCCAGTCACGGAACCAGTGTAGATACCTGCGAAGTCGACCGAACCCTGTTCGCTCTCCCAGGTAATCGCCCCAGCGGAGGCTAGTGGCATCACATTCCCGAGTATATCGCTGACAACAGGAACCAACGGCAGTGTGCCGCCGGATGGAACAGTGAGGTCGGAATCGAACAGCAGGTGCACTGGGGTACCGGGGGTGACCGTGATGTCACTGCTGGCCGAAAGCGTCCCCCAGTAAACGGTGACCGTGTCCTCCCCGACCGCTGAAGGAGTGTAGACGCCCGTCTCGTTCACGCTGCCGACATCGGCGTGCCAACTCAGTGTCATGCCGCTGGCCACGTTGTCGTGTGCATCGAGCAGTTCCTCGGACAGGTTCAGCACCGCATCGATGGCCAATGTCGCGGTTTCGGGAGTTAGGCTCAGCGACACCGGCATGCCCGGAACCACATGCAGAAACACCCCGCCTAAGAAGCCCAGGACATCCGCTTCGATCTTGGTAACGTTGGCGACATCAGGAGTGAACATACCGCCGGCGTCGATGCTGCCGGTCGTCGCTCGCCACACGACCGTGCCACTGCTCACGTCACCCTGCCCCGTCCGTGCAGTGGCGCTGAAAGTCAGCGGGCTATCTGCATCTATTCGTACAGGAGAGCGTGGATGGATATCCACCCATCGCGTGTTGGGGGATGGAGTGGAGGCACCCCCCCAGGAGAAGGTGATGTTGAATCGAGGCCGAGCGGAGGACATGGCGACTTCGGACGAAAGGAACTCGACGTTGGAATCACCCCAAGCCGGCCCACACAGAAGTACTCCCGCGGTGGAATCGAAGCCTTGGCTGCGGCGGTAGTGGGCGAGGTCGACCGAACGGGTGACGTCGAATGTCTGCCAACTCCCATTGGTGAGCGCGGACTGCTGATCCATCAGCCCCCCCGAGTCATCGTTGCCCTGAGCACCGGACACCTCCCACGACTGGCCTGAATCATAGTCGTTCCAAGTGGCCTGATCAGGGTTCCAATTGTGCTTGTAGATCATGTGCGTGAACAGTTCCGGGGTTCCGTTCATCTGTGAGGGCATCAATTTGAGTGACGCCGAGAGGATGCTCACGTTTGTCCACAGCGACGCCATGTCGAGATCGAGTGCCAACATGGCACAGTCACGATCGCTGTTGTTGCTGGAGTGACCGACATGCAACCCGTTGCTGTTGGCGTGATTACTGTCAGGCGCGGCTGAACCTATCCACGTGTCGCGCACCATGCCGATGCCAAGCGGATTCTCCCACACCGTCAGGCTCGCGGTCCCGTCGCCATGATCCACCAGATTCCCTCCTGAGGGCTGCGGATTGGAGGATGCGGGGACACTCGGAACAGTGGCAGAGAGGGGGACTGCGGGAATGCAGGCCACCCAAGACTGCAGCAGCAGCATACCCAGTAGTGTCAACATCACGCCGGGTCCGACTTGTCTCGACATGGCTTCACCTGACATGTCGACGATGCGCGGCGCTCATGAAATGAGCGCCGCGCTGCCCGCGGGCGTCACACCCACGTGCGACGGGTTTTCGCGGCTTGTGTCCGATGCTTCGGTGCGCAGGCTGTATTGGAGCAGATGGGGGATGATTACTCTTCGAAGAGCTCCCAGTCATCCATGTCCGGAGTGCGGTAGAACCAGGCACCCTGCTCATCCTCCCACCACTCAGTGCCATCCTCGTCCACAGACACATCCGCCGACTCCTGTTCTGCCCCTGCATCCTCTTGATCATGTGCTTCGTCGAGTGATGCGAACTCTCTGTCATCGAAGTCTGAGGCGCCCTCGTCCGCATGGTAGAAATCGTCATCGTCTTCGTCGTCGCTGCCTCGCCTGAGCAGGAGCAACAGTACGCCGATCAACGCCAGCACCACGATCACCAACAGGCCGGCACCAACCCAGTAGAGCGCACCGCCCTCCTCGAAGAATCCGAGCACCGTCTGCTCCACAACCACCGTCTCGTCATCCCAGACCGTTCCACTCACGAGTGTGAGCATCGAGGTGCCTTCGTTGACCATGTATACCTCCCATACGCTGTTGTTGACCTTGGTCTTCACGTGCTTGTCACCGCCGGTGTCGAGGAAGCCGTTCTCGGGAACTTCGATTTCGTTGCCGTAGGCGTCGAACGCCTCCGCGGTGACAGTGATGATGGTCTGTTGAGGTACCGACAACGAAGGTGCTACGTGGATCACCAGCCGGTTCAGCATGGCTGAATCAACAGTAACTTCCCACCAACCGAACAGTCCGCTGGATTCGTTGGTGTACTTCAGCGAGTGCACACCTGTCTGATTGCCGTGCCACTCGCCTGCGCCCATACCCTCGTGCATCGTCCAATCGGCGGCATCACCGGTCCAGACGACATGTACTGCGAACGTGTTGCCATCCATATCGGTGCCGTTGACATGCACCTGAAGCGCGTTGCCGGCGATGAGCTGCACGCCGTTGGCATGGTGTGTGAGCACGAACGGAACGCCGTGGGTGACAGTGATGCTCGCTACCTGTTGGTAGGGTCCGGACATCGCGCAGATCTTCCAGTTGCCAACCATACTCGCCTCCCAGATATGGTCATTCGATTGCAACTGAGTTGTGAGTTCTGAACTCCAGTCGACGCACGAGGGTGGCAGACTCAGCGTGGTTGAGTCATCCCATAGGAACCAACGCAGGATGCCTGTTGACAGCGAGTTGCCGTTGGCGTCGCGTACAATCGGGTCGAGGTCGATGTTGTTGTCGGCAGTGATGTCGCTTCCATCTCCGTTGATGATGATCTCCGCTAACGGACCAGGTACGACTGTGAAGAGAATCTGGTCTGTCATCACGTTGACTCCCTGGTGCATGTAGGTAGCCTCCACTGTCCAAGATCCAACTATCACCGCCTCGAACACGGCGTTCGTGGGATAACCAGTGAGCCAAGACGATGTCGAACCAGGCTCGAGGATGTTCCAAGCATCGACGCTTGCGGGCCATTGGTTACCGCGCTGGTCGAACGAGTGGGCGTCGATGGAGAAACTCTGCCCCGAGGCCCTCTGGGTATCTTGAGTGGACAAGCGTATGCCGACCGCCTCTCCGTGCATCACGCTGATATTGACGCTCGAGGTGATGTTCTCCAAGGTGACGTCGACCCACTGAGGTGCGGAATTCCATGGAACCCAGCGCACTGGATCTTCGGCATACAGCGAGCCGTTTGACCACGCCCATGCGGACATGGGAAGCGTCACGTTCAGTTGGTTGCCACGCACATCGATGCGCACCGTGGTGAAGGTGACATTGCCATCGGCTGTCAGTGATGTCGTTGACGCGTTCAGCACGAGGAGGTCAATCACCCCGTACTCGGTCTCGACCAGCATGCTAGCCGACATATTCAGCGAACTCGACACGGTCACGTTCCAGAACCCGACCCCCCACGCAGAGTAGTTGCCAGTCGTGTCGTTGAAACTGCCGTTCTCCACCGTCCAGTTGATGGCGCCGGCAAGAGCATGTGCCACCGAGTTACCATGCTGGTCCCACGCGCTCCAGTCATAGTGGCATTCCTCCCCTGCTGCCACGACCGTACAGCCATCGAGTGTCAGGTAGTCAGGAGCCCCTTCGGCCACTGCGATTGCGATATTCAGGGTCTGGCTTCCCCAGCTGGCGTTGATCCACTGCGTGCCTTCGCTCCAAGGGATGAAGGTGACGCTGCTCACAGGAGTTGTCATCGTCGTTCCCGGCAGCAGTGTCCCGTTGGTCACAGCCCAGGTGATCGTTTCGCCACTGACTGAGTTGCCAAACTGGTCGATTACATCGACGAAGAACGATGCCGTTTCGTCAGCGGAGATGCCGACGGCGAGCGGCCCTCCAACAAGTTGGATTGGGATTCCTGGAAGCACGGTGATGTTGTGTTGGGCCACGACCCGGCCGAAGCGTGCGGTGAGGGTAACGATGCCCGCGTTGTGAGGGGTGAACAGCCCCGATTGTGACACCGTGCCATCAGAGGTTGTCCACTCGATTGACCCGGACAGCGGGTTGCCATTGATGTCCACGAGAGTGGAGGTCAACTGCACGCTGTTGTCAGCAGTTGTCTGGTTCGAGCCGCTGATCAGGACATCGAACACGCTGGTGTAGTTGAGCATCAGGATTGGTCGATGGTTGGTTGATGCGGATTCGCTGTTATCGAAGACGGCCCACGCCTGCGGCGTCTGGGAGTTCTGCTGCGGAGTGCCAACGAGCACGATAGAGAAGGTGCCGTTGACAGCGGCGCCAAGCGCTCCACTCACATCGAAGTTGACGTAACCGTCGGCTTGCATCGCGTTGATGCGCACCGTGTCCAGCGCGATGACGCCGCGGTCGGTTCCGTCCGCGCCGCTCACATTCCACGGGTGACCTAGAGCCGCCTGTTGCCATGTTGCCTGATTCTCATCGAACCACGAGTTCAGCAGAGCATAGGCAGTGACGTCCACGTATCCTGTGTTCGGCGTCAGGATGTCATCCAGCCAGAGGGACAACTGGGCTGAGTGGACACGGGTAGAGGATGAGAGAGGCAATTGTGCCAAGTCAACCTTCAGCAACCCATTGCACCGTTTCTGGTTGTTCATCGGGCCGTCACAGCCCACGCCGACGCGCAACTGACCTGAACCGTAATTCATCGTCGTGTAGAAACTGCTGATGTGCGTGTCATGCATCTGAGGATGATTGAAGATGTCAGCGTCCGCTCCTTCCTGATAGCGCGCTTCCCAGATGTTCGCTCCTATCGACGCTGTGTGCGGGTCGCCGATACCGAACGACCACGAGGCGCTTGACGGACTCAGGACGCTGCCATTGATCGCCTGAACGCTCCAGATGTACATCTCTCCGGCAGCGAGGTCGAATCCGGGAGTGTAGTCGCCCTGTCCGAAGGTACCCTGAACCGTCGTGTTCCATGAGTGGAACACCAGCGAGGATGTGGCGTTACTGATGCGCACGATGTAGCCGGTGGTGCTCGCGTCATACTGCCATACTAGCATCGGTC
>Ga0310124_10001638_pt1 | contig 15497 bp, 12 predicted proteins | sample CB11b_AW_Bot5_MG_FD_203507 | JGI IMG/M metagenome (GOLD analysis project Ga0310124, IMG submission 203507) | Marine microbial communities from Western Arctic Ocean, Canada - CB11b_AW_Bot5 | ecosystem: Environmental > Aquatic > Marine > Oceanic | place: Canada: Western Arctic Ocean | collected...
GTGGAATCTCCGAGCCATGGCGATGCTGTCGCCTTCAGCCGTCACGACGCGCATCACTTTGCGGCGAGCCTGGAAACTCGCAACGGCAACCTCGACGGTGACCTGATCATCGCCTACAAGCTGGAACGCCCGCAAACCGGTCTTGACCTGGTCACTTCCCATCGGGGCGACGAAGACGGCTATTTCCAGCTTACCCTGACCGCCGGTGATGTGCTGAACGAAGCCAGCCATGGCATGGACTACGTCTTCATCACCGATATCTCCGGCAGTATGAACGAGGCGGGCAAAATGCACACGGCAAAGCACACGGTCGGGGCCTTTGTCACATCACTGGGTGAGCGGGATCGGCTGGAGGTGATTGCCTTCAATATAGAGCCGAAGATGCTGTTCGATACGTTGCAGCCCACCGGTATTGATACCCGCACCGCGGCTCTGCAATTTCTCGACGAACAGAAGCCGCGCGGCTCGACTCTTCTCGATCCGGCGATTCGTATGGCCTACCGCTATCGCGAGCCGGGGCGACAGCTCAACGTCGTGGTCATCAGCGACGGCATGACGAAGACACGAGAGCGCCGGGATCTGCTGCAGACGATCGCCCGGCGCCCGGAGAACACGCGGGTTTTCTGCGTCGGCGTCGGCAACGAAGTAAACCGGCCCTTGCTCGAACAGCTTGCCACGGACACCGGCGGCCTGGCGGCATTTGTGTCGAACCGGGACGACTTCAATCGACAGGCGCGCGGCTTCCGGCGGGCTCTGACCCGGCCGGCCGGAGCCAACGTCAAGATCGATTTTGCGGACATCTCAGTTTACGACGTTGTGCCGCAACAGTTGCCGGACCTGTACCACGGCTCGCCGATCCGGGTGTACGGCCGCTACCGCGGCAGCGGCGAGGTCAATGTAAAAGTCAGTGCAGACGTGGAAGGACACACAGTCATTGCCGATGCACCGTTTGAGTTTCCGGCGGTCGACAACGACAACCCTGAGCTCGAGCGCATGTGGGCCTGGCATAAGGTGGACATGCTGCTGAAGCAGGCGGATCGCAATGGCACGCGGGCCCAGATCATTCCCGAGATCGTCCGGCTCGGCGAAGGCTACGGCATCGCTACTGAGTACACGTCATTCCTGGTGCTCGAGAACGATCAGGAGTACCGGCGCTGGAAGATCGCCCGGAACAATGTCCTGCGGCTCAACCGGGAACGGGCGGCGGAAGAACGAGTGCTGGCGAAGTTCGACGGGATTCGTGACCGCGCCATGGCTGGACTCGGCCCGAACGCTGTCGACACGCAGCCGGTCAATATCACGCCGGTGCGGCAGACCACAGCACCGGCAGGGACTCGCCCAGTGCGCGTTCCCACCGAGCCGTCTCAACAACGCCGGCAGAGCCGCAACATCAGTTTCGGCGGCGGCTCCGGCCCGGTCGGTCTACTGTTCACTCCGGCAGTGCTGCTGCTGGCATGGCTGAAACGACGCCGGTCCGAGGATGCTTCGGGCGAGCCATCGTGATGATTACCGCATCCATGACAGCAAGCAGTGCTGGCACCGAGCTTTCCCGGGGCATGATGCGTTGGCACCCGGAGCTTGTGGCATTTGCCGGTCTGCTCATCGTTGCCAACCTGCACCTGCTCGGGGCCCCGACTGCGGAAGCCCTGATTTTTCAAGGCGATCGCGTCATTGCTGGCGAGTTATGGCGGGTGTTCACGCATCCCTTCGTTCACGTGAGTTTTTATCAATTGGCGCTGGATGGCGGTGCCTTTTTTCTGTGCTACATGACTTTGCGCCAACCGCATCTGGGCAAGCGCCTGATGGCGATCGTTATCTGCAGTCTCGGCGGTCTTGGCGGTGCGTATCTTTTCGGTTCTGTTACGGTGGCCTACGGATTCTGCGGACTTTCCGGGGCGGCTCACGGCGTCCTGGCACTTTCGATGCTCGAGATGATCTCCGACGAGGATCGAATCAATCGAATGACGGGCTGTGTGTGTCTGGCGATTCTGATCGGCAAGTGTGTGTACGAAGTCATTACGGGGGTGCCGTTCCTGGGCGGTCTGCACTTTGGAAACATCGGCGTACCTTTGCTCGGCTCTCATCTGGGCGGTGCGGTTGCCGGCATGTTGATTTACGGCCTGTGGGACCGGAGCAGGTGTTCCGTGTTGCGGAAATGTCCTTGAACATCTGGAACCGAAACGATCATATGTCGCCGGACGGAGGCCCGGGGCTGCGAATGGAGCACTGGCAGTCTCAAGCTCCTGCCCGGTCCATGTATTGCTGTCGCAGGACGCGGCGCATGACTTTATTCGAGGCGGTGCGCGGCAGTTTGTCGATGAGAACGACGTCGCTGATCTTGAACAGCGGATTCAAGTGCTGCCGGATGGCGGACTGCATTGTGGTCTGCAAAACAGCAACATCGACCTCGGCATCGGCGACGGTATACAGGACAAGCTGTGATGGCCCTCCGCCGGCCGGCATAACGGCGATAGCTGCGGTCTCGACAATGTGATCGACCTCGGCAACGACTCGTTCGACTTCCGCCGAACTGGTTTTGATGCCGCCTAGATTCATGGTGTCGTCGACCCGGCCGTGGGCGCGGAAATAGCCATTCGGCAACTGCTCGATCTGATCACCATGGCGCCGCAACAGGCCGCCGTCGGAGGCTGTTGGGGTGCCGGCAAAGTACACGTCGTGGTGGTCGCGGTTCAGCAAGGTGTTTGATAAGCCGATGGACGGTGGCACAAGGAAAAGTTCGCCGTTGGTGCAGGGGCGGCCGACATCGTCGAGGATGACCGCATCGATCCCGAGCGCCAGGGTGTTCATCGTCGCGGGTGACCCCGGGCGGACGACGTTGCCTGTGATGTAGCCGCCGCCGATCTCGGTGCCGCCGCAATACTCGATGACTGGCTTGTAGCCGGCCAGCCACATGAGGTACAGCATGTCTTCGGCATTCGAACATTCGCCGGTGGAACTGAAGGCCCGAATCTTCGACCAGTCGCAGTCTTCCATGCAGGCCGTTTCGTGCCAGGTCCGGACCAGACTGGGAATGACGCCGAGCATGGTGACACCGGCGTCCTGAACGAAGCGGCCGAAGCCGATACCTGATGGCATTCCGTTGTACAGCGCCATGGCAGCACGATTCATCAGGCTGGCGAAGATCAGCCATGGGCCCATCATCCATCCGAGGTTGGTGGGCCAGCCTACAACGTCACCAGGGTGTACGTCGTGGTGAAAGTAGCCGTCGACAGCACACTTGATGGGGGACGTCTGCGTGAAGGGTATGGCTTTCGGGTCACCGGTCGTACCGGAGGAAAAGAGAATGTTGACGGTCGCCTCGGGCGTCGAAGCGACTGCATCGAAACAATCGTCGTCGGAGAGAAAATCACCCCAGCTGTAATCGCCATCGCGCAGATCGACAGTAAGCGCTGCACCTGCGGCGATGACGATTGCCGGCGGTGCATTGGACTCGACGACACGCTGATACAACGGCAGGGATTTGCCGGCGCGGGCGATTACGTCCTGAGTAAATATCGCCTTGGCTTCACCTATGTGCACACGAATGGCGATTTCGCCGGCAGCAAAACTGTCGGCGATGGAAACGGCAACGCCGCCCATCTTGATGATGCCGAGATAGATGGCAACGGATTCAGCGGTCATCGGCATATCGATGGCAATAGCATCGTCGGCAGTGAGTCCCATTGCAACGAGGCCATTGGCGACGCGATTGGTCAGGGCTTCGAGCTCGGCCAGGGTCCAGGTCTGCAGGGGACCGTCCTCGCCCTGGAAAATAATTGCCGGTGCATCTGGAGCATGAGTAAAGCAACTGTCGGTGATGTTCATCTTTGCACCGGGCAGCCAGCGTGGCGTCTCAATGCCGGAATCCGCATCGACGATGGCGTCATATGGTCGGCGGAAGCGGACGCCCACGAGCTCGATGGCTCGGGCCCAGAACTCGTTGCGGTAGGTGACGGACCAGCGGTGCAGCGCTTCGCTGCTGTCGAGCCCGAGTTGCCGCTGCAGTTGCGTGATGTTGGCGGCGGCAATGTCGCCAGGTGCCGGTGACCAGGCGGCGGGCGGGCTGGCATCGGCATCGTCGTGGCTGAATATTTCTTGGTACACGGCCCGATGCACTGCGAACGGTTCACCGGCCTGCAACAGCGCGGCACCGGCCTGCTGCCAGCGTACCGCGGGTACGGACGGCAGGCCGTCCAGGTGCTCGGCCCAGTACTGCGCCTTGTCCGGCGTCAGTCCGGACTGTATTAGTGACTGCTTCGTTGTCATGCTTCTACGCCCTCCGCTCTGATTTGCTTCCTGAACAAGGTACTTGATTTTGCCGCTGCCCGCCAATTCCATGCGCTATTTGGTATTTCTGTTTCCGTTGCTGGTGGATGTGACGATTGCCTGCTTCCTTTTTGGCATGCCGGTGCGGGCCAGCTACCTGGGGCTGACGGACGCTGCCACGGGCTGGTTGTTCACGGTTTTCAACGTGAGCTACATCCTCACAGCGTTTGTCGTCGGCCGCTGGGGCCGCGGCCAGATGTCGGTACTGCTGCTGCTAAGTGCCGGTGCACCGGCGGTGTTCGCGCTGTTTTTTTTGATTGACGATACGGCATGGCCTCTGGCGATTGCGATGATAGGACTGGCGATATCGTCGAGCAGTTTTTTTATCGGCTTCCAGTTGAAGATGGGGTCGGTGACCGGCATGCATCCGCGGCGCAGCGCGGCCTGGTACGCGTTTGCCTGGTCGACGGGCATGGCGATCGGGCTTCTGGTGCAGGGAGTTGTGTCGGGGCCAGACAACCCCTGGTTCATTGTGCCGATGATAATCATGCCGCTGGTCGTCGTCGCGCTGCTGCTGCTTTACCGGAACCGCCTGCAGTCCGTGGTGGTCGACGAGGAGGCGGACGACGATCTGGCTCACGATCCGCGCTATGTGCTGATCGGGCGCATCGGCATCGTGACGGCGGTGATTGTGATATTCGGCTGCATGGGCATTCTGCCGAAAGTCGGACTGGAGGAGCTGGATATCGACACGATGACGATGGGTGCGATGTTGTCCTTCAGCCGCCTGACACTGGCGATATCGGCGCTTGTTTGCATGGCGTATACACGCTGGCTGTACAACCCTGTGGTGTTGGCAGTGGCCAATATTCTGGGTATTCTCGGTTTTGTACTGGCGGCGGTGAGTGGCAGCAACGCCATGCTGCTTTGCCTCGGGCTCTGTGTTGCCAGCATCTTCGGCGGGGTATGTTTCTACCAGGCAGTGGTCTACGCGATCATGGATCCGGCGGCGGCGGCGCGATACGTGGCGTGCAATGAGATGCTGGTCGGTACCGGGGCAGTGGCCGGGTCACTGCTGGCGGGCTATGCGGCGGAGTTGCTGGGCGCCCAGGGCCTGTTGTTGGCGGCGGCGGCAGTCATCGGCATCGCGATGGTTATCGAAATACTGGTCCTATCACGCGGCAACGGGCACGCCACACAGTACTAGTTCTGCTGTTCCGGCACGTTGGGCGTGAAACGATCGTCGAAGTACTTGACTTCCGCGGAAGACATCAGTCCCTTGAAGAATTCATCCCGCAGTTCGCGAGTTTTGTGGGCTCGCAGGATCGTCGTAATTTCGGCGCGGACGGCGCGCTTGCCGTTTTTGCGCTCGAGTTTCGCAGCGAACCGGTCCGAGTTCGCCGCGAGATATTCGTCGATAGCGGACGCGGCGATCTTGATCTTATGCAGGTTCTCCTCGGTATTTTTCTTAACGTAGGTTTGGATCAGCAGGTTACGTTCCGGGTCGAATCTGGTCCGCGCCGGTGCTTCGAAGCCGTCGCTATCGGCTTTTACGGCGACGAAATAATTCTGCAGCAGGCTGAGCATTGAGAGTCGAGCGTTGGGAACAACCTGCGGCGAATCGGAAACGGTGACCGGATAGAGGTCTTTGACGGTCAATTCTTGCTTGCCGATCTCGATTTTTACGGCGAAGAGCGCGTCAAAATACGCTTGCACCTCCCTGTCACTTGCACCGCGGTCTGGTTCCTCGGCACCGGCACGCTGGTGGATCAATTCCCACAGATCTTCTCTTTCACCGGCGCTGCGCGCGCGGTTGACGAAGCTGGCTTTAACAATGTCAGCCGATACGGCCGTGCCGGCGACGTTGAAGTTGAATTCGCCGATCGCCTCATCGATGAGCTTGGCAAACTGGTCCGAGCGTTGTTTCATGGCGATGCGGCGGCGGATCGAAATGAGGGCGGAACGTTCCTCCATCCCGGCGAACTCCTTGGCATGAGCGGCGTAGTACGCCGCCGCTTCGGCTTTGACCAGATTGGCGTTTTCCTGACTGCGGGCCGGTATGTGATTGCGCAGGTATGCGGTGGCCGTGGTGACGACGAGGGAGCGGGCAAACTGGGTCCGTGTGGCAGCGATCTGTGCCTGAAAATTGGGATCGTCTGGGATGCCGGCAGCCGCAGCCGCTTGGGCAATGACCTCGTTGGTAACAACACGAGGCAGGATTTTCCGGATGAGTTTGGTTTGCTGATTGGTGTTCAATTTCTGATGAAAACCGCTCAGAATAGCACTTTCAAGAATTTCGACGCCATTGACGGTAGCGAGTACAGGGTCATCTTCAGCCGTGAGCTGAAACGGCCACAAAGCAGCGACAGTGACAATAACGGCCAGCTCAAAACGATACATTTTAATCCTCCGTGATCAATGCTGCAGATGGGTACAGCGGTTCCCTGAGCTTTTGTTTTGGGCGGCTGAAAATTAGTTCTGAGTGGTAGAATTGCAAGGTACGCGCATATTCCATACCAGCCGGCGTTGGCGAAAATCCCTGCGAGAGAAAGTCTCCGGACATATGACCGATAAGCCCTACGGACCCAAGTGAGACACCCCAGACTCGATCGTTCACAGATACGTATGAAGCCTTTGGCAGAGCGTGCCAACAAGCAGCGAATCGAAGCGGACCGCATCATGCCCGACACCAGGCCGACGGGGCTCGATGACGAGACTGCCACCGCTGTCGGAGTCACGGCCGAGCGCATTCGCAAGGCCCGGACGGCCGGGGACCCGGTCATAATGAGTTTCGGTGCCCACACCATCAAGAACTGTCTGGCGCCGGTTCTGATTGGATTGATGGAGGACGGCTGGATTTCTCACCTGGCGACCAACGGTGCCGGCATCATCCACGACTGGGAGTTCGCTTGGCTGGGGCAAAGTAGTGAAGACGTCCGGATCAATGTTGAGCGTGGCGAGTTCGGTAACTGGCAGGAGACTGGTTACTACATCAACCTGGCCCTCGTTGTGGGGGCTTACCTGGACCAGGGCTACGGTGAGGCAGTTGGTAAAATGATCGAGGACGAGGGCTTGGAAATCCCCGATGCCGTTTCGCTGGCAGCTGTGGTGCGCGAGGCTGTCGATGACGAGCCAGAGGCTGCCGCTGCTGCTGCCGATCTTTTGTCGACAGTCCGCCGTTTCGGTCTGTCTCCGGGTTGGCTGGAGGTGCCGCATCCGTGGAAGCGCTTCAGCGTGCAGGCAGCGGCATACCGGCTCGGTATTCCGTTTACGGGCCACCCGATGATCGGGCACGACATCATCTACAATCACCCGATGAACCATGGCGGTGCTCTGGGGCGGACTGCACTGCGGGATTTTCTGACTTTCGCGGCGTCAGTCAGCCATATCGGCGCCGGCGTTTATCTCTCCGTCGGTTCAGCCGTCATGTCACCTATGGTTTTCGAAAAATCGATGTCGATGGCTCAGAACCTGGCTTTGCAGGAGGGGCGTCATCTCGACACTCATCATATTGTGGTAGTGGATATTGCGCCATCGCGTTGGGATTGGCGGCAGGGGGAACCGCCGGAGGACAATCCGGATTACTATCTGCGATACAACAAGACGTTCAGCCGCATGGGCGGCACCATGCAATACCTCAACGCCGACAACCGCGATTTCCTGCTGGCACTTTGTCAGGCACTGGCGTGAGATTTGGCGCTGTGATCGCGAAAGGGCTCCGGACTATCCGGAGTCGGAGGTATGCTCAGCGTGTACGCGGGAGCGGCGTCGGCCCGACGGTCTATTCCGCTTCATGCATTGTCTGCTCAGCGCGTACCCGGGAACGGCATTCCGGACAGATGCCGTGACTGAAATCAGTGCCGAGTTTGTGGCGGATGACAGTTTCGATCTGCATCCATTCCTCCTCGTCTCGCAGGCGTTTGCAGTAGGTGCAGATGGTAACGAGCCGATTGAGCATGCCGATGCGTGACATGTAGCCGAGGATACGTTCGGCGACGTCGAGGCGCATGCGCAGTTCAAACGCATTGACCGGCTTGAAGAGGAAATCGTCGATGCCTGACATCGAGGCCAGTTCGTAATTGTGATCGGTGTGTTTCCGGGCAGTTGCCACGATGTAGTAGGTATATCCGGCTCTTTGCAACTGGCGGATATCGCGGCAGAGGGTCAAGGCGCCCATGCTGGAGTCGCTCCAGTTGGCGATGACCAGCCGTATGTCGTGCTCGCATACTGCCTGCAAAGCCCGACCCGGATCGTCGACACGAATGATTTCGTGGTCGCCGTCCGTCAACAGGTTTTGCAGATGCAAATGGTCAGCATCATCATCATCGACTACAAGAATTCTCATTTACTCTCACCAATTATCGATGTCGTGCGTTTCACTTCCGCAATGACAGTCGGTTGGCCGGGACACGAAAATCACGAACACGAAAACCGCGAACACAAGAATCGCGAACACGAAAGCCGCAAACACAAGTATGTTATAGGACTTTTTCCGGGAAATTTCAACCGCTAGACGCGGAAAGCTTGTAAAGAACCCGGGTACGACGCAAAGAATGCAGCCGGACCTGTTGCGAAGCGCTCGAAAAATTGACAGAATACGTGTTGTCTTGGCTTTCTCAGCACATCCACAATTCGCACACGGGGAACTGCAATAAATATTTGTAACTCACTGTAATACCATAAATTATATCTCAAATAATGAGGACGTCGTGGCAAAATATGCCGGGGTGTCCACCGGCTCGGCAAGCCTGTCCAAAGCAAATGTGAGCCGTATCGGGAGTCGATCAGTTCGTGGCTGGAGGATGGGCTGTGACAGCGCACACATTTACCAGGATCTGGTTGCCGACGAGCAGTTCAGCGGCGGGTATCGGGGTGTTCAGCGTTTTGTGCGGGGCTGCACGGGAGCTACAGCTATTATCAACGCTCTACCCAACTGTTGTTTGTGCCCTTGAGGTCGTTGACGATCCGGCCTTGCAACTGTGACGCGATAGTAAAGAAGCTGTTGTCCGCCGATCCCTTGACCCGGGCGTGCCGGTTCTTTGGCACCGCCACGGTACCTGAGTAGTTTGATTCCGTTATCGTCAGATTATCGTAAGGGTACGGGCCCTGCACGAAATTGATCACGAAATTCGAACCGTCCAGAATGATATCCAGTGGCTTGACCTCGTTGCCTACCGGTGTTGCTGCGTTTTGTGGCGGTAGTGTGACGATGGCGAAATCGGCACGTGCCACTGCCAGCTGGGCCCTAAGTCCGCGGATTTCCTCCTCGGCGCTCCCTACCGCCTGCCTCAATTCGGTCAATTGCTTTTGGACCGAGTTGGTGGCGGCAGCAGCAATCTCCGATTCGTCCCGTACTGCTTTGACGGCGGCCAGCAATTCGTGTTCGTCCCTCGTCAACTCCGTCCGCATTTCCGACATCTCTTCCGACAGACGTGTCGCGGTCTGCGCTGCGTCGATGCTTACCTTCTCGGCAGCGATAGCGGCTTCGAGTGATTTGCGGCTTATCTTCTGCATGCGTGCCGCGGCATCCGCGCTGCTGGCTGCGGCCTGACGAGCGGCGTCGGCGGCACGTGCCGACTCCGAGGTGTCGAGGCGCGAGTATGAAACCGTTGTTTCGGCATTTGTCGCTAGGCGATCGAGCACTTCGACGCGCGCATCGAAGCCGCGTTCGACTTTGCCGGCGACATAGACGACGTCATCGACCAACCTCTGCGTCCGCGTCATCATGTCGGACAATGTTTGTATCTGCCGGTGCATCCAAAACAGAGCCAATACGCCAACGATGGCAAGTAGGATGGCAATCGTGCGCCACTGCCTGGCAGTCGATTCGATGCGGGCAAGCTCGCGGGCATCAGACATTTTCAAGCTCCGTTGTCGATGATGATGGCGGTACTACGGCCAGGATCGCGAATTCCTTACTATACACAGAGAAACAATCACTTGACAATATGCCGCCGTCAGCTAGTGTTGTGTTGCCAGCCGGACACCCGAATCGAGGAGATAATGAAAAGAGCATTGCTTTGCGCCGCCTTCATCTGTCCGGTCCTTTTAGCGGAAAACACAACCTTCCGCCTCGGCGTCGATGTGCTGATGGAGGCGCTAGACAATCCACGGGTGTATCCGGGATATGCCGATCTGGTACTTGGTCGACGGGTCGGACTGATTACCAATCAGACCGGCCGCAATCGAGAGGGCGTGCCAACTGTCGACCTACTGCACGCTCATGACGCCGTAAACCTGACGCTGCTTTTTGCGCCGGAGCACGGTATCCGCGGCGTTATCCCGGCTGGCGAAGCCGTCGACGAATCGATCGATAGTCACACGGGCCTGAAAATACACTCGCTGTACGGTGCCAACGACAAACGACCGCCACGGGTATTGCTGGATCAGGTCGACGTGCTGTTTTACGACATCCAAGATGTTGGCAGCCGGGCATACACCTACATTTGGAGCATGGCGGAAGCGATGGCGGCGGCCGGCGAACATGACAAGACGTTCGTTGTGCTGGACCGTCCCAATCCGCTTGGTGGCCACACGATCGACGGCCCGATCACAGAGAGCAAATGGCTGTCGTTCATCGGGCTGTATCCGATTCCGCGGGTGTATGGCATGACGGCGGGCGAGCTTGCCCGGTATCTCAACCGTGAGCATGAGCTGGACTGCAACCTGGTTGTCGTGCCGATGACCGGATACGGCCGCGACTTGAAATGGGAAGATCTGGGGCTGGAATGGATTCCGCCGTCACCGAATATTCCGTCCGCAGCATCGGCTGTGACTTTCGCTGCCACTGGCACGCTGGGTACACTTGGTGAATTCTATATCGGCATAGGCACGCCACACGCTTTCCAGTTGGTCGGCGCGTCCTGGCTCAATGCACAGGTCTCGGCTGAGGCCTTGAACGCCTATGAATTGCCGGGTGTCAAATTCGTTCCGGTGGTGGTGCCCAACACGTCCGGAGGGCACGGTGGGGGGGGCATACAGGCAGTGTATCTGCAGCTGACCGAACCGACACGGTTCTTGCCGGCGACCACCGAGCTGGTGTTGCTGCGGCATCTGCAGTCGCACTACGGCGACCAATGGCGCTGGCGTTCCGACTGCCTCAAACGATTCGACAAAGCCATGGGCACAAGTATCGTGAGGCGCTCGATCGTTGGCGGCGTAGCACTTTCCGATATCGTCGGTGAGTGGGAGATAGCGCACGGCGCGTTCAATGATAAACGTCTGCGGTATCTCATCTATGAATAGATGTTCAGTGTTCGGGGGAGCGAGCCGGTTCCTGACACCTGACGCCCGAGTAAAAGCGATTGGAGTCACAGATCAATCATGAGGTCCTAAAGCAGATCTCGCGCCCGCATGTGCTGGTGTACCTGCTTTTCGTAAGCCCGGGGGTACTGGCAGCCTTGCAGCACAAGCGCATGCTCAGCGCTGCGCTGCTGGTTCTGAGCGTATGTCTGCTGTCGGGCGCCTGTACGTCGATCCCCGTGATCATGAAGAGCCGTTATGTCATGGCCGGCGTCTTCGACTGGTTTCAGGCCGAAGTTGCGGATGTGCGGCTGACGAGCGACGGCGAACTACGCTGGCGCAAACCCGATGTGCTGCCGCATACAGACACGGTACGTGGCTGCCGGATCGATTTTTCGGCCGCGGACGAAATGCCGCCAACCAGCGACTTCCAACCGGCGCCATACGGCATTTGGATCGGTGCTGCCGACGTCAAGCTGTGGCATCTTCCGCAGGGATCGGAGAAGCCGATCATTGTCAGTCTGCGAACTGTTCTGGCACTGATACAGGCCTTCAATGACGGTCAACCGGCGGCAGCGCCCGGCGAGATCCTTGACGGCCAGGTCTCCGAGGGTATCCAGGTGCTGCGTAGGATAGTGAGCATCGGCATTGTCGTCGTCCTATTCCTACGCGCCTGGGCAATGACCTTGATCATGCCGCTGTCAGCGGTCCTTGCCGTCGCTCTTTGCTCCGTTTTTGCCCGGTCTCGAACGCCGATTCGTCAGGTTGCCGTGTTGTACCTCTACAGCGCAATCCCGCCGCTGTTGATCGCTTCGACTTACGAAGTCCTGTTTGGCATCAGTTTCTTCTATGTCTTCTGTTTCGCATTTTTGCTGTACCACTTGTATGCCATCCGCTCGTTGCGACTGCTGGGCCTGGACCCGGACCAGAGGAGTGGGGAGTGATGCTCGATCGGATCGAGGAATTTCTTGCCAGTGCGGGCGTAGAAAAAGGGCTGGCGCCCAACAGCCTGACGGCCTACAAGACAGACCTGCTGCAATTCGCAACGAACCTTGTCGAACATGGCATCAGTGGCTGGGATGCAGTCACGCGCGATGACATTCTCGACTTCCTCGATACTGTCGCGGCCGCGGGGTCAGTAACCTCCACGGTGGCACGTAAACTCGTGTCGATCAAAGTCTTTTACCGCTATCTCCACCGCGAGCGTATCCTGACACGGAATGTGACGGAGGTTATGGATGGACCACGGTTGTGGCGTCTATTGCCGGGACACCTGAGCGAGGACGAGGTGGACCGGCTGCTGAAGTTCAACGCCGACACCTGCTACGACCTCCTGGACCGGCTGCTGGAGGTCAACGCCGACGCCTGCAACGACCTCCTGGACCGGCTGCTGGAGGTCAACGCTGATGCCTGCAACGATCTGGTCCTGCGCATGCGCAAGGTCCTGCGCATGCGCAATCAGTCGATGCTGGAACTGCTGTATGCCTCGGGATTGCGGGTCAGTGAGCTGGTCACGCTGACGACCGACGGGCTGAAGCTGGAAGAGAATACCCTTCGGATCACTGGTAAAGGCAACAAGACTCGGTTGGTGCCAATCGGTACACCGGCACAAGATCGGCTCAAGCTGTATCTGAAGCATGTGCGACCGAGGTTGCAGCGAGAACCGCCCTGCCCGCGGGTATTTCTGTCGAAAAGCGGCGGGCCGTTAACGCGCGCACGGGTTTGGGCGATCGTCAAGGAATGCGCCAAACTTGCGGGCATCAAAAAAAACGTGTACCCGCATGCGCTGCGGCATTCCTTCGCCACCCATCTGCTTGCCAACGGTGCTGACCTGCGGATCATTCAGGAAATGCTGGGCCACGCGGACATCAGCACGACGGAGGTCTACACCCATGTCAATACCGGCAGCCTGGCCCGTGCACACGCCCAGTTCCACCCGCGCGGCGACGAGGTGACGTGAGTTTTGACACATCTCGACAACATTGACGCAGTGCAGCGTTCGCGTATATTAGGTTTAAGAGTTTGTGCCTATATACCTACTTGCCGAGAGAGGACGTGATGCCGGAAGAATCTGCCTGGAAGACCCGTGAATCTTTGCTGATGCGGGTCAAAGATCAGACCGATGAACAGTCGTGGGAGGACTTTGTCCAGTACTACCGACCGTTCATCTACAATCTGGTACGCGGCATGAAGATCCAGCATCATGATGCCGAGGAGATTGTCCAGACGGTGATGGTCAAGTCGTGGAACAAGTTGCCCGAGTTCGAGTATGACCGTGGCAAGGGAAGATTTCGCGGCTGGCTGTGCCAGGTGTCCGGCAATGCGGTTCGCGACTTTATCCGCAAGTGGCGGGGGCCGGATACAGGCAATGCCGATGTTTACGACGACAGGATGATTGAGATAACAAAGCTGCCGGAGATCGAAAAGATCGCCGAGCGCGAGTGGCGGCGCTACCTCTCGAAACTGGCGTGGCAAACTGTCGAAAAGAAGTTCAAGCCACATGTCGCCCGAGCCTTCCTCCTGGCTGTCGAGGGAACGCCTCCGGAAGCGATCGTCGAGGAACTTGGTATCGCCAAGTCCAGTGTATACGTTTATAAGAGCCGGGTGCAGAAAGAGTTGCGCGCTGAGATCGTCCGCCTGAACCGGTTACTCGGCTGAGCCCAGCCTGTGATCACGGCCCTCGAACAGTCGGGTACCTTATCCCGACGGAGCTTCCGCTCGGTCTCGGTCGGTTGGCCGTTAATCGGCTCGCGGAGTACTTCAGTATTGGCAATCCCGGCGGCGATATTTCATCTGAGATAAGTCTGCGGTACGTAGACGATCGCTTCCGGCAAGCGTGATTGCCCTTCTACAGTAAAAAGCCCCGATGAATGTCGGGGCTTTTTGCGCCAGTCGCAGTGGTACGGACTCTATCGACGGAAGTCCGGCAAACCGCGGATTTCCTGTGTACGGATTGGCTGGCCAGCCGGGTTGACGAGGCGAGCTGTAACGAAGATAAGGAGATTGCGCTTTTCGCTACGCGCGACATCACTCCGAAACAACCGGCCAATCAGCGGCACATCGCCGAGGAACGGGATCTTGTCATCTATACTCGTGACATGCTCGGTAATCATGCCGCCGAGCACGACAGTCTCGCCGTCCCAAACGATGACCTTCGTCTGAACTTTGCGGCGAGAAATGACCGGCATCTGCAGGATAGCAGCGATCGTGTTGCCTTCCACTGTTACTTCGTAACTGTAGTCATCGAACTGGAGGAACTGTACCACTTCGGGCTCGAGGTCGAGGTCGATTGAGTAACCGTCCGCCGCGACGGTCGGAGTGACGATCATGATCACACCGACCTCGGTTGCTTCGCCAAACTGCGGGATAGCCGGCGTGAACGAAGCGCCCGTCGTAGTGCCGCCGGAAGCGCTGCCTGCCTGGAATTCGGGTTCCGTCCAGTCCTCCGGAAAGAACCGTTCCTGGACCATCTTGATGACGGCGGTTTCACCGCTCAGCGTCGTCACTTTCGGTGCCGAGAGGACATCGGTACTGGCGGACTGCTCGAGCGCATGGATGATTGTACGGTACTGGATGTTGCCAAGGATGCTGTCGAACTTGAGCAGGCGGGCGTTGGAGGTGGTGAGACCTTGATCGTTGGCGAAACGCAGGCCGCCGCTGATGGTCTCCGTTGCGCCAGGGCCTTGCTTGAAGATCTTTACCTGGCCGTAACGTCCCCGGTTCAGAACTATGTCCGTCGTGGCGGCAGTCGGGTCGGTAAGGCTGCCGGTAGGTTCACCGAGCAGCAGCCATTCAAAACCGAGCTCATTTATGTCGGTCTGGGCGACTTCGACAAATTTCGACTCGATAGTCACCTGGGTTGGGCTCCTGTTCAATTCGCGCAGGATCTGCTCGATGAGCCGCAGGTTGTCCGGCGTGTTGGTGACAATCAGCTTGCTGGTCCGAGCGTCGTAGTCGATTTTCGCCTTTTTCGGGAATTCAACACCTTT
>Ga0310124_10001640_pt1 | contig 15493 bp, 15 predicted proteins | sample CB11b_AW_Bot5_MG_FD_203507 | JGI IMG/M metagenome (GOLD analysis project Ga0310124, IMG submission 203507) | Marine microbial communities from Western Arctic Ocean, Canada - CB11b_AW_Bot5 | ecosystem: Environmental > Aquatic > Marine > Oceanic | place: Canada: Western Arctic Ocean | collected...
GATCGCGTCGAACGACTCGCCGCTCTCCGGGGCCGATGAGGGCAGAGCGTCACGGACGTCGCCCGGACGCACCCGCGACAAGACCGGGTAGGACTCGGCGTCCTCCAGATACGTGGCAATCCAGTCGACGAGTTCGTGTCCGGCCTTGCGGAACGCCGCCCCGTCCATGTCGCCGAGCGGTGGGCCGCCGGAACCGTCGGTCATCTGTCAGCTGTCATGTGGAAGGAACCATCGGCCTCCGACCCTGTCGTTCGGGCCTCAGCGCGCTGGCGCCGCGTCTTGGTCTGCGAGGCCGATGATTGTAGCATCAGGCGTTCACCCGCCTCGTCGGCTGGCGGCGTTGCTTGAACGTCGTCGGCGGCGACTCTGGTGTGGTGACGAGGAGGTGTCATGGCTGACGTAGTGCACACGAGCCGAATGCGGGTCGAGCGAGTAGCCGGTCCCCTGCGGCATGCGTATCTGGAAGGGTTCGAGGAGCCGATCCGGTTCGGCGTCCACGGGGGCATCAAGAAGTTCTACGGGGTCGAGCCGGAGGAGGATGTACCGGCCACGTTGGACTACATGGTCGGCGCCGTCGGCGGTTGACTGCTCGGTACCTTGGCACGCGCACTGGAGGTGCGCGACATTCCCGTATCGAGAGAGAGCCTGCAGGCGGACGTCGAAGGCGATATTGAAGCGGTCGACAAGGTGCTGCAGATTACCCGCATCCGCGTCCGCTATCGTCTCCGGATTCCGACCGGTACCCGGGAAAAAGCGGAGCGGGCCGTGGCGACACATCCCACGAAATGTCCGGCCGCGAACAGTATCCGAGGCTGTATCGACCTGGATATCTCGGCGGAGATCACCGAGGAATAGCCGTGGTTTTTCTGGGGAGGCGCTCGTTTCCTGAGGAAACGGCGGCCGTGGGATCGTAGCCAGCCCCTTCAGGGGCGCTGATCGTTCAGCGGGCCTAAAGGCCCTTGCTACGGTCGCCAGCTGGGCGTGACCCGTTTTCGCCCCGCGTGTGACGGGCTGGGAAGGCGCGACGAGGGAGCAGACAGGTGGTCTGTGACCGAGGAAGCAACGCCGCCAGACGGACGTCTCGCCAGGAAAACTAGGCAATGCGGGATTTGGCTTCCCAGTAGATCAGGGAGAGACCGAAGCCCAGATTGAGTAACAGCAGTAGGGTGGTCTGCCCGTAGAGGTTGTCGTATCGGGCTGCGTAGTCGTTGTCGGCGGCCAAGCTGGCGATGTTGGCACCCATTTCGGCTTGCAGCCCGTCGAGCTGGCGGGTGATGCCGAGTCCCGAGTACAGACTGATACACAGCATCACCGCGACCGTGGCCATCCGGATACGGATGGCGGAGGGGCGGGGAGCCTTGTAGGTCAGCGTGCCAAGACACCCCAGGAGCACGGCCGCAGACCCGTACTCAAAGGAGCGAAACCGTCTGAGCATCTCGCCGAAGACGTCGCCGGCTTCGAGCCGGCCGGCCGATCCGTGGTACGACTCGAGTACATCGAAGATGGCCGGCGCGGCGAATGTCCCGAGGGCCACCATGCCCCCGACCCAGAACACGAGGGCAAGCAGATACAGACATCGCAGGACGACCATGGGCGCATTATACGTGTCGTCATGAGCCCCGAAGACGGCGAGATCAAGTGGCGCGAATGGACCGCGTCGACGTTCGCGCTCGCGGCGGCCGAGCAGAAGCCGGTGCTGCTGGCGATCGGGCCCGCGTGGTGTCGCGGGACCGAGGAGATGAATCGGGTTAGCTACACCGACCCGGATGTGGTCCAGGTCGTCACCGAACAGTTCGTTCCTGTCCGAGTGGACCCCGATCGGCGGCCCGATATCGGCGAGCGATACACGCTGGACGGGTGGCCCACCACCGCCTTTCTCACGCCGTCCGGCGCCCTCCTGGGAGGGGGAGGCCACCTCGACCCGGCGCGGCTGGTCGTGGTGTTGCGGCAGGTGCTCGACGCGTTCGCCGCCCAGCCGCAGGCGGGTGACCTGGAGATCGGTCCACGGCCACAATCCGACTCCGCCGCGCCGTCAGTCTCGGCATTGCCACACCCGGATGCGGAAGCGGCCGGTCTCTGGTTCGACGACCAGCTCCGCGCCCGGTTCGACCGGACCTGGGCAGGGTTCGGTGCCGGTCCCAAGCGCCCTCACTCCACTGCATTGAAAGCCGCGCTCCTGCGGCACCGGCCGGGGTCGCCGGACGAGCTCACCGATATCGTCGTCGCAACGCTCGACGCCATCGCCGACGGCGGGATCGTAGACCCCGTCGAGGGTGGCTTTTTCCGGTACTGCGAGGAACCAGATTGGTCTCGCCCGCACGTCGAGAAGGTGTTGACGCTCAACGCGCGGTTGGTCGATCTGTTCTTGACGGCATCGCGCATCCTCGATCGGTCGCACTATGCGGAACGGGCCGCCGAAACGATTCGATTCGTTCATGACACGTTCTCGGACGCCGACGGCGGGTTCTTTGCCAGTCAGCGCGCCGACCCCGACTATGCGGCGTTGACCACGACCGAGGAGCGCGGGCGCCACGGGGAGCCGCCGGTGGACCGGAGCGTATACGTCGACGCGACCGCCACTATGGCCTCCGCCTATGTCCTGGGGGCCTCAGTCCTTGCCGACAGCTCCTTGCTGGAGTTCGCCGCGACCGCGGTGGACCGAGTGGTGATGGAGACGTATGAACGTGGAGGCGGGGTTGGCCACATCGTCAACGGGCGGCCACCCGTGCGCGGGTTGCTGAGCGACCAGGTGGCGGCGAGCGCGGCTTTGTTGGATTTGTACGAGGCCAGCGGACAGGATGTCTATTTGGACATGCCACAGGAACTGATGGCGTACTGCCAACAGGAGATGTGGGACGAGGGTGGTGGTTTCCGGGACCGCGCCCGTGAGTCCGAGCACAGTCCATCGATCGGTCTGCTACGCGAGCCGCACCGACCGTTCGCACTCAACTGCGACGCCGCCGTCGTCCTGGGCCGTCTCGCAGCCCTGACCGACCAGACCCACTACCGTGAACAGGCGGTCCGGGTCCTCGCCAGCCAGACCTCCGTGTATCAGGCCCGCGGTCTGGACGGCGCGGACTACGTCCTGGCGCTCGAGCAGCTTCAGACCCTGGCTGAACCTTGATCCCGACCGGGCGGAGGCGCTGGCCCAGGTGCTTCTGACCATCGATTCCCCGGTCGCGGGACCGTCCACCAGCCGTGCTACACTTCGTGGCCCGGAGGACCCCTTTGCCAGTAGGTCGCACTCCACAGCTCTCCGCTCTTCATAACATCGCCACGCGGCTCCGCATCGAGTCGGTGCGTGCGACCGCCACCGCCGGCAGCGGACATCCCACGAGCTGTTGCTCAGCCGCCGAGATCCTCGCCGCCCTGTTTTTTGCACAGATGCGGTTCGACCCGCACGATCCAGCGTGCGAGGACAACGACCGTTTTGTGCTGTCGAAAGGCCATGCCGCACCGATTCTGTATGCGGCGTGGGCCGAAGCCGGCGTGATCTCGCGCGACCAACTCTCGTCCCTGCGGGACATCGATTCCGATCTTGAGGGGCATCCCACCCCGAGATTGCCGTTCGTCGACGTGGCGACGGGGTCGCTCGGTCAAGGCATCTGTGCCGCGGTCGGCACGGCGCTCAATGCCCGTCGCATCGGGTCAAGCTACCGCACCTACGTGTTACTGGGTGACGGGGAGTCGGCCGAAGGATCGGTGTGGGAGGCGGCCCAGACGGCGGCCAGGATGGGGCTCGACAACCTGTGCGCCATCATCGACGTGAACGCGCTGGGCCAGAGCCGCGACACCCAGTGGGGCCACGACATGGAGCCCTACGCGGCTCGGTGGCGCGCGTTCGGCTGGCACACCCTGGTCGTGGACGGTCACGATCTGGTGGCGGTCCTGGCGGCGCTGGACGAGGCGGCCCAGACCTCCGAACGTCCGACGATGGTGCTGGCGCGCACGCTCAAGGGCAAGGGGATCTCGTTCGTCGAAGGCCGGGACGGATGGCACGGCAAACCGCTGATGGGCGATGACTTGGCGCGCGCGCTTGGCGAGCTCGAGGGACAGCTCGGGGCACAGACCGACAATCCCCCCATTCCGGCCCCGCCGCTCCGAGCAGGCGGGTCGCCGCCACCTCCGGCACCGCTTTCCTCGTCAGACGTCGCTGCCGTCCGACTGCCTGCGTATGAGGCTGGGAGCACGGTTGCGACCCGTGAAGCCTATGGCGCGGCTCTGGCGGCGTTAGGCGGCAGCGACAGTCGGGTGGTGGCGCTGGATGCCGATGTCAAGAATTCGACGTTCAGTGACAAGTTCGAGAAGCAGCATCCCGACCGCTTCTATCAGATGTTCATTGCCGAGCAGGTCATGGTGGGGGCGGCACTCGGGTTGGCCAGTCGCGGCGCCATTCCGTTCCCGTCGACGTTCGCCTGTTTCCTCACCCGCGCGTCCGACTTCATCCGCATGGGTGGCATCGGCAACGTCAACATCAAACTGACCGGATCGCACGCCGGCATCTCGATTGGTGAAGACGGTCCCTCACAGATGGCGTTGGAAGACCTCGCCATGATGCGCGCAGTGCCCGAGTGCGTGGTCCTGTACCCCTGTGACGGGGTCAGCGCCGGCCGTCTCGTGTTGGCCTCGGCCGCCCATTCCGGTATGACCTACATGCGGACGTCGCGCCCCAAGACGCCAATTCTCTACGCCGAGACCGACGAGTTCGTCATTGGTGGGTCGAAGGTGCTGCGCGAGAGCCCGGATGATGTGGCGACTGTCGTCGCGGCCGGCGTGACGGTGTTTGAGGCGCTTGAGGCCCACGAGGCACTGCTCGTCGCCGGTCTGCACGTGCGTGTCATCGACGCCTATTCGGTGCAGCCCATCGATGCCGAAACGATGGTTCGAGCGGGCACGGCGACAGGTTTTCGACTCATCACCGTAGAGGACCATTACGCCGCCGGCGGCTTGGGCGACGCCGTGAGCGATGCCGTCGCTCCGCATGGGATCACCGTAACGCGGCTGGCGGTGCGTGCCGTGCCGCGTAGCGGCAAGGCGAGCCAACTGCTCGACCGTTTCGGCATCTCGTCGAAGCAGATCGTGGCCGCCGTCCACGCCCAGATCGAAGCCGCCTCGGTCGCCTCAACGACCTAGCAGCCCGTGGTCAAGACAGCTGACCCCATCGCCTCGCCCTTGGGGGTAGAATGACGATGTTAGCCCCGTCTCAGTCAACAGCAGGAAGGCTATGTCCATGAAATCCGATCGCGCGCGCGCCTTGTTTGGGGTCTGCGGCCTGGCCGCGGCCGTCTGTGCGGGCACCCTGGTGATGGCGCAGAGCCGCAATCAGGATGGCAATGGGCAGGCGCTGGGGCACGGCTACTCTCGGCCCGCGCGTAGCCCCCACGGCAGCCGGTCGGAGGTCATCGCCCCGCATGGCATGGTGGCCGCGAGTCATCCGCTGGCGGCGCAGGTGGGCATCGACATCCTGAAGTCTGGTGGCAATGCCATCGACGCCGCGGTGGCGGTCAACGCGGTCCTGGGACTCGTCGAACCTCATATGAACGGGGTCGGCGGCGACCTGTTCGCCATCGTCTGGGACAACGACACGCAGCAACTCTACGGGCTCAACGCCACCGGCCGGTCGCCCTACGAGATCAATCGGCAGGTCTTTGTGCGTCAGAATCTGGACCGCGTGCCAGGGACGGGGCCGCTCACGTGGACGGTGCCGGGCGCGGTCGACGGATGGGACCAGCTACTCACACGGTTCGGGACGATGGGTTTCCCCGAGGTGCTCGCGCCGGCCATCGCCTACGCGCGCGACGGGTTCCCAGTGAGCGAGATCATCCAGGGGCAGTGGGCGGCGTCGGAAGACTCGTTGGCCCAGTGGCCCACGTCGGCTGCCACCTACCTTCCCAACGGTCGACCGCCGGCCGTTGGCGAGGTGTTCAAGAACCCCGGGTTGGTTCGGACCTACGAGGCGATCGCACAGGGCGGTCGCGACGCCTTTTACCGGGGCGAGATCGCCCGGAAGATCGTCGCCTTCAGTGAATCGAATGGAGGCTATTACACCGCGCGTGATTTCGAGGACCACACCTCCGCCTGGGTGGACCCGGTCACGACCAGCTATCGGGGGCATGACATCTGGGAGATCCCACCCAACAGCTCTGGCATCGTGGCGTTGATGATGCTCAATATCCTGGAGGGCTACGACATGGCGGCTCTGGGACAAAACTCGGCCGCCGCGATTCATCGCATCGTCGAGGCGAAGAAGCTTGCCTTCGCCGATCGGGATCGTTTCGTGGCCGATTCGGACGCCAACCGGCTGCCGGTCTCGGAACTGATCTCGAAAGCGTACGGGGACACGCGACGCGCGCTCATCGACCCGGCGCGAGCCTCGCAGTCTGTCAACGCCGGTGATCCGACGGAGACCGTCTATCTCACGGTGGTCGACAAGGATCGGAACGCCATCTCGCTCATCGAGAGCATCTTCGGCGGGTTCGGGTCCAAGGTCGTGCCGGGAGATCTCGGGTTCGCCCTCCAGAACCGTGGCTCGGGCTTCTCGCTCGAACCGGGGCACTTCAACGCCCTCGAGCCGCACAAACGATCGCTGCACACCAACATGCCGGCGTTCGTGACCAAGGATGGGAAGCCGTGGTTGTCCTTTGGCGTGATGGGCGGCGACATGCAGCCGCAGGGTCATACTCAGGTGCTGTCGAACATCATCGATTTCGGCATGAATCTCCAGGAAGCGGGCGACGCCGCCCGGGTGCGCCACGGTGGAAGCGTCATGGTGGAACCCGGAGTCACGGATGACGTGGTGGCCGAACTGGAGCGGATGGGGCACCGGGTGCGTCGTGCCGGCGGCGGCGGCATGGGCGGCTACCAGGCCATCATGATCAACCCCGAGACCGGCATGCTGCATGGGGGCACGGACCCTCGCAAAGATGGGGTCGTGCTCGGATACTAGTGCACCGATCCGGCGGTGGTTGGTGTTGCCGGTATCAGGCTTCGTGTGCCGAACGTGTTGCGTTTCAGCCGCGGCGCCCAGCCGTTCGGAGTGCGGCCCCCACGTTCGCCGCCGTTAGCTGCAACCGCTTGTTGGGCAGCCGGTTCCGACACTAGAATGGCTCCATGACCGAGCGGGCCCAAGAACTTCTTCGCGACGTGCTGGCCTTGCCCAACGAAGAACGCGCCACTGTCGCCGCCGAGTTGCTCGCGAGCCTGGATGAATCGGTGACCGACGACGCTGCCGCGGTACAAGCGGCCTGGGCACGGGAGGTCGAGAGACGAGCCCGCCGGGGACTCAGCGGGGGATCCCTGGCCTGAGGTGCGTTCCCGTGTCGCCGATCGTCTGGCCAATCCGTGAATCGACCGGTTCGCACGGAATCGGAGGCCTCCCGAGAACTGGAGGAAGGCGCCCTCTGGTATGACGGTCAGCGTCCCGGTTGCGCCTCTATGACGCGACCAGGGGTCTCGCCGCGGGGTGGCAGCCCCTCACCTGACTCGTGAGGCCCGCCACTCCGCGGTGCCATCGTTCGTTCGCATGGTCCCGGTCATGGTGGCGTCGTCGGCACGGCCACGGTAGCTGGTGTTCCCGATCCGGAAACTGATCTCTCTGCCGCGAAGCCGGCCCCCGGCGACATCCTCCGTGCCGCCATTCGTGCGCAGACTTCCCGACACCATCTGGAACCGTTGGACAAATTCAAGCTCGGCGTCCTGATTCTGATCGACCAGGCGCCATGTCCCCGACACGTTCGCCGGCACGATCCAGAACAACGAGGTGCAGAAGCTGGGACAGGGATCGAGGACGACGGTCTCGTCCGGTATCCAGCCTGGCGCGTCGGGGTCGCTCTCTGAACCGCCCATGTCCCAGGTGTTTGACACGATGCGGGTGCCCGGCTCGAGTGCCACGGGGCGGGTCGCAGTCGGGTGTTGATGTCCGGGAGCAGGAACATCGTGATCACCGTCGCCCGAGACAGATCGACATCGAAAAGATCGGTGGCCAGAAACTCGGTCCTGTCAGCCACGCCCGCCTCGATCGCGCGTTGTTTCGAGGCCGCCACGAGGCTGGGGTCCAGCTCGACGCCGACCGCCCGGGCGCCACGCCGGGCCGCGGCGATCACGGTGCGTCCGTCACCGGAGCCCAGATCCATGACGTAGTCGCCCGGACCGACCTCGGCCATCTCCAGCATGGTGTCCACGAGGACCTCCGGTGTCGGTACCCAAGGTAAGTCCTTGCCCTCTTGGCCGATGACGGGAGCAGGTTGTCCGCTCGCCCCGACGGTTGAGAGCAAGAGGGCGCCAACAGACACCGCTGCGCACAGGAGCCCACACTGGGAATCCCGTTGGCCCCGACCAGGCAGCTCAGCCATCACGGGGTAGCAGGCGCGGATGACCGGCGATGGTGACGGCGCCGAAGTGTTGGAGGTCCAGTGTGGCGATCGCCTCCGCCCGGAGGCGCTCCGCGGTGGCGATGACAACCGCATCCACCAGCCCGATGTGGAGGTCGGCGTACCGCTCGCAAATCAACGCGGCCGCCTCGATGTCAGTTTGTCGGCCCCATTCGACGCCGAACGCGCCATGGGCCAGGTCGGCAAGAAACACGGCCTGTGCCGACGGGCCGAGCTGGGTGGCCACTAGGTAGTCGACCTCGGGCAGAATCGCGCCGGGAAGTACCCATGCGTCGGGGTCGCTCAGGTAGAGCTCGCGTAGTCGATCGTGGTGCCGGTCACCGGAATCCAGCAGCGCAACGACCGCCCCGGTGTCGGCGACAATCACCGTTGACCCAGACCTGTGAGCAGCTCCTCAGCGCGCTCGCCGAGGTCGTCGCGTCCGCTCGAGAACGCGCCGATCGACCGAGCCACACGTGTGGCTGCGTGCCGTTTCGTATACTCGGCCACCGCCTCGCGTATCAGCTCCGCCGACGGTCGCTGTTGCTCGGCTGCCAGTCGCTTGAGACGACGGTAGTCGTCCGGATCCAGATAGACGGTCGTTTTTTCCATATGCCTGACACATATGGTAGCGCGGTCTCGAGCGCGTGGCCGGTCAGGCGATCTACCGGACTTCTGGCCCGCCGCGTCGGTCGTCCCGGACGAATCGGTCGCGGGCCGGCATGACCACGGCTGGGAGGGTTCGCGCGTCCATGACCGCCTCGGTGGTGATGATGTCGTTCTTGGCCAGAATCCAGGCGACCAGCCCGTAGACCTCCGGGGCGGTCAGCGATCCCGGCGCGTTCCGTGGCATGGCCCGGTTGATGTAGTCGTAGAGGGTTGTGGCATAGGGCCAGTAATTCCCGACCGTCGGACGGGTGCTGTTCGGATCGCGACCCACCACCGGCGCGGCGGTACCTCCCTCGCCTTCCGGACCGTGACAACCGCGGCACGCCCGGGCCCAGGTCCGCGCCCCGTCAGTGGCGGTGCCGTTTCCCTCTGGGAGGCCAGTGCCGTCAGGCATGACGTCAATGTCGAGCGCCTCGATGTCGCCCGTTGTCGCGGGCCGACCCAGCCCAAAGATGTCCGGGTGGTCCGACGGCGGCGACGGCTGTTGTCCCGCCGCGGCGGGCGCCGCCAACCACAGTCCGCCAACGATCCCCACGATCCCGACCCAACCGACCACGTCGGCACGCCTCGTCGACTCCGAACCGACCGGGCGCGGGCGCGTCACGACCGTAACCTCTCAGCCCCAAACAACACGCGGCCATCGTCGCCGACCGTCCACGACGTGATCGGGTTCTGGTGATACCGCGTGCGGGGCCCGCGCGCCGCTCGTAGCGCCTCCCACGTCGGCTGCACGTAGCCGGTCTCGTCGGTGGCCCGACTCATGATTTCGGCCGGCTCCCCACTCCATTCCCACCGGTGCCGAAACCGCACGTGCGCCTTCGGCAGCACCGGTCCCTGCAGCGTCGCCGCCTGCCAGGTGGTTCCGCCGTCGGCACTGACGTCGACCGCCGTGATCCGTCCGCGGCCGCTCCACGCCAGACCCCGGATTTCGTGCCAGCCCGGTTCGATCACGCGGGGAAAGGCGGGGTCGGTGACGATCGACCGCGCGTCCATCACGAAACTGAACTGGCGCACGGTGTTCCCGTCGCCCAGCGGGTCGGTGTACTTCGACGTTTCTTCCCGGGTCATGAACGGCTGTTCGGCGAGTTCAATCCGCCGGAGCCACTTGACGCTCGAGTTCCCTTCCCAGCCCGGGAGCAGCAGGCGTGCGGGGTATCCGTTGCCCGGCATCAACGCGTCGCCATTCTGCGCGTAGACGATCATCGCGTCGTCGAACGCCTTCTCCATCGGGATGCTCCGCGTCATCACCGCGGCGTCCTGCCCCTCGGCGAGGAACCAGGTGGCGTTGGGGTCGGCCCCGACCTCCTTGAGCACGGTCGACAACAGCACCCCGGTCCACTCCGTCTGGCTGGTGAGGCCGCACACCATCTGCGGCAGGGTCTCTGGTGTGCCACGCCGCAGGTTGCCCGAGCACTCGAGGAAGCAGATACGGGAGGTGGCCGGGAACTGCTGGAGGTCCGCCAGGCTGAAGACGGTCGGTCGGTCGACCATGCCGTGGATCAGCAGCTCGTATTGGGCCGGATCGATGTCCGGAACCCCTCCGTGATGCCGCTCAAAGTGGAGGTCGGCGGGGGTGATGGTGCCCCGCAGGTCTTGAAGCGGAGTACGCGAGGATGTCGCACTGGGGTCCCGCTGGGGGGTGACGAACCGCGACCGCTGGTCGACCTCGTTCGGCCCGCGCCCGGCGCGCCGCGTGGTCGTGATCGATTGCTGTCCGGCCACCGGGGCGACCGCGGCGGCGCCCATCGCGCCCGTGGCACCAGCCAGCAACTCTCGCCGCGTCAGCCGTTCGCGTCGTCTCGGCGCGCTTGCGCCTTGGGGTTGTATCCGCTCATTGGCCATGCATTGCACCCTGTCTGGCGCCGGCTCGATGCCGGAGTCGTGCCGCACGTGGGGACGAAACGTCCTGGGGTCTTGGCCATGGCGCCAGAGAGCCGCCACCGCACCCACTCGTATCGAGCGTATTATGCGTCAGTCGACAGGACCGTCGCCCGAAGTCGGAGGGAGGACGACGTTCGGCCCCCAGCATCGCCACGAGTCCCGATGGTGCCCTGAGGCCTTCCTCCCGCACCGGCGTCCAAGGCCCCTCGCCCGCGATCGGACGATCGCGGGAGCAAGATGCAGCTTCTTCCAGCCACGCCTGCCGCGCTTCCTAGGACGATCGGAGAGCATGAAATGTCGAAGTATGTCTTCGAGTTTTCATGCTCTATTCCACCGCGGTGATTGAGCGAAAGACACATCGCAAAGCGATCCTCACTCGGCTGAAACAGTTCCCGGTTGTGTCCTCGGGAGTGCGAGTCCGGGGCTGCTCCGGCAATCCTCAGAGACGCTCGCCGGCCGAATAAGCTACGTGCATCTGCCGGGGCTCAGTCTCGGCGAAGTGGCCTCCGAACATCTTTCCACGTTCTGGCTACGCAGCGGCTTTCCGTTGTCCTACCTTGCGAAATCCGATCGCCAGAGTCGTCGGTGGCGACACAGCTTTATCGACACGTTCTTGAATCGGGATCTCCCTCAATTGGGGATACGCGTTCCGTCGCCGACCATGCGCCGTTTCTGGACGATGCTCGCTCACCGGCACGCTCAGATCTGGAACGCCTCGGAGTTCTCGCGTTCGTTCGGAGTCTCGGACGTCACGGTCCGGCGCTATCTGGACCTGCTGACGAGCGCACTCGTGCTGCGACAGCTACAACCGTGGTTCGCCAATGTCTCGAAGCGCCAGGTCAAGTCTCCGAAGGTGTACCTTCGCGACAGCGGTCTGCTCCACGCACTCTTGAATCTCGAACACAAGAACGACCTCGAGTCCCACCCGAAACTTGGGGCTTCGTGGGAGGGCTTTCTGGTCGATCAGGTCGCCACGCACTATGGTCTTGGCGACGATCAGCTCCACTTTTGGGCAACCCACAGCGGCGCCGAGCTGGACCTGCTGTTCCAGTCGGGGCGCAAGAGGATCGGTTTCGAGTTCAAGCGGACCTCAAGCCCAATCCTGACCCGATCGATGCGGTCGGCAATGGAAGCTCTGGGTTTACACGAACTCCATGTGCTGCACGCCGGCCGCCAGATGTTTCCGCTGGCGCGAAATGTCCGAGCCGTGGCCACCGCCCGGTTGACGAAAGACCTCTGAGAGGACGGGGCGGACGCTTCGACCAACTCACGAGGCTCAAGTCCAGCGCCTGACGGTCGACAACATTAGAAGCCCCTCGACGCCGTGAAGAACGAGCGCCGGACCCCGGCGCGGGTATCTTGCTGCTCTGACCACGCCCATTCGCTCTTGACCTTGTGCCGGCGGAACGTCATGCTCAGCCCGACACGACCACGCATGAATTGACGATGCACATGACCCGGTCTGCGACGGCGCTACTCGCCGCGGTCCTGGTGTGCGGCGCCGCCACGCTCGCCGGCGCCCAGACCTACGACGGCCCGCGAACCGCCGACGGCCGACCCGACCTCAGCGGCATCTGGCAGGTGCTGGGCAGCGCGGCCTGGGACCTGGAAGCGCATAACGCCCAGGACGGTATCCCGGCCGGGCTGAGCGTCGTCGAGGGTGGGACCATCCCCTACACACCGGCCGCCGCTGCCGCCCGCGACACCAACCGCGCGAACCGTCTGACGGACGACCCGGTGCGGAAGTGCTTCCTGCCGGGAGTGCCGCGCACCACCTATATGCCTTGGCCGTTCCGAATCGTGCAGACCCCCAACCACGTGGTGTTGAGCTACGAGTATGCGCACACGGTGCGTATCGTCTACACCGACGGCAGCCCGCATCCCCTGCCGAACGACTTCTGGATGGGCGACTCCCGGGGGCATTGGGAGGGAGACACGCTCGTGGTCGACACCACCCATTTCAACGGGCAGACGTGGCTGGATGCCGCAGGCAACCATCACAGTAACGAGCTGCATGTGGTGGAGCGTTACACGCCGGTGACGGAGTACCACCTCGACTACGAGGTGACGCTCGAGGACCCGGAGACCTATACGCGGCCTTGGACGATGCGGATGCCCATCTACAAGCGGATGGAACCTGAGCTGCGTTTGCTCGACTACGACTGTGTCGACCATCTGCTGGACGCGCTGTCGGAAGCCGAAGGAGGTGCACGGTGACGAAGGTGCACGTCGGTCGAATCGCGGTGGTGGGGTTGGCCCTGGCGGCGCCGGTGACCAGCTTCGCCCAGGACCCCGGCTTCGAACCGCCCCGCACGGCGTGGGGCGATCCGGACCTCAGGGGACACTATCTGCCAGGGCCCTATCAGGCGTTGGAGACCCCCACCAGTGAGTGGACGCCCCCGGAAGGGGCGAACCAGGGCCAGGGGGCGGCATTCTCCCGGTTCTTCGAGCCGGAGGCAGATGCCGCGGCCGCACCGCGTCCCGCGAGGCCAGACGGGCCGATGATCATCGACCCTCCGAGCGGTCGGGTGCCGTTCCAGCCCTGGGCAAACGAGCAGCGGAACGAGATCATGGCCCGGCAGGACCAACTGGAGCAGCTCGACCCCCGGGTGAAGTGCCTGCCCGCGGCCTTTCCGCGGGCGCACCTGCCGGTCGGCTACAACACCTACCAGATCGAGCAGGGGCCGGGATTCGTCCTGATGCTCTACGAGTGGAACCACCACTCGCGCTACATCCCGCTCGACGGCAGCCGGCACATCGACCCGGCCATCAAGCTCGGCATGGGGGACTCGCGCGGACGCTGGGAGGGCAACACGCTCGTGGTCGACACCACCAACTTCACCGACAACACCTGGCCGGTCGGTCACGGGGCGCCCCCGGAAGGCGCGCCCGGCAGCGCCTTGAGCACTGGACACGGCGTGTTCCACAGCGGCCAGCTGCACGTGACCGAGCGCTTCACCTTCATCGATGCCGACACGATTCAGTACACGGCGACGATCGAGGATCCAGAAGTCTTCTCACAGCCGTGGACGCTGCGGTACAACGCGCTCCAGCGCGCCCCTGACGACCACATGTTGTTCGAGTACGCCTGTCACGAGGGCAACGGCCGCAACCTGTCGCTGTTGACGGGCACCGACGTCGAGGCGGCACGGGTGCACCCGATTCCGTAGCACCGCTCGGGGATCAAGACGAGACGAGGTACGACAGATGCGCACGAGACTTCTGCTGGCGACCGCTCCGATCCTGCTGGCCCTGGCTGCCTCCCCGGCGCTGGCCCACCATGCCTTCTCCGCCGAGTTCGACGCCAACCGCCCCATGACGCTCACGGGGAAGGTGACCCGGACGGAGTGGATCAACCCCCACTCCTGGATTCATGTCGACGTCGAGGATGAGAACGGAAACGTCGTGACCTGGGCGATCGAGTGCGGCGCGCCGAACGCGCTGATGCGACGAGGACTGAACAAGAACTCGATCCCAGCCGGTCTGGAGCTTGTCATTGAGGGCTTCGGCGCTAAGGATGGCTCGAAAACCGCCAACGCCCGGGACATCACCTTACCGGACGGCTCGCAGTTCTTCGTCGGCTCCTCGGGCACCGGCGCCCCGTACGACGGCCCGCCCGAGTGATCTGGCCGGACGATGCAGCTTCTTCCACCCTCGCCGGCCGCGCCGCCCGTGTTTCACAGCCGCTCATTCACCCTCGCCCACGACGGCAAGGTCGGTGCTGTCGACGACGAGATGAAGTGGTCCCTGGGCCGGAACTCGACCGAGTGCGAGGTCGAGTTGCTGACCTCGGCCGTCAGCCGCGTTGAGGCGGGAATCGGGACCGACTGGTTTCACCGCGGCAGGTCGGCGCCGAGGGGGACGTCACGCAGGCGCTCCTGAACGGTGCCCGGGATGCCCAAACGCGTGTCGGCTCCGAGCGCTGCTAGCAGCGCGGCGGTTTCGGGCCAGCTCTGGAACTGGAAGGACTGTTTGGCGCCCTCGGCCATCCGAAACGCCGTCCGTCCGCGGAAGTCTCGCGCGTCGACTGCGGCGCCTCGCTCGACAAGGTGAGCGAGGACCTCGTTCAGCCCGCGAAACGCCGCGCCATGCAACGCCGTGAAGTCAGCTTCGTTGACCGCGTTGACATCGGCGCCCGCCTCGACGAGGACCCGCACGGCTTGCTCCGCGCTCGGTGACCGCGTCCCGCGCGGCTCCCGCGGTCGATACGTGCAGCGACCAAGCCCTGCGGCAGCCATCAACGGTGTCGTGCCGTCATCGGTCCGCAGGTGGTGGTCTGCACCTGCCGTGAGCAGCGCCTGGAGGATCTCGGTGTTCTCGCCGCGGTTAGATTCGTAGGCCGCCACCCACAGCGGCGTGGCACCCCGAACGTCTCCGGTGCCGCACGAGAACGGCTCGAACGCCCCCTTCGTCGGGTAGCCGATGTAACTCATGAACATGGCTGACGTCGTGATTCGCGCGTCCGGCCGGGCGCCCCGAGCGATGAGTGCCTCGATGAGTGGCCCACGACGCTCGGCCACGAGCGCGGTTCGCCCGATCCCGCCCCGAAGATACCCCGGGTCGCCACCATGCCG
>Ga0310124_10001642_pt1 | contig 15490 bp, 12 predicted proteins | sample CB11b_AW_Bot5_MG_FD_203507 | JGI IMG/M metagenome (GOLD analysis project Ga0310124, IMG submission 203507) | Marine microbial communities from Western Arctic Ocean, Canada - CB11b_AW_Bot5 | ecosystem: Environmental > Aquatic > Marine > Oceanic | place: Canada: Western Arctic Ocean | collected...
ACTCCGAATACCCCGCCTCACGCAGATGCGAGACGACGTCGCCAATCGAAATCTCATCGCCGACGAAAACCGGGTCAGGCGCGGCGAGAATCTTCGAAGTTCGATTGAAAGGACCGCCTTGCAGCTTGGCGTCGATGATCTTCGCGAATTCCCAATAGAAGTGGTTGAAGACCACTCCGACCGCAATCGCCGCGATCAGGCACAGGGCCAGCAGCACCTTGCCGACTGGGCTCTTTACAAGCCAGATCAGTCGGCCCAGAATACGCGATCGGACTACGAGCTTTCCCCCGGCCATCCTGTCACCTAGTGTGTGCACCGCCCGGCCCGGCCAAAACTTCGGAAGGGGTGTCGTCGAGCTGCGGCTTGGTGCGCACGTTCAAAAGTCGTGGGAGCGCCCAGCGGGGACGGGCCTCCGGGGATTTATTTTCCCGGAGCATCATCATACGGAAGCGCTTCAATCGGTCGCTTGAGCAAGTAGCTCGGCGAGCCGTTCCGAAGCTACTTCGAGTCTAACATCGGTGGTTTGACGTGTCGACCGAACGACAAGTTCCACAACTCCATCGGAAATCTTCTTGCCAACCGTCAAACGGTAGGGGATGCCGACCAACTCGGCGTCGGAGAACTTCACACCGGCGCGCTCACTGCGGTCGTCCAAAACGATGTCGATACCACGCCGCCGGCAGTCCTCGTAGAGTGATTCCGCCGCTATGCGCTGGTCGTCGTTCTTGAGATTCACCGGAGTGATAATCGCCTCGAACGGAGCGATCGAGGCCGGCAACATCATGCCCCTGTCGTCGTGATTCTGTTCAATCGCCGCGGTTAGAATGCGCTCCAACCCGATGCCGTACGACCCCATGATCGGCGTCACTTCCTTGCCGTTCGGATCAAGCACGCGCAGTCCCATCGAGTCCGCATAGCGGTAGCCGAGCTTGAAGATGTGGCCGATCTCAATGCATTTCCGCAATGCGATGGGCTTGCCACAGTCCACACAGGAGTCGCCCTCGACCACTTCGCGAACGTCGACAAAGTTGGCTTCGAAATCGCGGCCCGGCGTCACATGGCGCAAGTGATAGTCGTCCCGGTTGGCACCGGCGATCAAGTTGCGGCGGTCCTGGAGAGCCTCGTCCGTCAGAATCGTGAGACCCATCACATCCACCGGACCTAAAGAACCGGCATCCGCCCCAAACCATTCACGGATCTCCTCAGCGTGCGCCGGCCTCAGTTCCTTGGCTTCGATCACCGACTCGAGTTTCGCCTCGTTCAGAGAATGGTCGCCCCGCAGCACGATCAGGTACGGCTTTCCGTCCGCCGCCATCACGAGGCTCTTGATGTGCGACGTATCCGGAGACCCGTCGAACTCGGCCACTTCGGCGATCGTCTTCTTGCCGGGTGTGTGGAATTCCTCCAGCGGAAGCTCTTCCGTCGAGTCGGGCTGCGCGGCAGGCCGCGCCACCGACTGGGCCTTCTCGAGATTCGCCGCATATCCGCAGCCATCACAAATCGCAATGACATCTTCACCCGCATCGGAGGGTGCCGCGAACTCGTGCGATTGACTACCCCCCATCGCGCCGGAATGCGCTTCCACCGGGATATACTTCAGCCCGCAGCGATCAAAGATGCGGCAATAGGCCGCGTGGTGTTTCTTGTAGCTGACGTCGAGCCCATCGGCGTCCAAATCAAAGGAGTACGAGTCCTTCATCGTGAAGCGCCGGACGCGCATCAGCCCTGACTTCGGACGCGGCTCATCGCGAAACTTTGCCTGGATCTGATACCAAAGCTGCGGCAATTGCTTGTAGCTGCGCAACTCGCCGATCGCGATCGAGGTCATCACCTCTTCTTCCGTCATGCCGAGGCACAACTCACGGCCCCAACGGTCCTGTAGCCGGAACATATCGTGACCAATCGCATCCCAGCGGCCGCTCTTCCGCCAAACATCAGCCGGATGCAACTCGGGCAGAAACATCTCCTGCGCGCCGATCCCGTCCATCTCTTCTCGAATGATCCGCTCGATCTTGAGCAACGAGCGCCGCGCCAGGAACAGGTAGCTGTAAAGGCCCGCCGCAAGCTGCCGGACATAACCCGCCCGCAACAGCAGTTGATGGCTCACGACTTCGGCTTCGGCCGGGGCCTCGCGAAGCGTCGGAATAAATAGCTGGCTCCAGCGCATAATTGTTTCTACCGCGTCCTATGATGCTGATGAAAAAGGGAGGAACAGGCCTGGAAGGCGCACTTTTCAAGCCGTGTCGAAAAGGCCCGAAACGGCCCCGATAAAGCGAGGCAAAGTCGGCTCAGTGTAACATGCAAGGGCCTGCGGACCTGCCTCCGGGCGGGTTCGCGGCATTCCCGGCCCACGGCCCGGCATCCAGTGCTCATCGGAATCGACATCCGCCGCGGAGGCGACTTCGGAATCGGAACGTACATCCGAAACCTGATCCTGGCGCTCTCCCGTGTTGGCCCCAACGAGCAGTATGTCCTCATCGGCCAACCCGGTCATTTTGAAGACCTCGGAGACCTGCCCGCGAATTTTAGCTCTCACGTTTACCCGCGGCGCTACGACGCCTGGCAAAGTCATTTGGACCTGAGGGCCGTCATCCGGCAGTTGAGACTCGATGTCTTTCACATGCCGCACAGCTGGATCCCTTACTTGCTGCCCTCGCCGTACGTCGTCACTCTGCACGACCTCAATAGCATCCTATTCCCTCGCTCTACGTCGAATTGGCTGAAAGCCCTTGACCGGCACATCTTGATCCACGGCCTGCGCAATGCCGCCCGCGTGATGGCTGTTTCCCAGGCGACGAAGCGGGACGCCATCCGACGTCTCGGCTTGCCCACCGAGCAGTTCGAAGTGATACCGGACGCGGTAGATAGCCGCGTCGCCCAGCCCGTCGGCGATGAAGAACGCGAACGAATCCTGGCCCGCTACCAGATCAGTGATCCCTTCGTGTTGTATGCAGGCCGTATCCAGGTTCACAAAAACCTCCCACGCCTGATCGAGGCCTTTGCCGTCGTGAAGTCAGAGCTGGAGAACCATCCCCGCTACGCCAACCTGAGACTCATCATCATCGGCGACGAGTTATCCGCGTTGCCCGAGCTTCGCCACTCAGTCATGCGGGCAGGCATCCAGTCCTCGGTTCGATTCCTCGGCTTTGTGTCTCTGGACACCCTCCGTGTCTTCTACGCCTCGGCCACCGCGTTCCTCTTTCCGTCTCTCTATGAGGGCTTCGGACTCCCGCCGCTCGAAGCCATGGCGCACGGCACACCCGTCATCACATCGAACCTGTCGTCGATGCCCGAGGTCGTGGGCGACGCTGCCGTGTTGGTGAAGCCTCAGAATGTGTTCGATATCGCTCGCGGTCTGCGGCAAGTTCTACTCGACGATGACTTCCGGCGCGACCTGGGCGTCCGGGGCCGCCGCCAGGCTGAAGGCTACAGTTGGGACGACACGGCGCAAAGAGTGCTGAATACCTATCGCCGTGTTACCTCCGAGCGCTAGAATACGTCCCACCTAGCGGCAGCCGAAACGACGGGCCCCACGCCGCCCCAAGATTCACCAATGGCTAGTGTTTCCGATCCAGTGACAACGGAAGGCATCGAGCAGCCGCCGCCGGCGAGCGTCTGGGTTTGGATCCTTCCTAATTTCACCGTATTCGTTTCGAGCCTCTGCATCATGGTCGTCGAGCTCGTCGCCGGGCGGCTGATCGCCCGTTACGTCGGAAGCTCGCTCTATACCTGGACGTCCGTCATCGGGATCGTCCTTGCTGGGATCGCCGTCGGCAACTATCTCGGCGGTCGTTTGGCGGACCGCTACCGTCCGACGCAGGCCTTGGCGTCGCTCTTTCTCGTCGCTTCGGCAACCTGCCTGCTGATCCCGATGCTCAACATCCGCGCCGGAAACTGGATGCTGCTCCGCGATCAAGAGTGGGTCTTCCGGATCTTCGGCCACGTCTTCCTCGTATTCTTCCTGCCCTCCGCATTGCTCGGCACGATCGGCCCCGTCGCGGCCAAAATGGCTCTTGACCTCGGACGCGAGACCGGACGCACCGTCGGCAGCGTCTACTCCTGGGGCGCGGTCGGCAGCATCGTCGGCACCTTCCTTACGGGCTACTATCTGATCGCCGAAATCGGCACCGTCGCGGTTCTGCTCAGCGTGTCCGCCATTCTGCTCGCGATGGCGCTGATGTTCGGGGCCCGATCTCTACTGCCCTTCCTTTGGACCGGCGTCGTCGGCGCTTCGTTCGTGGCCATGATCGGCCCGTTCGAGCAAGCCCGTGTCGTCGGCGAACGGCTCGGCCTGCGCCCTCATGAGAGCGAATGGATCCACTTCCAGGAAGAAACGCAGTACTCGATGATCACGGTCGAGGACGACAACGAACTGCCCGGTGTTCGGTCGATGACGCTCGACTTTCTGATCCATGCCTACGTCGACATGAACGACCCCGACGAGTTGATCTACGAGTACGAACAGATTTACGCCGCCGTGACCCGCGCTGCCACTAAAGACTGGCCCGAAGGACGGCAACTGCGGGCGCTCTCGCTCGGCGGCGGTGGATTCGTCTTTCCGCGCTGGGTCCAACGCCACTGGCCGGAAAGCTATCTCGAAGTCGCCGAGATCGATCCCGAAGTCACTCGCGCCGCCCACGAGGCCTTCGGACTAGCCACCGACACGCCCATCCGTATTTTCAATCTTGACGCCCGCAATCATGTCGAGGATGTTCTCGAGCGGAGTGACGGCGCGCCCGCCCGGCGTTTCGATCTTGTCTATTCCGACGCCTTCAACCACTACTCGCCGCCCTTTCATCTGACCACGAAGGACTTCAACGAGAAGCTGCGGCAGCTCATGACGCCCGAAGGCGTGTTGCTCGCCAACGTGATTGACGTCTACCGCTCCGGCCGCTTCATCGGCGCGATGGTCAACACACTGGAAGCGAGTTTCCCGCATGTCTACGCCATCTCTAGCTCCCTCGCCGGACCGTCCGACGACGATGACCGCGACACCTTTATCGTTGTGGCAGCGGGACGCCCACTCGACCTCAGCGAGCTTACGACGGGTTCCGAGATGGGCATGGTCCTCGACCCCGAGCAACTCGCCACCCTCCGCCGCCGCTCCGAGAATCTGGTCCTAACCGACGACTTCGCCCCGGTAGACAACCTCCTAGCCCCCGTCATCCGCCTGGCCTCGAAGCAGTAACCGCCCGGGATTACCCACAGCAGGGAAAGAGGCGCAGGTGTCAACCTGCGGCTGGCAGTGATTTGGTCAATTGGGTTTGGTTGGGGATCTAGGGGCGGGCTAGCGGGAAATGGCAGGTTTTGTCAGGGGTGGAGGGTTTTGGTGGTGTAGCACCACTTACTCTCACGCGCGCAATCAACTCCCGGAACCTTTAGAACCGCGCAGATCAGCCGGCGGACGGTTGGCTTTAGTCCCTCAGAACGCATTACTCCCTTGCGCCGTGTGAGCCCCAAACTAACGCGCGGGGCCTGAGTGAGCGCTCCCTGGCAACGGCGCTTGTGTTGCATCGACCGGTTGAGCCCGCGGTTCTTATCACCAGGTATAGCGAGCGAAGGTACAATCTACTAAGCGATATTCATGACGATTCAGGTGGTCCCGCGCAGTTGCACCCATGGTGGCCCGCACCATCACCGGACCCAGTGCCCCGGTGCCATGGCGTCCCACGAATCCATCTTCGACGGCCGGAGGTTGGTCTCGCTCGATTTGCTCGCGATTAGTCTCCTGTTAGGGGTATTAGGCCAGCCCGTCGCCAAGGCCTGCTCCTCACACGGCACCAATTCGGGCAGCGCCATCCGAATCGATCCGGTCAGCGGCGATATCGCCATCACCGACAATCTCGTCGCACCCAACGGCCCAACGATCTGCGTGGCCGGCATCGGGCTCGGGTCTACCGAAACCCCTCTACCGCCGGGTGTCAAGATCACGGGCCTGATGATCATGATCACCAATACCGCCGACGGCACACGCACTCCCTTTCCTCCGTTTTCTTTCTCGCTCAACCGCGTGACAGCCCAAGCTCTCGCCGCCGGGTCCGGCTCGAGGGCGCTCGATGGCACGCACCCTCTGTTTGGCGGTTCGGCTTGGTTTGGTTTCTCATCGCCGGTTGAGGCCTTCACACTGCCCCCGCTCGGCCCAGATGAAGTGATAGAGCTGTCCTTCGTCGTCGAACTGCCTCCGACTCTCTCGCCAGTAACGGTCGATATCCAGTTCGCTGCCGGGGAAGGCTCCGAGGACGGAACACCGATCTTCACCGGCATCCATCCGGTACAGTACTTTGCCCCCGCCCGCAACAGGGTCACCCTGACTTCGCGGCACACGATCACCGGGGTGCTCGACGGTGCGAGTTTTCGGCCCTTGATTTCACCTGGATCGATCGCCTCGATCTTCGGCTCGTTCGCCGAGCGCATCACCACGGCCGAAAACCTGCCTCTGCCCATCAGCCTCGACGGATTGATCGTCCGCATCGGTGGAGTCCCTGCTCCGATCTTCGTGGTCGTGCGGGGAGCCGAATTCGACCCGCCGCTCGGTTTCGATCAGATGAACGTGCAGGTACCCTGGGAAGCTGATGTGGCCGCGGGCAAGCTCGACATAGAACTCTCCTGGGGATTGATCGCCAGTACGAAGGCGCTCAACGCCACCTTCCAAGTGGACGCGGCTACGGCCTCGCCGGGAATCTTCAGCTTTCAGTTCGGCGCCGGCCCGGCGATCATGCAGAACGTCAGCCTCGGCGGCGACGATGTCATCCCAGGATCCTTCGCACACACAGCGGACACTCTGCCTGGATTGGACGCCCAGCCGGCTGCTGTGGGCGGGGTCATCACCGTCTGGGCCAATGGGCTAGGCCCGGTGAGCCCCGCCGTTCCCACCGGCGACATCCCCGAGCGGGGTTCTCCGCTGCTCGAAACCACGAAAACCATTAGGCTGTGGATCGGCGGTGCCGAGGCGACGATCCTTGGAAGCCCTATCTTGCATCCCTCATTTGTCGGGCTCAATCAACTCAACGCCCGCATCCCGCAAGACGTAGCGGCGGGCGACAAGGTGCCCATTCAAATCGAAGTGGACTGCGGAGAGGGGAACGTGCTGTGGAGCCGTGTCGACAACTACATCGCTGTCCGGCCAGCCTCTGAGCCCGGCCCAATCGTGTTCTAGCCAAGTGTGCCCATCGTAAACTCCTCGCGAGACCCGGAACCCCTAGCCAAGCCAGCGCACTTGTTTGAGCGGCGTCACGAGTACGTGGGCTGATCAGTCTAGCCCACCAATTTAGGTTGACGCCGTAACGGAACCCATCGGGGAGCTGACCTCGTCAGGCCGCTTTGTTGTCCAAGGATTTCGAGTCGGTATCGCTTGCGTGCTGAGCTTCCAAGAGCCGCTCCAGGACTGCCTCACGATCATAAGCGAACGGTGCTTCTCGCTGGCCAAGACCCGAAAAGGAAACCCTAGCCACAGGGCAATGATCCCGACGAGCGAAACGGCGAAACCGATACCAATCTGGAGGTAGATATCCATCCCTTGCAGGATCAACCCAAACCCCTGTCAGAGTCCATAGACCCCTGGTAACATCCTCAAGCAAACGATCAGACCACAAGAGCTGGCACTTTGTGCCCTGCTATGCCTTGGCGGCCATAGTACTTTCGGTACTTCGCAACTCCACATCGGCGAACCCGATACGGGGAGTTTCTCGTTGCTCGATCGGGACTAAGTGGCTCTAAATGAACCACATAGGAGCTTGCTTGTGGAAGGGCGTTGGAATATCGGGATCGCGCAACCAAAACACCGGGCCGGCACTGCTTCGGGAGCTGTTCGTGGGCAGTTCGGGACAGGTCGGGGACCAAAGCCTCAACTCCGCAGAGTCCTACAGAGCGCAGACGGCCGTTGCACCTGGATCGGGTTCTCCGGTTTGTGAGCGCGATCAGTGCAGGCTCATGCCCTCGCCGCCGGGTTTGGTTTGGGGGAGCTGAGGTTCGTTGGGTGAGGTGGTTTGTTCTGGAACAACGGAAGGGGCGGTCGGTGGCGGCGTGGTTCTGTCCCTGTTGTGACGGGTACGGCGAATGGGTTAGCGGTGGCGGCGGAGGAGTTCGACGCCGGGGGAGTCGGCGTGGACGATGACGATGCCGGATTCGGTCACGAAGTGGCCGAGCTTGCGGTCCGTCTCGAGATCAAACCCAATTTCGCTACGTTCCGGCAGCAGGATGTCCTGATCGACAATCGTCCGGCGGATACGGCTGTGGCGGCCGATCTCGGCGTTGGGGAACACCAGGGACTTTCGACCTCTGAGTAGCTATTGATTCGAACGCCCGGCGAGAGGATGCTGTTCACTACCCGTCCGCCGGAGATGATGCAACCGCTGCAAAGCATCGAATTGATACTGACACCCATGCGGCGGCCCTCCTCGGCGAAGACGAACTTCGCCGGTGGGAACTGCGGTTGATAGGTGCGGATCGGCCAATCCTCATCGTAGAGATTAAAGATCGGCGAGACGGATACGAGGTCCATATTCGCCTCGTAGTAGGCGTCGAGCGTGCCGATGTCGCGCCAGTAGGGACGGTCCTGCTTCTTGTTCTCGTCGACGAAGTCGTAGGCGTAGACTCGGCGGCCTTGCTTGACCAACTGTGGCAGGATGTCGGCGCTGAAGTCGTGCTTCGAGCCTTTCTCGTCATGGTCTTCGCGCAGGGCCCAAAGCAGAAAGTCGGTATTAAAGAGATAGACGCCCATCGATCCGCTACACATCTCAGGGTTAAAGCGGGACCGGACCGGATGGTCATGCCGCGGCTTTTCCTCGAAGCCCGCGACCCGCAGGTCCTCGCCGATGTCGACCACGCCGAACCGCCGGGCATCTTGGGGCGTGACTTGGGTCGGGGCGACGGTTACCTCGGCGTCGAGCTTGAGGTGCTGCTCGAGCATGTGCGCGTAGTTCGTCTTGTAGACGTGGTCGGCCGCCGCGATGAGCGTGTAGGGCAGCTCTTCGGCTTCGATACTCTGCGCGTTCTGGTAGACGGCGTCGGCTGTCCCGAGGTACCACGTCTCGCCGGTGCGCTTTGCGGGCGGCAGGATCTCGATGAATTCTCCCAACTCCGGCGAGACAACATTCCAGGCTTGGCGGATGTGACGATTGAGCGTGATCGCCTTTTACTGCGTGAGGATATAGATCTTCCGCAGCCCGGAATTGATGGAGTTCGAGAGCGTGATATCGATGATGCGATATACACCACCGAACGGCACGGCAGGCTTGGCGATATCCTTCGTGAGCGGAAATAGACGCTGGCCGGCGCCGCCCGCCAGCATGACGGTCAAGACCTTGCTGATGGCGGGATGAGGCGCTTGCATGGGTATGTAGTGTGCTGCATCCATCGTACCAATGGGGTTGCGGGCTGGCCCCTGGAGGGACTGTAGGGTACAATTCGAAGAGGGGCTGTCGGTTTCCCTGGTCCTTACAAACCGGCATTCTTAGGTTGTTTCTCTCTACCGGAGGTATGGTGCGTGGCTGAAGTCTATATACAAGAAGGCGAGTCGATTGACGGCGCGCTACGGCGTTTCAAGAGAAAAGTGCAGACGGAAGACATCATCAAAGAGGTCAAGCGGCACTCTTACTACTTGAAACCGGGCGAAAAGAAGCGCGTCAAGCAGGCGCTCGCGCGCAAGCGGAATCGCAAGAAGATGCGGCGCGACCCCCGCTAGTTCTCCTGTTTCCCGCCCTCCGGGCAGGTTCTCCGCCCGATTCTTTCTGACCGCTGGGGCGAGTTCCTCATGCAATCCCACCGGCGATTCCCAGCTAAGAAATTTTCCGTAAAGAGCTTCGGCTGTCGCGCCTCGCAAGCTGATGGCGCGGCGATCGCAGCCGACTTGCGTAGCCGCGGCTTGGAACTGGCCTCAGGGCCGGCCGATGTCGTTGTCATCAACACCTGTACGGTCACGTCCGAGGCGGACCAGGATGCGCGTCAGTCAATCCGCCGCGTACACCGCGAGAATCCGGACGCCGAAATTTTGGTAACGGGTTGCTATGCGCAGCGGCGTCCCGAAGAGTTGGCGGCGTTGCCCGGCGTCAAATGGGTCGTCGGAAATTCCCACAAAACAGTGATCGGCGATGTCGTCGCGCCGACCCCAACCCCGGTAACGCTCGTCACGCCGTCGGCCTCGGCCGTATCGGCCCAGGCCGCGTACCACGGTGAAATCAGCCTCGGGGGTACGCTGGTCGGAAATATCTTCGACCAACAGCAGTTCCTTTCCGCGCCAGTGCTTGAAGCGGGACCGGACCGCACGCGTCCGAATCTCAAGATTCAAGATGGTTGCGGGAATCGCTGTAGCTTCTGCGTGATCCCCTCGGTGCGTGGCAATAGCCGGAGCGCTGCGGTGGAATCCGTCGTGGAACAGGTCCGCGGACTTGCTGAGCGCTACAGCGAGGTTGTCCTCACCGGCATCAATCTCGGGCGCTGGGGCCGCGACCTTCCCGGACGGCCGCGCTTGCCGCATCTGCTTCGCACCGTACTTGCGGAAACGGGGATCTCGAAGCTGCGCCTCAGCTCGATCGAACCGATGGACTGGACCGAGGATCTGCTTCACCTCGTCGCGGCGACCGAGCGAATCGCGAAGCACGCTCACATCCCTCTGCAATCCGCCTCCGACACGGTACTTAAGAGGATGCGGCGGCGGTACCGGGCGCGCCACTACGCGACTCGCATCGAGAAGGCCCGTGCGTTGATGCCGACCGCATCGATCGGTGCCGACGTGATGGTCGGCTTTCCCGGCGAAAGCGATGCAGAGTTCGAAGAGACTCGCCGCTTCATCGCCGAGATGCCTTTCACGTATCTGCACGTTTTCAGCTACTCATCGCGGCCGGGCACAGAAGCAAGCGAGATGCCGACGGAGCCCCCGAAATCCGTCAAGAAGCAACGCAACCGGATCTTGCGCGAGCTAGTGGCTGAAAAGAACCTTGTGTTCCGAAGCAGCTTGCTCGGTGAAGAGTTCGACGCGGTCGCGCTCGATCAGCGGGGCGGAGAAGACACGCGCGCGCTCACCGACAACTACATTTCCGTGTGCCTGCCGGGGAGGACGCTGTCCCCTGGCATGCCGGTTCGTGTTCGCCTGAGCGCTTGCGAGGGCAGAATAACATTGGCTGAAGTCGCCTAGGCACCCGCTGCCTCAGGGCCGTGCGTTGCGTTTCGCTCATCGGATCACTGTTTGCTCGCTATGGAGGACTCGAGTTCCACGCCGAGCATGGAGGGAGTCGCGTTAGCCACCGATTCGTCTTGATGTGTGTTGAGTACGGTACGGACGGCCTGGGTAAGCTGCTGGGCCTTATAGGGCTTCGGAAGAAAGGCATTCGCGCCGCGTCGGTTCGCGGTCTTGCCGCCGCCCTGCGTTGAGTAACCGCTGGACAGAATGACGGGCACTTCGGGGCTGATCTCACGAATCTCTTCAAAGGCAGCCCAGCCGGATTTGCGCGGCATCGTCAAGTCGAGTAGGACTAGGTCAATCTTCTCGTGTGTGCCCTGGAAGGTCTCAACGGCTTCTTCCCCGTCGCAAGCCTCGACCACAGCGTATCCTTGCTCCTGGAGGACCTAGCGGCCAAGCGCCCGCAGCGATTCTTCGTCATCGACAAACAGGATCGTCTCGCGGCCCTTCTCCGCGGGTGAGGGTTCAACCTCGAGGGGGCGGGGTGGGGTGACCCGTGCCGTGCGCGGAACAACAATACGGAACTCGGCCCCTTTGCCCGGCGCGCTGTGCATCTCGATACGGCCCGTGTGGCTCTGAACGATGCTGAGGACCATGGCCAAACCCAGGCCGGTACCCTGACCTATGCTCTTCGTTGTGAAGAACGGGTCGAAGATACGCTGCTGGACTTCTGAATCCATGCCACAGCCGTCGTCGATCACTTGCAACTCGACCACTTCCTCGTGGCTGCCGTTCGAGGCGACTGCGCTGTCAGTGGTCAGCAAGCGATTACGAGAGCGAATGGTGATCCGTCCCGATCCCTCAATGGCGTCCCTAGCGTTGATGACCAAGTTCATTAGAGCCTGTTCGAGTTGGCTGGGGTCACCCTCGACCGGCCAAAGTCCGGGCGTCAAGTCGGTGTCAATGCTAATACGCAAATCGATGCCGGGCCGGAGCAACCGGACAACATTGGCAATGCTGTCGTTTAGTGAGACCACCTCGACCTGAGACGGGTCGCGTCTACCGAATCGCAGCAACTGTTTGACGAGGTCCGCGCCGCGCTCCGCAGCAGATTGCGCGTCGCGCAAGCCACGGCTGGCGCTGTGGTCCGGCCCCAGCCTCATCAAAGCCAGGCTTGTGTGACCCAAGATCGTTGTCAAGAGGTTGTTGAAATCGTGAGCGATCCCTCCGGCCAGTGTCCCGATCGCTTCGAGCTTTTGTGATTGCAGCAGTTGCCGCTCCAGGTTCTTTTGGTCGGTCAAATCGTGGACCATCGATGCGACCGCCACAACTCGGCCGGTATCGTCGAGCATCGCGGTGTAGAACCATTCGCAATCGATGACACCCTTGTCCTTGGTTTGGTTTCGCCACTGATGCCGGTGGACGGCATGCCCTTGTCGGAGATCCCGCCAAAGGTTCTCGACAGCGGGCGTGTCTTCCTCGCAGGCTAGGAAGCTCTTGTACGGGCGCTGCATCACGTCTGAATGCGACCACCCGAAGATCCGCTCGGCACTCTGGTTCCACTCCTGGACGGCGAAGTTGAGGTCCCAGATAATGCAGCCGAGCGGCATCTCATTGACGAAGAACTCCAGACGCTGCGACATCGCCCGCTGGGACTTCTCAATCAGGCGTTGCCGTGCCAAGTCCCGGATCACCGATGTGACTCCCGCGGCGATGCCACCGAACTCCAGCGGCTGCACATAGGCTTCCAGTTCGAGAGTGACACCGTCGGACCGCAGTCCTCGATACTCAAATCGTGGAGCCGGGCGACTGTCCTCGAGACAGTTCCGCAGGTGCTTCCGCCGAAGGCCGATATCGTCCTGGTGCACAAGCGCATCGGCGCGGGGCAGCGGGCCGCGACCTGGGCGCATGCCGAACAGCCGGTGGAAGGCCGCATTGGCGAAGACAATTTCCCCCTGCAAGTCTTCCGTTGCAACAGCATCGGTAATGCTGTCGAGCAGGTGACGCAGTCTCACCGTCTCCTGCCGCAGGACCAACGACTGCCGACTGAAGCTCCGGTGGGACAGTTGAAGCTGCCACGGCATCAATAGCGTGAAGCTCGCGACGGCACATATTACTACATTTATAGATATTGGATCGGCGTCGTTGCCGGTTAGATAGGCAAGCAGCAGGGCGGCGACTCCGCCCGAGGCAATCCTGGGTGCAAGGGGTCCTCCACTCCAGGGCTTATTCGTACGGTTGTAGTTTTTAGTAGGGCGTGGCTCCCGAGCGGCGAAGCCGAGACAGACAAGCGCCGCGACATGAAGCGCTCCGGACAGCCACTCGATCGAGCCCAAGGCCTTCATCATGTTGCTGTCAAACAGCACCCCAAAGGCGGCATATAGTGCCTGTCCGACGATTCCGAGGCGCAACCACAGCTATGCGCCCGCGGACTCCTTAACTCCGCCCCGTCGGGCAACAAGCGAGAGAAACGCTGCTGCTCCTAGCGCCGCGGATGCGACAAGCAGGGGATTTCCTGCCGCGCCGCTACGCCCCTGCGCAAGAGCTGGCAGAGCGTAAACGAACACCCACACAAGTCCAAGGGTCGCTAACACAAGGTCGAGGTTCCGCTGAGTGCTTCGCGGTGTATCCGTCTCAGCAGAGCCCTCGATAAAAAGGTGGCCCAGAATGTAAGCCGCGATGACTACGCCATGCAGCTGAAAAGGGCCGTAAGCCGCCGCCGGGTCCGCAGCCGGGGTCGAGCCATCCAGTAATCCCCTCAGCGCGGCCACGCTGTTGAAAGCGACCGCGACCGCTATTGCTCGCCAGCCCAATCGATAGCGGACTACCCCGCCGCGGCCACGGACAAAGCAGAGCCATGCCACGGCCAAGGCCAAGGCGATATAGACTGCCGGCTCAACCGGTCAACGCAACACCCACGTTAAGTCCTTTAGCTGGAGTATCCGAACGCCGAGAGGGACAAGTGGCTTACCCACCATCCGAGGCCCCAACCACAACCACGTAACTTCTTGTACTTCAACAGGATCCAGAGGGAGGCGCTATATCCTCATCGTTACCCTTTTAGTTTCTTAGGCTTGCACTTCACCTTTCCTTCCAGGAAAGGTGTTGCATCGACCCATTGAGATCACCACCGCTCCCGCCACAACGTTCGGCACGAAGTGGCCAGGCAGCAAGGGCAGGCCAACCGACCCGGCGGCCAAGAGCGGCCACAGGCGCGCGATCTTCCGGATGTAAATAGAGAGACGCCATCTAGAGGCGCCAACCAGCCACTGATGTGAAGCCATCCGAGAAAGGTACTCCCTGGTACCCATATCGGACAGTCGGCCGCCGGACAGGAGGACGCGGCGAATTCGGCCGCTGGTCTGGCTGGAGCTAACGGATCTTCGAGAAGAACTCTTTGGTGAGCTTGCCCACGATGGCAAGCGAGCCCAGCACGCCAATCAGGTTCGGGATCGCCATCAGACCGTTGAGCGTATCGGCCACACTCCAGATCAGTTGTAGACTCCCGGTCGCGCCCAAGTAGACGAACCCGATCCAGACCAATCGATAGGGTATGCTCGCCCCGGTACCGAACAGGTAGGTCGCCCCCGTCTCACCGTAGTAGGCCCAGCCGATCACGCTCGAAAAGGCGAACAGGATCAGGCCGACGCTTACGATCAGGCCACCCCAGCCACCCGGAAGACCGATCTCGAACGCCTGCGAGGCCATCGTGGCGCCGTTGGCTCCCGACTGCCAGGCCCCCGTCGCCAACACGACGAAGCCGGTGAGCAGACAGACGACAATCGTGTCGACGAACACTTCGAAGATTCCGTAGACGGCCTGCCGCGACGGATGATCTGTTACTGCCGAGCTGTGAACAATCGGCGCGCTTCCCAGGCCGGCCTCGTTCGAGAACATGCCGCGCGCGATACCGTAGCGCATCGCCGAGCCCACCGTCGCGCCAGCGAACCCTCCGATCGCCGCCTGCCCCTGAAACGCGGACGAGAGAACCAATTCGATGACGGCCGGCACCTGGTCGATATAGCGGAACAGTATGACCAGCGCCCCCAGCAGGTAAATCGCGCACATGAACGGTACGAGATACTGCGTCACCTCGGCGATACGCCGGATGCCGCCCAACACCACGAGCGCGGTTACCCCGCACAATACGAGTCCACTCACCCATGGTTCGATCCCGAACCCGCTCTTTGCGGCATCGGCCACCGAGTTGGCCTGGACCATGTTGCCGATGCCGAACGCCGCCGCAGCGGTTAGAAAGGCGAATACCGTTCCCAACCAGCGCATCTTCAGACCCTTCGACAACACATACATCGCACCGCCGCGGACGATCCCCTTGTCATCCTCCTCGCGATAGTGCAAGGCGATTGCGATCTC
>Ga0310124_10001644_pt1 | contig 15457 bp, 13 predicted proteins | sample CB11b_AW_Bot5_MG_FD_203507 | JGI IMG/M metagenome (GOLD analysis project Ga0310124, IMG submission 203507) | Marine microbial communities from Western Arctic Ocean, Canada - CB11b_AW_Bot5 | ecosystem: Environmental > Aquatic > Marine > Oceanic | place: Canada: Western Arctic Ocean | collected...
CAGCGCGTCGATGTTGACGGTTTGTTTGAGTCCTTCCGCCTCATCCATTACCTCTTTTTTCAGGCCGCTGAAAGTGCTTTGGAACTCGCCCCAACCTTTACCAATGGCTTTTGCGAGTTTGGGAAGGTTTTGCGGGCCAATCACCACAACGGCGATACCCATTAAAATCATTAGCTCAAAAAATCCGATATCAAACATCCAAACACTCCATATTGTTTCGATAAAAACCATTCTAGCAGATTAGAGGGGCAATTGTCATCCGGTTGGATACAGGGTTCCCTCGGATTATTTTCCACGGACCTTGAATAATAAGAGCTTTGAGGTAGTATAAGGTCAGTTTTATGAGAATTATTAGAGGAACAAAAAATATAACCGGTCCCATTCCCTACCCTGTGATGGCGATTGGCAATTTTGACGGAGTACATGTAGGCCATCAGACCCTGTTCCGCAAAACGGCGGAGTTGGCTTTGGCACATGAGGGTACGTCCATTGCGTTCACCTTCGAGCCACATCCATTAAAGATCATTGCACCGGGGAAAGTACCTCCCTTACTGACTCATTTCCACAAAAAGATGGAATTGATGGAATCCTTCGGAATAAGTCTGGTCATTTGTGCTGATTTCACCCGAAAATTCGCGGACCAGCGGCCCCGTGATTTTTCCAAAAATATTCTTTCTGAAAAAATAGGAGTTAAGGAGATTGTAGTTGGCTTTGATTACGCCTTTGGCCGAGGAAGGGAAGGGACGATTCCTTATCTCAAAAAGATGGGAGAGGAATTTGGGTTTCAGGTCCACGTGGTGGAACCCTTCAAGCTCAACAACCATACTGTGAGCAGTTCCCATGTGCGGGAACTTATAGAGGCCGGGCAGATAGAAATAGCGAGCCAGTTTCTAGGCAGAGATTATTCCATAACAGGCCCAGTTATTTCCGGCTATAAAACCGGGCAGGCTATCGGATTCCCAACCGCCAATATTGATACCAGCAAGGTCCAGATACCCGGTACGGGGGTGTATGCGGTTCGGGTTGTTTATGAAAACAAATCCTATGACGCAGTTGCCAATATCGGGTTTAACCCCACCTTTCATCGTGACCGGTTAAGTGTCGAGGTGCATATTTTCGATTTTAATCAAGTGATTTACAGTCGTGAAATTGAGGTTCAGTTTGTAGCGCGCATTCGCAGTGAAATAGAATTCAAGTCCGCTGACGATCTGGTCGCTCAGATTAATCAGGATATTGAAAAAACCAAGAAGATACTGCTGGAGAAAAAAACTTGAAAAAAGCTCGTCAGTTGTTTATTGGTCTTGCCATTGCAGTGGGAGCACTTTATTACACCTTGCGCAACATTTCGCTGGATGAATTGATCGCTTCTTTTAAAGGAGTGGAGTTGATATATGTCCTGCCGGCGTTTGCAATAATTATTTTGACCTTTGTGGTCCGTGCTTATCGTTGGCAAATTCTACTGCGCCCGTTTAAACAAATTCCTGTTAATGATATTTATGCGCCTCTGATGATCGGTTTTATGGGAAACATCCTTCCTGCACGTGCAGGAGAATTCCTTCGTGCTTATCTGGTGGGGAAAAAGCACGGCATTACTTTTGCGGGTTCACTTTCCACCATAATTGTGGAGCGCTTGTTTGATATGGTTTGCCTGCTGATCCTGTTTGTATGGGTCTTTGTGGTCAATGTTGACATGTTTGATCCGCAACTGACCTTTTCCGGGGTATCCGTTCAAGCCATGTTGGCAGGGTTTGGCAAGTTTTGCGGAATACTGGTTGTGGGTTTGCTGTGTTTTATGTTTTTTTTGGCTTACAAAGAGGAGCAAGTTAAATCCTGTATAGGTTGGCTGGTAAAATCTCTTCCGGATAAATGGAAGGACAAGATTTTATTCATGGTCGGGGAGTTTGCCCTGGGGTGCAAAATAATCAGGAACCCTGGCGCTTTAGCGCAGATCATTTTTTTATCTTTAGCGTTATGGGCATTATTTGTCGCAACCTATTACCCCTTTTATTTTGCTTTTGATCTGCAAAATAAATCCTTGGATTCCGTATTGCTATTAACCGTTATGGTTTGTGTTCTCATAACCATACTTCCTACTCCGGGTTTTTTGGGATCTTTCAATGCCGGAGTTTTGATTGCCCTGCATGAAATTATGGGAGAAGCTGAGGTGACAGCCGTCAGTTTTGGTATGGTTGCCTGGGCGGCAAGCTTTATAGTTTTAATTGGCGGAGGAGTGTTTTTTATTTTTAAAGATCATATGTCGGTGCAGTCTTTGATCAAAGCGGAAGAGGAAGCAGAGGCCGAGCTGGAACACACAGAAACTGCGAATCAATGATGTCTTATACCCCGAATCAATTGGCATTTTAATTCCAGCGGAATTTGTTATAATACGCCCTTCAAACTAGGGCTCACAGTAGATTGAAAAGATGTGCCGAAGTGGCGGAATTGGTAGACGCGCATGATTCAGGTTCATGTGCCCGAAAGGGTGTGGAAGTTCGAGTCTTCTCTTCGGCACCACCCTCTAGTGAGGGTGGCTGTGAAATCCCCTTAATTAGTCTTTCTGCCCTGCAAGAGGTCGTGATATTTTACCTTGGCCCTCGTCCCCGGAGGGGTAACAAATTATTGCACGATGAGTCCAGCGTTACGCTGGGAGGTACTCCGTGAAAATTTGTCTTACCATTTATTCTTCTCCCTGGTCTGAGTTTAAAGGGGGTGGCCAGATTGCCGTTCATCATTTTGCCTGTGCTTTACAAAGAATGGGGCATGATGTTCATGTGCTTTATTCTAAAAGTCCCGGCGAGAAGATTTCAGCAAAAACCCCTTATACCGTACATTGGACCTCCCATTTTCACTGCGCCACGCTGAACCTGGACATTTTTTCCTATTACCGCGCCATGAAACGCCTGATGAAATGGGAACGTTTCGATATCCTGCATGGCAATGCGGAAGAGGCATTTTTTGCCAGCGGAGTTGCTAGGAATTTCAAGGCCGGTTACCTGTTTACTAACCACTCTTGTATGATTCCGGAAACCGGAATGATTCGCGGGATGTTGCGTCCATGGTCTTTTTTAAAAACCCTCAACAATTATTTGTTACGTTCCTCAGCTTTCAGCGCTTCCCGGATCATTACCTTCAGCGAGTTTTCAAAAAAACTGGTTCTTAAAGGGTTAAGAAATAAAAAAGGAAAAAAAGTGATGGTAGTTTCTCCCGGAATAGAGTCTACCTGGTTCGAGGTGAAAAGGCAGGCAGAGGGTTCCAGGGATCTGGTATTGTGGGGGCGGATGGAAGACGAAAAAGGAATTTCCGAACTTCTCCGGACATTGAAAGAAGTTGCGGGGCGAATCCCGGAAGTCCGGCTTCATTTGATCGGAGAAGGCACCATGACCGAATCCTACCAGAAACAGGCAGAGGATCTGGGAGTGCTGGATCGGGTCAATTTCCATGGCTGGATGGAGGTCGATGCCATTCAGCAATTCACCGCCAAATGCGCAGTTGGGGTTTTCCCCTCCCGCATCGAGAGTTTCGGGTTGTCCATGGCAGAAGCGATGGGGGCGGGACTGCCCATCATTGCAACCCGGGTGGGGGCGCTTCCGGAGCTTATTGAGGATGGAGTGACAGGAACCCTGGTGCCCTCAGGCAATATCCCGGCACTTTACCGTGCTATCCTGGAAAAACTGGAAAACCCGGATCGGGCTCAGACCCTTGCAGATGCTGGACAAGAATTGGTGCGCCAGCGTTTTTCCTGGGATCAATCCGCCCGTGAAATGACAGAAATTTACCAGGCCGTTCTGGATGAAATATAAACGATTGTTATTCAAAGAGCGGTTCTGCTGCCAAGGAAAACAGGAAAATCGCCCTATCTCAAGAAATCGGACAAAATATCCGTTAGGATAAGAAACACTGGACTTTTCCATGAACGAAACTCCTACCCTCGAAAAAGAAACAGAATCCGTTGATATCGAGACCGCTCCTGTGGCTCCTGTTAATCAGCGGAGGAGCCCAAACACTTCGAGCAAAGATCTCATAAAAAAATGGATCAGGAAGATCCCGTTTTTTCCTGCTATGGATTATTTTCGCCGCAAGGTTTATGACTCGCCCCTGTTTGACGGCTTGGTCCGTCCCCTGGCTAAAACCCTTGAAGAGTGGCCGGGCGCCCTGCTGATCGATATCACCAATCGTTGCAACGCAAAATGCGTCTGGTGTCCGAATCCCGATCTCACTCATGTTGGCGCTATGGATATGGATGTGTATCGCAAGATCATTGACGACTATGGGTCACGTGGTGGTGTGGTGACGTTTGGAACATTCGGCGAACCGTTGATGGATAAGCATATGAAGGAGCGTATCGAATATCTGAAACGCTATCCAAAAATCCACAAGATAGAAGTTCTTACTAACGGATTTTTTCTAAACGATAAAATGGTTCCTCTGCTTGTTGAGCATGGGGTTGGGGTAGACATCAGTCTCGATGAGCTCGACAAGCAGACTTTTGAAGATGTGAAAAAAATGAGCTTCGATGTGGTGCGGGACAACATCGTGAATTTTCTGGAGATAAACAGCAAGGCGTCGCGACCGGTTCCTGTCAACATTCGCATTAAAACCCTGAAAACGGTGGAAGAAACCCTGGCGCAGGAACTGTTTAAAATTATTGCTTCGCACGACTGTTCCGTAGTGCTGAACTCCATCGATGACAATATTATTTCCAACTGGGCTGGAAAACTTGATAAAGAAGCCTTTATCAAGGAATACGAAATCTCTTCTCCAGATAAAACTCGTTACACGCACAAACGGTTTAACCAGACCAACGTTGCCCCTTGCACTCAACTATGGAAATGGATGGTTGTATACTGGGATGGTAGCGTGGTGCTTTGTTGTGCCGATATGTTTTCCCGGTCCATCGTCGGCGATTTGAAATCAAATTCCATCACCGAAATATGGAACGGACCCGATTTGAAAAAACTTCGAGGGCAGATGGTAAATCGGCAACGTTTTGAGGTCCCCATCTGTCAGGATTGCGATATCCATTTAAGCTGGCATAATCTGAACGAGTATTACGACAGTAACGGAAAGTTCTTGCCAGAGAGAAAATTCATCATGGGCTAGCCGGCCAGCGTGATACCCCATTCGGGGCATGAGGGCAAATGATGGGCATAACTCGCTGGACCCGATAGGTCAGAACCTTCAGGAGCGAACTATACCCCTTGCGCTTCTGTATATAGATTCCCCTCTCTTATTCGAAAGATTGATTCGACAACAAATGTCCTTTCCTATGTTCAAATTTCCACAACCTGCAGAACTGGATGTCACTATTGTCATTGTAAGTTTTAACACCCGGGAAATTCTATTTCGCTGTCTTGAGTCGATTAAAAAACATACTCAGGAAATTTCTTATGAAGTGATCGTTGTTGATAACGCATCAGAGGATGGAACTGTGCTGGCGGCGATCGAACGCTTTCCTGAAATGACGGTGATTGCGAATGATGACAACCGCGGGTTTTCAGCGGCCAATAACCAGGGAATTGTCGCATCGAAAGGTCGGAAGATTGCCCTGTTGAACCCGGACACGCTTTTAACCGAAAACAGCTTTCAAAAAATTTTCAGATATTTGCAGGAACATCCAGAGTTTTCCATTCTCGGGTCCGGAATCGTTGACGAAAACAACCAGCCCTGCCCGATCCGGTTGTGGGAAGACACACCACAGGACGCGGCCTGGAAAATTTTGGGCCTATATAATCCGGCTACTGAATTGCAAAGAATGGGCGATATGAAAGCCAGGGAAGCATTGGTGATCTCGGGTTGCTGTTTTGTGATTTGCCGTGACTTGTTTGAGGAGATTGGCCTGCTGGATGAAAATTATTTTTTATATAATGAGGAAGATGACTTTTGCCGCCGGGCCAGACAGCATGGCAAGCGAATCTGTTTTTTTCCTGAAACATCGGTTCAGCACCTCCTGGGCCAAAGTACGCATCAGCCGGAGCATCGCGAAAAGGTCATTGTGGAAACCTATAAAAGTAACCTCTATTTTTATTCCAAATATTATTCCTGTGGTTGGAATGCCATTTTACGTTCCTTATATAAGGTAACCTTTTTGGCAGGACTGATTCGGTCCGCGTTCCGGCATTTAACAGGCTGTGCCACCCCAAGTGCAGACGATTCCCTCAGGCTCAAACTCAAACTTCTATTTTCACCCTGAACTGTTGTAATATGTATGTCTCAAAAAAACTTAAGGTCATTCTTCCTCTCCTTGAAAAAAGTGGAAAGTGAGAAATTTAAATTTGATGAAAAAGGTTGACGTAATTATTATCGGCGGTGGGCATGCCGGTTGCGAAGCGGCCCTGGCCTCGGCGCGTATGGGCTGTTCCACTGTGATGATCACTCTGGAAGCAGATAAAATCGCCCTGATGCCGTGCAATCCTGCTATTGGCGGAGTGGGCAAAGGCCACATTGTGCGCGAAATAGATGCGCTCGGTGGGGAGATGGCTAAAATCATTGATGCGACGGGAATCCAGTTCAGAGTATTGAACATGTCCAAGGGTCCGGCGGTACACGGTTTTCGGGCTCAGGCCGACAAGGACCGTTACAAAAATGCTATGCGACGGGTTCTGGAAAATACCGGAAACCTCGATCTGCTCTTTGAAGAAGTCGATGAACTGATTATTGAAAACTCCATCATTAAAGGAGTGCGGACTGCACAGGGCACCGAAATTCAGGCTGCTTGTGTGGTCATCACAACGGGAACTTTTTTGAACGGTCTGATTCACCTTGGACTGAAAAGCAGGCCGGCTGGACGGGTCGGAGAAAAACCTTCTACCAAATTGTCGCAATCGTTTCTGTCTGCCGGATTTGAGTTGGGTCGTTTGAAAACGGGAACCCCGCCCCGGTTAAAGCGGGACAGTATCGACTTCAGCCGATGTATTATTCAGGCGGGTGATGAAGTGCCGCGACCTTTTTCGTTTTCGACCTCCTTCATTGACCGGGAGCAGGTGCCCTGCTACCTCACAGCAACCAATGAGCGAACTGCACAGGTCATCCGTGATAATTTGCATTTGTCACCGTTATACAGCGGCATGATAGATGGAGTTGGCCCGCGCTATTGTCCTTCCATAGAAGATAAGGTAGTAAAGTTTCCGGATAAAAATTCGCATAACATTTTTCTGGAACCCGAAGGCCTCAACACGGACTGGATTTATCCGAACGGCATTTCCACCAGTCTTGCCGAGGAAGTGCAATTGCAGTTTGTGCAAACCATTCCGGGCCTGGAACAGGCCGAAATTGTTTTGCCCGGCTATGCGGTGGAATACGATTTTGTCCCGCCTACGCAACTTACTCCGGCCCTGGAGACCAAGCGGGTGAGCGGGTTGTTCCACGCAGGCCAAATCAACGGCACCTCTGGTTATGAAGAAGCGGCCGGCCAGGGGCTCATGGCAGGGATCAATGCCGCCCTCAAGGCGCAAAAACGAAAACCATTTTTGCTCACTCGCATGGATAGTTATATCGGCGTGCTCATTGATGACCTGGTGACCAAGGGCACGCAGGAGCCCTACCGCATGTTCACATCCCGAGCTGAATACAGGCTGATTTTAAGGCAGGATAACGCCGATGAGCGACTAATGGAAAAGGGCCATAAATTGGGTCTGGTGGACAAAACATTACTTGAAAGGTGTATGGAAAAATACCGCGCGGTGGATAGAGAGATAAAAAGGTTGGAAGAGACGGCAGTGGTACCCAGTCCGGAAACGCTTGCTCGGTTGTCCACTTTGGGTATTCATGAATTGAGAAATCCCACTACCCTTGGTGGTCTGCTTCGTCGGCCTGAAGTGTCGCATGGTGGTCTGCTTAGAGCTTTTGATGGCGGTGAGATTGAGCAATTGGTCGGCGAGCAGGTAGAGATCCGCGTAAAGTATGAAGGGTTCATCGCCCGGCAGAACCAGATGGTGGCCCGGCAGAAGAAACTGGAGAGCTATCCAATACCGGATGAGTTTCAGTATCAGGGGGTTTCCGGACTCTCCCACGAAGTAGTGCAGAAACTTGAAGAAATTCGCCCGGTTACTTTGGGGCAGGCAGGGCGTATTTCGGGAATCACGCCATCAGCCATCAGCCTGATCATGTTGCTCCTCGAAAAACGTATTCTCGCTGGGAAAAAGTGATGCAGGTGCATACCGATTCCATTCAATGGCAGATTGAAGTCGACAAAAAAGACATCGCGTACATTGTCAGCATTTTTGAGGGATACGAAAATCTGGCAGTAGTGCGGACGCTGGACCCTTCCCGTGGAATCATTGAACTCATGATATCTCCCGATTATTTGGAAGATACCCGCCAGTTGGTGCAAGCATTATCCGAAGAGATTCCTTTTCGCCTGCTCGACTAGCCCTGATACTGCACGGGTGATTTGATTTGCCCGCGGTGGCTCGCCGCTAGTAGTGGATCATTGAGTAGATAGGTGTGTCTTTGAGTTTTTCCCGGCCTTTCAGGAAGTCCAGTTCGATCAGGAAAACGGCTTCCAGAATATTTATATTTTTAAAATTTTTCCGGATCAAATCGAGGGTGGCTGACAGGGTTCCTCCTGTGGCCAGCACATCATCGATGACGATGATATTTTGTCCTGAGCGCAAGGCATCCTGATGGATTTCAACGGTATCGGTTCCGTATTCCAGGGAGTAGGTTTCCTGAAAAGTTTTGTAGGGCAGTTTGCCCGGTTTTCGAACCATGACCACTCCGGTACCCAGTGCGTAGGCCAAAGCTGAGGCGAAGATAAACCCGCGCGCTTCCACACCGACCACCGCATCTACCGGCTTGTCTGCATAACGATCCTTCAGGGCATTGATAGTTTTCTGAAACGCTACGGGGTCGCCAAGAAGCGGGGTGATATCTTTAAAGATGATCCCCTCTTTGGGGAAGTCCGGAACATCACGGATGATTTGTTTCACAGATTCCATGGTCTCACCTTTCTTGAAATTCGTGTTGGCGTTGCAACGTTGTTTTTTTATCAGAGATTGGAGCAAAAGAAAACTTTATCTTTTGACAGACAGATATTTTATAGGATCTTTTGGATGCGTGTCGTTTCGTACTTCAAAATGGAGATGGGGTCCGGTGGACCGGCCGGTGTTTCCCATCAGGGAGATTTTTTGCCCCTGCTTGACCCGGCTTCCTTTTTTGACAAGAAGTTTTGAGTTGTGCGCGTAAAGGGTGGTCAGATGGTGTTTGTGTTTTATGATGACCATTTTCCCATAGCCGGTGGGCCCCCATCCACTAAACACCACTTTACCATCCGCGGCGGAATGAATAGGAGTCCCTTTGGGAGCCGCAATATCGATTCCTTCATGTTTGCGTCCGTTTCGCATCCCGAACCGGGAAGTCAGGGTTCCCTTGGCGGGCCAGATGAAAAAACCTTTGCGGGGTTTAACAGTCGGCGATGTTTTCTTTTTTGCGGTATGTGACGGTATCTGTAAAACCCTGCGAGCTCCCGGTATCCACAACCGGGTTCCCTCCTTGAGTTTTGAGGGGTCTCCGATATGGTTGGTGCGTTGCAAAACTTTCACATCCAGTGCATAGGCTTTGGCAATGCGGTAAAGGGTCTGGCCCTTTTGCACCGTGTGATACACTCCCTCGCCGGTATCGGGCCAAGGGTCGAATTGGAAGCTTTGGCATCCTGCAAGGAACAAGAAGCTGATGAAAAAAATAGATTTGAAATAATGATAGAAAGGCATTTTATGGAGACGTGAGCAGGCTATAAACTATTGAAAATTATATCATTTTTTCAAATTCGTTTACAAGTTTCGAGGCATCCTGTATAAACGAAAAATCGTTTTGGCGGAGAGCCTCCGCTGGCAACTGGCAAGAGCGTAATTGAGCCGAGACAATTTTTGCTAGCCAGAAATAGTTGTTACCCCTCCGGGGCACGAAGGCTAAGAAATAATATGACGTGCACGTTGCCCCCACGGCTAGTGGCGGGTTTCAGAAACAGGAAAAAACTACGGTGATAAAATTGGTGCGGTTGGAAATAAAAATTCTGCTTTCTTTATTAGGGGCTCTTCTGTTCTCCGGTTGCGGGGAAAGCCAACCTCGGCCAGATTTGTTTGCCTTGCCGATTGCCTATAAGGTCGGGGAAAAACCAGAAGTGGTATTAGCTCGGGACATGAACAATGATGAATTCCCCGATCTTCTGGTGGTCAACTCGGCAGGCAATTCCCTGACTTTTTTGGAAGGTATCGGGGATGGCACCTTTAAGAGTCCGCAGACTATTGAAACCGGTCGGGAACCTTTTGCCCTGGATGTGGCGGACTTCAATGGCGACCGTATTCCCGATATTGCTTTATGCAACTATGGCGATGGAAATGTCTCCATCATTCTCGGGCAGAAAGACGGGTTGTTCAAATTGAAGACCGAAGTGAAGGTGGGGCGGCTTCCCATCGCGATTGCGGCGGGCGATTTTAATAACGATGAAAATATCGATCTCGCGGTGACTCTGCGCTTCAATAAATTGATCATTCTTCTTGGGGTGGGAGACGGTACTTTTAAAGTCGCCGAGGCCTATCAGGCAGGTCCCACTCCCGCATACATAACCATTGGCGATTACAACAGCGATGGAAACCAGGATATCGCCATGGCGCTCAACGCGGTTAATGTGAGGCATATTAAAATGTTTTTGGGCAATGGAGACGGAACTTTCATGCCACCCAAAAAAATTAGCGGCGGTCACCAGTCTTCTTTTATCATTCACCACGATATGAACCTGGATGGCAAGACAGACCTGATCTCGTCAAGCCCGATGAGGGACAGCCTCAGCATTTATATGGGAGATGGTAAAGGCGCGTTCTCCAAGCTCGATGACTTTGCCGGAGAAAAAGGGCCTCATAATATAGTTGTGGGGGACTTCACCGGCGACAGGGTTCCCGATATTGTCGTGTGCAACCGCAGAGGGGGGACCATATCCGTGATTCCGGGAAGGGGGGACGGATCGTTTATTTTTCCGCATTATAATTATGTCGTGGGGTCTCAGCCCCGTTCCATTACCGGAGCGGATTTCAACCACGATGGCATGATGGATATCGCCGTGGTGCTTTATCAGAAACAAATCCTCGAAGTTTTTATAAGGAAGATGAACGCTCCGCCAATTGATGCGTAGTTGTTCGCCTTGGTTTAATACTCCGGGCCGGGATTAGGTTCGCCTTCCTTAACTACATATTTACCATCCAGCCATGCCCCCATGTCAATGGTCCGGCATCGTTCTGAGCAAAAGGGTAAAAACGGATTCTTGCTTTTATCCTTCTCCGCAGGCTTTTTGCAGATTGGACATTTAAGCAGTTTCTTGGGGGATTCGTGCACGGTTTCTCGCCTCAAAATTCTCTCATTTTCAATCCTAGCACAGGCTAGATTTTTGCCTTCCTTCACCCCGCACTGATTTTTTGTTTACATTTTACACAACTATTTGTATATTAAGGTATTATTGGTTATGATCCAAGCCGGAAGTCATGCCGTGTTTTGGGGGATGACCTTTAACCCTCTGTTTTTATTGTGTTTATAAAATTTTTAGAATTTTTTTACAAGAAGAATTAAACATTAAATATCAATAAGTTATTGGAGTCTGGTTTTTTGGTCTCATTAGAGGCAGTTGAAACTGGTTATCAACCCGATTGGATAAAACGCTATGATTAGTGAAGTTCAGTTACCGGATTATTATCAGTTGCTAGGTGTTCAACCTGGGGCAACCCAGAGAGAAATCGACCAGGCTTATCAAAAACTGATCAGCAAGTTTGATTCCTCGGAGGGGAAATCTGCTTCCGTGGACCAGCCCACCCTCAAAGAACAGATTGAGGTCGCGCAGGAAGCCTACGACACGCTTACCAATAAACAGAAACGCGAAGCTTATGATGCGGTCGTTGAGGTCAAAAAAGGCCATGTGGGCTCGGGTGAAACTAAAACCTCCAGACCGGGACCCCTTAAGTTTCTTGGAATAAAAGAGAACGCCAGAAAACCAAAACATCAGAATGTTTATCAGGATTTTTTCGGATTCTCCGAGAAACCCTTTGACCTGACCCCGGACCCTAAATACCTATACCTGAGTCCCAAACATAAGGAGGTGCTTGCGCATCTGGTTTATGGATTGCAGGAGAATAACGGATTTTTAAAAATCATTGGGGAAGTGGGAACGGGTAAAACGATGATCTGTCGAAGTTTTCTTCGGGAACTTCGGTCCGATTTTAATATCGCTTATATTTTTAATCCATGCATCAACGCATTGGAACTGCTGCAGACGATCAATACGGAATTGGGAATTCCGGGAAAAAGCAAGAGCAAAAAGAAACTGGTCGATGTTCTGAATCGCTTTTTGCTGGAAGAGAGAGCCAAGGGGCACCGTGTGGTCGTCATCATTGATGAAGCCCAGGATCTTGAACCCAGAGTGCTGGAACAACTTCGTCTGCTTTCCAACCTTGAAACCGATACCGAAAAACTGATTCAGATTGTTTTGATCGGCCAGCCCGAACTGGACAAGGTTCTGGCTAAAGAGGGGCTTCGGCAATTACGCCAGCGCATCACCATCCAATGGGAACTTTTAGCTTTAAACCTTGAAGAGACCCGGGGATATATTCAGCACCGCCTCAATGTTGCGTTGGGCAAGGGCAAGGTACGTTTTTCCCGGCAGGCAGTGGAAACGGTTTACCGCTATTCCCGGGGAATCCCCCGAATGATCAATGTGGTTGCCGACCGCACCCTGCTGATCGCCTTTACTCAAAGCACCAAAAAAATCACACCCAAGATAGTTCAACTGGCAGTGAGTGATATTGGCAACCTGGTTCCTATTGAATCCTGGGCGGACAAGTTCTGGAAGCTGGTGCTTCCTTCCGGACTGGCCGCAGGTTTGCTGTTTTTTGCCATTAACTTTTTCGCTTTGCCCGATTTCAATAAAAACGCTCCCGGGGGCAAAGACATCCCCGCGTTGATCCAGGAAAACCCGATGGACCTTTCCGTTCAGGGACAACTGGTGACTCGTCCTTCTGCTCCTTCGTCGGTGGTTGTTCGTCCCGCACCTCTAGCATCATCTCTCGTTGAAATTTTTCCAAAAACTGAAACGGTGGATAGCGAAGCATTTGCCCTGCAAAGGAGGATCCCCAGTAATGGACCTCTGAGTATTCTTTATCCGGAAAAACTGGTGACCTACCTTTCCAGCCTGACACTGGTTGAAAGCAAGCTGGAAGCGGTGAAATGGATTCTGCAAGCCTGGAACCTGAACACAGGAAATCTTCAGGGTTTGACCGAGGCAGATTTGGAAATGATTGAAGAGGACTACCAGTTATCCTCGTTCGAAGTGAACGGCACGCTGGCACGGTTGAAAAAATTGAACTATCCGGCGTTTCTTGAAATTGCCCTGCCCAACGCTCAGGGAACAAAATATCTGGCGCTGGTTTCGATTCAAGGCGATACCGGAGTATTTGGTTCGGTAGATAAAATTGAAATGCCGCTTTCCATCATTGATTCCCTCTGGACCCGCAAAGCCATTATCCTCTGGAAAGACTTTGAAAATTTACCGGAATCTCTTGGCATAGGTTACAGAGGCAAAGAAGCGATATGGTTGCAAAAAAACCTAAGGCTCCTGGGTTATTTTCAGGGACGGGAGGCTCCGTTATATGGTCCGAAAACCGTCCAGGCCATGATGAAGCTTCAGCGTAACAACAGCATCAAAGATGACGGAATCTTTAATACCGATAGCAAATTGCTTTTGTATAACCTGTTGCAGATCTATTCCACTCCAAAACTGGTTTTACATTAAAACCGGCAAGCCACCGGAGGCAACTGGCAAGAGCTCTTTCAGCCGAGACAACTCTTTGCCAGCCAGCAAAAGTTATTACCCTTCCGGGGCACGAAGGCTAAGGAAAAATATAACGTGCACATTGGCCCCACGCCCAGCGGACTACTTATTGAGAGTGCGATAGAATGAGCACAATATTAGAGACGCTCAAAAAACTGGAAGAAGATAAAAGGTTGCTGGAAAAGGATCTGGATCTCAAGGAACTTGTCCTTCAGGAGGATCATAAGCCCCGTAAGCTGTTAAAAATTTCCAGCAAAAAGTTTGTGCCTGTGGGCCAGGTTGTGGTGGGGGTCCTCATCGGTTTAGCCCTGGTTTGGGGGCTCAAGCCATCTGCTAAAAATGAAGTGGCCCCGTTTTCTCAGGCGAATCCGGCGCAAAAACCTCCATCTGTTTACAAAAAAAGGTTCGGAGCAACAATGGGTATTCCCTTATCCAACATTTCCGAACAGGAACAGGGTTACGAAGAGAATGTCAGCGAGAATTTGCCACCAGTTATAGAGACTTTCGCACCGCCACCCGTTTTGGGAATTCGCGAATCCTTTGCAGAATCTGAGGCGCAGGGAATTAACGAAATTCGCGACTTGATTCAAACCGCAAAATTAGCGGCGGAACAAGCGGAACCTTTCACTTATCCTGCGGAACTGGCCACACGAGGAATTTCTATTCCTCATCTGAAAGTAAAGGGCATCATCTTTTTTTCTCAGGGAAGTTCTTCCAACCATATTTTTGTTGCCACATCCGAAAGCAATAACCGCAAGGTCCGTGTTGGTGATACGGTGCAATCGGCTACCCTCACGTATATTGAATCGAACCGTGTAGTATTTTCCTACCGTGGCGAAAACGTCCACCTCCGAATCGGCGAATAACCCGCTAGCGCGAGAGGCAAATTGCAATATATTCACCTGCTAGCAAAAAGTTAGTCGGCTGAAAAAGCTATTGCTCATTGGGTCCAGCGAGTTATGTTCATTCATTAGCTTTTACCCTTGCAGGGCACGAAGGTTAATGAAAAGGATATCACGCATGCCCGAATGGGGTATCACGCTGGAGGTTGTCGATCACTTGTTTGATGGCTTTGATATGGTGTTTGGCGGATGGCATGCCTTCATGGTGGGGGTCTTCCTCTTCCAGTGAGATGATGCCGGGACCGAGGTAATTACAGTAAAAAGCTCCCAGCGGACGAAACTTATCCAGCAGTTCATCTTCCGGGCGGGAGTTGACGACCACCAGTTTCATTGAGTCATCTGGACCGGGGTAAACCTCAAACAACCCGCCGTTCTGGATCGTGTGGTTCTGGCAGTATGCAATAATGCGTTCGACATCTTCGGGGGAAAGTGCCTTGTATATGGTATGCAACACTCATCTCCTGTTCGCGGTTAACGCATAAATTTTATCAGATTTCCAGCGTAGCCGCTGGGGGCAAATTGCAATAAGGCCACGCCTTGAGGAAATGAGCAATAACTTTTACAGTGCTTAAACCGTGTTGGCGGCTTAATAAGCTATCGCTATTTGCCTCCCCTGCTAAGGGGGGGGGTTGACTTTATCTGCCAAACTTTGATACACCCAGACGCTATGAATTTTCAGGACGTTATTCTCAATCTGCAAAACTACTGGTCCTCCAAAGGGTGCGCCTTGCACCAGCCTTATGACATT
>Ga0310124_10001649_pt1 | contig 15431 bp, 14 predicted proteins | sample CB11b_AW_Bot5_MG_FD_203507 | JGI IMG/M metagenome (GOLD analysis project Ga0310124, IMG submission 203507) | Marine microbial communities from Western Arctic Ocean, Canada - CB11b_AW_Bot5 | ecosystem: Environmental > Aquatic > Marine > Oceanic | place: Canada: Western Arctic Ocean | collected...
TGCAAAACAGGCCGGGGCGGAGGGGAAGGGTACTGGCCTCGGGCACCCCACCCTCTCCATCTGCTGTGGCCGTGGACAATAGCAACCTCGTGCCGCCTCGTGCTAACAAATGCCAACTCGCATGGAAGCGAACACGAGCGAAACGAAGCGATTCGGTTAATTCGTGAGACTTGAGAGAAACGCTTAAATCCGTGTCGTCTATTGAAAATTATTGGGGATTTCGATGGTACACCCGGCGGGGGTCGAACCCACAACCTCTTGCTCCGGAGGCAAGCGCTCTATCCAATTGAGCTACGGGTGCACGATGGGAACGGATGAATGGACTATCGGATGATTAGGAGGCAGGATCAATCTTAACCTGCTTCTTTCTCGAATTCCCGCATAAAGTCAGCAAGCACGTCCACACCCTCCGCCGGAAATGCGTTGTAGATCGAGGCACGAATGCCTCCTACCGACCGGTGCCCCTTGAGGCCCTTGAGATCCTGCTCCCCGGCAGCCTCCAGAAATGCTTTCTCCAAACCTTCCGCCGGCAGCCTGAAGGTCACGTTCATCGCCGACCGGTGATGGATGTCGGCGGTTCCACGGTAGAATTCGGTGCCGTCGATTACGCCGTAGAGTTTGTCCGCTTTTTCCTCATTCCGTTTATGAATCGCCGCGAGGCCGCCTTCCTGCCGCAGCCAGCGAGTCACCAGGCATACCAGGTACATGGAAAATGTCGGCGGAGTGTTATACAGACTGTTGGCGTCGAAATGAGTCTTGTACCGGAAGAACAACGGAACCGACTCCGATACCCGCTCGATCAGGTCCTTGCGAATCACGACCAGGGTTATGCCGGAAGGCCCAAGGTTCTTTTGTGCGCCGGCGTAGATCAATCCGAACTGTCCGATATCCAACGGTCGGGAAAAGATATCCGATGACATGTCCGCGACCAGCGGCGCCTTCGATCGGGGAAATGCTTTCCACTGGGCACCGGAAATCGTTTCGTTGGAAGTGATGTGGAGGTAGGCCGAACCCTCCGTCAATTCCAGGTGATCAGCGTCCGGCACGCGCGCCGGCAACTCTTGTGATGTGTCCGCGGCGATGTGAACGTTTCCGACGACCTTGGCCTCCTTGATTGCCTTCGCGGCCCAGGCGCCGGAATTCACGTAGTCCGCGGTCTGTCCCGGTCCAAGAAGATTCATCGGCACCATGGCAAACTGCGCGGTCGCACCGCCCTGCAAAAATAAAACGGCATACTCGTCGCTTAAGCCCAGCAACTTTCGAACGTTACTCAAAGCCTCTTCGTGGACTGCGCCATAATCCTTACCGCGATGACTCTGCTCCATAATCGACATCCCGGAGCCTCGATAGCTGAGCAGGTGTTCCTGCGCTTCCAAAAGAACAGACGCGGGAAGAACCGCGGGGCCGGCGGAGAAATTGAGGGCTCGATCGGCTTGGTCAATTTTGGAGTTCATGATGCTGTAGGGTATATGCCGGGAGGCGGGTTTTGTCAGTACAGAATGTCACCGACGTAAGAGTTGATTCGGACGATTGGGCATCGTTTCCCCGATCGCTCACCAGCGACGCAAGCATTGCGGGGCATACTAAATGTGAACGCAAGTGAAATGGGTGCAGTGATGTACGCCTTCAGCGTGCAGGAGTGCTTTGGGACGACACCATGGGCGTTGCCCATGGCGACGGTGATCCCTGCCCCTTTGGGGCGCCAACGATACGCCATCCAAATCGAAACGGCAGAGGGGTGATCACGACAACACCACTGCCTCCTGCGGTTCGTAGCCGAGGTTCGGTCCGAGCCAGCGCTCTGCCTCTTCCAGAGGCACACCCATATTTTCCGCATAGTCCTCCACCTGGTCACGGCCAATTCTTCCCAGGCCGAAATAGGCCGCGTTCGGGTGGGAGAAATAATATCCGCTCACCGATGCGGCCGGCATCATGGCGAAACTTTCGGTGAGTTGAATTCCAGTTTGTTTCGGCGCGTCCAGCAGATCGAAAAGCGTGCCTTTCGCCGTGTGGTCCGGACATGCCGGATACCCCGGGGCGGGTCGGATGCCGCGGTACTCTTCCTGAATCAAGGCGGTAGTATCCAGGCTTTCTCCGGGTGCATAGCCCCAGAACTCTTTCCTCACGCGCACATGCAGATGCTCCGCAAACGCCTCTGCGCAGCGGTCCGCAAGAGCCTTGGCCATGATGCTGTTGTAGTCATCATGATCGCGCTCAAACCGATCGACGATCTCATCCAGCCCGATCCCGGCGGTGACCGCGAAACCGCCGATAAAATCGCGCAGCCCACCCGATCGCGGCGCCACGTAATCCGCGAGCGAGATGTTCGGACGTTCCGGAGGCTTTGGCATCTGCTGACGCAGGGGCTGGATCACCGCTTTTATAGTACGGCGCGAATCGTCTTCATAGATCTCAATCTTGTCCCCCACGCTGTTCGCCGGCCAGAATCCGATCACCGCATTCGCGGTCAGCCACTTTTGATCTACCATCTCCGCGAGCATCGCCTTCGCATCCTCGAAAAGTCGTCTCGCCTCGGGACCGACGATCTCGTCGTCCAGAATCCGGGGAAAGACTCCGGCCAATTCCCAGGTCGCAAAAAAGGGCCCCCAGTCGATCAGTTCCACGATTCGCGCAACATCATAGCCGGCGAAAACTTTGATCCCTGTTTCGACCGGCTCCGGCGGTACGTAGCCGTCCCAATCCACCTTCACCTTGTTGTTCCGGGCCTGCTCCAGGGTTACCAGGTTCGAACGGGACAGGCGTGCGCCATGTTGCTCCCGGAGCTCTTCATACTCCCGCTGAACGGACTCCACAAATTCGTCCTTGTTTGTATCGGTGATGAGCTGCTGCGCAACCCCGACCGCTCGCGAGGCGTCCGTGACGTAGATGGTTGCATCGGGCCGGTTGGGGGCGATCTTGACCGCGGTGTGAATCTTGGAGGTGGTCGCTCCGCCAATCAGGAGGGGAATTCGAAATCCTTCACGATTCATTTCCCGCGCCACGTGGCACATTTCGTCGAGGGACGGCGTAATCAGACCGCTCAACCCGATGATATCGCACGACTGTTCCCGGGCCGTTTCGAGGATCTTGCTGCAGGGAACCATCACGCCCAGATCGATGATCTCAAAATTGTTGCACTGAAGCACCACGCCCACGATCTTCTTGCCGATGTCGTGGACATCCCCTTTCACGGTGGCCATGAGAATCCGCCCGTTGATCCGGCGCGTACTCCCCTCCCCCTTCTCCTTCTCGATAAACGGCACCAGGTAGGCAACCGCCTTTTTCATGACCCGCGCGCTCTTGACGACCTGAGGCAGGAACATGCGGCCGGACCCAAACAAGTCACCCACTATATTCATGCCGTCCATCAAGGGACCTTCGATTACCTGGAGCGGGCGGTCCGCTTTCAGGCGGGCCTCCTCGGTATCTTCCTCAATGAAATCGACGATGCCGTGCACCAGCGCGTGGCTCAACCGCTGGTCCACCGGCACTTCCCGCCAGAAAAGGTCCTTCTCTCCCCTTTTCTCAGTGGACTTCACCGATTCCGCCAATTCAAGCAGCCGTTCCGTCGCATCCTCCCGTCGATTGAGGACCAGGTCTCCCACCCGCTCCCGAAGCTCCTTCGCGACGTCTTCGTACAGTGCCAATTGCCCCGGATTCACAATGCCCATATTCATACCGGCTCTCACGGCGTGATAGAGAAACACCGCGTGAATCGCCTCGCGGACTCCGTCGTTTCCGCGGAAGGAAAAGGAGACGTTGCTGACCCCCCCACTCACCCCCGCATGCGGGAGATCCCGCTTGATCGCCTGAACCGCTTCAATGAAATCGACCGCGTAGTTGTTGTGCTCCTTAATGCCGGTTCCGATCGCGAAAATGTTCGGATCGAATATGATGTCCTGCGGCGGGAACCCGATGCGCCCGGTCAACAACGCATACGATCGGGCACAAAGCTCGATCTTTCGCGCCACCGTATCTGCCTGGCCGGTCTCGTCGAACGCCATCACGATGACCGCGGCCCCGTACCGGCGAACCTTGCCGGCCTGCTCCAGGAATGCCTCCTCGCCCTCCTTGAGGCTGATCGAGTTTTCGATGTATTTTCCCTGCGAACAGCGCAGCCCCGCTTCGATGACCGACCATTTGGAGGAGTCGATCACTTGCGGCACACGGCTGATCTCCGGTTCAGACGCAATCAGATTCAGAAACCTCGTCATCTCCGCTTCCGAGTCCAACAGCCCTTCATCCATATTGACGTCGATAAGCTGCGCGCCGTTTTCGATCTGGTCCCGTGCGATGCCCAGGGCTTCCTCGTACGCTTCGGATTTAATGAGCCGCGCAAACTTGCGGGACCCCGTTACATTGGTTCGCTCGCCAATGTTTACGAAGTTCGAGTCATCACGCATTTCGAATGGCTCGAGACCGCTCAGCCGAAGTCGCGGCGTAATCTTCGGGGGGCGACGGGGCGGGACGCCGCGCCCCGCGTCGGCAAGGGCCCGAATATGATCCTGGGTCGTGCCGCAGCAGCCGCCCACGACATTCACCAGTCCGCTCTCCGAAAACTCACGCAGGATCGAGGAAAACTCGTCGGGAGTCTGATCGTACGTGCCGAACTCATTCGGAAGCCCCGCATTCGGATGAACGCTTACAAAGGTATCCGCGACCCGCGAGAGCTCTTCCGCATAGGGTCGTAGCTCGGTCGCTCCAAGCGCGCAGTTCAATCCAACGATCAACGGCTCCGCGTGAGACATCGAATTCCAGAACGCTTCCGTCGTCTGTCCCGAGAGTGTGCGCCCGCTCTGATCGGTTATGGTTCCGGAAATCATCACCGGCAATCGGATCCGCAGTTCTTCGAACAGGGTCAGGATCTCATCCTGATTGCCGCCTTTGCATTCAGCGTGTCAAAAACAGTCTCGATCATCAGCAGGTCTACGCCGCCCTCAACCAGTCCGCGCGCGGCCTTAAGATAGACTTCCGCGAGCTCCTCAAAAGTTACGTTGCGAAACCCGGGATCGTTGACGTCAGGCGAAATCGATGCGGTGCGATTCGTGGGGCCGAGCACGCCCGCGACAAATCGGGGCTGTTCCGGTCCTTTGTTTGTTGCCTCCACCGCGCAGGACTTGGCCAGTTCCGCTGCTGTATGATTCATTTCATACGCCAGCTCCGACATGTTGTAGTCCGCCAACGAAATGGCATTGGAATTGAAGGTGTTGGTTTCAAGGATGTCCGAGCCGGCGTCGAGATAGGCGGTATAGATCGCTTGAATAATCTCGGGTTGGGTAAGGACCAGCAGATCGTTATTTCCCGATAGATCTGATTCATGATCCTTGAATCGGTCCCCGCGAAAGTCATCCTCGCTGAGATGGTAGCTCTGAATCATGGTGCCCATCGCACCGTCCAGGATGGCAATGCTGTCGCGCAGCAGGGCTTGAAGTTCGTTTTTCACGGCATTGCAGGTCCGAATATTGCCTGGATTCTAGAAAAAATACCCAATTAAGAACATATTACTATATCCGGTTATGCGGATATAGTAAGAGTTTCCGAATCCTCGATGTAGGTTGGCCTTCCAAGGCCGACCGGGAGCAAGGGGGGATCATGATATGATCGGCCACCTCCTTCGATATTCGACATTTTCGACGCTGTGCGGATTCTGCGAGGTGGCAGAACCCGGGAAATGTCCGATGTCGAAGACTCAATGTCGAATTTCCACGTTAGGGGAAAGCACCGATGAAACAACAATCACACAACGCAACAATGTGACAACTTTAAATCAGGACTCGACCAGTCATTTGCTTTTCATGACCGTCCCTTGCACTGCTCCGGCTGGAAGCCCAAGGCTACGGTCTTGCCCCGGATGGGAGCTCACGTTACGTGTAGTCCGCAAATGAATGACACACCGAAAGAGTCGCAGCCGCTGAAGATCGCCATCGTAGGAAGCGGGCCCGCCGGATTCTTTTGCGCGGAAGCGCTGTTTCGGAGCGAGCCGGCAGCACGCGTGGATATGTTCGAGGCGCTCCCCGTCCCCTTTGGACTGGTCCGTTACGGTGTTGCGCCCGACCATCCGGAGATTAAACGCGTTACCAAGGCATTTGAGCGAACTGCGCAACGACCCGGATTTTCGTTTCTCGGGAATGTGGAGATTGGAAGAGATCTGACGGTGGGCGAGTTACAATCCGCTTATAATGCAGTGGTGTTTGCCTATGGCGCGCCGCGCCACCGAAACCTTGAAATTCCCGGCGAAGATCTGCCGGGCAGTTTCGGCGCGGACGAAGTTGTCGGCTGGTACAATGGCAGCCCGCAACATGCCGGCCTGGAAATTGATCTCTCGGCGAAGTCCGTGGCGATCATCGGCAACGGAAACGTAGCTCTGGACCTGGCGCGGATTCTCGCAAAAAACGAGAAGGAGCTTGCCTCTACCGACATCACCTCGCACGCGTTGGATGCGCTCAAAACCAGCGAAATCGAGCAGATTCATGTGATCGGGCGTCGTGGACCGGTGCAGGCATCCTTCACCAGCGGCGAACTTCACGAACTGGATCATCTTGCCGGATTCATGCCGGTCACGAATGCCGAAGATTTCGATCTGGATCCAGCGAGCGAAGCGGAGCTGAACGAAATCGACGTACAGCGGAGGCGGGCGTATGAAGTTCTCCATAAATTCTCGGCGCCCCGCGCGCAAACGAAGCGCGGCTTCATTCGTTTCCATTTCTGCAAAAGTCCGCTGGAAATCCTCGGAACCTCCGCGGTGACCGTACTGCGGCTCCATTCCAACGAACTGATCGCCGAAGAGAACTATGTGAAGGCAGTCCCCTCGGACCTGCCTCCATCAGACCTGCAGGCGGATATCGTCATTCGCAGCATCGGCTACGTGGCCGATTCACTTGAGGGCATGCCCTTTGATGAGCGATCAGGAACGGCGCAAAACGTGGACGGCCGAATTCAACGGGACGGAATGTCCGTGCCGGGACTATATGCGGCGGGGTGGATTCAATACGGCGCGAAGGGACTGATCGGATCATCAAAGAAAGCTGCCGCGCAGACTGCCGCCATGCTGCTTTCGGACCGCGATACGCTTCCGGTCTGCGAAGACGACGGTCCTGAGACGATTCGCAAGCATCTGTCGAAGCGTGGCATTCAGTCCGTCTCCTGGACAGATTGGAAAACCATAGATGCGGGAGAGTGCAGCGCCGGAGGTGAGCGAGGGAAGCCCAGGGAAAAATTCACCTCCGTCGACGCGATGTTGTCTCGTTTGACACGGCAAAAGCTCGAACAGTAGCACGAAACAGCATCCGCGGATGCCGAGGTTGCGGGTGTTGATCCCACGGATGGCAAAGCCGACCCGCGGATCCGGGGTTATGCTGGGTGTACCCACGGATGACAAAACTGGCCCACGGATGCCGGGGTTATGAATGCGGGGTTTTCGAGAATTGATATGTGCTTAATATCATACGATTCCACTTCGGCGCTGACTAAGGATCTCTGAATCAAATTGTTCTTAAATGACGCCCGCATCGAAAATCCCCCAACTCAATAGCGACCCCGAAATGTTCCGTGGAACCCGGGCATCCGTTGAACCGGCATGCCATCAGCAGGCACTTCCAGCGGAACCCCGGCATCCGTGACCGGCGAGAGAGGGGTCTGATCAGGATTTTTTGCAATCCGAACGGGCCATCAGCGGCTCGCTCGTTTCGACGATCACCGGGAGGGTTTTGCACTTCTCGGCGTTTTCCTCGATCGCGGAGTTAAATCCCGAGGGTAGGTCCTCGACCTCGAAGATCGCCTCCTCCGGGCACTCCGGAACACACGCGGCGCAGTCGATACATTCTTCCGGATCGATCCAGAGGGTGTTGGGTCCTTCGTGGAAGCAATCCACGGGGCAGACCGCAACGCATACAGTGTGCTTGCAATCAACACAGCGGCTAGTGACTACATGTGGCATGGATTAGATTTCTGTGCTCCGGTTTGAGGTTTCAAGAATTACGATAACGACTTATAACCGGGAGCGGAAATTGATCAAGTTTTTTGACGAAAGTCCCCCGATTAATCGGTGGATGTCTGCAAAAAGCCCATGATTGAGCGAAAACAGGAACTTCCGGTGCTCCTCTACGACGGCGAGTGCGGATATTGCCGGCGGTGGGCGGAGCGGGGCCGGCGATGGTTGGCGGGCCGCGTGGACTTCCGCCCTGGCCAGGAAATGGCCGCAGACTATCAGGAACTGAGCGCGGAGGAACTGGCCCTTTCCATTCATCTCGTGGGTGCGGACGGGTCGATCGAGCAAGGCGCCGCGGCCGCATTCCGCGCGCTTGCGTACAGGCCCGGCCTGGGCGGCCCGTGGTGGCTCTACCGGCGCCTTGCCGGCTTGGCGCCGGTATCGGAGTTCATCTATCGCTTCGGAGCACGCCATCGAACCCTGTTTTCCCGGATCGATGCGGCGCTGTACGGCAGACTTCCCGGTCCGGTTCAGTACGGATTTGTCCGCAATCTGTTTCTCCTCGGGTTGGCGATCATCTACCTGATTGCCTTCGCCTCTTTCCGAGTGCAGGCCGACGGATTGATTGGAAGCCGGGGCATTCTTCCCGTCGGCCAAACCATGGAAATCGTCGATGCAAATCTCGAGCGGGACGGAGTTGGCCCAGCGGGGAAGCTTCTCCGTTTCCCCACCGTGTTCTGGGTAGCGAGTAGTGACGCCGCTGTTCAAGCTGTGTGTGTGACAGGGATGGTTGCGGCGCTTGTCGCGGGGCTGGGTCTGCTGGGTCCCCTGCCCTTTTTTTTGATGTGGGTCCTCTACTTGTCCATATGCACGGCCGGCCAGATTTTCCTGGGGTATCAATGGGACATTCTGCTTCTGGAAACTGGGTTTCTTGCGATCTTCTTCGCCCCGTGGCGGGTGCGGCCCGGCCTTCGGTTCGCGCGGGAGCCTTCGCGCATCATCCTTTTTTTATACCGATGGCTCATGTTCCGGCTGATGCTGGGATCGGGGCTGGTCAAGATCGGCAGCGGAGACGAAACGTGGTGGCCCTTGATGAGCGCCATGTCGGTTCACTATGAGACCCAGCCGATCCCCACCTGGACTGCGTGGTATATGCATAACCTGCCGGCAGGCATGCACAAACTCTCGACCGCATCCACCCTGATGCTGGAACTCCTGGTACCTTTTCTCCTGTTTGCCCCACGCCGGCTCCGCCTGCTGGCGGCATTCTCCTTCATCGGGCTGCAGATTATTATTCTCTCCACTGGTAACTATACGTTTTTCAATTGGCTCACCATCGTGCTGTGCATTCCATTGCTTGACGACTCGCTGATACCTGCGAAACTCCGAAATCAAATCGTACGCATCGACATGAAAGACGGACCCCGATGGCTCGGCGCAAGCCTTGCCGTAGTCCGAATCACTCTTCTCTGCCTCCTCCTGACTGTTTCCTGTGGCCTGTTTTTCGGGCAGGCAAATCGGTTTCTCACCCGATTTCAACTCGGCGGCGAATACCGGATGGTCAGACCGATTTCGGAGCTGTACCGCACCATTTCGCCGTTCCGTTCGATCAGCACCTACGGCCTTTTCGCGGTTATGACGACGAACCGGCCGGAGATTACGATCCAGGGCAGCGTGGACGGGAGAGAATGGAAGGAGTACGTATTTAAATACAAACCCGGCCCCAGGGACCGCGCGCCACCGTTCGTCGCTCCACACCAACCGCGCCTGGACTGGCAGTTGTGGTTTGCCGCGCTGAGATCGTATCAAAACAACTCGACCCGGGGCTGGATGGAGCCTTTTCTGACCCGTTTGCTCCAGGGATCGGAACCGGTGCTTGCTCTTCTCTCGGAAAATCCGTTTCCCAATCATCCGCCGAAATATGTGCGCGCGATCATCAGCGACTACCGGTTCACCGACCCGGCCGCGCGAAAAGAGACTGGAAATTGGTGGAGCAGTTCCGGTGACCTCCTGTACGCCCCGCCACTTCGTTTGCCGGAGGAGATCGAACCATCCGATTGAAATCCACCGAAATTCGCAGTGCAAAAGAACAGGCGAATCTGGCAATATCCATGAAGACATGATTTTTACCGTTCTTCTCGCCCTTTTCATCACCATCCCGATCCTCGAGATTGCTTTACTCTTGAGCGTAAAAGACTTCATCGGGTTCAACGGCACTTTGGCGCTGGTGGTCGCGACGGCACTGTTGGGCGCGTGGCTGGCACGGTGGCAGGGGCTTCGGCAAATCGCGCTGATTCAGAAAGAGTTGGAAACAGGACGTATGCCCGCGCCTCAATTGCTCGATGGGGTCCTGATTCTCGTCGCCGGCATCGTTCTCCTGACCCCTGGATTGATTACCGACGCGATTGGCTTTTTTCTTCTCCTGCCCCCGGGGCGGGCAGTGATCAAGCGGATCGTGAAGCGAGCCATCGAGAAAAAGATGAGAAGCGGGACCATAGACGTCGTCTCGTGGGAGGAATGAAGTAGTCATCCACACCTGCCCCCCCCCGACTTAAAGTGGGCACATTATTGGGTTTGGTGATTGTAGCTTCCCCCAAACTTGGAAATTCGACATTGAGTATTCGACATTGGACATTTTCCGACTTCTGCCACTTGCAGGAGCCTGTACGGCATCGGAAATGTCGAATATCGAATGCACAATATCGAATGTCGAAGGATTTGCTCCACGTGGTTGCTTCATAGTCGGTCATTCCCGGAGGCACATGGAACCTTAGCGGAGTGTGATGGATGGTTTATTCATGGCAATTCCTGCACCAATGATGTAGCGTAGAACCATGCAGCAAGACGGATACGGCCGAAAAATTCATTATCTTCGCATATCCTTAACGGATATGTGCAACCTCAGGTGTGTCTACTGCATGCCGGAGGACATGACGTTTCGTCCGGACCCCGAACTGATGACAGAGCGGGAAGTCATTCGCCTGGCCGATCTGTTCGCGGGACTCGGTTTCAATAAATTCCGCCTCACCGGGGGCGAGCCCACTCTGCGCCCGGACCTGGTATCCATCGTGAGGCATTTGCGCGAGACCCCCGGGGCGAAATCGGTAGCGATGACAACCAACGGTGTGTACCTCCGCCACCTTGCCGCGCCGCTTAAGGAGGCGGGAATGGACCGGGTCAACATCAGCATCGATACTCTCAACCCGAAAAAGTTCAAACAGATGACGCGCTGGGGCAACGTCGAAGAGGTGTTGGACGGCATTGCCGTCGCGGAGCAGCACGGGCTGGAGGTGAAACTCAACGCCGTGGTCGTCCGGGGATTCAACGACAAAGAGGACGTCGCGGAACTGGCCGCGCTTTCCCTCGAGCATGGATGGCAAATTCGTTTCATTGAAATCATGCCTTTCGGCAGCGTGGCCTCCTTTCAAAAAGAACACATTGTCTCGGAAAAGGAATTGAGAGCAACCATCGAAGGCAAGCTGGGACCGATGGCCCTGCAGAACGACGGGATTCTCGACGGGGAAGCGCGGCTGTTCAAGTTGGAGAATGCGGTAGGCACCATCGGATTCATCAGCTCCGTCAGCGCACCCTTTTGCGCCGGCTGCAATCGAGTGCGGTTGACCGCGGACGGGAAATTGCGGCTTTGCCTTCTCCGTGACCGGGAAGTCGATCTCCTCACCCCTCTGCGCGCCGAAGCGGACGACGACACGTTACGGGATCTGATCTGCCGCGGCATCTACAACAAGCCGTGGGGCCACGGCCTCGCCGAGGATGTCCATCCTCAACTTCGCGTGATGTCCGAAATTGGTGGATGATTACTGTACCGGAAGCTGAACGAACCATTCTCGAATCCATCGAGAAATGTTCCGCGGCCCGGGTGCCGCTGGCGGATGCCCAGGGCCATATTTTGAGGCAGCCGATAGACGCTGACCGGGATCTCCCCCCTTTTGATCGCGTTACGATGGACGGCATTGCCGTGGCCGCGGACACCTCACGCTCCGTAAGAACGTATCGAATAGAAGCAATCCAGCCGGCAGGAGCGCCGCCGCTGGCATTGGTACAGCCTGGAGGCGGCTGCATCCAGGTGATGACGGGGGCTGTGCTTCCGAAGGGATGCGACTCCGTGATCCCGGTGGAAGAAATCTCCATTGACGGAGAATCCGCTACCGTGTCGGCGAACCTGAAGCTGACGATGGGCCAGTTTGTACACCGGCAGGGCTCGGATGAAGAAATGGGCGCAACCCTGCTGCATTCCGGCTGCGTGTTGACCTCTCCGCGCATCGCCCTCGCTGCGACAACCGGCATCGCGGAAATCCTGGTCACCCCCTTTCCGAAAGTTGCCGTTGTTTCCAACGGTGACGAACTGGTCGATATCGGCACGCCGGTGCTTCCGCATCAGATACGCCCGTCCAACAACTACGGGATGCTCGCTGCTCTGAAGCGCAGGGGGTTCAGGAACGTAACCAACGCGCATCTTCCGGACGACCCGGGGATCATCGAGAACGGGTTGCGGCAACTGCTCGAATCGCACGATGCGGTGGTTCTAAGCGGCGGAGTATCAGCGGGCGACCGCGACTTTATTCCCCGGGCCCTGGCGAATCTTGGCGTGAAAAGCCTTTTCCATAAAGTCAGTCAGCGACCAGGAAAGCCGATGTGGTATGGGACCGCGGAAACCGGACAACCGGTCTTTGCCCTGCCGGGAAATCCCATTTCCACGCTGGCCTGTTTTCATCGGTTCGTTCTTCCGGCTCTGAATTACATGATGGCCGCGAATCCGCCCGATCCAATCTACGCGCAAATGGGCGAGGCCGAATCGTTCGATCTTCCCCTGACCTACTTTCGGCCCGTTCGGGAGACGTCCGGCAAGGACGGGATACTTCGTGTCGTCCCCGCGCGCTACCAGGGGTCGGGAGATCTGGCCGTGCTGGCAAAGAGTGACGGATTCGTGGAATTAGCTCAGGACATCAATGCCTTTCCGGAGGGAACGGTGGTTCCCTATACGCGATGGGGATGAGGAAGGCGTACCATTCTTGATTTTGAATTTTTGATTGGAACCTGCGACGTGGAGGACCGTAAAGTAGCGGCAGTCGCCAAGACTTCCGATCGGCGACACACAAGCCCGACAAAGCCACAAAACAGCCCCGGAGCAGCACGAGCCCAACCAAGAATCCGAACTACGAAATACACTAACTATACGAAACAGTGGCTCAGCAACCAAAGAAGGAAGAACCGCGAATGGACGCAAGCGGGAACGAATGGGGAAGATCGTAGTACAAATTCAGCAAATCGCGCGCCCAGACGTTGGAAAAGTTTTCCGCCGATTGGATTCACTCTTTACGTGATTCGCTAAATCTGACACGACAGCATCACACCTGCATTCAATCATGACCACCCACGATCAAAACTTCTCTCACCTCGACGGGCAGGGCCGCCCGCAAATGGTGGACGTCAGCGCCAAGGAAAAGTCCGCGCGCTCCGCCACCGCCCGCTCCGTGGTGAGACTTCAACCGGAAGTGCTGAATCGCCTTGTCGAAAATCAGCATCAGAGCCCCAAGGGTCCCGTCTTCCAGACCGCCATCCTCGCGGGGACCATGGCAGCCAAGAAAACTTCGGAATTGATTCCCCTGTGTCACCCCATCCCACTCGAAGCCTGCCGGATCGAAATCCAGGTTGCTGGAGAACGAGACATCGCCATCACTTGCACCTGCAAAACCTCGCAGAAAACCGGCGTGGAGATGGAAGCGCTCACCGGCGCTTCCGTGGCGGCGTTAACGGTATACGACATGTGCAAAGGGTTGTCGCGCGGAATCGAGATCGTTGAAACGGTTCTGGTAGAAAAGTCGGGCGGGAAACGGGACTACAAACGTCCCGAATCAGGATAGGGGCATGCAGGATCAATCTGGAGCAATCGTCACCGTGACCTGGCATGCCATGCTGCGGGAAAAGACGGGACGGGCCCAGGAGGAGGTCTCGACACGCGCAGCTACGCCCGCTGAATTGTTTCTGGAGCTTGCGGCCCGGTATGAATTTTCAATTCCGGCCGATTCCATTCGTTTCGCGGTTAACGACGAAATCGTATCTTCAAAGGACGGGCTTCAGAACGGTGACCGCGTATCGTTTTTGCCGCCGGTCAGCGGGGGATGATCCGTGGGTGCCTTTCGTCTCACAACCGAACCCATTGAGCCGTTTCGACTCGAGTCGGAATTAGACAATACGGTCACCGGCGCCCTCGTCACCTTTGCGGGTCGAGTGCGGAACCGGAACGAAGGCAAGGACGTTCTCCATCTTTTCTATGAAGGCGCGAATGAAATAGCGCGCACGGAGTTCGAGCACATTGAGACGGAAGCCCGGTCTCGATTCGAAATTGAGGACATCCGCTGCGCTCACCGGATCGGCAAGCTTGAACTCGGAGAAATCGCGGTGTGGATCGGAGTGAGCGCCCGTCATCGGGGAGCGGCGTTCGACGGGTGCCGATATCTGATCGACGAATTGAAGCAAAGATTGCCCATCTGGAAAAAGGAGCACTACGCGGATGGGGATTCAGGCTGGATTAATCATTCATGAGCAACCGAGGCGTAGCGCGGGTATCCCGTGTAGCGAAGCCGGCAGCACAGAACCTCCGCCGTGGCATGGGCTTCCAGCCCGTGTCTGAGCAGGGGAAAAGGACGGATTGAACACGAAGCGCGCAGGCTACTCGCTTGCGCTTCTTTTCCGCGGCCCGGGTGCCGACACGGGCCCGTGCTACTCTTTATTCACCATCCAGGCGGAGAAATTCTCGAGAAATTCAATGAACCCATCCAAGTGCTCAGCGGGAAATTCGTACGCTTCCGCTGCATTTTCAAGGACCTTCTTGAAACAGTCCAGCCACACCTTCCGCGCGTGTTCGTCGATCGGAAAATTCATGTGTCGCCGTCGCATCATGGGCGGGCCATACAACTCCTGGTACAGGGGAGGACCTCCAAGGACACCGACAAAGAACGCAGCGCTTTTTTGAGATGCCATCTTCATGTTTTTTGGGAACAGCGATCGAAGCTCCGACTTTTCCAACTCGATATAGAAATCCTCCATCATGCGAAAGATGTTCTTCCTTCCCATCGTCCCGTAAACTTCCCGGCTGGGACCCTGCTGCGGCGGGCCGCACGGAGGAATGTGGATTACCCAGTTCAAAGGAGCGCTTCCTTCCACTGTTCTTCCTTGAATCCGACCAGCCCGAAATCCTCGCCGATTAAAAATGGCCGCTTCACGAGGTTGCCGTGGGTGGCAAGAAGATTGATTTTCTGAGCCGTGGTCAGCGTTCGCATCCGGTCGGAGAGACCGAGATTTCGGTAGGTGCCTCCGCTGGAATTGAAGAGCTTCTTCAGGTCACCACCGAGGTACTCGGCCATGCGCCGGAGCTCCGTTCTTGAGGGTGGCTTTTCCCGAATTGATACGGCAGCAAAATCAATTCCGTTCCCCTCCAGAAACGATTTCGCCTCCCGGCAGGTCGAACATCCGTCGTACATGT
>Ga0310124_10001650_pt1 | contig 15428 bp, 11 predicted proteins | sample CB11b_AW_Bot5_MG_FD_203507 | JGI IMG/M metagenome (GOLD analysis project Ga0310124, IMG submission 203507) | Marine microbial communities from Western Arctic Ocean, Canada - CB11b_AW_Bot5 | ecosystem: Environmental > Aquatic > Marine > Oceanic | place: Canada: Western Arctic Ocean | collected...
TGCTCGGACCGCCATGGCACTCGATTCGAAGACCGGCAAGGAGCTGTGGCGACAGGCGGTTGATGTCACCGACACCAGCGACATTGGTATCGGAGGCGGCCGCCTGACGATGGTCTACAAGGATGGCGTGCTGCTGCTCGGGGGTGCCAATGCGAATGGCCACTACTGGAGGCAGTTCATTTCCGGCGAATTCAAGAAACGTCGACTCGTGGCTCTGTCTTCGGCGAACGGCTACAAGCTGTGGTCCAAGGACGCCAACTACCGGCACCGGCCGATCATTGTCGGCAGCCGGATCATCGCCGAACCGTGGTCGTACGAATTGAAGACCGGCAAGCAGATCACTCGCATCCACCCCCTGACCGGGAAGGAAGTCCCTTGGAGTTTCATGCGGCCGGGTCATCACTGCGGTATGAACACGGCCACACCCAACATGCTGTTTTTCCGTTCGGGCTTCACCGCCTTCTACGACCTGCAATCCGACAGTGGCACTCGGCACTTCGCCGGACACCGATTGGGTTGCTGGATCAACGCGATTCCCGCCAACGGGTTGGTGATGATTCCCGAAGCGAGTGCCGGCTGCGTCTGTTTGTTCTCGATCGCTTCGACCGTGGTCATGGAGCCACGTGCTCCGCGTCGGCCGTGGGGGATCTACAGCGGAGTTGGCACGGCGACGCCGGTCAAGAAACTGGCCTTGAACCTGGGGGCTCCCGGAGACCGACGCGACGCGACCGGGACACTCTGGCTCAGCTACCCCAGGCCCAAGTCGCCCAAGACGACCGGACTCGAACTGAACCTGAAGCTGGGCGAAACGTTTGTCGAGGGCGGGAAGTTTGTCAGTCACGATGGAGACAGCAGCGAGACGAGCCCGCGGCCGGCCGCATGGGTGTATTCGTCTGCGGCTCGAGGCATCCAGCGGTGCACGGTGCCGTTGCGAGGTGTCGGCGACAAGCCCGCCAACTACTCGGTCCGACTCTACTTCTCGTCCGGATCCGCCAAAACGCCTAAACCTGGCAAACGAGTCTTCGACGTGCACCTTCAGGGCCTGGTGGTGCTCAAGGGTGTCGACGCAGCCAAGTCGGGCCAGGACGGGACGGTCGTTGTCGAGGTCCGCAACGTGGCGGTCAAGGACCAGTTGACGATCGAGCTCGTGCCCAAGACGGGCGAGCAACCGATGCTCTCGGGGATCGAGGTCTCCGAGAGTTCTGCCGGACGATGAAGATGCCGGACTCACAAGCGGTCCTCGAAGAGATCGACGGGGACTGGATTGCGGATCTGACCGAGGAGATGGTGCGGATCCCCAGCGTGACGTTGAACGAGACGGAGGTGTGTGCGTACTACGAGCGTCAGCTGGGTGAGTTGGGGTTGGAGGTGGATGTCCGCGAGGTGACTGCCGGTCGGCCGAATCTGTATGCCTGTCTGCACGGCCAGGGCGACGGACCCGCCTTGATGCTCAACGGGCACCTCGACACGATCCCCAACCAGACCAACCAGCCGTGTTACCGCGACGGCGACCTGCTGTTCGGCCGCGGTACGACTGACATGAAGGGCGGCATGGCTGCGGTGCTGGGTACGATCCGGGCACTCAGGGAATCGCGAACCACTCTGGCCGGCGACCTGTGGGTGACCGCGGTGGTGGGGCACGAGGAGCCCGAGGCCGAGAAGGACGGGCCGAAGGCGTTGATCGAGGACATCAACAGCGGCCGGATTGCTGCCGATCGGATCCTCATCGTCGAAGGTGACGACGAGTTGTGGGTGATGAGCATGGGGTCGATGGTCTTCACCATCACGCTGACCCCAAGAAACGGTGGCCAGCACACTCAGTACGTCGACTTCCGCGACAACCCGATCCGGTTCGCCGCCGATCTGGTCGCCGCGATCGCCGCACGGCAGGACGAGTTCGACTCGGCCGATCTGCACCCCCTGGCCGGTGCCGAACGAATTGACCTGGGCATCCTGCAGGCTGGCGACTACTTCAACCGCACACCCGTCTCGTGCCGCTTCACCGGCACTCGTCGTTGGTCGCCCGGTCAGAGCGCCGACGAGGTGCTCGAAGCGCTTCGTCAACTGGTCGCCCGGATTGCCCTGGCCGGGGAGATGACGGCCGAGGTGACGATGGAGCACGAGCGCGAACCGTTCGAAACGCCTCTCGACGATCCGCTCGTCGAAGCCGTCGGGGCCGCTCATCGAGAACTGTTCGACAGCGAGCCTCGAGTCATCGGACGACGGATCGTCGGAGACGCCAACCTCTATGTGCACGGCAGCAATGTGCCCACGATCTACTACGGACCGAGCAACGAAACGGCTCATGCCGATGTCGAAAATGTGTCATTGACCCGAGTCGTGAATTCGTCGCGAATTTATGCTCTGGCCGCGATGAACTACTGCGGTGTGGGGTGACACCTGCGGATCACAACAACTCGGCAGCCGTGCCCTGGATCGCGGCCCACGCCCGTTCGACATGCTCGAGTTCTGTCGACGTCTGTCCGATCGAGAACCTGAGAGTCAATCGATCGTCGAGGACGGTGTGCGAGAGGAACAGGTCGCCCGAGTCGTTGAGCGTATCGGCCAGCCGCTGGTTCAGGTCGTCGCCAGCCGTGTGCCGAAAGCAGACCAGGTTCAGCGACCGGGGTGCCGCCAGTTCGAAGTCGTCGTCGGCCTCGACCCACTCGGCAAACCGACCGGCCCACTCGACGTGTGATCGGATCTTCTGCTGCAACGCCTCGACTCCGAAACTGCGAATCACAAACCACAGTTTCAGGGCTCGAAAGCGACGGCCCAGAGGGATTTGCCAGTCGCGATAGTCGATCACTTCGCCCGACTGGGACGCTCGGTTTCTGAGATAGTCGGGCAACACGCTGAGAGCCTGGATCAGTGGGCCGCGATCGGCGACGTAGAAGCAGTTGCAGTCGAAGTTGACGAACATCCACTTGTGAGGATTGAAGGCGTAGCTGTCGGCGAGTTCGAGGCCCTGGTGAATGTCTCGGAATTCCGGACAAATGGCGGCCGTGCCGGCCATCGCCGCATCGACGTGCAGCCACGCTCCGTGCTCGCGACAGACTCGGCCAATTTCCGGCAACGGATCGACTGCACCGGATGACGTGGTGCCAACCGTCGCACAGACGAACGTCGGCCGCAGTCCATGCGACGCATCGGCGATCATCTGTTCTTTGAGGTACTCGGGTCGCATCCGTCCGCTGTCGTCGGTCCGAATCACTCTCAGACGATCCGTCCCCATACCTGCGACTATCATGGCCTTTTCGATCGACGAGTGGGCCTGTGTCGAGGTGTAGGCGACCTGCCAGGTATCGACGCCTTTCTTGCGAGCCTCGTGAGACTTCTTGTCGGAATCGCGATGACAGGCGGCCAACAGCGCACACAGCGAGGCACTCGACGCCGTGTCCTGGATCACCCCGCCCCCGTCACCACTCGAATGAAACGTCGCGGGCAGATCGAGCATTTCGACCAGCCAGTCGAGTACGTGTTGTTCGAGTTCGGTGCAGGCCGGGCTGGTGGTCCAGAGCATGCCCTGGACGCCGAGTCCAGCGGCGAGCAGTTCGCCGAGGATCGAGGGGGGTGAGGTATTGGCCGGGAAGTAGCCGAAGAAGTTGGGGGATTGCCAGTGAGTGATCCCGGGCAGGATCACCTGGTTGACGTCGGCGAGGATCTGGTCGAACGATTCGCCCTGGTCCGGTGGCGAGTCGGGCAATGCGGCCCGGATGTCGCCGGGATTGGCCTGCGACTGCACCGGGTACTCTTCGACCCGTTCCATGTAGTCGGCGATCCAGTCGATCACCTCGCGACCATGTTGCCGGAATTCATCAGGTGTCATCACGCCGAATCCTCGCACGTGTGCAACAGCCGCACCAGCGACAGGTAGTCGGCGTCTCGTTGGGCCACCGCCTGGTCGATTGTCTCGGCCGGATACTCATAGACCCCCTGCCCCGACTTGGTACCCAGCTGTCCGTGATCGAGCATCTGCTGGATGACGTCGGGGATCCGGGTATCGCTTTGCATGTCTGGAATCAGGTTGGCGAAGGTGGCTGCCGAGATGTCCCAACCGGCGTGGTCGATGATGGCCAGGGGACCGAGTGCCGCCAGCCGCAGGCCCATGCTACCTCGGATCGCCCGGTCGATCTCCGAAGCGGTGGCCACGCCACGATCCAACAGGTCGAACACCTCGCGAAACATTGCCACCTGCACGCGGTTGACCAGGAACCCGGCCAGTTCCTTGTCGATCCGCACGGCCGTCTTGCCGATCGAATGAAGTGTTGCCAGGGCCGTGAGGACCGTCGACTCGCTGGTCCGCTCGCCACCGACCACCTCGACCACGGGGATCACATGAGGTGGGTTGAACCAGTGAGTGACGATGGCTCGGTCGGCAGTGGCCAGGTCAGCAGCGGTTTGTGTGATTGGGAAACTGGAACTGTTGCTGGCCAGGATGGTCTGGCGATCGACCAGTTGTTCCAGGCGTGCCAACAGCTGCTGCTTGGCCTCCAGGTTCTCCCAGGCCGCTTCGGTGACCCAACCGGTCCCCTCGACGGTTTCTTCGAGCGAGTCGCAGACGGTGATTCGCTCGAGCACGCCTGGAACCAGATCGGGTTTCAGCAGTCCTGCGTCGGCCAGTTGATTCAGGTTGTTGCCAATTCGGCCGACCGCAGTGGCAGCCGTTTCGGGCTGTTCGTCGATCGCTCGAACGCGATAGCCACCCATGGCGAACGCCTGGGCGATGCCGTGTCCCATTGTGCCCAGGCCGATCACGGCCACGGGGATGTCGCGAGATAGTGCGTCGGTCGTGTTCATTGGCTGTCTCCCAACCAGGCCACCGGTGCCAACGCGGTCTGTTCGGTCAGGACCTCGATCACGCAGGGGCCCGGGCCCGAGAGTGCCTGGTCGAGAGCCGAGTCAAGTTCACCGGGTCGGGTGACCTGGATCCCGCGCGCTCCCATGGCCCGGGCGATCTCGGAAAAACTCGCGTCGCCGAACTGCCACAAGTCAGCATGCCGACCCGATCGGCGACCGCCGTAGGCCGCATCCACCAGTTCGATCTCCTGGTTGAACGATCGGTTGTTGTTGACCAGCAGGGCACAGGTGATGTTCCAGCGTGCGGCGGTTTCGAGTTCCGAGATGTGATACCAGAAGCCTCCGTCGCCGGAAAACAACACGACCGGTCGATCGGGGGCAGCCAGCTTGGCACCCAGGGCGGCTGGCAGTCCCCAGCCCAGCGACCCGGCTGCCCGGATGAATGACTGGTCCGGGTGATTCAGGTCGATCAGGGCTCCGGTCCACATGCCGCTGTGTCCGGTGTCGGAGACGAGGATGGCGTCGGAGGGCAGCAGCCGAGTCAGGTCGCCGCAAATCCGCTCGGGACGCAACGGAACACTGTTGGATTCCAGCAACGGCCGAACCTCCTCTCGCCACTCCGCAGCAAACTGGGCCACACGGGCCCGCCAGGGTTGGCGGTTGACCGAGGTCGACGGGTCGGCGACTTCGAGCATCTGGTCGAGCACCGTGGCGGCGTCGCCGCAGAGACTGGCCTGGTTGGGGTAGTGCCGACCGAGTTCTTCGGGGTTGATGTCCAGTTGCACGACGGAGGTGTCTGCCGGAGGAGTTTGCCAGTGAGCCGTCACCTGGCTACCGGTGTGACTACCGACGAAGAAGACGAGGTCGGCTTCGAGCAGTGCCTGGTTGGCACTCTTGCGGCAATAGTGGCCGGGGACGCCGATGTTGAGAAGGTGGTTGGCGGGGATCGTGTCCTTGGCGTTCATCGACGTGGCGATCGGGATGCCGAGTGTTTCGGCCAGTTGCAGCAATTGGCGACCGGCTGCCGAGCTGCGGACTCCTCCACCAGCGACAATCACCGGCCGGGCGGCAGCAGACAATGCCGAAACCGCCGCGGCGACATCCTCGGCCGCTGCGGCCATCCGCACTGCCGGGATCGCCATGTTGGCCGGGTCGGCCGACGGCTCGACATCCAACTCGTCGAGTTCAATCTCACCCATGTGCCCGCGCAACTCGATATGACTCGGACCGGGTGTGCCGCTGGTTGCGTCGCCGAAGGCCTGGCGAATGGCCTCGGGCAACCCGTCGATCGTCTCGACTCGCGTACTCGACTTGGTGACCGCCGGAAACAGGCTGAAGTCGTCGATTTCCTGATAGGTGTGTCGCCTGGCGGATTCGGTGCTGGCGTGAGCGGGTCCACCGGTGATGGCGACGATTGGCGAGCAGCCCAGGTAGGGGTCGCGGAGAGCTGCGGCGAGATTGGCGGCACCGACGCACTGAGCCAGGGCGATGCCGGGTTGGCCCTTGGTTCGAGCGAATCCGTCGGCCATGTAGACGGCGGATTTTTCGCTGTGAGCCATCACACGGGCGATGCCCGTGTTGCGGAGTTCCATTTCGGCGAGAGCCTGGTTGAGGATTGCCGGGACGAAGAAGACGTGGCTGACCTCGTAGAGGCCGAGTACGTCGGCGAGGTATTGAGCACCGGTGAGTCGGGGCATGGGTGTTGGATTCCGTCAAGATCTCCGGTTTAGTCTTCCTGTTCCCCTGCCGCGGAGCAAGTGTAGGTCCGGCTGGGCCTGACAGCACCTCCCCGCAGTGTGCTATCCTGTCCCCCCTGCCCCCCTGCCCCCCTGCCCCCCTTGGCTCCCCCGCCTCCAATCCCGAGAGTACTTGGCCATGCCTCGCCCCGCCTCGATCGTCACCCTGCTCGCTGTCCTGGCTGTTGTCTCAACCGCTCGAGCCGACAACTGGCCCAGTTGGCGTGGTCCGACACAAAATGGTGTCGCACCCAGCGGGAGTTTCCCGGTGAAGTGGAGTGCCACAGAAAACGTGGCGTGGAAGGTCAAGTTGCCGGGCAAGGGCACGTCGACGCCGATTGTCTGGGAGGATCTGATCATCCTGACCGCACAGGAGGACGGCCAGAACACGGCGATGGCGATCAATCGCCGGGGCAAGACGATCTGGAAGACGACCGCCGGTGGCCTGGGAATCAAGGGCAAGCATCGCAAGGCGAGCGGCAGCAATCCGTCGCCGGTGACCGACGGCAAGCACGTCTATGTGTACTTCAAGACCGGTGATTTGCTGTGCCTGAGCCTGGCCGGCAAGGTGGTGTGGCAGACGAACCTGCAGAAGACCTGGGGCAAGGACACGCTGTGGTGGGATCTGGGTACGTCGCCGGTGCTGTCGGACAAGAAGGTGCTGGTTGCGGTGATGCAGACCGGAGGCTCGTATGTGGCGGCATTCGACAAGCTGACCGGGAAGTTGGCGTGGAAGCGAGACCGCGATCTCGGCGCGCCGCTCGAGGCTGCTCAGAGTTACACCACGCCGATCGTGCTGAAGCGGAACAAGCGTGAGACACTATTGGTGTTGGGTGCCGACCACGTCACGGCTCATGATGTGGATTCCGGCAACGAGACGTGGCGAGTCGGCGGGTTGAACCCGACCGGGCACAAGTTCTTCCGCAGCATCTCGTCACCGGTTGTCGCCGGCGACCTGTTGCTGGCTCCGTATTCGCGTGGCGGAACATTGACGGCGATTCGGTTGGGTGGGTCTGGAGATGTCACCAAGTCACACGTGGCGTGGTCGAACACGGGTGGAGCGTCCGCCGATGTGCCGACGCCGGTTGTTTCGGGTCACCGAGCCTTTGTCTGTAACGATCGTGGCAAGCTGACCTGCCTGGACACCAGGACCGGCAAGGCTCTTTGGAGCGGCGTGGTCGAGAAGAATCGGACCGGGTACTCGTCGTCACCGATTTTGGCCGGGGGCCGCATTTACCTGACACGAGAAGACGGCAAGACGTTTGTGGTGGGGTCGGGAGAGACGTTCGAGGTGGTTGAGTCGAATGAATTGGGCGAGTTCACCGTGGCGACGCCTGTGTTTTTAAACGGCCAGATCCTGTTGCGAACGACCGAGCACCTGTATTGCATTGGCAAGTCGGCCGGATCGGCTGCCGCAGGCGAATAGGCATCGTCGCTCACAGGCCGATCGCATGACAGTCGAGTTTCTCTACGACGGCCCAGCCGACGCCGAACGCACCATCGTGTTGGCTCACGGGGCCGGACGTGGTTGGGATAGCCCGTCGCTGGTGGCGATCGTCGGTTGGCTGGCCGAATCGGGCCACCGCGTCGTGCGGTTCGAATTCCCCTACATGGTGCGCCGCCGCATGGACGGCTCGCGACGGCCTCCGGATCGGCAACCGGTGTTGCTGGACACGTGGCGCGAGGTGATCGAGCGGCTGGGGGAGACGGGGTTGGTCATCGGAGGCAAGTCGATGGGTGGCCGGATGGCCAGCCTGGTCGCGGATGAATGCCAAGTGGCCGGCCTGGTGTGCCTGGGTTACCCGTTTCATCCTCCGGCCAAGCCCGAAAAAACTCGCACCGAACACCTGGTCGATCTGGTCACACCGACACTGATGATCCAGGGCGACCGAGATCGGTTTGGCACTCCCGACGAGGTTGCTGGTTACGAGTTGTCCGATTCGATCCAGCTCGACTGGATGCCGGACGGCGATCATGACCTGGTGCCCCGAAAGAAGTCGGGACGCACGGCCGAGCAGAACTGGTCGCGTGCCGTTGAGAGGATTTGCAGTTTCATCGGTTCGGCGACCAACTCGTACAAGCAGGCACCCGAGCAGAGACTCGGGTAGACTCCACCGACTGAATCTCCCGCCCGAGCAAAGAACCCGATTCGTGTCCGACGTTCCAACGCCGATCGACGATCACGCCTCGCCACTCAGCCGGACGGGCAAGTACCTGATCATCGCGACCGCCTTCCTGGGCTGGTTCTTTGGCGGCACGCACATGGCCATCAACGGCCTGGTCATGCGGACGGCGGCCCTGGAGCTGCTGGTGGATTCGGGCGAAGGCAAGCTGACCGCCAAGGACAAGCAGGAGATCGCCAAGAAAAAGGTGGAGTTGGATTTCAACGGTGATGGGACGATTCAGGTTCACGACTTTCCGGAGCTGGCAGAAGCGAACATTGCCAAGATGGAGGCAGACAAGAAAACAGTCGACAAGGCCAAGCCACTCCGAGAACTGATTGCGGTTGCGCGGAAGAAAAAACCAGATGAAATCAGCAAGGCAGAGTTTTCCGCCGTGGGCCTGACCAAGAATCCGGACACGATCAAGATCCTGGGCGTTGCCGGAGACCGGGACGGAGTGATTTCGAACGACGAGCTCAAGCGTTACGTGGTGGACGCGAGGCTGGGTGGTCGAGCGGGCCGGTGGTTCGGGTTCTACATTTGCGCGTTCCTGTTCGGAGCGGCGTTGGGCGGGTTGGTATTCGGTCGGATTGGGGACCGGTATGGACGAGCCCGCGGCATGGCGGCGGCGATCACGTGCTACTCGGGCATGTCGCTGCTGGCGTATTTCTCGCGGTCGCCCGAACAGTTGTGGATCGCCCGGTTCATCACGTGTATGGGTGTTGGCGGCATGTGGCCCAACGGCGTGGCGTTGATGTCCGAGGCGTGGAAGGGCGTGTCGCGGCCGATGCTGGCCGGAGTCATCGGCACGTCGGCCAACGTGGGTATCTTCCTGACGTTTTGGGTCGGGCGGGTGGTGGGCGTCGACTACGACTCGTGGCGCTGGGTGCTGTTGATGGGTGGTTCGCCAATCGTGCTGGCCGGGATCGTGATCGCCTTCGTGCCCGAATCGCCAAGCTGGATTGCCGATCGGCAGAAGCTGCTTGCCGGAGTCGGCCCGGCCGATGCTGGTGATGTGGTTTCGACGTGGGACGTTTTCAAACCGCGTTTGATCGGAGTCACCCTGGTGGGGATCCTGCTGGCGACCGTTCCGCTGCTCGGTGGTTGGGGAGCAACCAACTGGTCGCAGGCCTGGGCCGACAAGGTGGGTTCCGAAATCGGGAATCCCGGACTGAAGGCGGATATCGGGATGGCTCGATCACTGACGGGCATCATCGGCAGTTTTCTGGGCGGGGTGATTGCCAGTCGAGTGGGTCGCAAGCGGACGTACTTCCTGACCAGCGTCCTGTGCCTGATCAGTGCCGAGTACGTCTACATGTTCCACACGCCCGAGCAGTGGCAGTTCCTGGCCGGATTCGCCGTGCTGGGCTTCTTCAGTGGGATCTTCTTCGGTTGGTTGCCGTTGTTCCTGCCCGAATTGTTCGTGACGCGGATTCGGTCGACGGGGGCTGGTGTCTGTTTCAACTTCGGACGGATCATCACCGCCGTGACGGTGTTTGCCGGTGCGATTCTGATCGAGCAGTTCAACGAGGACTACGCGTTATTGGGCAGGATCATGAGCCTGATCTACCTGCTCGGCGCGATCGGTATCCTGCTGCTCCCCTCAGGCGTCGGCGGCGAGATCGAGGACTAATCATGTGGTTTGTGATTGTGCTGGATTCGTGGTTTGCGGTGACCGCCGGGGCGTCCAAGCGGAGTTTCGTTGGGATTGTGATGACGGCTGCAGTCGAGGGGTCTAAACCCTAGAGTCGAGTCTGTGTAGAACAGTCCAGCACGAGGCATGGTGTCGATGTTTGGAGCGGGCGAGGCGATTCGGATCACGAAGCTCGAGACGGTTTTGGTCGAGCCACGTTGGTTGTTCCTGAAGGTCCACACCGACGCGGGCATCGTCGGGTTGGGGGAACCGGTTGTCGAGGGTCGAGCTCGGACGGTGGCTGAAGCGGTGAAGAAGCTCGAGGGGTACTTGATCGGCAAGGACCCTCGCTCGGTGACTCACCACTGGCAGGCCATGTACCGTCACGCCTTCTATCGAGGCGGTCCGGTGTTGACGAGTGCCATCAGCGGCGTCGACATGGCGCTATGGGACATCAAGGGCAAGGCCCTGGGTGTTCCGGTCTACGAGCTGCTAGGCGGACCCACTCGCACCCGGGTCCGCGTCTACGCTCATGCCTCGACCCCCGAAATGCTCCGTCAACGTTCTGCAGAGGGTTTCACCGCCTTCAAGACCGGCGTCGTCAAGCACCGTCCGGCTCGGATCATCGAGACGCCCGGTTTCGTGAAGCGGGTCGCTCGGCGGTTCGAAGAACTCCGAGAAGCCGCCGGTGACGAACGCGACATCGCGATCGACTTCCACGGAGCGATCAGTCCTCAGACGGCCAAGCTGTTGATCAAGGCCCTGGAGCCGTACCAGCCGATGTTCATCGAGGAGCCGGTGCAGTGTCAGAACGTCGAGGTGATGGCCGACATCGCCCGGAGCACTCATTTGCCGATCGCCACCGGCGAGCGGATCTTCACCAAGTGGGGTTTCCGCGAGTTGCTGGAAAAGGGTGCAGCCACGATCCTGCAGCCGGATCTCTGTCATGCCGGCGGGATCACCGAGGTGCGGTTGATCGCCGGGATGGCCGAAAGCCACTATGCGGCGATCGCTCCCCACAACCCCCTGGGCCCCATCTCGCTGGCTGCAGGACTGCAGATCGCCGGTGCGATTCCCAATTTCTTGTGCCAGGAACAGGTGCATCTGGGCGAAGGCTACATCACCGAGCCGTTCGAGGTCCGCGACGGGTACATCGATCTGCCGAAGGGACCGGGGCTGGGCGTTGAACTGGATGAGGACGCCTTGGCCGAGAAGATCGGCCACGACTGGGTGAACCCTGCCCCCTTTGATGCGGACGACGGTTCGGTCGTGGACTGGTGAGGCGAACGGAAGCTGGCGGAACAAACCGTGAGAGTGTTGGCGATGAACCGCAACGTGATGACTTGCGTCTTGACCGTGTGCTTGTCTGCCACGTCAGTCGATGCCGAGAAACCACTGGTTCGTTGGCAGACGACGGTCGACCTGGGTCGTGACCGAGGCCAGCCGTTTGGGTCGTTGTTTGAAGCTCGCGACGCGGCCGGGCGATTGGTTGCCGGTGCGGGGTTCGAGGAGATCTACAACACGCGGTTTCGCGGCAACCGGCACACTGTGCAGTTCTTCGTCCGCCCGGCCGAGCGAGCCGGCGAATTTCAGATCGAGCGGCTACCGTTCCCCGACATGGGGACAGGCGTCTACCTGTTTGAACTCGACGGACAGGTGCATGCCTGGACCAGTGGCGGCGGCAACCGGGTCAAGCGATGGGACGCGACTCGAGGTGCGTGGGAGTCGAAGCTGGAAGTTGTTGGCGGCCTGAACAGTGGTGACGGCGTGATGCGAGTCGGTCGCGGCTTGCTGGTGTTCCGCAACAGCCGGGCGACGTTCGACGGTCGCGAGATTCTGAAACCACCCGCTCGGGGCCGTTACTACAACTTCTACTACGCCCTGGGACACCTGTGTTTCTACTTCACCGATCGCGAAGCGGCCGAGCCGCTGACTCGGATCATCGCCTGCAAGTGGAACGCGGAAGACGGGGGCGTGATCGATGTATCAGCCGGCGTGGCCTTCGATGCGAAATACGTCGGGGCGACTACGTTTGCCTGGGGTCAATACGGTGGTGAGGCTTTGACGGTGACCAACCAGGGAGGCGTCCATGCGTTCGACGGACGGAGATGGCGGACCTTGCTCGAAGCCAACAACAAGGTCAGCTACCAGGTCTACTCGTTCCTGAACATCTTCGACCGGGCGTTGCTGGCTCAATACCCGACCGGTCACCTGTTCGAGTACCGCGGTGGGACCGAGTTGAAGCACCTGGACGGTTACCCGCCGCGGTTGCCCGGCGTATCGAGCCGAGCTCGGGAGGCTCAGACGACGGCGATCTACCGAGGCGAGATGTTCGCCGGTGTGTGGCCGTGGGCCGAGCTGTGGCGATACGACCACGACGCGGATCGCTGGTCGTCGATGGGTCGAGCGTTCACTCATCCCCGGCTGACCGACAAGCAGGTGCATCCGTACGAGCAGCACACCGAGCGATTTCGGCTGGTCACCAATCACTGGGGCCAGCGGATCACCGGGATGGTTTCGATCGGCGACTCGTTGTTCCTGTCCACTTCGTCGAAGGGGACAGGCCGGTGGCTCGACACGTACGATTTCTTGAGCGAGGCCGAGCGTCGTGAGTACGGTGCGGTCTTGAAATTGACCATGCCCGGTCATCTTTCGGCCGTCATCTCGTGGACCGGCAAGCCCTTGATGCTCGAGTTCCTTGTCTTTGCCGACCGGCTGGTGATCCGGCAGGACGGTCGTGAGATTGGCCGTTCGAAGTTTGTCCCGATCGACGCGAAGCGATTGCGGAGTTTGAAGACGACTCGAGGCCAAGGCATTTTCGGGCCGTTGACGGGTCGTTTGTTGCCGGGTTCTTGAAACCTCGGGGTGTACGCTGGTAACCTGCTCAGATTCCCATTCGCCTTGGTGTTCGACCGGAGACTTCCCGTGCGACCTGTCGCCCTGCTTCTCGTGTTGCTTTGGGCCAGTGTGGTTCATGCCGAAAACTGGGCCCGATTCCGAGGCCCTGACGGCCGCGGCATCAGCACTCAGAAGGGTCTGCCGGTCACCTGGACCGACAGCGACTACACGTGGAAGACGCCGCTTCCCGGCCTCGGTCATTCGTCACCGTGTGTCTGGGGCAACCACGTCTTCGTGACGTCCGCCTTGGACCAGGGTGCCACTCGGCTGGTGCTGGCCGTGGATGCGGTGAGTGGCAAGGTGTTGTGGACCGACAAGTTGGCCTCAAGGACTCACGAAAAACACTCGCTCAACAGCTACGCATCGGGCACCCCGGCGAGTGACGGCAAGCGTGTCTACGTGTTGTTCAGTACGAACGAGGCGACGGTGGTTCGAGCGTACGACTTTGCCGGCAAGGTGTTGTGGCAGGCGGATCTTGGCAAGTTCTACAACCAGCACGGTCATGGTTGCGGCACGTCGCCGATTGTCTGGAACGACACGGTGATCGTGGCCAGCCAGCACGACGGCCCATCGGTGATCGCCGGTCTGGACGCTGCCACGGGCAAAATTCGCTGGAGTTCTCCGCGGCAGGTCAAACTGACGGCTCATTCGACACCCGTGATCCTGGAACGCGAGGGCCGGACGCCCCAGATGTTCATCAGCAACACCGGTGACGGCCTGGCCAGTTTTGATCCTCGAAACGGCAAGCTGTTGTGGCGAGCCAACCTGTTCACGTCTCGAGCGGTCAATTCGCCCGTCATCGCCGGCGACCTGGTGATGGCGATCACCGGCGGCGGCGGTCGTGGCAAGCAGTTGTTTTCTGTTTCGGTTGACCAGGTGGGTGAAGTGGGTGCCGACCAGGTGGTCTGGTCGGGCGACCGCAACCTGCCGTATGTTCCGACTCCGTTGGTCTTCGACAAGCTGCTCTACTTCTGGTGCGACAACGGAGTGGTCAGTTGCCTGGAGCCGAAGACGGGCAAGGCGATTTGGACCGAGCGAGTGGGGGGTAAGTTCTGGGCCAGCCCGATTTCCATCGACGGCAAGATCTACAACATCAGCGACAAGGGCGAGGTGACGGTGCTCGCTTCGGGTACCACCTTCAAGGTGCTCGGCCGGACCCAGATCGGCGAACCCGTGCATGGGACTCCGGCGGTGGCCGGAGGCCGGATGTTCGTGCGTGGATTCGAGCACCTGTATTGCCTGACGGCGAAGTAGGCTGATCTGGCGGCGATCTGGCGGCGATCTGGCGGCGATCTGGCGGCGACCGGGCGGGTACGAAAACTGCTGCTGACCTGATCGGTGCGACTGATCTACAATCCGCGACCCCAGTCTGTGGATTGCGGAGTTAGAAGAATGTGTCGTTCTGCGTGCGTGTTGCGGGTGTTGGCCGGATTGTCTTGTGTGGCGCTGAGTCTTCTGGGCGGTTCGCGAGTCGTCCTGGCCGAAGATCCGCCTCGGGCCAGCTTCATGCTCGAGAAGTTCAGCCCGTTGCAGGCGGGTGTCGATTACGAACGTCCTAAAGCGTCGGACGTGAGCCAGTGCAGCGTGGCGGTTGACCGTGGTCGAAAGCACACCGGTTGGAAGGTGATCGGATCGTCGGGCCAGGTGCTGCGACGGTTCCTGGACACCAACGGCAACAGCCTGGTTGACGAGTGGCGTTATTTTCAGAACGGTCTGGAGGTGTATCGCGACATCGATTCGAATCACAACGGCAAGGTGGACCAGTCGCGGTGGTTGAACACGGGCGGTTCGCGTTGGGGCATCGATACGAACGAGGATGGTCGGATCGATTCGTGGCGTCGGATTTCGGCCGAAGAAGCCAGCCGAGTGGCTGTCGAGGCGATGGTGCGGCGTGATGTGGCATTGCTGCAGACGGTCCTGATCAACCGGCAGGACACCACGGCGTTGGGCATCACGGCGAAGATCGAAGCGTCGCTTCTGGCGGCCGTGGCCGATCCGGCCCAAAAACTTGCCAAGACGTCTACTTTAGCCCCCGGCACACGTTGGATCCGATTTGATTGCTCGCAACCGGGCCTGATTCCCAGCGACGAGGGCAAGGCGTCGGTTGATCTTGAGGTATACGAGAGTGCATTGGCGATCATTGATGCGGATGGTAAGAGCGGCCTGATGCAGATTGGTGAACTGGTCAAAGTCGGGCAG